>Ga0308018_10000581_pt1 | contig 18176 bp, 21 predicted proteins | sample Neamet282_FD_203130 | JGI IMG/M metagenome (GOLD analysis project Ga0308018, IMG submission 203130) | Marine microbial communities from water near the shore, Antarctic Ocean - #282 | ecosystem: Environmental > Aquatic > Marine > Unclassified | place: Southern Ocean | collected 2014-10-01
CAAAAAACCTACGAATCTTCTTAATGTCAGGTAACAAGAAGGACACTATCTTCAAAAATAAGAGGGTGATGATAAATCCAAACAAATTTTAATAAAACGCCGGAAAAATTTAAATGAGATCCGGTTTTATAAAAAAAAGAGGTACTTTGAAGTACCCCTTATAAATTGCTTTTATTAGAAAGCATATAAAATTAGGAAAGCCATCATTAGGGCGAATAGAGCCATTGCTTCAGAAAGAGCGAAACCAAGCATTGCTGTTTGGAATAATTTTTTCTCTAAAGAAGGGTTTCTTGAAACACCGATAATTAGGCAACCGAATACGATACCAATACCAGCTCCGGTTCCTGCAAGTCCGATAGTTGCCGCACCTGCTCCAATTAATTTAGCACTTTGTAATAACATGGTGATCTAAATTTCTTTTTATTTTTTTATTAAGTATGCTTTAGCAAAAATATATTTAAAAAAAGAGAAATATAATTAGTTATTATTCCCAATCTAGAGCCCCTTTTTTCCATTCGTAAACGAAACCTACGGTTAGTAACAATAGGAATACGGCCATAGTCCAGAAACCAAACCCTGTTAGACTACCCAGGGTAACAGCCCATGGAAATAAGAAGGTAATTTCTAAATCAAATATAATGAATAAAATTGCTACCAGATAGAATCGCACGTCAAAAGTATTTCGGGCGTCTTCGTATGGGTCAAACCCACACTCGTAAGAGGATAATTTTTCGAAGTCCTGTTTATGCACAGACAACAAATAAGATAATCCAAATATGACACAGGCTAAAACAATGCTAATTACAAGAAAAATAAAAATAGGTAAGTATTCTGTATGAAATAAACTCATTTATATTATTAATTTTTGGAGTACATATATGGGCTTAAGTAGATTCGAACTACTGACTTTACGCTTATCAGGCGTATACTCTAACCAACTGAGTTATAAGCCCCAAACTTAAGTAAAACTAAAACAGTTTTACTATTATCCTATTTTGATAACTTCACGAAGAATGTAGTATTTACTTCGAATTTTTCCGTTTAACTCAACGAACTCTTGGTTTAAACTGGGATATTCTTTATGACTTAAAGTTTCTAAAGATCCTTTTAACCAAACAGAGCTGTCTTGTAGAGTACCGCTAACTACGTTTCTAGAACTGTCGGCAGAGTTAATTAAAAGACTTTCATAACTAGAATTAGTACTATTACTTTCATCTGCAAAAGCAGATCCTGTTTGTTGTGTAGCTTCTAATCGTTTTTTACGTATTTTTACTATTCTTGTTAATCCTGGTAAGAAATTACGTATAACAACCATGTAAAAGGCAAAAAAAACTATAGTAAGCCAGAATATTTGGGGTAGGAATGTTACTGAATCGAATTGTGGCATTTTTTGGGGGGATAAGTATTATGTTCTTATGGTACTTTCCTTAATAAGTTACTTAGAAGGCCGGGTATATCTACGTAATACTAAGCGCTGCTTTGACGGATATATCTCATGGATCTTAACTAAAATTACATCGCCCGAGACCGGTTTTGTTTGAGTTAACCAGTTTGCAAAGTTGTTTGATTTTACACTAAATAAAAACCTATGGGGCATAAAACCTGTAAAACCTAATATACCAATACTACCTCCACCTTTTATCAAACAAACTATTCTCCCTAATACAGGTAACTTAAGCTCATGTATTTTTTCCAAAAGGTCCCAAACATACTCTTTTGAAATACTTTTCATATTTATAAGTGTCTCCATATCGTCAACCTCACTTGTACAAATTAAAGGCCTTCCATTTAATTTAATTTCTTTAGGTTGTAAAAAACCAATATCGGCCTTTTCTAAATTTATAGTAGCTTTAAGACCTAAATCGATATGAACTAAAGACTTGTTGATACTATATATAGAACCTTTTAAAAGCCTATTATTATAACTAAAGGAGTATCTTGATGTATCCTCTAGGATGTTATTAAACGTTTTCATTTATTTATTTTTAAATGGGCCTACTAGGACTTGAACCTAGAGCTGTACCGTTATGAGCGGTATGTTTTACCAATTAAACTATAAGCCCCTACAATGATTTACAAACAATCCTTGTATTTACAGGTAATTTTTTTGCACCTGATTTTAATGCTTGAACTGCGAGTTCTTTAGGTACCCCACTGATTTCATAAAGAATAGATCCCGCACGTATGGGAGCAGCGAAATAGTCTACAGATCCTTTACCCTTACCCATACGTACCTCTACCGGTTTACTAGTTACTGGTACGGAAGGGAAGAGCTTAATCCACAGTTTACCTCTCCTTTTAATTTTACGAGTTATTGTAACCCGTGTAGCCTCAATTTGGCGTGCAGAAATACGACCAGACTCGATGGATCTAAGTCCATAAAGCCCTTGATTTAAATCAAGGTTTTTGGAAGCGTTTCCTTTTATACGGCCTGTTCTTTGCTTCCTAAATTTAGTTTGTTTAGGTCTTAACATATTTATTTAGATATCTTATCAAAACACATCCAGACTTTTAAACCACATACACCATACACAGTAAATACTGGTTTATAAGAATATCGTATTTTTACGGAAATAGTCTGTAATGAAATACTACCTGCTTGGAAATTTTCCTTGGTTGAACGTTCTGAACCGTTAACACGGCCTTTCACTTGAATACGGATACCTTTCAACATCGGATAAATATTTACAAACTCTTGTATAATTTTACCCAGAAAATCAAGAAATAGATTGTGTCTAAAATCTTTTTGTAGCTGTGCCGCTATAAAATTAGAAAATATTTCAACACTTCCCGTACCTGCCGCTGCATCCAATACATGAAAAGTTTCCTCAAAATAAGGTCGATTCTTATATTGTACAAATTTGTTTGGTATTGATGTCCTTGCCTCCATAAAACGTAAAGCGTGGGATCCATTCCTCCCTTGATAAGTAGAATCCTTTGGGGGTCTTTGAAAGAAAGCTTTCATGTCAACTAAGTACAGGAAAACGTTACTTCCAGTAAACTTTTCAAGAACTTTCTTTATCTCTACTATTCGGTTAGAAGTTGTGATCTCCTTTATGTAAGGAGATTCTAATGAGTACATATACGCATATACATGAACCGAATCTGCTTTTCTCTTAATGGTTATATGACCTTTTAATGAATTTTGTTCTTGGAACAAGTCCGTTAAATATTCTTCGATTAAAAGGTCTTCGTGTAATGCATTGGCATATGTTTTGTCTAAAAACCAATTATGCCGATTTTTAGAATCCATTCCCAATCTTAAACTAAGGGGATTAACTTTTTGTCCCATTTCTGTATTCTATTTGTTACCCTTGACTTTATGTGTAGGGCGTGTACGAGTCATCGAAAATTCGCCTAGTTTGTGGCCAATCATATCCTCAGTGATAGTTAAATTAAAGAACTTTTTACCATTATGTATTTCTATGGTACTACCTACAAACTGTGGTAAAATAGTGGACCTACGAGTCCAAACCTTTGAAATTTTTCGTCTTTTTACACCTTTCTTTAATGGGACCAAAAATTTATTTAATAAATGTTGGTCTACGAAAGGGCCTTTCCAAATTGATCTACCCATTATATTTTATTTCTTCTACGTTTATTACGTCTAGTTGGCTGACCTTTTGTTGGTCTACCCCAAGGTGTTACCGAAGGACGACCTCCAGAGGTCTTACCTTCACCACCACCATGAGGATGGTCTACAGGATTCATTGCTACTCCACGTACAACTGGTCTTCGTGATAACCAACGGGATCGCCCCGCTTTCCCAATGACTTTATTTTGATGCTCAGAATTTGATATAGTACCAATAGTAGCATGGCAAGAAGATGGTATCACATAGTGTTCTCCTGAAGGTAACCTTACCTTACAGTATTTTTTGGTCTTTTGTAATAATTGGCCCTTACAGCCTGCACTTCGTATAAACTGAGCACCTTTCCCAGGTTTAATTTCTACATTATGTACAAAAGTACCTACGGGGATGTCCCTTATTTTCAAAGAATTACCTAGCTTAATATCTACTTCATTACCAGAAAAAATGGTCATTCCTTTGTTTAAGTCATCCGGAGCTATGATATAACGCTCTATACCTTTAGAATCTAAAATCCGGGCAATATTAGCCGATCTATTAGGATCGTATTCTACGGCCGTTACTTCACCATTTAAATTATAACGTTTAAAGTCAATTTGTCGATATCGTCTTTTATGACCCCCACCACGATTAAAAACAGTAGTACGGCCTGTATTATTTCTACCTCCTGATTTTGTAAGACCTTTTAACAACCGTTTTATAGGCTTTATTTTAGATAAACCGGAGTTCTCTTGTAGTTTAGTGCCGCTCATTCGGGCAAGTAGTGTTTTTACGCCTTAATAGTAATACGAATACAGCGGCATTAGTTATCATTATTAGATGACAGGTCTATTTATGGCCTATATTATGACAAAAAATTAAACATAAAATGGCACGAGGTATTGGTACTTTTGACAATTCAAAGTCAACTATATATAAAGGTTTAACATCTATATATGGGATAGGACGCTCTTCTGCTTACAGAATATGTGGCCACTTTAGTATATTGCCCCATACACGTATGGAGGAATTATCCGAGCAACAAATACATAAAATAACTGGGTTCTTAGTTAAAAATTTTTTAATAGATTCAGATTTAAAAAAAGAAATCCATGCGGATATAACTCGATTAGCTTCTATATCCTGCTATCGTGGAGTAAGACATAAAGTTTCGCTGCCCTTAAGAGGCCAGCGTACTTCTACGAATGCTAAAACGCAAAAACGTATAGGTAATCGTTATAAGGGAAAGAGAAATTAATTATATATAATGGAACAAAAAGATATTTTAGATCCTACAACAGGAGTAGCTCACGTGTACTGCAGCTCTAACAATACTAAGATTACCTTGACAAACACGGCGGGTGATACTTTAATGTGGGCTTCCGGTGGGCTCGGTGGTACTAAAGGAACCAAACGTTCCACTAGTTATGCAGCACAAGCCGCAGCAGAAATTGTTGGTGAAAAAGCTTACAAAATAGGAATACGTAATGTCCAAATAAAATTAAAAGGGATTGGTAAGGGTAGGTTTACAGTAGCTAAAGGGTTGAAATCCGCAGGCTTACACATACAATCTGTTTCAGATGTCACACCATTACCACATAATGGATGTCGACCACCCAAGAAACGTAGGGTTTAGTTAAAATGGATGGGTGATCGAGTGGTTTAAGGTACCAGTCTTGAAAACTGGCGTGTGTAAAAGCACCGTGGGTTCGAATCCCACCCCATCCGTACTTATCAATCATAAATAAAAATTTTTATAAAAAAAACCTATGTATTTAATAATCGTATTATTACCCTTATTCAGCTCTATAGCAGCTGGTTTATTCGGGCGCTACATCGGAGATAAAGGGGCTGGTTATATAACAACTAGTTGTATAGCTACCACCTTTTTCTTATCTATGTTTGCTTTCTACGAAGTAGGGTTTTCAGGGTCTCCTTGTTATATGACCACCATTACTTGGATGGATTCGGAAATGTTCCACTGTAGTTGGGGTTTTCTATTTGATAGTTTAACAGTTACTATGTTAATTGTCGTTACAGGTGTTTCAAGTTTAGTGCACTTATACTCTACAGAGTATATGAATGGTGATCCTCACCTTCCTAGATTTATGTCATACTTGTCTTTGTTTACTTTCTTTATGCTAATTTTAGTTACCGGAGATAACTTCATACAAATGTTTGTAGGTTGGGAAGGTGTAGGATTATGTTCTTACCTTTTAATTAATTTCTGGTTTGCTCGGTTACAAGCTAACAAGGCTGCTATTAAAGCAATGATGATGAACCGTATAGGTGATTTTGGTTTAGCGCTTGGTATAATGGGTATATTTTTAGTTTTCCAGTCTGTAGATTACGCCACTGTTTTTGCACTTGCACCCTCAATGGTTGGCCAAACTATGGTGTTCCTTAATATGGAATTCAACACATTTAACTTAATATGTCTTCTATTATTTGTCGGTAGTGTTGGTAAATCTGCCCAATTAGGATTACACACTTGGTTACCTGATGCAATGGAAGGACCTACACCGGTTTCAGCCTTAATTCACGCGGCTACCATGGTTACTGCGGGTGTTTTCTTATTAGCTAGATGTTCGCCTTTATTCGAATTAGCACCAACTGCTCTTATTGTAGTTACTTGTGTCGGTGCAATGACTGCATTTTTTGCAGCTACAACTGGTTTATTACAAAATGACCTAAAAAGAGTGATTGCGTATTCTACTTGCTCACAATTAGGTTACATGGTTTTCGCCTGTGGTATCTCAAGTTACCCGGTAGGTGTTTTTCACTTAGCTAATCACGCTTTTTTCAAAGCCCTATTATTTTTAAGTGCAGGTTCTGTAATTCATGCTATGGCAGACGAACAAGATATGCGTAAAATGGGAGGTTTACAAAAACTTTTACCCTTTACTTATGCAATGTTTGTGATAGGATCTTTAGCTTTAATGGGATTTCCTTTTTTAACAGGATTTTATTCTAAAGATGTTATCCTAGAACTAGCATACGCAAAATACACAGTAAGTAGTCATTTTGCCCACTGGTTAGGTACCTTATCGGCGTTCTTCACTGCTTTTTATTCATTCCGATTATTATACTTAACATTTCTATCAGATCCGAATGGTCCTAAGAATGTGATCTCTCATGCCCATGATGCTCCTATACGTATGGCATTTCCTTTAGTTGTACTTGCTTTTGGTAGTATATTCATTGGTTATTTAACAAAAGATATGATAATAGGTGTAGGTACCCAATTCTGGGGAGCTGCTTTATTTACATTACCCTCAAATATGAGTTTACTAGAAGCAGAGTTTATACCACATTCTATTAAATTAATTCCAGTTATATTCAGTATGACTGGTGCAACCACTGCTTATTTATTATATTCATTTTCAACAAGCCAGCTATATTCATTTAAAGTCTCTCTACTAGGTAGAAGATTATACACTTTCTTAAACAGAAAATGGTTCTTCGATAAGATATACCACGAATTTGTGTCTCAAGGTGCCCTTTCATTTGGTTACCATACTACTTATAAGGCCATAGATAGAGGTATTATCGAAATTTTAGGTCCATATGGTATTTCTAGTTCGGTACAAGTTCAAAGTAAAAAAATGGCCAAGGTTCAGACAGGTTATCTGTATCACTATGCTTTCATGATGTTAGTTGGTGTTACTATTCTTATAACTATGATTGGTTTAAAGGATCAATTATCCACTTGGTTAGACTTTAGACTATACCCACAGTTTATTGTATCTCTAAGTATTTTATATTACTACTCATCGAAAAAGTAATTAAACACAAGAACTCTTTTTTACGGGATGTGGCGTAGTCAGGTTAGCGTACCTGTTTTGGGAACAGGTGGTCGTGTGTTCGAATCACACCATCCCGAGAATAAATGTCTCACACGAACAAAAAAATTACGACACGTTGATACAATAAATAGTATGAACCTTGAATTAATTCTTTTTTACTTATTTTCTAGTGTAGCAATAGTATCCGGTCTTATGGTTATTAGGGCAGAAAACCCAGTACACTCAGTTTTGTTCTTAATACTTACTTTCTTTAATGCTTCTGGTCTGCTACTATTACTTGAAGTAGAATTCCTAGCTATGATATTCATAATAGTATACGTAGGTGCGATTGCAATACTTTTCCTGTTCGTAGTTATGATGCTGAATATTAAGATAACTAAAGATAGTAATGAACTTTTAAAGTACCTACCTATAGGTGGTTTAGTAGGAATCATATTTCTTATGGAAATTTTCTTAATCACTGAAAAAGACTATGTACCGTTATTAGATGGTAACATAGATGGGATTGGTATTACCGAGTGGGACAAAACAATAAATACTATGACCAACGCGGAAGTGTTGGGTCAACTTATGTATACTTACTACTTCTATTTTTTTATAGTAGCAGGTTTTATTTTACTAGTTGCTATGATTGGTGCAATTATACTAACAATGCAAGCACAAAGTAATGTAAGAAGACAACAAGTATTTCAACAAGTTTCGCGAAACTTAGAAAGTGCCATTTTTCTAGTAGATAACAAGAAAATCTAGTTATCCCAGATTATAATACAGATAATTCTTTTTTAGGAGGCTAAATTTAAAAACTTTTCATTATGACAAAAGTTTTTGTTAATGATATAGAAGTTTTAGTAAAACGAGGATCTACCGCCTTGCAAGCTTGTGAAGCTGTTGGCATCGAAATCCCTAGATTTTGTTACCACGAGCGTTTATCTATTGCGGGGAATTGCCGTATGTGCTTAGTTGAAGTAGAAAAAACACCTAAACCTGTAGCTTCTTGTGCGATGCCTTTAATGGATGGTATGAAAATATATACTGATACCCCATTGGTAAAAAAAGCACGTGAAGCCGTGTTAGAATTTTTACTACTGAATCATCCTTTAGATTGCCCCATTTGTGATCAAGGTGGTGAATGTGATTTACAAGATCAAGCTATGGTATTCGGTAGTGATAGAAGTAGGTTTTATGAAACAAAACGTTCTGTTGAAGATAAAAATTGCGGACCGTTAGTAAAAACAATAATGACACGTTGTATACATTGTACACGATGTGTACGTTTCTCTACAGAAATAGCGGGTGTTGAAGATTTAGGAACAACTGGTCGTGGTGAAGATACTGAAATAGGTACATATGTAGGTAAGACTTTAGAGTCTGAGTTATCAGGAAATGTAATAGATCTATGCCCTGTTGGTGCATTAACATCAAAGCCTTATGCATTTACTTCAAGGCCTTGGGAGATTAGGAATACTAATTCTATAGATGTTTCTGATGCTGTCGGTTCGAATACCCGTATTGATTTTCGGGGAACCGAAATATTAAGAGTGTTACCCAGATTTAATGAAGATATAAATGAAGAGTGGATCTCAGATAAAGCTAGATTTATGTATGACGGATTAAAGAGACAGAGAGTTGGGTCTACTTTCCAAAAGAAGAGTGGATCTCAGATAAAACCAGCTTCTTGGAAATCATCTCTTGGTCGAGTAAATACTTTACTAGCAAGTACAGATCCAAGTAAAGTTTCTTTTGTAGTTGGTGGAACCACAAATACTTCTACTTTGGTTATCATGCAAGATTTCCTTAATAAAAGTGGGATTTCAAACTCAGTCTATAGTAATTTGTACCAATCTTCAACCCCTGATTTATCTAAGGATTACTTATTCAATGGGACCATTGCTAATATTGAAGAAGCTGACGTGTGCCTGATTATAAATACTAACCCTAGGTTAGAAGCCACTTTATTAAATGCCCGGCTACGTAAAAGATATTTACAGGGTGGTTTTGATGTTGCCTATATAGGCTCTCAAACTGATTTAACATTCCCAGCTACCCATATTGGAACAAGTATCCATTCATTAAATAGAATCGCCGAAGGTAAACATAATTTTTGCCAAATATTAGCCAATGCAAAAAGTCCGTTGGTACTTATCGGAGAAAACGATACAAATAGTAGTATCGCATCTAGTTGTATCCTCTCCTTATCCGCAAAAATAAAAGAAAGCCTAGAGTTATCTGGTTCATCTGTAAGATTCTCATATGTACACACAACTGTGAATAAGGTAGGAGCCCTAGACTTAGGGCTATATAAAAAACCTGCTACTATCTCCTCATTACAGTATCTATTGGATACAGATGATACAAGTAAAGATAGTACATTACAAGGCTTAGGTAAAAAGGGTACTTTTTGGAATAACTTATTCCAAACAAGTAAAAGGACTGTACTTTATCAAGGCCATCATGGTGACATTAGTGCAAAAGATGCTAATATCATCTTGCCAGGCGCAGCTTTCTCAGAGGAGCGCTCTGTATATATCAATATAGAAGGGCGTGCTCAGAATTCTAACCGGGTACTTAAAAGTCCGGATGCTGCACGGGAAAACTGGAAAATATTAAAAGCTATCGCAGGTAGTTCTGTGCAATATTGCACCTACAATGAATTACAAGATAGAACAGAAAAATTAGTACCTGCAACCTTAAACTTAGGTAATACATTACCTTCTAGTGTATTTGGTACTCTGAATAGTAGACTTATTTACAAAAGTGCGCCTTCAAGAGGTCCCCAATTGTTAAGATCTAAAGTGGATAACTTTTATACTACTAACGTAGTAGCAAAAGCCTCACGAACAATGGCGGAGTGCTCTACAACTTTTGTTAGAAAATTCAACTTTATTTAACTTAAAATAATAATATGTTTTATACATTGACTATAGTACTTAAAATACTTTCTATTGTTTTACCATTACTTATATCGGTAGCCTATTTCACCCTTGCGGAGCGTAAGATTATGGCCTCTATGCAAAGGCGTAAAGGGCCTAACGTTATAGGTACTTTTGGTTTATTACAACCTTTAGCAGATGGTTTCAAACTTCTTATTAAAGAAACTGTTATACCAAGTAATGCCAATACCGTAGTATTTATCTTAGCTCCGATTATCACTTTTTTATTAAGTTTACTGGGCTGGGCCGTGATACCTTTTGGCGAAGGATTAGTACTCGCAGATTTAAACGTAGGTATAATGTATCTTTTTGCTGTATCATCACTGGGCGTTTATGGTATTATTACAGCAGGTTGGTCAAGTAATTCTAAGTACGCTTTCTTAGGTGCTCTACGATCAGCGGCCCAAATGGTATCATACGAGGTATCATTAGGGGTAATTATCATAACTGTTCTTTTATGCGTAGGATCTTTGAACTTAAGCGACATAATAATTGCGCAACAAAGTGTTTGGTTTTGTATACCTTTAGCACCTATGTTTATCATGTTTTTTATCTCTGCCCTAGCCGAAACTAACCGTCACCCTTTTGATCTTCCCGAAGCGGAAGCTGAATTAGTCGCTGGCTATAATGTAGAATATTCTGCGATGGGTTTCGCACTATTCTTTTTAGGTGAGTACGCTAATATGCTTCTAATGAGTGGGATGACTGTTATACTGTTTCTTGGCGGGTGGTTAGCACCAATCAGTATTATACCGTTTACTTGGATACCAGGACCTCTTTGGTTTGGTATTAAAATGTGTATATTCGTAGTCCTTTTCATTTGGGCACGTGCAGCTTTTCCACGTTACCGGTATGACCAATTAATGAGATTAGGTTGGAAAGTATTCTTACCTTTATCTTTAGGTTACTTATTCTTAGTTGCTGGTATCCTAATAAGTTTTGGTTGGTTACCTTCTGAAGCAGGGAATATGTTAGCTCTTATTTAGACTACAAATAAAATAGATTATATAAAATGGTTCTTAGTATAACAAATTACTTAGCCGTAGCCTCAGTACTTTTTTTGATTGGCTTATCCGGCATAATTTTGAATAGAAAAAACATCATTGTAATGTTAATGTCCGTTGAACTAATGCTTTTAGCTGTAAACTTAAATTTCATCATATATTCCGTTTACTTGGATGATATAATGGGTCAAGTATTCGCTTTATTAATACTTACAGTGGCCGCTGCTGAAGCTGCGATTGGTTTAGCTATCCTGGTAGTGTACTACAGAGTACGAGGAAGTATCTCCGTAGAAAATATCCACTTACTTCGAGGATAATCTCTACACAATAATAAGGGTATCTTATAATACCCTTATTATTAGCCTCTTTCTAACCCCTTGCGGTTCTTTATTTGAACCACTTTATTGGCCCAAACCTAATAGGGGCTTTTTTGGGGTACATGTGTAACTGCATAAAACCGACGGCCAATACTGTTTGGTGATAATAAAGCCCAATATCGACGTGTTTTTAACACCGAGCTTTATTACTATTTTTTTGTTGTATACGCCTGGTAGGACTCGAACCTACAACTTACGGAGCCGAAATCCGGCACTCTATCCAATTGAGCTACAAACGCATTCTTATAGAATAGAATTAAAATGATACAAACACAAAGTAAACTTAAAGTCACTGATAATTCTGGGGGAAAAATAGCCCAGTGTATTAAAGTCTTAGGGGGTTACCAAAAGCGGTATGCTCGTACTGGTGACCAAATTGTAGTTGCTGTAAAAAAAGCTAAGATACCAGTGGGGCGTAACCTAAAAGCTAAGGTTAAAAAAGGTTCCGTAAATAAAGCTATTTTGATAAGAACCAGAAAACCGTTACAACGGAAGGATGGTAGTAGTATAAGCTTCGCAGAAAACGCGACACTTTTATTAAATGCACAGGAACAACCAGTTGGTACTCGTATAATTGGCCCGATTCCCTATGAATTGAAAAGATACAAAGGAATTCGACTAGCATCTTTAGCATCCGGAATTATTTAAGATTTATATAGTCAAATATTATGATACTTACAAATAAAAAAATCTCATATAGTAAAGATACATCATATGATATGGCGATGCGACTAAATGTAAAAAACGTTATAGATATACCGAACATTGACAAAATCGATATTAATATAAGTAACCCAAGCGTTGCCCTTAACAAAAAAAGTATTTTACCCATCTTAACAAGTCTAGAATTGATTTGTAAACAACGGCCTACTATAATAAAGTCTAAGAGAATTATACAGCAATTCAACATACGTAAAGGTGCTCTTATTGGTGCCAAAGTTACTGTTAGACAGAATAATGTAGCGAATTTCTTAGAGACTTTAGTCTCCCTATCGGTGCCCAAAATACAAAACACTAAAAGTTTTAATAAGGTTAATCTTAGTAGAGATGGTAATCTTAGTTTAACGTTAAGAGACCCTTTAGTTTTTCACGAATTGGAACAGGAATTCGAAAAATTTTCCAAGGTACCCAGTGTGAAATTATCTATAAACACAACGGCCTCGTCTAAAAAAGAAGCGCTTTGCCTATTATCTTATATCAATATACCCTTTGTATAGAATTTACGCGAAAGTAACTCAGGGGTAGAGTGTAACCTTGCCAAGGTTGAAGACGTGGGTTCGAATCCCATCTTTCGCTATTATTCATTGGATTCACCCCTTGAAGAATTTTCAATGAGGAGTGTAAAAGACTATTACTTCGATAGCTCTAGGGTGTAAATATAGCAATATATGTAGCTTATAGAGACTAATATTCCAAAATTTTTACAAAATCGCATCTAAATGGTGCGTTTTTTAGTCCGTATAAAATAAAACAATGATTCAAAAAATAATAAATAAACTAAGGGGTATTGGTATTGTTCGGTTCGAAATTATTTCATTTTGCATTATATATACTTTAGCAATTTACTTAGGTGTGTCCAATAGCGTATATGGTACTAGCTATAATTACTTTCTGTTCTGTTTCCCGTTGGTAACACTCAACATATTATTATCTGAGATTATTCTATGGGATTCCCGAAAAACCTATTACAGGTTTATACGCATAAAAGTTCACCTTTTTATAAAAAATGCGTTAAAATCTAGATTTTAATAAAAGAAACAGACTACACATGTTACATTAATTATGATAAGACGATATAAAGGTCCGGCGTATGCTGCCGGTATTGCTTACACAGTATCGGAGACTATCAAGAATATCCAACAAACTCGTGCCATCGTAATTCCAGATTCAAAAAATCAAGCTCCACCCGAATGCACGACCCAAGCGGATCCTTCAACCGTTGGGCAAATATATTCTCCACCTACTAACTCTACTGATCTAGTTTCGGTAGCAAGGCCGTTTCCATACGCCAAGCCCGAAACTCCAGTGGAATCTGACATCAGTTTAGCGGAGCCTCATGTATTTTATCCTTATCCGAGTTATGACCCTTTGAAAGATCATAGACCGATAGATTCTCCAACTGAGGGTGCCGATATTGATTCTAACTTTAATATATTTCATTCGAGTCCGCATATCTTCGACCCCAGTGTGGACCCAAGTCCCTTATCTCCGGAGTTTATTCAGAAGAGCGCCGAGGCCGTAGAATTGGGCAAATCCTTATTACAATGGGGCTTAGGATAAATACAATCTAAATAAGGGGAATCGGTTAGTGGCCTTCCCCTTATACAGAATTTTTAATATTGGGGTTTTTATATGACCCCATTCTTTTCGGGGCTTTAGTTCTTTTTTCCATAAGCATATAACGTCTTTAATCTCAGATTTTAGGAGTACTTTTGTCTTTAAGCTTATACTTTTTCCACTGAGTAGAAAGAACCACGTACAAAGTATACAAAAACATTAATACTAGTAGTAGCCCCATTGGATAGTGAAGTATAAAGTAGATCCTTATTGTTTCCTCTAATATTACGGACAATGTTGCTATGGTTAGGTACTTAAAAAAGATTGTAACCTACCTAATGGTCCATGCCAAGTATAATTAATCGGAAAAATTTCATAGTATTATTATTATCACACCTTAGTCGCTATAGAACAGGCCTAATTCGGGCGTGTCTTCTTTTCAATAAAAGTAAAATTACTTAAGATATTCCCGCTCTTACAGGCGGCACTCTTCAATATAAACGAAAACCAACTTCTTTTTATATATACGTAATAACTTGTACTATTACGATAATTAGCACCTTTTACATTAAAAGGACTCCGGCGAAAAGGGTGTTCTGTTTTTTTTAAACAACCGCACCTTTTGTTTTAATCGGGCGGCTACCCTATATAGATTCTTTCAGACGTAGACATATATTTACGAATATAGAAAATACACCATATATTATATTATTTAATATTTTATAAACAAGAATTAAGTGTTTGATCCTGGCACCGAATGAACGCTAGTAACATGCTTAACACATGCAAGTCGAATGTTTTTTAATTAAAGCATGGCGAACGGGTGAGTAATACGTGGGAATCTACTCTGTAGTCTGGAATAACTATATCGCATTTCGTGAGAATTAGTACATTAATTGTATTAAGTAGAAATACTGGATAATCAAAGATAATACTTCGCTACAGAATGAGCCTTCGTAGGATTAGGTAGTTGGTAGGGTAAAAGCCTACCAAGCCGAAGATCCTTAGCTGGTCTGAGAGGACGATCAGCCACACTGGGACTGAGACACGGCCCAGACTCTTTCGGGAGGCAGCAGTGAGGAATATTGGACAATGGGCGCAAGCTTGATCCAGCAATGTTACGTGAGTGATGACAGCTATTTTGGTTGTAAAGCTCTTTCAATGAGGAAGATAATGACGTTACTCATAAAAGAAGTCCCGGCTAACTCCGTGCCAGCAGCCGCGGTAATACGGGGGGGACGAGTGTTATTCTAAATAACTGGGCGTAAAGGGTTCGTAGGTGGATAATTAAGTTGAAAAGGAAATCTCAGGGCTTAACCTTGAAAGTTGTTTCAATACTGATTATCTTGAGTTTGGAAGAGGATAGTAGAATTTCTAGTGTAGGAATAAAATCCAAAGATATTAGAAGGAATACCAGGAGCGAAAGCGACTATCTGGGACAATACTGACACTAAGGAACGAAAGCATGGGGAGCAAACAGGATTAGATACCCTGGTAGTCCATAGCTGTAAACGATGAGTGCTCGTGTTTAGGGAAGGCATTCTTAATCTGTTTCATCTAGTCAATGAAATATACAGCAGATTCTGAATAACTACTCTAGTCACTTAGCTAACGCGTTAAGCACTCCGCCTGGGGAGTACGATCGCAAGATTGAAACTCAAAGGAATTGACGGGGGCTCACACAAGCGGTGGAGCATGTGGTTTAATTCGATAATACGCGCGGAACCTTACCAGTCTTTGACATATATGTAAAACTTTATTGAAAAATAACTGTATACTTATACAGGTGTTGCATGGCTGTCGTCAGCTCGTGTTGTGAAACGTTTGGTTAAGTCCTTTAACGAGCGCAACCCCTATCGATAGTTACTATTAAACTATTCTGAAATTCTTTAGATATTGTCGAATATTTTAAGTACTCTATTGATACTGCCAATGATAAATTGGAGGAAGGTGGGGATGACGTCAAGTCCTCATGGCCCTTATAGACTGGGCTACACACGTGCTACAATGGTAATTACAGTGGGATGCAATAGTGCGAACTTGAGCGAACCCCTAAAAATTATCTTAGTCCGGATTGTAGGCTGCAACTCGCCTACATGAAGCTGGAATCGCTAGTAATCGTAGATCAGAACGCTACGGTGAATATGTACCTGAGCCTTGTACACACCGCCCGTCACATCACGGAAATTAGGTTTATCTGAAGTGAGGTCATTAACTTTTGAACCAATGGTTTTTAGTATAATAGTACTAATACTCTTGATACATTAGAGATTACTTATAAAGATAGGCTTTTTAACTATGATGAAGTCGTAACAAGGTAGCCGTAAGGGAACTTGCGGCTGGAATATAAAGATAGTCTACGTCTTTTAGCGAGCATATTATTAGTTGGTAAATGGTCTGCCTTCCAAGCAGAAGTGGCTAGTTCGAGTCTAGCTGTTCGCAATCATGAAAACCATTAAAAAAATAATAGGACTAACAAAAAGGTATAATATGTTCGTAATCGGCATATTAGTTTTAGTCTTTAGCTTCTTAGAGATTATACTTCTTGCTTTCACAAGTATCCCCATACATATAGGCGCGTCACTTCCAGTCTTTAATGTCATCCTTTTTTGTATTCTACTAGAAATAAGGCTAATGTTAAGAATTTACACTTTTTATAGATTTTTGCGAATAAAATTAGTTAAAATGAAAGCTACAGCCCCGGTAAAATAAAAATTAAACGGGGCTATAACTCAGTAATCGAGTAGAGTTTAGGCATTCTTAATCTGTTTCATCTAGTCAATGAAATATACAACAGATTCTGAATAACTACTCTACTCAATTACATTTGGTAAACCTATAAGTCTTTAGATGGACGGGTACCATCACCTACTACGGCACTAGGAAACGTATTGTACACCTTGCCTATAACCTGAGCTCCAAAGATGGTAACGGCACTAGCCACAGTCAAGGTCAGAGCTACGCGTTTATTTCCGGAAAGTTGGGCATTCCCCGCCCCAACACCGATCACCACACCGGCGGCATCCGCCATTAACTGGGCCCGCTCCGGTACACTCATGGGCCGCTTCACTTCGTTTAAATAAGTAGTATCAGTAATACCACCATCTACAGAGGAACAGTGTACTGTAGATAATAGATCTCCGAAATCTATAAAATTACCTTCAGTGAAAATAATGATCAACATAAGATACGGTAGAGGTAGCCGTACCTTACTGTTATAATTGGTATACAACGAGAATATAAAGCCGAAAATAGCTGCTGTGAACACGATGATATGCATTGCTTGTTTTATTACAATATATGGGTGATATTAATGTAAAAGATTTTGGTATCGGTAATTTTTATGTAATCCTTAGATTGGGTACGAGCCAATAAAGTTATCTTATTATAACCTAAAGAGGTTGTTCTAGTAGGATACAATGAACCTACTAATATATAAATCTTAAATAAGTGTTGAAAATAATCGAGGGGGATTTTATTTAATCCAATCCCCTCAATATAAAATATTTACCGTTAGTACCAAACACGATTGTTGGTAATACGCTCTCCACTAGTTAGTGTGCTATAAACTATATAGAAGAGTAGTATAGCAGCTACCACTCTTTCTAATAGATATATGATTATTACCATTAATGTAGGTTTTCAGATTCATTTAGGTAAATACAAGTTAATACCGCAAAAACGTACGCTTGAATGAAAGCTACGGCTAATTCTAAACCAATAAGCATGGTAAGAACTCCTAAGGTAACAATATGAGCTATAAATAATGCAGTACTTAAATAACGATTTCCCATAAATTTACTTCATAAGAATAAACAGACTTGAAATGTTCCGTTCTTAGGTGATTCTGTGCAATAACGAGATCTTTACTGAATCCAACGGGATTTAAAAAAAGTACGAACAGGAAATGTTGCTTTTTTTTAACGGCCAAATCATCTTTTTCTGTAGGCGAAAAAACAGAAACTAAACAACGCATCCTATAAAGAGTACTTCCAGGGGTACGCACCATATCCTTATCTTTTATTCCCAAAATGATTACCGGTTTTGTTATGTTTTCCGAGTTCATTTTTTTATTTTTTACTTTCCGTAGTCAACGGGGACAAATTAAATACAATCTAAATAAGGGGAATCGGTTAGTGGCCTTCCCCTTGTAAAAGATTAATTATTAATACCAAACACGGTTGTTGGTAATACGCTCTCCACTAGTTAGTGTA
>Ga0308018_10000589_pt1 | contig 18071 bp, 9 predicted proteins | sample Neamet282_FD_203130 | JGI IMG/M metagenome (GOLD analysis project Ga0308018, IMG submission 203130) | Marine microbial communities from water near the shore, Antarctic Ocean - #282 | ecosystem: Environmental > Aquatic > Marine > Unclassified | place: Southern Ocean | collected 2014-10-01
GCTCTGCAAAAACTGAAGTGCTCAATGTAGATTGGGCCACTCATATTGTACAACTTACAGAAAGCCCTGTTGTAGCTGTTACTAGCGTACAAGAGAGGCTTAGCTACGACACCCCTTATAGCACCCTTACTACTGGAGGCTACGAGTACTTTCTAGATAATAATACTGATAGTTTATTTCGAACTACCTCTGGAGGTTATCAGAACTGGGCAAGGGGCGTTGGCGCAGTTAAAATTGTATACACTGCAGGATATAGTGCAGTCCCTGCGGACCTTAAGCTAGCGGTAATTGATTTGATTACTTACTATGTTAAGGACGAGCATAAAGAACGACGCACTATACAAGGAGCCAGTATACAGAATCCTGGCAGCTCAAGTCAAGCAAACAATGTTGCCTTTCCAGATCATATCAAGAGAGTCTTAGACTTGTATAAAAACTTTTAATGAGTAGACAAGCCTTAGAGACCTTTTTGAATGCTTTTGTAAATAAGCTAGAAAATGATATACCCGAACTTGCTAGAAGTGATTATAACTTACAGCCTCATACATTTATATTTACTCCAGGAAGGCTGGGTACACAAACAATTCAGTCAGCTAAACGATCCGCTAAGGATGGTTGGGTATTGACAAATAAAGATATGGCAAAAATTAGAGAACTAGCGGAAGCCCACGGGGCTCCTCTTGTTGCCAAAATTAAAGGACTGGGAGGAAAGTCTTATAGCAGTAAGGGAGTAAAGTTAAGGTTTGTTACTTCTACAGATCAGGAAGTGATTACCCCAGAATGGGCTCAGTATAGACTTAGTCCTACAGTAGCTGCAAAAATGTTTAGTCAGCAAAATATTTATGAGAAAGTTCGCTCTTCCTATTCGGAAACTATTAAAGGTTTCTTCCAAGCTGTTCAAGAGTATTTTGCAGCTCAAGAATCGTATACAAGTTCAAAAACTAATAGAAAAAGGACACGAGGTATACGAGACGGGAAAGAGGGAGGTGGAGCCTTAGTTAGCGGAGACTCTACGTCGTTTCAAGCAGGACATGAACACGGGGCAGGAATTCTTGAAACCCAAATGAGACAGATGTTTGACAGTACCTATACCAGTCTTACAAAAGAGATGCAACAGGCAGGAATAAAAGATGCCCAAGAACTGTATAGAATACTGCAAAGTTTAGGTTTAGATTTGTCCGTTGTAAGAGCAGATGATGGTGAAGGTTTTGTCATTATGTTGGAAGATAAAAGCGGTAATATAGCCGCAGGTAATAAATCTAAAAAATCAAAACAACAGTTTATGATATCTGCAAAAAGCTTTATAAGTAATTATGGTGACCTAGGAGACTTAGAAGGGTCAGACTCTATAGTAAGAAGAAATAGAAAGTTAATTATAAAACAAATTGCAAAAGAGTTTAGAAAGACTCCAAACGTTAAAGTAAAAACAGAAAACACAACACTAAAGACATCAAAAGGCGGGGCCAATAAAACCATTGGGTCTCCCAAAGTTAAAAAAGCTTCTACAGTAACACTAGCTGCTTCCGTAAAAATAGGTAAGGCTAGAAGAAAAGCAAAACGAAGACCCCCGCCTCCTAAAATGGCACTAGTAAACATATTAGGTATGTTAAACATTCAGCTACCTAAAACTATAGCAAGAAATATGGGGGACCCCAGGCTGAATAATAGAACAGGTAGATTTGCGCAGAGTGTACGAGCAACAGACGCTTCCGTAACAGCAGAGGGTTATCCTAGTATTGGCTATACTTATATGAGGGAGAGATATGGAGGGTACGAAAGTACAAGCGGCACAAGATTTGCAGATATTGATAGAGACCCTAGACGCCTTATCGATCAATCCATAAGAGAGATTGTAATAGCATTTGGGATAGGAAGAGTATACACTAGGAGACAATAATGACTGCAAGAATTTACGCATCTAGAAGAAAACGTATTATTGATGCTCTTGTATCTAAGTTAAAAACTATTAACGGTCAAGGCGCTTTTCTAACAGACGTCGGAGAAAATGTTCACCCAACTTTAAAGTTCTGGGATGAAGTAGATGAATTTCCAGCACTACACTTAAATGCGGGAAGCGAGACACGAGAGTATCAGACCGCAGGAGTACGAGACAGGTTTTTATCAGTAACAATACGCTGCTATGTACAAGAGGAAGATGCTCAAGAAGCCTTAAACGAGTTAATGGAAGATGTCGAAACTGTCATCGAAGATAATTCAAGATTAACGTATACGGACAAACTTAACAATGTTTTTTATACGCAACAAATCACAGTCATTAGTATTGATACTGATGAGGGTGTGCTCGAACCTTTAGGAGTAGGTGAAATACTTTTAGAAGTTCGTTACTAAGAAAATCCTGGCACGAATAAACATTCACGACCAGTCTTTTCAAGATCATAGGGAGAATATACTATGGCTGAATATTTACATTTTAGTAGAGACTCGCGTCTCTACATGGAAAAAGACGGGTACCTCTGGTCTGTTCCTGTGCTTGATGGATTTAGTTTCTCTCAAGCGACGAACTCTTCAGAGATAACTCTAAATGAAATGGAGGACTCTTCAGGTCGCTCACGTCGAGGTCGTAAAATGTTTACGGACTCTCTGTCTGCTGCTGAGTGGTCGTTCTCTACTTACATTCGTCCTTTCAAATCGGCAGGTGGCAAGAGTGCTACCAGTGGTCGTGCAGACTCTACAGCAAATGCGCAGCATGCAGTAGAAGAGGCCCTTTGGGTAGCAATGGCAGGGCAGAACGTATATGTACCTGCTACTGGTAAGTTTGAGCATGGAGCTACTGGTGGTGCAGTTAGTGGAGTCGTAGTTACTAGTTTTGATGCTAGCAACTCCTACACAGGCAGCAAGACAACAACTTTAGCAATTCCTACGGCAGCAAGTGGAACTAACTCTGGAGTTACTGTATCTTCAGGCGCTGGTAACTCTTTGAATACTGGCTCAGGTGCGGTTGTAACTATCACAACTTTAGCTAACGGCAACGTAACAACAGCAGTCATGACAGAAAGAGGGACAGGGTTTGAGACCGGTAATATAATTACTATTGACCCTGAAATGATCGGTGGTGCATCTTCGGACGATAACATAGTTCTTACTGTTACTTCTGAGTCTCTTAACTCTGACGCAACTGATTTGGACATTAACTTCTTTGACTCTAACCGAGCTGCTTTAGGAACGTTCAATCTGTACTTTATCTTTAGTGACAGAAGTGCGGGTCGATTGCTTTATAAACTTTCTAATGCTGTTGTTAACGAAGCTGCTATGGACTTTGATATTGACGGTATTGCTACAATTAACTGGTCAGGTATGGCAGGTCAAATTAAAGAAGTGGGTACTGGTTTAGGCGCAGGTCAAGTTACTGCTGCTGCCACCTTCCCTAATCCTTCTGCAATAGGGGCACTATGGCTTGATACAGATGACAGTGACAAACTGTATATCTCTACATCAACTACCAATGCTGCCGCTAGCTGGTACGCAAATATTACTGAAGGCTCTACAAATACTGGAAACTTTATTCGTAACCGACTCACTAATCTTACTTTGGCGCCGGAAACCACTTTCCAAGCAGGTACTACTTTTGATAGAGAAGGAACTGGAACTGCTGACGATAACTATAGAACTTCATATCAAGTAGCAATCACAGGTGGGAACGTAACTATTAGTAATAATATTTCGTACTTAACTCCTGAAGAACTCGGTAAGGTTAACCAGCCAATCGAACACGTAACTGGTACTCGTACCGTTACTGGAAGCTTGACCTGTTATCTTGCTAGCTCTGATGCTGCTACCAATAAGAGTAAGAACTTGTTCCAGGATTTGGTGTCTGACGTCAATACTGTTATTAACAAATTCGCAATTACCTTACAGGTAGGTGGAACTGATGCTACTAAGCCTAGGTTTGAGATCAGTATGCCAACAGCGCATTTTGAGATTCCAAGCCACTCTATTGAAGACGTTATCTCTCTTGAGACCAACTTCCATGGATTAGGTACTTCCGTAGGTGAAGGTGATGAAGTGTCATTGAAATATATCGGAGTATAACTGTAGAAAAATATTTCTTGACACCGCAGGTGATTTGAAATATAATATATGGTATGAAAGTGAGGGGGTCTTTTTGGCCCCCTTTATTTTATAAGGGACTGAAATGGCAAATTATATTTTTCAAAAGGAAGCGCAGTTACGTCTCGTTTGTGACGACGTAGGGGGCACTCTTAGAAACTATAGAATAGACATTAGCGAAATAGAGTTTAGCCAGTCTTTTCAAGAGAAAAGTTACAGCGTAAAGACTATTCATAATCAGTCAAGCTTTGAAGGCTCTAGCATAAATAGAGCAAACGCAGCAGAGTTCAGTTTTAGTACTCCTCTTCTGGAAGAGGCAAGGCACAAAGTTGTATTCGATAGATTGCTTGATTGTAAATCTTTCGACTTATACATATCATCAGGGCAAGATGTTTTCAAACTAGACAAATGCATTATTCAAGATGGGACGTTCGAGATTAATAAATCAAGACCCTTGAGACTAAGTATTTCTGGTGAAGCGTCTAAGCTATCAAAATTTAGTGGGTCTATACCCGGCACTGTTGACACAGGCTTGGGATATGGCACTACTACTTATATTATACCAAAAATTAATACTTTAACTCTTGGGGGTACTGACGTATCAGGCCAAGTTGCTGGCGTGACCGTAGAAATTCAGAATGATATTAGCTGGAACAACTATAATACGCTTCAAGGTTCTGTAGCAGCAACGAACGCAGCCACCTCTATGTTCCCTTCTACTTTTACAATAGGAACAAGAGTGGTAGCTGGCGCAATTACTAGGTACATAAAAGATAGCCCTGACTTGCTTACTTGGGATACTAATACAGCTTTAGTATTAAAGGCAGGAACAGTAGGCTCTTTTAAAGGAGTTAGTTTTGATTTTAACTGTTCCTTTACGAACAGATTACAAGGTTCAGAAATATACGCAGAAGAGTATAGCTGGAGAATGACAGAACGACCAACCGCGCTTTCGAGCGTAATAACTTATACATAATACAAAAGGACATAAAATGGAATTAAAGAAATTAGTAGTAGACAGTAAAGCTGCCTGGATTGACTTTTCAGGCCTAGAAGGGTTCTCAATAGAAGTAGCAAACCTGTCTAGAAAAGAGCTTACAGGAATAAGAAAAAAATGTACAACTTCTAAATTTAACCGTAAATCAAGAGCAATTGAAGAAGTCTTAGATGATGAGAAGTTTGTTACTGAGTTCTCACGTAAATCTATAAAAGGTTGGAAAGGGTTAACTTTGGCGCACTTGGAAACTTTGATATTAATTGATACCGGAGACCAAGATATGAGCAAAGAAGTAGAGTATACGGAAGAGAACGCAGAAGTTCTTGTAAGTCAATCAGCAGAATTCGATACATGGCTCAACGAGGTAGTCTTCGATTTAGAAAACTTTCGTAGTGGACCAAAGGGATCAGTGCCTAGACCACCTGGAGGAGCTGTTCAAAAATCTTGATCAAGGCATAAGCCAAGATCGGTACTTTGAAATGCAAGAGCAAATGGGGCAGCCTATAGACCCCAAAGTAATGCCTGTAGCTATTGAAGATTTTCCTGACATTGTCCTCATAGCTATAAATATTTTTAATCGTCTGGGGGATAGGGTATACCCAGAAATAGGTTATATAGGAAAAGACTATACAAACCTACTTATGTATATGGAGATGTTGGGAGTAGAAACTCCTGATAAAGACTTCTTTCTTGAAGTCATAGAGTGGTTAGACGCTCGAGCTATCAAAAAGTCCGCAGAAAGTTTAAAGCGGGAATATGATAAGATGAAGAGAAAAAAATAGTGGCAGCTAATGAAATTGTATTTAAAGTTAAGGTTGATAAAGACGGAAGCTTAGACATTGTTGCAAAACAAGCAACGAATGCTGCCAAGTCTACAGAAAAGCTTGGCAAGTCTACAGATTCCTTAAATAAGAAAAGAGGCCAATACCAGAAAGTCGAAAAAGGGGTTGGCCAAGCAGGTCTCTCTACTGGTAAAGCTTTTTCCAAGCAAGCCGGCGCTATCAGTGGCGGGCTTGTTCCTGCCTACGCGGTTCTTGCCGCCAATATATTTGCAATTACTGCAGCCTTCGGTGCTCTTAAAAATGCCGCACAAGTAGAAGTTCTAGAAGAGGGTTTTACTACTCTTGGTAACACTGTAGGCCGAACCTCAACTTTAATGGCCCAACGTTTAAAAGATGTTACTGGAGGTGCAGTATCTACAGAGCAAGCCCTTCGTACTGCTTCTGCAGGATTCTCTGCAGGATTCTCAATAAGTGAAATGGAAGGTCTTGCAGAAGTTGCAAGAGGCGCTTCCGTAGCACTTGGTCGAGACCTAGGAGATGCGTTAGACAGGCTTATACGTGGTACTGCAAAGTTAGAGCCAGAAATTCTAGATGAATTAGGTATTTTCATAAAGATAGAAGATGCAGCAGCTAAATATGCAGCAGCTATAGGCAAAGTTCCAGGCGCTCTAACAGACGTAGAAAGAAGGCAAGCTTTTCTAAATGAAGCTTTGACGCAAGGAAAGCAGAAATTTCAAGACGTAGCCGACGTAGATATAAATCCCTTTGATAAAATATCAGCTACTTTTCAAGAGATGGCAGAGTCTTTTCTACAGATTATAAACATTGCAGTAGTCCCTTTTATTAACTTCCTATCGCAGAATGTAACAGCATTACTAGGCGTAATGATATTGTTTGGCACGTCAGTAGCAAAGCTTATGATACCCGCTCTAGGAAACCTAGGTCAAGGTACTATAGATGCTGCGAAAGCTGCAAAAAACGCTATTCCCTCTCTAAGAGCTGCTACAAAAGCTGCTATAGAGGCAGAGCAAGCTGCTATAGGCTCCGCAAAAGTAAAAATAGGTAAAAACAGTATTTTTGCACAGCTTCAAGGAAAAGTAGCTTCTGGTAAAGGTAGTGCTACAGACATCAAAAAGTCTATTAACTCTATTACTCAGTCTATTGTACAAAGAGAGAGAGTTGCTAAAAAGGCGGGGGCTACTGTTACTCAAGAGTACCTGAAAGAAACCGAAGCATTAAGAGTTCTTAAAGCGCGCTATGTAGAATTAAATAATCTGAGAACCGGCTCTGCAGCAGACCAGTCAAGAGCCGCTTTTCTTAGTAGTATGGGAGAGGCCGAAACTGCTCTCGGCGAGTCTATGCAAAAAATCAACGACGCAGGCTCTATAGGCGGATTTAAAGTAGCGAAAGATGGAATGATGGATTATAAAAAGGCTATAATGAAGGCTAATTTAGAGGGAGGTAAATTTAGAAAAGGTAGTGCATTCATGAAATGGGGGGCTAGAGCACTTGCAGGGTTTAAAATAGCAGGAGGCGGTGCGCGTCTCTTTGGGGCAGCGCTTATAAATGCAATTCCTCTTATTGGGCAAATTATATTTGCAGCAGGTTTGCTAATTCAAGCTTTTCAATTCTTATTTAGTAAAGCAAAAGAGCTTGCAGGTCCTATGGCAGAGCTTGACACTATTATGGAGACTATGCCTGATAAATTTGAGCAGTTAGCAGACAAAATAGAGAAGAGTGTAGCAAAGATAGATGAGTTGGGCAGTGCAACCGAAAAAGCTGCGCAAAGAGGTAGGCACCTAATGTCCCAGTATACTGTTTTAAATGGCGTTGTAGGTGAAAGCGCTGATGCGTTCGGGAGATTCAGCAATGCGATGGTAGCTGCAGATATCTCAATATTTGACCGTTTTATTGGCGCTTTCGCCGCGCTTGGTGGTGGGCTTTCCGACGCAGCAGTAAAAGGGTTTTCGCTTCTAGGCGATAAAATCGTTGAGATATCCAGTGCTGCAGTTGAGCTTATGAATTCTCCTTTCTTCGACTTCTTTAGAAAAGCTAAGGAAAAGGTTGTAGAGCTAGCTACTGGGATAGCAGCACCTTTAGCAGGTATTGGAACGAAGATTGGAGAGAGCCTAGATAAGGGGGAAGCAAAACACAAACTTGGGAATTTAACTGGCGAGTTTGAGGACTTAATTGGGACTATACTTGACGCCGATAGCACAGGGCTAGCAGAGGGTATTTTTGGCGATGCGATGACGGGGAAAATGGATGGAACTACAAAATCTCTTGAATCTTTTGTTAAAGAAGTAGAAACATCTTTTGCCGCTACTGGCGATCTTGAAGCAGCGAAGGAAAAGCTGGCTAAGGTATTTACATTAGCAAAAAATAGAACTGTAGCACTCGAAGCCGCTACAAAAGGTCTAGGAAAGCAGCTAGCAGAAGCAGGTCAGAAAACTTCTGCGTTTTTTGCTACTTTATCTTCAAAGGATAAGTTCGAAGAGTTTAAGGGTAGCATTGTAGCTGTACAAAAAGCTGTTAACGAGTCTATAACTACTCTTGAAAATATGGAGGGAAATGTTGACTCTTTAACAACAACTTTTAAGGAGAACGAAGGAATTTTCACGCAGTTTGGTATAACGTTAGACGACCTGAAAGCCGACGGTGGAAAAGTATTTGATCCTATTATAGAAGGCGCTCAACGTGTAACTAATGCTGTTAATAACACAAAAAATATGACTAAAACGCTCAAAGAGGCGCTGAAGCAACTCAAAATAGACGATAAGCTAACTAAGACTAATAGAACTTTAAAGAATATGCAAGCAACTTTTATAAAGACTGGTAAATTTGAAGTAGGCCTTGCAGACCAATTTAAGAATATAGAAGCAGACAGACAATCTGCTGATGCTCTTGCACAGGCAGAGTATACACTAAAAGTTCTAATAATTGGTTTAGAGGAAGAGCTTTTAATTGCAAAAATTGACTTTATGTTAATGAATAAGAACCTGGAGGAAGACCAGAGGACTAACCTAAAAGCTCAAAGAGGCATCATTCAGAGTATGTCTGGTATGCAACTTCAAACTGCCGAAAAGCAGTATAATTTAGCGCTTGCAACAAATAAGTTAACTCAAACTACAACTACGGGGTCAACGACTGCTGCTGCTTTAGGTGCCACTCAAACAGGTAGTACTGCTGACAGAATAACAGGATTTGCAGCTTTAGTCGGCAGCGCGCCTAGTAAAGACAAATTAACACAAGGCACGGATAGTGACGACGTATTCGCGGGTAAAGAAGCCGCCGCTGACATTCAAGACATGCGAACTCGATTAGACGGACTGAAAGGAGTTTTAGGCCCTACAATGGAAGCGCTTAAAGAGCTAGGACCAGAAGGAGAACTTGTTGCCACTGTAACTGCGGGGTCATTTGCTATATCTGATTCCTTTTTGGATGTTGCACAGTCGTTTAAGGCAGGCGCCACAAAGATGGAAAAAGGTGCTGCTATAGCATCAGCGGTTGCTCAGACTATAAGCCAAGTTGCATCAATTATGAATGCAGCGTCCGCCGCTCGCGTAGCGGGAATAGATAAGGAAATCGCAGCAGAACAGAAACGAGATGGAAAGTCAAAAGAAAGCCTATCGAAAATCACAGCTCTTGAAAAGAAGAAAGATGCTCTGAAACGTAAAGCATTTGAAACGAATAAAAAATTGATGATGGCTCAGGTTATTGCCAGTACTGCAGCGGCTATGATGGGTGTTGCAGCTTCTCTTGCAGCTATTCCAGGAGGTGCAGCTTTTGTCGTACCTGCAATGATTGCGATGGGTGCGTTAGGCGCAGCGCAACTTGCTATAATAGCAGGTACTTCTTATCAAGGAGGAGGCTCTATAGGATCAGCAAGCGGCGGGCCTAGTGATATATCTATAGGAAAACGTAAGGAAGGAACTGACATAGCTAAATCTAAATCAGCAGGCGGAGAGCTTGCATACTTCCGAGGCGAGAGAGGAACTGGAGGCCCAGAAAACTTCCAGAGAGCTTTCTATGGCAAGAAGCACAGAGCTGCAGGAGGAAGTACAGGTTATGTAGTCGGAGAGCAAGGGCCAGAATTGTTTATGCCCGACCGTCCGGGTACTATCGTCCCTTCTGATGATCTTGCACAGATGGGAGGAGGTTCCAATGTTACCTTCAATATTAGTACTGTAGATGCAACAGGTGTAGAAGACTTATTAGTCGAACAACAAGGAAACATAATTGGAATGTTAAGACAAGCAGCAAACTCTTACGGCCAAGGGTTTCTTGAAGACATAGATGAGACTACTTATACGTCTCCTCAAGCTAGGAGAGCATAATGCCATATTCTTTTGCAAATCAGTTACCAGACCCTAACTATCAAATAGGACAATCTGGAGGCTCCCTGTCAGAGGGATTTGCGGGGCCGGGCTTTGCATCTATAAAACTTACAAACGACCAAAAGATGATGGTAAATAGGACTAATTCCCAACGGCTATTGGCACGAAGCGTAGCAGCTCAAAAGTGGAAAATTGGTATTACCTACCATCCTATGACTCGTGCGGAGTTTGAACCTGTGTATAGCTTTCTTTTAAGACAGAATGGGCCTTTAACTCCTTTTTTCGTGTCTCTACCTCAGTATAGAGTTCCGCAAAATGCTTCTTGGAGTACTATAGTTACAAAAACTTTTGATCTGAGCGGGACTCAAACTCCTGTACACGCAAACGATATTAAGACTGCAGTTACATATGCCGCAGGCTCACGTGCAGTAAAACTAAATATAGGTAAACACACTTCAGCTCCTGGGGCGCACAGTGCATGGGCCTACAATGATAGTGCAACTGATCCAAACACACCAAAACCTGGGGATATGGTAACTTTTGAAAATCATACAAAAGCTTACTTAGTTACTCATGTAGAGAGACATGGAGACTATCAACTTGCTTCAGACCAGCCTACTACAGCCCAGCTTAAGATAGGGGTTTCCCCCGCACTTAGTCAATCAATAGATGCAGGTAAGATTGCAACTTTCAGCAAACCAAAAATTAAAGTAGTTATGCCACAACCTTTAGGAGACTATGCTTTGAACACAGATAACCTTTATTCTTTTAATCTTAAACTAGAGGAATACTTATGAGTGAAAGAGCTTTAAATGCGACACTCAAAACGTCTCTTATAAACGAAGATCCGTTTCTATACGCTCACTTAATTAAGTTTGAACGAGCTGTAAGTACCGAAGAGTCCAAGCCTTCTAAAAATGCTAGAGACTATGTGTATATATCTGATGCCTCTTACGATATTATTTTTGATGACGAAAGCAAAAATGTACAGGGAGTAGCCAATGGCGCCCAGATATATAGAGCAAATAGAGTAGGTAAGATAAGTACTATTGCAGAGACAACTGAAGCAAAAGCAAACTCATTAAATTTAGAGATTAACTCTACGTTACTAGGAGCTACAAGCCCTGCTGCAGCAGATATTGCTATAACTTATGCAGGAATTTCTATAGGAAGCACAGTAACTCTGAATATAACGGGCACTGAAATGGAAGGGTGGGCAGAGTCAGGGTTCCTTATAGGGGATAAAATTTGTATAAAGAAAGCCGGACATGCCTTCCATAATAATAGAGCGGTTATAACGGCTTTTTCTGCTAACGGTATGCTACTTAGCTGTGAAGCGTTAGATGCAGGTTCTACGACTAACTCTATTACTTCTGATTTTGTGGTCGAGAACGCTGCAGATGAGTACGAGTCTTTATTTTACGAAGAGTACGAAGGAACTGCTGAAAACGGTGCGTATGCTGGATATATAAACAGAGAAGTCTTTATTTATAAAGCTCATATAGACCCTGATACTGGAAAAGTAATAGGGATGAACGATAGTACTAAGAAAGAGGGCCCTTATCTACTTTTTAAAGGTATTATTGCAAAAGCAAAAATAACAGAAGATCCTAGTAAAAGCTCAAAAATGTCTTGGAGCCTTACTAGTCATTGGGGCGATTTTGTACGCGTAAATGGAAGACTTACAGCAGACTCAGAGCATAGAGCTCTAGCGGGGAACGGGCAAGTTGATGTTGCCGCTCTGAACCGTTTCGAATATGGTAGTGACTTAGGGTTTATGCACTCTGAAAGAGCTATAAATATGATTTCTGTGTACAAAGCAACAGAAACAAGAACAAGACTAAAAAGTAGCGGGTGGTTATTTAAAAAGTATACACAAGAAGAGTATACTGTACAAGTAGACAGGGAAGTCGATTTAAGATTTAACCTAGATGCAAAGTACTTACCTATTGTTTATGGAGTACAACGTACTGATAGTATTCCTATATTTGCTGACACTCTGAAAAAAGATTCTTCTGAAATTTTTTGCGTATATGCTATTTGTGAGGGAGAGGTTGGGGGTATATATGATATTTATATTGATGACCAATCAAGAATTTGTACTGATAAAAATGATAACGAGACCCGGGGCAGCGCAGCTAGTACAGTTGAAGTACCCTGTGAGGGCAGAATGGATAGGGGAGATACTTTAAGCTCTACTCCTGCTTCACATCTAGGGGATCCTTTTACTAAGTATATATTTGGGGGCGCAAATTACCAATCGCCTTCACAAACAGGCTTGGGCATACCCTCCCTGAATATTTTTAGAAACTTTCGTCCGGCTCAGAACACTAATGATAACCCTATAAATGATGCAGGGGGTGTTACACATGAGATGAAAACACAAATGCAATCGCCTATAGATGCAGAGTTTATAATTCACTCCGGAAGAAAGCACCAAAGAGCAGATGATCTTTTAGTTAGTATAGCTGATAAAACACAAGAATCCTCATCAGGAGTTCAAAATCAAGGTTTTAAGCTGCAAGAGGGTTCAGAAAATGAGGATAACTACTGGGGGCCACAGCACAGACTGCTTGATACTGTTTATGCTGTTGCAAAGTATAAAGTATCTGAGGGTGAGACGGAAATTCCTTCCGTTGACTTTGTTGTTCGAGGACGTGAAATTGAGCAGTATAACTATGACTATTCCTACGAGCAGCATCCAAACCCTGTATATGCAACAGGTAAAACTGCAACTACTCAAGAAGCCTACTTCAATATAGGGGATATAGTAGATTCCTATGACCCTCTGAATAGCAACGCCGTTTTAGGTACTGACATTACTATTATGGATAAGCAGGTCTATAAAAATGCTCGGGCAGAGGAGATTACTAAATTCAGGTTTAGTAGTGATCCGAGCGGTGGCAAAAAAGTTTTTAATATAGTAAAAGACGGTATTGCGGCGGCCAGCAACGACAAGTTAACTTTTGCAACTTGGGACTTTAAAAATAGCTCGGGAGATTTAGCAGGGCTTATAGAGCTAACTGTAGGAGCAGACACAAGCCAGCACGCAGTTGTTAGTAGTACAGGCACTGATGGAGGGATTGATCTTTTTATTCCCGCCTCTACTGACGGACAGCGTATGAGAGATATTTTAACTCATGCAGCCCCGGACGGGGCAGTACTAATAGCTTTTCTCAGTGCAGCAAGTACTCCCTCTACTACTAGTATAGAGAAGGGCTTAGCTTATTTTCAAGTAAGTGACTATGATACAAGCACTAATAAAATAAAGAATATTAATAATAATAGAGCGGCTCTTCCTGCAGCCGGAACTAAACTTATAATAGTAAACGCTGCTCGTCTCCCTCTTTCTGCTTCATCAGTAAATGGGTACTTCAAAGGACAAGAGCTACGAGTCACCAGAACTTTAGAGGATGGTAGCTTAGAGTCCCAAAGCCAGAAAATAATAAAGTACCATGGAGGGTCTAGAACGGTTCTTTTTGGGGACATAAGCCAGGCTTCTATTGATGACGCAGAAGTTTTTGTAGACCTTGGTACAAACAACTTTATAAAGGCAGTACCAGGATCTAATGAAGGTACTGTTGTTACCTATGCTGGAACCGGAGCTACCGCAGCTTTAACTGCAATTAAAGCATCCTTGGATGCCGGCAATACAGTTGTACCTACTGATTTTTCCATATACTTCCCGATACATGGTATAGAGCCAGGCACTAGAATTGCCGACAACGGAGTTGATGTTACAAATCTCAAAATAACATATAACAGGAGTATCACAGCTAATACTTTAGCAAATATGCGACATAAAGTAATACAAAGCGCGGGTAACGAAGCATACCAGCCGGGCGTAGGTGACTTTATTCCGAATACCGGTAACTCGTATTCTATTATATCTCGAGGAGATAAAAAAGTATCTATCAATCCTGCTATACAATTGTTAGATTACTTAACAGATACTAGGTATGGAAGAGGACTTAGCATAGACGACGATATTAATTTATCATCTTTTCTAAACGCAGCAAGAAAGTGTGACACTCGCTCTGATATTACAGTACAAACGCAGAATAATCAAAACCCCAATACTTTCGTTCCTGGAGATGTATATGAGTACAAAGTAACACAAAACGACGGAACAGAGAAAGTATTTTGGAGAGGTACTGTACTAAGTGTACAGGATACGGCAGTGAGCGGCGCGAATACCAGCCGAATGATTACTTTTGGAAACTGTATAGGTAAACTTGTAACTAAGCATGAAGATTGGAAAGTATACGAGGAAGGTCAGTTAATATGGAAAAAACATATTCCTGCTACTAATACAGTAAATTTTCGGCATGTAACTCATAAAATTCCTTATTTTTCCGATCCGTCGGGCTATAATATAGGGGTTTCTTTAAGCGCCCAGCAACATCCCATTGGAGCAGGTTTATCTGCTTTTTACGACTCTATTGTTCCTTTAAGTAAGGTTTCAGGCTCTGGCCCTGCACAGATGAATACTCGTGCAAGTACTAATTTCTCGGAGCGGGCTAGTGCAGATGGAAACCCTTTTATAAAAGGGTATGATCCTGTGTCAGACACGATGAATGATAGCGGATATAGCTTATACGACTCCGACGAAGTAAAGTACTGGAGATACATGGGATGGCAGTCTCAAAGCCAAAGCGAGGTTACTCGCCACCAGACAAATGCTGTTATTCGTACAGAGACTCCGGTATTTGATAATGTAAATGGTATGTTAAAGCATTTTAATGGAGTGCTTAGGTTCTCAGACGGTAAATATGATCTAGCAGTAGAGCAGGCACTACAGGACAACTGGGCCAGTGATGATATAAGAAAGATAAATGAAGATGATATTATAGGTGCAATTAGTTTAGACGATGCAGGTCTAAAAGGCTCCGCAAATAGTGTAAGCGTTAGTATACCCGATCCTGCTATACGATATGATAATCGTTCTATTACTTTCTTTAATTCTGATTACTTAAAACAAGATAGAGGGATACCTAAGAAAAAGGATATAAAAACTCCTCAAATTTCTAATTATTTTAATGCACGAATGAATGCAGAGCAGTACTTAATACAGTCCCGCTCGAATAAAAAAATCAACTTTAAGGTAGGGCCTAAGGGAGTTCTTTTGCTAGCTGGTGAGTTAATAAAAGTAACTTATCCGAGATTTGGCTTTAATGAGAAAGTCTTTAGGATATCAAACTTAAGCTTTACTCCTGATTGCTTAACACAAATAACCGCAACAGAGCATGATGATAAAAGCTATAAAATTGGAGCAAAAAGAGCTAATGCTCTAATAAATGACGCCCGAGGGACTGGAGATTCTCCTGTACCTGAAGTTGTTGCTCCAGAGCCACCGACAGCATTAACGGCAGCGGCCGGTATTGAAAAAGTGAATTTATCGTGGACAAACTCAGCATTTGCAGGAAAAAACTGGAAAACAGAAATTTTAAGAAGCACAACTAATGCGGTTCCTGCAGGTATTTTGCAGTCTTTTGATATAAGTAAAACCTCTCATGTAGACACTGAAGTTGACGAAGGCATAACTTACTATTACTGGGTTAGACATTTAAGAAGCAAAGTAACAAAACAGGGCAAAACATTAAATGTTAGGTCCGTAACCTTTCCTTCAATAAATGGAAGATCCGTTACTCCTACCGTAGATCCTTCGAAAGGGCATAAAGAGGAAGCGGAAATTTACTATAATTCCACACTTGCCACTGCTGCGCTGTTTGCAGCTTCTGGTAGTGGTAATCTTTTACCCGGAGGTATATCAGGATTTCCTAATATTACTTATAATTTTGAAACAACGCCAAGGATTACAGGTGTGTCTAGTGGGAGCATAGTTAATGATCAGATAGCTAGTACTGGCTGGTTTAGAAAGCCGCAGGCTCAAGGGGCGGGGGAGAGTACTTTTGCAATAAAAGCATCTGCAGCTACGCAGGGAATAGCTACTACGGATATTATAGGCCCGAGCGAGTGGACTACTAGTAGTTTATATATCTCGGTTCCCAACGTTCCCGTGGGGGATACTGTATCTAGTTCAGGAACTAACTTAGAGCATACATTTATAATGAGCGATGCAGGTGTAGTAAGTAACGACTATACTTGTGGTTTCAATGTGAATAGAGGAAACCAAGCATATAGCTACGCAAATAGCGGAACAGGGTTAAATACGTTCGGAATTAATATTCTTTCGTCAACTGGAGGTGTCACTTTTGGAACAGCTTCTGCACAGGCTGATGGTAGTATTCTATTCGGGCAGGTAAAAATTGGGGCAACTGGAGTTATAACTATTCTGAATGCTTCGGGTATAATTGCGAACAGTACAGTAGAATCCGCTAGCATCGTGGTAGAGTTGATTGATAGGGGTAATAATAGTACTGATATTGTAAAGTATACTATTAATTTAAGAAAGGAAAGTAGATCATCAAGAGACGGGGTTACACTTACTTTATTAATGACCGCGGCCCAAGCAACCGCTTTTAAAGGCACTCTTACAAATACGGTAGCAGAGGCAGTAAAAGCGGCAGTAATAGCAAGTTCCCTTACTAGAATTTGTACAGCTACAAATACTAAAAGAATTGTAGCTAACGATAGAATTACTGTAAAAAATGTAACAGGGGACACTACTATTGTATCCCAACGAGTATATATAGGAACTGCTAAAGGAGCCGCAGATGCCGCAGGCCAGGCAAGTGATTTTAGTAGCGTTGTCTCTGACGAGTTTGATGGGAGTGTTATTGTAAAGGGAACCCTATCTGCTGATACTATAGCAGCTAATACCACGATTAGTAACCAGGTAAATGTAGGAAGTATACTTAAACTAGGTACATCGCTGAATGACGCAAACGCAAAGTTCTATAGTCATCAAAAAACTTCTTTTGCGGAGAATGCAGCGGGCATCTTTATGGATGGCTCGGGAAGAGTAAATATAGGCAACGCTGACCATTACATGAAATTTGATGGAACCAACTTTAGCTTTAATGGGCAATTTAGTGTAGCAGGCCCTGCCACAAAGACTATAGTTATATACAAATTATCTAGTGCTACTACCGCGTCAAGTTCCACTCCTAATCATTCTGCCACTGTAACTTTTAGTAACGGAGCGATTGCATTTACTGGCAGTTTCGGAGCAGGGGAGAGCAGTATTAAGTCCAATGGCTGGTGCACTACTTCTCCAGCGGCGACAACGGCAAACCCATATGTACATACGAAGATTGCTTTTGTTACAGGCGAAAATTCAAGTACTGTAGTAGCTGCAGGTACTTGGGTAAATGGGGGTATAATATCCGGTCCCTCTGGCCCTGCGGGTACAGAAGCCTCGTTCGCTGCTATAACAACTCTTAGTGTTACTACTGTTCAAATGGCCCTCTTCGCCGGTACTGGAGCTGGAGACAAAGCTGCGGCAGATGCTATCTTTAATACCCAAATAAACAGAGATCCTATAATAGGAGATGCTGTGTTTTTACGGAACTCTAGTGCCGGAAGCAATCCAGCCAAAGCAGTATATCGTAACGCCGCAAACAACTGGGTATTATACACAGCAGTAATAGACGGGAGTATGATGGTAACGGATACTATAACAGCAAGCCACATGAAAGCGGATAACATAACGGCAAGGGAGTTAGAAATATCAAATAATTCTGGTTCAGGTTCCGCAGGTATATTTATGAACTATAACTCAGGATCTCCAAAAATAGAGATTAGAGATAGTAGCACTGGTAATCCTATAAGGGTAATTATTGGATACCTCTCTTAACACCAACACAAAAATAAAACTTGACTAAGTATGTCCTTTGGGATATAATTTCACAATGGAGAAAACGACATGACCGCAGCCACATACGACCTAGTGATTGACCAAGGATCCGACTTTGCCATTGACTT
>Ga0308018_10000593_pt1 | contig 17964 bp, 20 predicted proteins | sample Neamet282_FD_203130 | JGI IMG/M metagenome (GOLD analysis project Ga0308018, IMG submission 203130) | Marine microbial communities from water near the shore, Antarctic Ocean - #282 | ecosystem: Environmental > Aquatic > Marine > Unclassified | place: Southern Ocean | collected 2014-10-01
TGGCCGATAATATGACTAAAACAAAGCATTTGCCCAATAAAGAATTAATTGGTCAAGGAATCGGGAATAGTATAGCCGCTCTTTTTGGTGGGATTCCAGGTGCTGGAGCGACTATAAGAACTGTAGTTAATATTAAAGCGGGTGGGAAAACCCGATTGTCTGGTATGTTTGCTGGTCTCGTACTCCTAATTGTCCTTTTAGCTCTTGGTCCTGTAGCTTCGCAAATACCAGCTGCAGTATTAGCGGGTATTTTAATTACTGTTGGTATTGGAGTTATGGATTATAAAGGGCTCAAGGCGATCCCGTTTATGCCTAAACAAGAAGTTATTATCATGCTGGTAGTACTCATTTTAGCTTCTGTATGGAATTTAGTCTATGCCGTGGGTATTGGCTTGTTAATCTCTTCGCTCATGTTTATGAAGGCTATTGGAGATTTAACCTCCGAACAGTCTCATTTAAGCCCACTACTTGTAGATGACGAGGATTCTGCAGCAAAACAATTGCCTGAGAATTTGAAAGATAAAATCGTAGTTAAACAAATTATGGGACCTCTATTTTTCGGTTCTACCAGTGATTTTCAGCGTTTATCTCAAGAGATTTCCGAAGAGTCTTCGCTCGTAATTTTTAATATGGCACGAATGCAATATATAGATCAGTCAGGTTTATATGTATTGGAGGATGTGTTAATCGATTTGGTTAACCAAGGGAAAAAAATTATGCTTGTTGCTATTCCTAAACAACCAAAACACCTACTCGGTGTAATTGATATTATTCCAGAACTAATTCCTACAACGCAAATTTTCGACTCCATCGAAGACTCTTTAGCTTGGATAAAAGCAACTGAAAAAGTTTAATAAAACACATTCGAAATGAAAGCACTTACGAAAGTACTACAAGAAAAAATGTCTCCTGCTGTTGCTTTAAATAGCTTACTAGAGGGAAATAAAAGGTTCACTCAGCAATTGCAGGTAAACAGAGATCTTATGTCTCAAGTTTCTGATACTGCTACAGGTCAGTTTCCTTTTGCAGCAATATTGAGTTGTATCGATTCTAGAGTTCCAGCAGAAATTGTTTTTGATCAAGGTATAGGCGATCTCTTTAGTGTTAGAGTTGCAGGTAATGTAGTGAATGAAGATGTTTTAGGATCTTTAGAATATGCTTGTAAAGTTGCAGGATCTAAGCTTGTTCTTGTTATGGGGCATACCAAATGTGGTGCAGTTACTGCTGCTTGCGAAAATGTGGAACTAGGGAATATAACCTCTTTACTAGCTAAAATAAAGCCTGCTATTGCACTTAGCGAAAACAACTCAAGCTCAGGTGCAATATCCGTTGAGAATGTTTCAGTTAAAAATGTAGGGATTTCTATAGAAACTCTCCGTAATGAAAGTCCAATTCTTGCAGAGATGGAACAGCAAGGCTTAATACAAATTGTAGGAGCAATATACGATGTGGCTTCGGGTATAGTGGCTGTAATTTAATAGTTTTGGTGTTAGACGAATCATTTACTGCTATTGATTTTACGCAGCAACTTTTAAGCGAGAGTGAGTATGAGTCTTGCGAATTTAAAAATTGCACATTTGCTCAGGTCACCTTATCTGGAATTACTTTTATCGATTGTACTTTTCATAATTGCGACTTGAGTAATGTGGATTTAAATAATACAGCTTTTCAAGAGGTGTCTTTTGTGAATTGTAAACTATTAGGTTTGCGTTTCGATACTTGTAAAAGCTTTTTATTGGAGTTAAATTTTGATAAATGTACTCTTAACTATGCCTCTTTTTTTGGACTTAAAATTCCTAAAACCAATTTTCAGAATTCTAGTTTACTGGAAGTAGATTTTACTGAATCCGATTTAAGAAATGCCGATTTTAGTCACTGTAATTTAACTGGAACTTTGTTTTCGAATACTATTCTAGAAGGAGCCGACTTTAGAAAGGCAATTAATTTTAATGTTGATCCAGAATTGAACTATATTCGTTCAGCCAAGTTCAATAACGACTCACTTATTGGTCTATTATTTAAATATAATATTATAGTAGATTAGTTGTTTTGTTCTATTTCATAGTAGGTTATAAGTGCTTAACCTAAACTTAACATTAGGTTTATTTTAGTTTAACCATGCTGTATTGTTTAAGTACTTTATTTGTAGAGTAAAATTTAAACACCACACGTTATGAACACTACTTCAATTACAAGAATCGAGATTAGTAAGTTTTTATATGCTGCTATTTTAGTTGCTGTATATACTATCGCTGTTTTAGCATAATTAGCTTTTCTAATTAATCTACTACTTCAATTTATGAAAAAGCTAATCCGCCGATTTAGTTTTCCAGTTTCTCTTTGGTTACAAAAAGACGAGAAATCTTTTCTTACTTTTGTTATAGCTGCATTCATGCTCGCTATGTTTGCCACACCTTATCCTCAAATAGCTATGTGGGTAGGGTTTTTATTTGCCGCATATGCTGCAGTAGCAAACGACTCTATTCAAACATTAGGAACTTTTATAGCCTCTAATCAAGATAAAAAATGGTGGGTGCTTTGGTTATTTATCGGTGGTATATTCTTGTGCACTGTTGGTTACAGTTGGGTGAATTATAATGGTGATGTTTCTCATGGCCGTTTAATGGCTAAAGGTTTTGAAATTGCTCCAACAAAGTTTCACTTTCTGCAAATTGCAGCTCCAATATTCTTATTAATTCTTACTCGTTTAAGAATGCCTGTTTCTACAACATTCATTCTGTTAACTTCTTTCGCTACTGCTCCTGCCGCTATTGGTAAGGTATTAGCAAAGAGTATGAGTGGTTATATATTAGCCTTTTTCTTAGGTGTTACTGTATTCTTGGTAATTTCAAAATACGCAAAAAAGTACTTTGTTGGTGAAGCTAAGTTTGGCTGGTCTATTGCCCAATGGATTACTTCGGGTACGCTTTGGTCAGTATGGCTAATGCAAGATGCTGCGAATATTGCAGTTTACCTTCCACGTAATATGGTCTTTGGTGAGTTTATGGGCTTCGCCATGGTTGTCTTTATCGGTCTAGGTTTATTGTTCTACTATAAAGGTGGTAGAATTCAAAAAATTGTAACCGAAAAGTCCGTCATTACTGATGTTCGTTTTGCGACAATCGTAGATTTTATTTACTGCATTATTTTATTTTACTTCAAATTATACAGTTCTGTCCCTATGAGTACCACTTGGGTGTTTATTGGTTTACTTGGTGGTAGAGAGGTTGCAATGGCTATTCGTAAAACAGGCGATCACAGCTTAGCTCACTCTGTTAAATTATTACTTAAAGATTTCTCATACGCTATGATAGGTCTATTTATATCCATCGCTATTGCTATAGGTGTAAACGATCAGCTATCATTAACCTCTATGTTGGAAACAGTTCCTGCGGAGTTTGCTTCTGGAATTTCTAAGTTCTTTAGTAGGTTAGGGTTATAACATTATATTTTAAAAAAAAAGCTCCCTCCTAAACGAGGGAGTTTTTTTTGATATTTATTTTTTATATTTACTTTTATTTGAACCTATATATGCTTTTCAAAATGAAAAAATCGGCAATCCTTTCTGCAATACTCCTAATAAGTTTGTCTATAAATGCACAAACGATAGTTTCTTCGTTCAATAAAATAAGTTCACTTTCCGGAAACTTTAATGCTACATTAGATGAAAATGACTGGTTTGGTATTGCACTAGACTCACTAGGAGACTTAAATAATGATGGTGTAAATGACATTGTTATAGGTGCCGGAAGAGATGATGATGGTGGTGTAAATAGAGGTGCTGTTTATATACTTTTCCTGAATACAGATGGTAGCGTTCAATCCGAACAAAAAATAAGTAGTACTACTGGTGACTTTACAGGAACCCTTAATGATGGCGATGTTTTTGGTACAGCTGTAGCATCTATCGGCGATTTAAATAACGATGGCATAACCGATATAGCCGTTGGTGCAGAATACGATTCTGATGGCGGAAACTGGAGTGGAGCCGTATGGATTTTGTTTTTAAATGAAGATGGGACTGTACAATCGCACAACAAAATAAACGAAAGTGACTTGGGTGTCGATATATCTGGAACTCCTGCGTTTGGTAGCTCAATAGCTAATATTGGAGACATTAACAATGATGGTTTTGTCGACCTAGCTGTTGGGTCAAGAAGAGATGAAGACGGTGGCCCGTATAGAGGTGCTGTTTGGATTCTATTTTTAGATGAAAATGGCGAAGTTCAAGACTCTCAGAAAATAAGTGAAACCCAAGGAAACTTTAATCACGACTTAGATTCCGAAGATTTTTTTGGTTGTACAATAGCTAATATTGGAGATTTAAATTCAGATGGAATTACTGATATTGCTGTCGGTGCATATAACGATGATGATGGAGGGACTAACAATGGTGCGATTTATATTTTGTTTTTAGATTCTGATGGAACTGTTTCGAATAGTCAAAAGATAAGCACCACGGAAGGTGGTTTTAATGGGGATTTAAACACAGGAGGTCGTCTCGGAAATTCCGTTTCACCAACTGGAGATTTAGATGGAGATTTAATTATGGATCTATTTGCAGGAACTCCTAAACAAGAAACTATAGATGGGCTATCTGGAGCTGCATTCATAATTTACCTAAATGCAAATGGTACTGTAAAAGACCAGCAAGAATTTGCCCCTGGACTGAACGGATTTAATACCAATCTTAATGATGGGGATTTATTCGGGAAATCTGTTGCTTATATTGGGGTGCTCGGAGATACAAAGACACTCATAGTAGGAGCTTCACATGATGACGATGGCGGAGAAAATAAAGGAGCCTGTTGGGTTCTGAAATTAAAAGGAACTCTTCCTTCAGATTTTAACATATCAGACGCTACGTCAAATAGAGTTCAACTCTATCCTAATCCTACATCAGATTATATTTATTTGAAGAATGCACAAGAAGAAGCCCTACTAACGATTAGAAATGCAATTGGACAAATTGTAAATAAAATAACAATTGACCGTAATCAACAAGTTGATGTTTCTCAATTAAAACCTGGAACATACTTTATTTCCATAGATGGGATTGAACAAAAATATCAGCTCATAATTAACCCTAAATAATCGACACCTAATTACTGGCTTTGAATACTGTTTACGAGTTCTGGAATTAGGCTTTTTTTAAGCACTTATTTTTTATATTTACAAAAATAAATTTCGTGTATGACTAGTAACAATCGCATCCTCTTAGTAGACGACGAGAAAGATATTCTCGAATTTTTGAGTTACAACCTTAAAAAGGAAGGATTTGAAGTTGCTACTTGTACCAATGGGCAAATGGCTTTGGATACATTAAAAGAGTTTAAGCCAAACCTTATTGTGTTAGATGTGATGATGCCAGGAATGGATGGTATAGAAACATGCGAAAATATTAGAGCTAATCCAGAATACGACAATATTTTAATTACCTTTTTAACTGCTAGATCCGAAGATTATTCTCAGGTTGCTGGCTTAGAAGCTGGTGCCGACGATTATATTAATAAGCCTATTAAACCTAAGGTTTTGGTAAGTAGAGTAAAGGCGCTTTTAAGAAGAAAAGGCTCAGCTTCTGCTTTAGAAGAAAAGGCCGATATTATTGAAATAGCCGATTTAAATATCAACAGAGAACGTTATTTAGTTACAGTTGATGAGGAACCTTTGTCACTTCCACGCAAGGAATTCGAAATCCTATACTTACTTGCTTCCAAACCTGGAAAGGTGTTTATGAGAGATGAGATTTTTGATAAAATTTGGGGTCAAGGAGTTGTTGTAGGTGGTAGAACTATAGATGTACACGTTCGTAAATTGCGTGAAAAATTAGGTAGAAATTATATTGAAACTGTAAAAGGTGTAGGTTATAAATTTAAGTTGAATGAATAAATCAACTAAATTTATTAGTAAGTTTAAATCTGCCATGTCTCAATCGTGGCTAGTTTCTTTTGTAGCGTCATTATTTTTGATGCTGGTAATGACTGTACATATAGTCTTATTCGAATTTTCTTTAAGCCTCTCTAATTCTGTAGTTTTAGTCTCTTCGGTGGGTTTAACCAGCTTCTTTGTAATCCGTTGGTTAGTTGATCAGTTTATCTACAATAAGATTAAATTGATTTACAAAAACATAAATGACTTAAAGTCTAAACCTGGAGATTTGAAAAACATTAACCTTAGAAAGGTTAATAAAGATGTAAATTCTTGGAATGTTAAAAACGATCAAGAAATTCAAAAACTAATGATTCGTGAAAGTTACCGTAGACAGTTTGTTGGAAACGTAGCACACGAATTAAAAACGCCCATTTTTAATATCCAAGGCTATATAGATACCTTACTTGATGGCGCAATAGACGATAAAGAAATAAACCGTAAGTTCTTAGAGCGCGCTAATAAAAGCGTTGCTCGCATGATTCATATCGTTGAAGACTTAGATCAAATCACAAAACTAGAAGCTGGAACCATAGACATTGAAGAAGAACCTGTAGATATCATCGATGTTATTCAAGATGTGGTTGATCAGTTAGAGATGAAAGCTAAAAAGAGAAATGTTAATCTAGTTGTAAAACACCAACAAATAGGTCGTTTTTTAGTGTACGTGGATGTAGAGAAAATTAAACAAGTACTCATAAACCTAATCGTAAATGCTATTAAATACGGTAATGAAGGTGGTGAGGTTATTTGCAGAACGTATTCTATGGGAGAGCAGGTTTTAGTGGAAGTTGCCGACGATGGAAATGGAATTCCTGCTGAGCATATCAATAAAATATTCGAACGGTTTTATAGAGTTGATAAAGCTAGAGATAGAGGGCAGGGTGGTTCTGGATTAGGACTTTCAATAGTGAAACACATTATAGAAGCTCACAATCAAACCATTAATATTAGAAGTACCGAAGGCGAAGGTTGTACCTTTTCTTTTACGCTCAAAAAAGCGTAGTGTTAATCAATCATTGTTTCTCAATCAAATCTTTAAGTAAGTCGTAATTTACTTGTGCTTGTTGTTGAAATGCACTTTTTAACAGATAAAACATGGAGCTATAAAACACGTTGTTCCCTTCTGAAGAAGTGAAAGCTTTAATCGTTGTTTTTTTCTCGTTTCCTTCAAAGTAAATACCTACAGTTCCTTTAAAAAAGTCTGTTTCTATCTCGAAAACAAACTTTTCATTCTTTTTGTATTCTATTAATTCTTCGGTAAATTCAAATTGCTCCCCATCTTGTTCAAATTGCATTAAAAATCGTGAACCCACTACCAGTTCTTTACCACTTAGAACTTCTTTTCCTATATATCCCACAAGCCATTCGGACGCTAAGGATTCATCTGTAAATACTTTAAACGATTCCTCTACAGAAGCATTTACTTCTACCTGGTTTTGGTAGCTGAAACTAGGGTGGAAAAAACCTAAACTAAAAAAAGCTAAAGTGATTCCTACCAGTCCTATTAGGGTGAATTTTACGAAGCGCATAATAAATAAATTGTTTCTTCAAATATAGAAAAAGATATCCTTTCTGAATTTGTATTTTTGCAAAGCAAAAAATAAAACTGTGGGAAAGAATAAACATAGAAAGTTCGCCGATAACGAGACCTTCGAAAATATGGTGCAAGCACCAAGAACCGACTTGTTAGAAAATGGCCTTCCTTTAAAAGGGAAGTGGCATAAAGAGTTTTTCAAAAACGATAAACCTATTGTGTTAGAATTAGGTTGTGGTAAAGGAGAGTACACCGTAGGTTTAGGAGAGCGTTTTCCCGATAAAAACTTTATTGGAATAGATATTAAAGGTGCGCGAATGTGGCGTGGTGCTCGTACTGCTACAGATAATAAAATGGACAATATCGGATTTTTAAGAACCCATATTGAGCTTATTCATAATTGTTTTGCCAAAGGTGAGGTAAGCGAAATCTGGATTACTTTTCCAGACCCACAAATAAAATACCGACGTAGAAAAAAACGTCTTACTGCACCCGATATGTTAGATATGTACCGTCAAATATTAACCGACGATGCAATAATACATCTCAAAACAGATTCTCAATTTTTACACGGTTACACCTTAGGTATAGTAGAAGGTTACGGTCATAAAGTGTTAGATTCTAGTTACGACATAGACCGTCAGAAAGCCGACAACGAATTGCTTAAAATACGAACCAATTACGAAGGTATTTTCCGAGATAAAGGAATGACCATTACTTATATTAAATTCCAACTATCCAAACTTGACTAATACCATTCCATCAGATTCTTTCTTTGATCGTTGCTATGAAGTAGCGCAAAGAATACCTTATGGAAAAGTGACAAGTTACGGAGCAATTGCTAAATATTTAGGAACTGCACGTTCTGCTCGGATGGTTGGTTGGGCAATGAATAAGTCTTTAGGTAAAGATGTTCCAGCACATCGAGTGGTCAATAGAATTGGTCTTTTAACAGGAAAACATCACTTTGATGGGGTCAATTTAATGAAGCAGCTATTGGAAAATGAAGGGCATAAATTTGAAGGCGATCAGCTCTTAAATTTTAATGAGGTATTTTGGACTCCTACAGATGCATAAACCCTTGATTTTTGTACCTTTGAACCTTAAATTTATAGAATGAATATACAGAAAAGTCAAATTGTAGATGCACTTAAAAGTGTGAAGTTGAAAGGTGATGTTAAGTCGCTGATAGAAAATGACTTAGTAACAAATATTGTTGTTTTTGGTGACGAAGTAAATGTGGATGTAACGATCAACAACCCTACGCTTCATGCTAAAAAACAAGTTGAAGTTGATATACTAAAAGCTGTACACGCTCAGGTTTACGCAAAAGCTAAAATCACAGTTAAAATTACTGTTGAAGCGAAGCAAGAAGAAAACCCTAATTTAATTAGAGGTGAGAAAATAGAATCTGTAAAAAATATTATTGCTGTTGCTTCTGGTAAAGGAGGTGTAGGGAAATCTACAGTAACTGCAAACTTGGCAGTTGCATTACAAATGCAAGGCTATAAAGTAGGAATTGTAGATGCAGATATTTACGGTCCTTCTCAGCATATTATGTTCGATGTAGAGAAATCTAGACCCGAAGCGCGTAATATAAACGGGAAGTCTGTAATGATTCCAGTAGAAAGCTATGGAGTTAAATTGGTATCTATTGGGTTTTTTGCTCCTGGTTCTCAGGCTGTAGTTTGGAGAGGGCCAATGGCAACAAAGGCATTAAATCAGTTAATTAAAGATTCTTACTGGGGCGAATTAGATTATTTATTAATCGACCTACCTCCAGGTACTGGAGATGTACACCTTTCTTTGGTTCAGGCTGTTCCTGTTACCGGAGCTGTAATTGTAAGTACACCACAAACCATTGCTTTAGCAGATGCTAAAAAAGGTGTGGGTATGTTCCAATTAGACACCATTCAGGTTCCTGTTTTAGGCTTGGTAGAAAATATGTCTTACTTTACTCCAGACGAACTTCCCGGCAACAAATACTATATATTTGGGAAAGACGGTACCAAGAATTTAGCAGACGATTTAAATTTACCATTATTAGCTGAGATACCTTTAGTACAAGGGATTCGTGAAGCAGCAGATATTGGTCGCCCAGTAGTATTACAGCAAGAGACTCCTTCGGCGCAAGCATTCATGAGTTTAGCAAGTAATCTAGTTGAGCAAGTTGAATTAAGAAACCAAAGTTTAGATCCTACCGCTGTAGTAGAAATTACCAATATGGACGGTTGTTCAACAAAATAATTCACCATGACTGTAGAAATTAAATCTGACTTAGTCAAAAATATAGAAAAAGCGTTAGCTGAAATTAGACCTTATTTAGAGTCTGATGGAGGAGATATCTCACTTATTGAGGTAACTCCAGAAATGGTAGCTAAGGTTCAGCTTCACGGTTCGTGTCAAACTTGTAATGTAAATCAAATGACATTGAAATCAGGTGTGGAGCAATCGATAAAAAAATACGCTCCCGAAATTAAGTCGGTAGTTAATATAGACGCTTAAAAGGAATATTATGACTCAAGTTCAGCAAAAACTTGAACAAGTAACCGTTCTTTTTGCCGGAGATTCTGGCGATGGAATACAATTAACGGGTACCCAATTCACAACAAATACAGCACTTTTCGGAAACGACTTAAGTACATTTCCAGACTTTCCTGCAGAAATTAGAGCCCCTTTGGGTACTATTGCAGGAGTCTCAGGATTTCAAATTCATTTTGGATCAGTAGATATTTTTACACCTGGCGATCTATGTGATGTGTTAGTGGTAATGAATGCTGCAGCTTTAAAGAAAAACTTATCTCGACTTAAAGAACGAGGTACTATTATCTTGAATACCTCTGGTTTCGATAAAAGAAACCTACGATTGGCGGGTATTAAAGAGGGTGAAAACCCATTAATTAACCAAAGTCTTGAAGGATTTAAAGTTCATGAATTTGATATTACTAAACTTACAAGAGAGAGTTTAAAGGAATCACCTTTAGGAACAAAAGATCGAGACAGATGTAAAAATATGTTTGTTTTAGGTTTTGTATACTGGATGTACAATCGAAAAATTGACTCTTCTATAGATTTCTTAAAAGCTAAGTTTGCTGCTAAGCCAGAAATTTTAGATGCTAATATTACGGTGCTAAAAGCGGGTTATCATTTTGCCGATACCTGCGAGACTTTTTCTAATAGATTTGAAGTTAAGCCTACTAAAATGGCTGCTGGATCTTATCGAAACGTTATTGGAAACCAAGCTACAGCCCTCGGACTTATTGCTGCTGCACATAAAGCTAAATTGAATTTGTTTTATGCAGGATATCCAATTACACCTGCTTCGGATATATTACATGAACTAGCAAAGCATAAAAACTTTGGTATAAAAACTTTTCAAGCTGAGGATGAAATTGCGGGAATTTGTTCTGCAATTGGAGCTTCTTTTGGTGGTGACCTTGCCGTTACTGCTTCTTCTGGTCCTGGAATAGCACTTAAAGGTGAGGCTTTAGGTTTGGCTATGATGTTAGAAATCCCTTTGGTTGTTGTAAACGTACAAAGAGGTGGGCCTTCTACTGGATTGCCTACAAAAACAGAACAGTCCGATTTGATGCAAGCCGTGTATGGTAGAAATGGTGAAGCACCAATACCTGTAATAGCTGCTACTTCCCCTTCAGATTGTTTTACGATGGCTTACGAAGCCTGTAGAATTGCTATTGAGCATATGACTCCAGTTTTTTTACTGACTGATGGATATATTGCCAATGGAGCAGAGCCATGGAAATATCCTAAATCTGCTGACTTAAAAGAAATTTCAGTACAATTTGCAAAAGAACGAAACCCAGAAGATCCAGCCTACTTACCCTATAAAAGGAATGCAAAGTTGGTTAGAGAATGGGCTTTACCAGGTACCAAAGGTGTAGAGCATCGATTGGGTGGTTTAGAAAAAGATAAAGAAACTGGAAACGTTTCATACGACCCAGAAAATCATGAATACATGGTTAAAGTTCGTGCTAAAAAAATAGCCGAAATAGCCAATCATATTCCAGAACAAAATTTTGATAGTGGCTCGGAAAAATCTAAATTATTAGTTCTTGGTTGGGGTTCTACTTACGGATCTATTAAAACGGTTGTAAAAGACTTGGCTTCTGAAGGGATTGATGTTGCTCATGCACAGATTAAATATATTCAGCCAATGCCTCGAAATTTAGGTGATTTACTCTCTAAATTTGATAAAATATTGATTCCTGAAATGAATAATGGTCAGCTTATTACACTTATTAGAGATCAATATTTAGTAGATGCAAAACCTTTAAATAAAATTAAAGGGGTGCCTTTTGAGGCTAGAGAAATTAAAGAGGCAATACTTAATATGTTGAAGCAATAGTTATGGCACAAGACATAAAAAAAGAAGTAGTAAAATTAACAGCTAAGGATTTCGTAAGCGATCAAGATATTCGTTGGTGTCCTGGTTGCGGAGATTATTCTATACTGAAACAAGTACAAAGCGTGATGCCAGAATTAGGTATTGCTAAAGAAGATATTGTATTTATTTCGGGAATTGGATGTTCCTCTCGTTTTCCATACTATATGAATACCTACGGGATGCACTCCATTCATGGTAGAGCTTCGGTAATTGCTAGTGGTTTAAAAGCTGCTAGACCCGATTTAAGTGTTTGGTTGGTAACAGGCGATGGCGACTCTCTTTCTATTGGAGGGAATCATTTAATTCACCTACTAAGACGAAACTTCGACTTAAACATTTTATTGTTTAATAATCAGATTTACGGACTTACAAAAGGGCAGTATTCTCCAACTTCCGAAGTAGGGAAGAAAACAAAATCTACCCCTTTAGGATCCATAGATCATCCGTTTAATCCTCTAGCTCTTTGTATGGGAGCCGAGTCTACGTTTATCGCCAGAGCCTTGGACAGAGAGCCTAAGCATATGCGTGAAATTCTTTTGAGAGCAGAACAGCATAAAGGAACTTCTCTTGTAGAGATTTATCAAAATTGCAATATATTTAACGACGGTGCTTTTACTGGTTTTACAGACAAGCAGGTTAAGAAAGACAACAGCTTATATTTAGTACAAGGAAAACCGCTCATTTTTGGTGCTAAAGAAGATAAAGGAATTCTCTTAGATGGTTTTGAACCTAAGATTGTGGATCTAAATTCCGGAGAATATTCTGTAGATGATTTATGGATACACGATGAGAAATGTAGAAATAAAGCAAATATACTTACTCGGTTTTTTGACGACCCTACAAACGAAAATGCACTTCCTCGTCCTTTTGGGATTTTTTACCAAGAAGATAGATTTAGATATGAGGAAGCTCTTGCGGAGCAGTTAGAAGTTCATAAAACTCAAAAGGGAGAACCAAACTTAGATAAACTTTTAGCTGGAGCTAATTCTTGGGAGGTTGAATAGTTAGCTGAAACTAGGCTTTAGAGAGCTTGGAATTTTACATACTGGAATAGCGTCCATTTTATGCCTGTTAGCCTTATGTAGTCTAGAGAAAATATCGAAAACTTCTTTTTTTCTATCAGTATATATATTCTCTGTATCCTTAGCATAGGCTTTCATAGCCCATTCTAACTCATTATAAGTAGCCCCTAGCTGATCTTCATCGCTTCTGCCATCTGCCCAAAGGCCATCTGTTGGAGCAGCATTTTGAATGGAATTTACAATTCCCATTTCTTTAGCAATTGCAAAAACCTCAGATTTCATTAAATCTGCTATAGGACTTAAGTCTACCCCTCCATCTCCGTATTTGGTGAAAAATCCAACGCCAAAATCTTCTACTTTGTTTCCTGTACCTGCAACTAATAAAGACTTTGCACCTGCATAGGTGTAAAGAGAAGTCATTCGGAGCCTAGCACGTGCATTGGCCATTGTTAGGTCGCTTTGTAGGTCAGCGGGAATTTGCTTAGAGATGCAGTCGAAAGTGTCGCTAAGGTTTGCTGTACACACTTCAACATTAGGAAAAGTAGAAGTAAGCCAGTCTGCATGTTCTTTAGATCGGTCAAATTCTAACTGATGTTGGTGAATAGGCATTAATAAACAGAGTACTTCTTTACCTGTAAGAGCACATAGAGTGGATGTTACAGCAGAATCTATTCCTCCAGAAATCCCAACAACAAATCCTTTTGTGTTCGAATTGTCACTATAGTCTTTCAACCAATTTGCTATGTAAGTAATACTTTCTGCAGTCTTCATATCTTCCTAAAATAATTATGTAAATCTACTAAAAAAGCTTTTTCTACGAATAGTTACGTTTACTTAATACTATATTCATTCATTTCTTATTTTTGCATAATAATTTTACTTCTATGATGCGATTATGCATTTTAACATTTTTATCGATTCTTTGCTTATTTTCTTGTGAAACTAAGCGTTTTCCTACGCCTTACTGTTTAGATTCGATGGTTGAAGTAGGCCATTTTGATCATTCGTTTTTTGCAATGGATAGCACACAATTAGACGAAAGTTTAATGTTGTTACAAAATAATTTCCCAGAATTTTTCAAAGCAGAGCAAAATAAAGCGGATTTAGTAAGCCGTTTTAAGGATCCTCAAATTAGAGAATTGTTTAGTGCTGCAGATTCTGTTTTTCCCGAACCTTTAGAATTGAGTGCTGAGATCAAAGATGCTTTTAAGTATTTTCATTATTATTTCCCTAATCAAGATTCTTTAAAAGTATATACGTGGATTTCTAATTTCGAATCTATAAATCCAGTTACTATTTCAGGGACTACACTTCTTGTTGCTTTAGATCTTTATTTAGGTAAGCAATCGCATTTTTATAAATCTGCTCCAGAATACGTAAAAGCAGGATTTGATAAGCATTACTTAGTGTCTGACCTTGTTCATGCTTACTTTTTGGCTAATATTCCACTCCCTAAAGAAAATACTTTATTAGCCTATATGGTATACCATGGTAAAATTCATTATTTATCTTCTTTGCTAATTCCAAACAGCAAACCTTATATCGTAATGAATTATCCCGAGGAAAAGATGCAATGGTGTTTAGAAAATGAGGCCAATATCTGGGCGTATTTTATAGAAAATAAATTATTGTTTTCTAGCCAACACAACAATAAGCAGCGTTTTATTGAGGCTGCTCCTTTTTCAAAATTCTACACTAATTTTGATGCCAAGTCTCCTGGAAGGGTCGGACAATGGTTGGGACTGAATTTGGTGAGTGCTTATATGGAGAACCACCCAGAAGTTAGCTTGAACGAACTTATAACTGAGCAAAATGCTCAAAAAATATTGCGTAAATCGCATTATAAACCAAAATAGTGAAAATGAAAGAGTCGGAAATTAAAATTAAAATCAGCTTAGACGAAAATAAAGTTCCAGAACAAATTTATTGGACTGCAGAAGATGCTGGAGAAGTAAACCAAAAGTCTGAGGCTATTTTAATCTCGCTCTGGGATGCAGAGAAGCAAAATTCTTTACGTATTGATTTGTGGACAAAGGAAATGAAAGTTGATGAGATGAAGACCTTTTTTCACCAAACGCTTACTGCCATGACCGATACTTTTGAGCGTGCTACAGGCGATGAAAAAATGGCTGGAGATATGAGACGTTTTTGTCAGTATTTTGCTGAAGAACTTAAGTTGGTAAAGGATATTAAGAAAAAGTAAATTTTACTTAAACAAAAAAAATGCCCTTGGATTTCCAAGGGCATTTTTTTGTTATATAATTTCACTGAATTAAAGTTTCCCTTTTACAGATTCATTCGTTTTTCCAATAAAATTCAGAATCTCTAGTTTCCCTAAGCCACTTTCGGCAGAACTCATAAACGATTGTGGAACTTCTTCCCAAGTCTTCAACATTTCTGTTTTATACTTAGATATATTCTTGTTTAGTTGTGAGCTAGAAAGTTTGTCCATTTTAGTGAAAATAATCACAAATGGAATTCCTTTATTACCCAGCCACTCCATAAACATCATGTCTATTTTTTGCGGTTCATGACGAGAGTCAATCAGTACAAAAGTACAAATTAAGTTCTCGCGTTTTTCTAAGTAATTGTAAATGAACTTTGCAAAAATGGAGCGATCCGTTTTAGAAACTCTAGCATAACCATAGCCGGGTAGATCTACTAAAAACCAATTGTCATTAATCTTAAAATGATTAATTAATTGAGTCTTACCAGGTCTTCCAGAAGTTTTGGCTAGCGACTTTCTGTTCGTCAGCATGTTAATTAGAGACGATTTACCTACATTAGATCTTCCAATAAAGGCATACTCAGGAATACGTTCTTTAGGACATTTTTCGATGTCTGTATTACTGATTACAAATTCAGCATTGTTAATTTTCATCTTATTGATGCTTGTTTAACCACTTTACGCAGGTGTTGGCAAAATCTACTGGGTGTTCCATCATAGGTGCATGGCCACATTTTTCAAACCAAAAAAGTTCAGAGTTTGGAAATAGTCTATGAAACTCATCAGCTACTTCTGGTGGTGTTACCGCATCGTTTCTACCCCACAGTATACATACTGGAAGAGTCATATTAGGTACGTCCTTGGTCATGTTATGACGTATTGCAGATTTTGCAATCGCCAAGATTCGTATGATTTTTTCTCTAGAATTTACCGATTCAAATACTTCGTCGACTAATTCCTTCGTAGCAATGGCTGGATCGTAAAATACAGCCTCCGTTTTTTCTTTGATGTAATTATAGTCTTCTCTACGTGGAAATGTATCACCCATTGCCTTTTCATACAAGCCAGATGAGCCTGTAAGCATTAGGTTTTTAACTAAAGTAGGATTGTTTTTTGTGTATATTAATCCAACATGTCCACCAAGTGAGTTTCCTAATAAGGTTACTTCCGTCAATTCTAAATCTGAAATGAATTTTTCTAAAAATCTAGAGATGCCTTTAGCACTAGTTCTAAGTAATGGTAAGGTGTATATCGGCAAAGATGGAATTACAACTCGGTAACCAGCTTCTGCTATTATTCTCGATGTTTTTTCAAAATTACTCAATGCACCCATTAGTCCATGTAAGAAAATTATTACAGGTCCTTCTCCAATGCTCACGTATTCGTATGTGCCGTCTTTTATTACTTCGTACTTCATATTTGAAATTTTACTTTGCAAAAATACTGAATATATACTGATTCCTTCTATGATGATTCTTAGACCTCTATTATTTGTTATATAATTTGTTTTGTGGGCTCATTTGCACTCCTCAGACTCTACTCTTTTAGCCCTCATTTAATTCTTATTGACTTGATATTGAGGAAAGTTATTAACATAGTGGTAAAATGTGGTAAAAAGTGGTATATATTTGTATTCAATAAAAATCGAGCATAAAAAGTGAAAAATTTAATTGGAATGTACGAATGTAGAGCAGATGCCAAAGGGCGTTTGATGCTACCTTCTGGGCTTAAGAAGCAGTTAGCTGCTGAGCTAGAAGAAGGCTTCGTATTGAAACGTTCTGTTTTTTCTTCTTGTTTAGAGCTTCATCCTTTAGCCGAATGGAATTTGGTTATGGCTGATGTAAATAAGTTAAATCGCTTTGTAAAGAAGAATAACGATTTTGTTAGAATGTTTACTGCAGGTGTAAGAATGGTTGCAGTAGATAGTACAGCAAGAATACAAATACCAAAGGATCTTATAAATTTTGCGGGAATACAAAAACAAATAGTCTTGGCATCGGTAGGTAATATCGTTGAGATTTGGGATAAAGACCAGTACGAAAAAGCAGTTAACAATCCCGCTGTAGATTTCGGTTTACTTGCCGAAGAGGTTATGGGGAATCCAGAGAAAATTGATTAATTATGAGTGAATACCATGATCCTGTATTGTTAAGTGAATGTTTAGATGGTTTAAATATCAATCCTAATGGAACTTATGTTGATGTAACTTTTGGTGGTGGCGGACACTCAAGAGCTATAGTTTCAAAATTATCTGAAGGTCACTTATACGCTTTTGATCAGGATGATGATGCATTGAAAAATGAACTTGAAGACGATAGTTTTACTTTAATTAATGCCAATTTTAAGTATTTGAAAAGTTCTTTGAGGATGTATGGCGTTAAAGAAATTGATGGCTTACTAGCAGATTTAGGTGTTTCATCTCATCAGTTTGATGTGCCGGATAGAGGTTTCTCTACTCGTTTTGAAGCTGATTTAGATATGCGTATGGATCAGAATTCTGATTTGAATGCCTATAAAGTCATTAATGAATACGATCAGGACGATTTAAAAAAAATCTTAAAGCTTTACGGGGAGTTAAAACGACCTGGTACTGTAGCTAGAATAATTTGTGAAGCGAGGATTGAAAAACCAATTACCACCGTTAATGAGTTAAAAGAGTTGTTAAAACCTTTAACTCCTGCGATGTTAGAAAATAAATTTTTTGCACAAGTATTTCAAGCTGTCAGGATTGAAGTTAACGATGAGCTGAATGTGCTAAGAGAAATGCTTTCTCAAGCGCAAGAAGTTTTAAAACCTGGCGGAAGATTAGTCGTTATTTCCTACCACTCTTTAGAAGATCGCTTGG
>Ga0308018_10000594_pt1 | contig 17921 bp, 16 predicted proteins | sample Neamet282_FD_203130 | JGI IMG/M metagenome (GOLD analysis project Ga0308018, IMG submission 203130) | Marine microbial communities from water near the shore, Antarctic Ocean - #282 | ecosystem: Environmental > Aquatic > Marine > Unclassified | place: Southern Ocean | collected 2014-10-01
GACCTTAGCGTCAATGAACAACAGCATTGGGCCGATTACTTGCAGAAGTTAAACCAAGCTAAACAAAGCCGAGACCCACACACTAGTGTGGTTCAGTTCGTTTAGCTACACGGTTACAAAATCACAAGGTGATTGGGCAGTTCGTCTAGATCATGGGTAGATGGCACATGCTCAGCGAGCAGGTCGCCACAAGCTCTGATTGCGGCGATCAGTCCAGCCTCAGTATTGTTAGCTTTAATTTGGCCTAAAAGCTGATTGAGAATATTATCCCACGCACCATCTGGCACAAGGTTATTAATGCCTCTATCTGCCAGAATCTCTGCATAGCGCTCGGCTTCTGAGACAAAAATAAGCACGCCAGTTTCGCCTAGAGTGTGGTGCAAACCCTGGGCCAGAAACTGCTCCTTTGCGACTAGTGCTGCTCTGTTATGTTTAACCTGCTTTGGCACCAAAAGATGCTTAAGAGGGCGCCAACGAAATATCAAAGCCAAGGCAATGAACTCAACCAACTGAACCCAAAGAATGTCTGTTTGACTTAACCAAAGGTTGGTTTGGAATAGCGCTGCAGGTGTGACTAAGCTGATTAATGCAGCCCACATTGTAGGGATGAAATAATAGTCATCACTTTCACCAGCCAATACGGTTACTAGCTCAGCGTCGGTAGCCTTTTCAGCGAGCTCAATGGCTTGCGTTACCTTAGCTTGCTGTTGTTTGTTAATTAGGGTCATTGTTACCATCCTCCAGATGCGCCGCCGCCACCAAATCCGCCGCCACCGCCGGAAAATCCACCAAAACCGCCGCCACCTGAGCTACGGCCACCAGAACCACCACCTAGTATCATTAAGGGTAGCAACCAAAGGCTGCTTCTGCCTCTGCCTCCGCGTCCACCAATACGACCCATAGCTGCAAAAGCCATAAAAATAAACATGAAGATGATGCTGGGAAGGCCTGAGCCATCACCGGATTTCCTGCTCTTAGCTACGGGAGCAATGACTTCGCCTCCAAGAGCGGCCACTATGGCTTGAGTGCCTACCAATAAACCACCGCTAAAATCACCCGTTTTAAAACGAGGTAAAATATACTCTTGAATAATGGTGGCGCTTACGGCGTCGGTCATTACACCCTCTAAACCATAACCCACTTCAATCCTAACTTTACGCTCTGCTTGAGCTAAGATCAGCACAATACCGTTGTCTTGTTCTTTTTGACCAACGCCCCAGGCGCGGCCCATTTCTACACCGGCTTGCTCAATACTATAACCCTGCAAATCTTTAAGGGTGACAACAATAATCTGATTACTTGAAGCTTTCTCATGCCCAGCTAATAGTTGGTTGATTTTCTGTTCAGATGCAGCATCAATTAAATTGGCTTGGTCCAAAATACGCGTTTTTAGCTTAGGTACTTCAAAAGCAGCGAAGCTAGGAGAGGACAAGAGCAAGAACCCCATTAAGCTCACTAACAACCAGTGGTGTTGTTTATTGCCTATCATCGATAGCAGCGTCATTAGAAAGTTACCTTAGGTGCTGTTGCTGCGTCTTCAGTGGTGGCTGTATAGGCCTCCCGTAGCTTCATGTCGCTGTATAGAAAACTATGCCATAGCTTGCCAGGGAAGGTGCGAATTTCTGTATTGTAACGCTGCGTTGCGGTAATGAAGTCTCTACGAGCTACGCTAATCCGGTTTTCGGTGCCTTCAAGTTGCGACTGTAGCGCCAAAAAGTTTTGGTTGGCTTTCAAGTCTGGGTAGCGCTCACTCACTACTAATAAACGTTTTAGGGCACTGCCTAGTTCACCTTGGGCTTGTTGGAATTGCTGCATGGCTTGAGGGTTTTCAAGGAGGTTTTTGCTCACCTGAATAGAGCCCACTTTTGCTCGCGCATTTGTCACCTCTGTTAGGGTCTCTTTTTCGTGTGCTGCATAACCTTTAACCGTACTTACTAGGTTAGGAATAAGGTCTGCCCGACGTTGGTATTGGTTTTCTACCTGAGACCAAGACGATTTCACTTGCTCGTCATAGGTGGGGAGATTGTTGACGCCACAGGCACTCAGTAGTGTGCTCAAAACAACTAAAGCTAGGGTTTGACGCCAGAATTTAATGTGCGACATAAAAGGGTTCCAGATTATTTTGATTAACGTTCATAATGAGGGCCATTGATAAATTTGCAAGCAAATAGAGTAATTAAATTAATTTGACCGCAATCCAATCACGCGGCCAGACTGGGCATCGCCTTGATATAAACTAAAATGCCCAAGTTTTCTTTCTTTGGCGTGGCGCAGGAGCATGGTCTTTATAGCTGGGTAAGCCAGTTGCTCTAAAGGCAATGTCTGTTCGGTAAACCACTGCACAGCTAAAGATTCATGCCCCATTTCTTGGACTTGTCGGACAAACTGAGCTCGATAAATAATGTACACCTGATGTATATGCTGGACATTAAATACTGAGTAGAGCCCCAGTATCTTTACTTCCATACCTGTTTCTTCTAGGACTTCCCGTTGGGCTGAAATCTCTGTGGTTTCCCCGGTTTCTAAGTATCCCGCTGCAATAGTCCAAGTGTTTTTTTGTGGTTCAATGGCTCGCAAACACAGTGCAATCTTGTCATCTTGCTCAATAATACAACCGCAAATAATGGTTGGATTCTGGTAGTGCACATGGTCGCACTGGCTACAGACTAAACGCCAATGAGTATCGCCTTGGGGTAGTTTTTTATGTAATTTATTAGAACCACACTGGCTACAATAATTCATATTAATTCTGTCTTATCTGCATTAGGGCAATGCTTCCAGCGGCGTGAACATGAGCAACGCAGGCTTTTCTAGCTGTTTCACCGTCACGTTTGGCAATAGCTTGCATAATTGCCTGCATTTCCGTGAGACTGTCTTTCCATCGGCCTGGATGTTCAATAGTGCCAGCTCTCAACACCATAATACGAGCTAAAAGGCGATTAAGGCTAGTTTCGAGTTCGGCATTGCCACTGCCTTCAAGTAATTGGTCGTAAAAGTCTTTGGTGCAGGCCAATATTTCACTTACTTTAGAGTGATCAAAGGCATTTTTTAACGCATCGGTAGTGTCTTGCAGTAAGTTAATTTGTTCGTCGCTTGCACGATCACAAAAAAGCTCACCAGCCAAACCCTCCAGAGCGGCGCGCAGTTCATAAATATTCTTAATATCCTGTATGTTCAGCACCGTAACACTGGGGCCACGTTGGCCTGCATATTGAACCAACCCTTCGGACTCTAGGTAACGTAATGCTTCGCGCACAGACGTTCGGCTTACGTCTAACACTTTACATAGCTCTCTTTCTACCAAGCGTTGGCCAGGTTTAAGCTGAGTGCTAATGATTGCATTACGTAGTTTATCAACCACAATTTGGCGCAGGGTAATGGTGTTACGAGTTACTTTGAGGTTTGAAAGGTCGGTGAGCATAAATTACGACTCGGCTGCCATTTTTACTAACACTTCACGGGCTTTTAGGCCCGCTTCATGCTTTTCTGATCGGTGTATTGAATTTGACATCAATCTATCCTTGCCCAGTTGCGTGGGGGTATTACAAACCGCCCATCAACATGTATTTAATTTCTAGGAAGTCTTCGATGCCGTAGTGTGAACCTTCACGTCCTATGCCTGATTCTTTTACGCCACCAAAAGGCGCTACTTCTGTAGAAATAATACCTTCGTTAATACCCACAATGCCATACTCTAAACCTTCGCCAACACGCCATACACGGCCAATATCACGGGTATAAAAATAGGCAGCTAAACCAAATTCGGTGTCGTTTGCCATGGCAATAGCTTGGGCTTCATCCTTAAACTTAAAGATAGGAGCTAAAGGCCCAAAAGTTTCTTCTGTGGCTACCTTCATATCGGTGGTGGCATTACTGATAATGGTAGGAGTAAAGAAGCTGCCTCCCATTGCATGGCTTTCACCGCCACAGACAAGAGTGCCACCTTTACTTAAAGCATCGGCGATGTGTTCTTTTACTTTATCAATGGCGCCTTGGTTAATCATGGGGCCTTGGGTTACGCCTTCGTCCATGCCGTTACCTACTTGAAGTTCGGCTACTTTGGCAGCGAATTTAGAGATAAAAGCATCGTACACACCTTCTTGTACAATAAAACGGTTCACACAAACGCAGGTTTGGCCCGCATTACGGTATTTGCCAGCGATGGCACCTGTTACAGCCGCATCAAGGTCGGCATCATCAAACACGATAAACGGTGCATTCCCGCCTAGCTCTAAAGATACTTTCTTTAGGGTAGTTGCACACTGTTGCATCAACAACTTGCCCACAGGAGTGGAGCCTGTAAAGGTGAGTTTGCGTACAGTAGGGTTACTGGTAAGTTCTGCACCAATTGGGCGAGATTGACCGGTAATCACGTTAAATACGCCGGCTGGAATACCTGCTTCTTCTGCTAAGACAGCTAGAGCCAAGGCAGAAAAAGGAGTTTCTGATGCTGGACGTACTACAAAACCACAGCCTGCTGCTAATGCTGGGCCACACTTACGAGTGATCATGGCCGATGGAAAGTTCCAAGGTGTAATGGCTGCAACTACACCAATAGGCTCCTTAGTCACAATGATGCGGGCATCGGCTTTATGAGTGGGGATAACATCGCCATAAGTACGCTTGCCTTCTTCGGCAAACCAGTCAATAAAACTGGCGGCATAAGCAATTTCGCCTTTGGCTTCAACTAAAGGCTTGCCTTGCTCTAAGGTCATGATTTTACCAAGGTCATCTTGGTTAGCCATCATGAGGTCGAACCAACGGCGTAGGATAACTGCACGTTGCTTGGCCGTTAGTTTGCGCCAACTAATCATTGCTACTCGTGCTGATTCGATAGCTCGAGCGGCTTCAGCAGCGTTCATATCTGGAACACTACCAATGACTTCGCCATTGGCGGGGTTGGTGACTTCAATAGTAGCGCTTGAGTCGGCATCTAACCAAACGCCGTTAATATAAGCTTGTTGACGAAATAATGCTGGATTGGCTAGTTGCATGATGTGAATCCTAAATTTAGTAATAGCAATGGATTGTATGTAATGTATCTTATATTAAAACGTTCAAAATATTAAACGTTTCAGCGCGCTTTATGAATTAACATGTTAACTAAATATTGCACCTTTGTCCTTTTTTTGCTTCAGCTACTGAATTAGGGCAATGGCAGTCAGTTAGCTTTAATAAATTGTTGTAATAGTTGATTTACTTCACTGGCTCTCTCAACTGGCATCATGTGCCTAGCATTGGGTAAAATAGCTACCTTTGCGCAGTTGATTCGTGCGGCTAAAGCATGGCTCATGGCTGGGGTAGATCCAGGGTCTAATTCGCCAGTGGTGACTAATGTTGGGCAAGTAATGTTACTTAGTTGATCTTGTGCAGCATTGTCGCCTTCGCCAAATAAACGATAACAGCGGCCGTAACTGGCGCCATGGTTAGATAATACCTTAGCCTTTAGCTGGGCTAAATAATGAGCATGATTCTGAGCATATAGGGGGCTAAACCAGCGGGTTAGGGCCTGGTCTATATTTGCACTGGGGCCATGTTTTTCTACGTTACTCACTCTTTTTAAAATGGCTTCTCGTAAGGGTTCATTACGATCAAACACCGAATTCATAATGGTGAGGCTGTGCAACCGATGATTGTGTAGCGTGGCAAAAACACGGGCTACTAACCCCCCTAGAGAAAAACCTATCAAATGAACTTGTTCAAGTTGCATGTGATTCAGAAGGCCCAACAGTTGTTGAGCCAAGGTTTCCAGGCTAATGTCAGTGGGCGCGATGGGGCTTAACCCATGGCCCAACATGTCATAGGTGATGATATGGTGCTCAGTCTTTAAACCTTCCACTTGATCGTGCCACAAACTTAAGTCTAAACCTACGCCATGAATAAATACCATAGCGCTTTTGCCCAAGTGTGGCGTACCAAACACTTGGTAGCGGGTGCCTTGTGGGCAAAATAAATCCATTAAGCTTCTGCTGCAGCTTTTTCTGCTGCAATTTCTTCCATGTCCATATAGCGGTTGCCAATGCGAGGGTGTGCACGGCCGCCATCAGAACCACCTAAAACAATGATGATTTCATCGGCTGCTGGGGCATCTTCAATGTGCATCTCTAAAGTGATGTAGTGAGAGCGAAAACCAGCATCGTCTTTATTCATCATGGGGATTTGGATAGAGGTGCCGGCTGGGCCACGTTTGTTAGTGAAGCTTAAAAAACTTTTAGCGTTAACGGCGTCTCGGTAATGGTTACCAAAACGTAACGTATGAATAATGGCAGAGGCGTGTTCAATTTCACCGTCTAAACCAATCACTGCCGCTTTACCATAGGCTTCAATGGCGTCGCCAGAAGGGAAGTGAGATAGCATTGTAGCTACCATTTCTTCACCTAGTTCAGAACACCCTGCGATAATTTCTGGGCGTAAATTTTCTACAAAACCTTGGCCTGCCCATGGATTTTTAATGACATAAGCCACACCCACCATTTTAATGGGTGTTGTGGCTGACTTACCACCTTCAATACGGGTTTCTTCGATGGTGGTGACGACTTTACGTACTTCAAAATGCATGATTTATTCCTTATTAAAGTTAGGTGTGACTCTAGTTAAAGTTAGGCATAACCTTGTCTGTAAACAACTGGAGAGACTTTATATTTTCGCATTTGTATTATGGTATACCAAGCGTGTGAAATGGATTATTTCACTGACCTATTACTATGTCAAGACTACTCATGGGCAGATATTGGTTGCACAATTGTCTAAGTTTAGTTGAGTAGGTATATCACATTTAAACCGTTCTACGGGCGGCTCTTATGTTTCAATCGTCAGTATCTAGAAGAGTGGTGAAAGTGATTAAACTGCAGTTATGCTTGCTTATACTGGGTGTTGTGCTTCTAACAGATGCCACAACCTTTGAGTATGATGTGCTTAATGGAGTCAGCTGCTGCGGCAAATGCTTGCTCTGTTAAAAGCGGGACCTCGGTAGCAATGAGAATTTGTGGCTCAAAGTCAGCGTAGTATTGGGTGCTGGCCCAGATCATAAAAATCACATGTGCAGGGTCTACATCATCCATTTTACCTTGAGCTACCCAGCTTTCAAAAATACTCATGCGTTGCTTAAACCACAGGCGATAGTCCTGCTGCAGATATGCGCTCAAGTGAGGTGCTCCACTAATCATTTCCTTAGCAAACAAGCGCGAGGCCGTAGGGTGAGTGCGGGAAAAGTCCATTTTTGCATCAATATAGCGGCTTAGTACATCTGCTGGCTCATCGTGGCTAGAGAGTTCGTTGAATATGGTATCCCACAGGTTGAGCGTGTTTTCCAATACTGCGCCATAAAGGCCTAGTTTGTTAGAGAAGTAATAATGGATATTGGCCTTAGGTACTTGAGCAGACTCAGCGATGCGTTGCATGGTTGCCCCACGAAAGCCATGACAGGCAAATTCTGCTTCGGCAGCTTGCAAAATCAAGTCTCGACTTTGCTCCCTAATACGGCCTGGTTTATAGGGTCCTCTTGAAATATTTGTGGTCATATGGCGTGCCATTGGATACTAAAAAAGTTACTAGAAGGATAATGTATATTACACACAATCTAGGGTCAAATGAAAAGTTGACTAAATAGACAGGTATTGAGAAGATACGAATCTAGCGAATTAGATTACAGCTTGGATTACAGCTTGGATTACAGCTCAGATTACAGCTCAGATTACAGCTCAGAGTACCGCAAATGCACCTGTTACTAAATAAAACTGCTATTGAGATAGTGGATCCAGCAGCAGACACCACCCTACTGCAGTGGTTAAGAGAGTCTCAACACTTAACAGCCACCAAAGAAGGCTGTGCCGTAGGAGACTGTGGTGCCTGCACGGTTATGCTCGGTGAGCTAGAGCAAGGCACAATTGTTTACCGCAGTGTGAACGCGTGTATTGCTTTATTGGGCAGCCTCGATGGGTGTCACTTGATCACCTTGGATATTTTACAGGGCTCCGCGCTAAATAAAGGGTTACATCCTGTACAGCAAGCTATGGTGGACTGTCACTCTAGTCAGTGTGGTTTTTGTAGCCCAGGTTTTGTGATGTCTCTTGTGGTTTGGTGGCTCAACACACCGGCAAACCAATTAGCTACGCCTGAGGCTTTTGCAAAGCATCGTCATGGTGTTGAACTCGCATTATCTGGCAACTTATGTCGCTGTACTGGTTATCATCCTATCCTTTTAGCAGCTGATCAATTGGCACCGATGGATCGAGCCATGGATCCTTTGTTTGACCAGGTAGGTGGTTATGACAAGTGCCTTGCTCAATTGAGCAACATGGCGTTCCTATCCCAATCTCAATCTCATGCCCGTGACATTTCTGCTCAAGCTTATATGGCGCCGTCTAGCCTTGATGAATTGGCGCTGGCCTATGAGGCATTCCCACAAACACGATTGGTAGCAGGGTCTACGGACTTGGCCTTAGACATTACCCATGGTCTTAAGTCTATTGACCGCTTGATAGATGTAACTGGTGTTGCAGAGCTCCGATCAATTGAACAGCATGGTAACCAAATTTATATCGGTGCAGCTGTCAGTCTTAGTGCGGTAGAAGTGTTTTGTCAGAAAGACCTGCCTGCTATGAGCGACTTGTTAGGCCGCTTTGCTTCACGTCAAGTACGTAACCGTGGCACTCTGGTAGGTAACATCGCTAACAGTTCTCCTATTGCCGACATACCTCCGTTATTACTAGTGATGGATGCGCAACTGATCCTTCAGCGCGGTTTAAATCAGCGCACTATCCCTCTGAAAGAGTTTAATTTGGGTTATAAACAAACGGCCTTAAAGACGGGTGAATTTATTCACAGTGTCATATTACCATTGCCATTGAGCGGCCAACGGGTATCGGTGGAGAAAGTGAGTAAACGCGCCGAAGACGATATTTCCGCCACTTGCGTTGCCATGAGTGTCATCATAGAGCATGGCACAATTACCCAAATCAATATTGCCTGCGGCGGTATGGCAGCTATCCCGAAAATGGCTAGTGAGACTCAAAGACAATTGTTAGGCCAACCCTTAACACATGAACTGGTTGCTCAAGTTCCTTTATGGCTTGCCCAAGACTACCAACCCATTGATGATATGAGAGCTAGCGCTGCCTATCGTCAGCAGGTGACAGCTAACCTCATCCAAGGCTTTTTAAAGGAGGCCATGCAATGAGAAAACTACCTGACATTAAGGGTCAAAAATCAACAGATATTGCTCATCCCAATACCAGTGTAATGGGCAAACCCACACCCCATGAAAGCGCCCAATTGCACCTCACAGGTAAAGCATTATACGTCGACGATATTGCTGCGCCAGAAGGGTGTTTACATGCCTATGTAGGGATGGCAAATGTGGCATGTGGCCTGCTAAAGCGTCAGGATTTAACTGCTGTTGCCGCTGCAGATGGCGTGGTTGACGTCATCACTGCAAAAGACATACCAGGCCACGTAGACATTGGCCCAGTTTTTGGTGGGGACCCTTTATTGGTAGAAGAACATATAAGTTACTTTGGCCAGCCACTCTTTGCTGTTGCTGCGACTAGTCGCGACGCTGCCCGCAGAGCTGCACTGTTAGGCCAGGCGGATGTAGATCCATCTATGCCTTTGCTAACCTTGGAGCAAGCTCAGGCAAGTGGCAAACAAGTTCGCCCGAGTCACAGTTTAGTGAAAGGCGACAGTGCCACAGCATTAACCGAAGCGGTTCATACCCTGAGAATAAATCAGCAGGTGGGTGGCCAAGAACACTTTTACCTAGAAGGGCAGGTGTCTCTCGCAATTCCCCAAGACAATGGCGGTGTATTGGTACACAGCTCTAGCCAGCATCCTAGTGAAGTGCAAAAGCTGGTGGCCGAAGTATTGGCCTTGCCTATGCACAAGGTTGTGGTAGATATGCGTCGCATGGGTGGTGGTTTTGGTGGTAAAGAAACTCAAGCTGCGCAATGGGCTTGTCTTGCAGCCTTGTTAGCCGTGCGCAACCAAAAAGCTGTAAAGCTGCGGCTTGCACGAAGTGACGATATGGCCCTCACAGGTAAGCGTCATCCTTTTGTAAACCAAGCACAGGTAGGGTTTGATTCAGACGGACTTATTACGGCGGTTAATGCAGATCTCCATGGTTTATGTGGTTGTAGCCCAGATTTATCCGACGCTATTGTCGATAGAGCTATGTTCCATACCGATAATGCGTATTACTTGCCAGCAGCAACGATCACTGGCCATCGTTGGTTCCAAAACACAGCTTCAAATACGGCATACCGCGGGTTTGGTGGGCCACAAGGGATGATGCTAGCAGAACAAATGCTGGATGATATTGCCCGTAGTCTTGGCAAAGACCCGTTGTTAATAAGGCAAGCAAATTTATACGGCCAAGATGAGCGCGACGAGCGTAATATCACACCATACCACCAGACAGTAAAGGGTGTGGATCTAACTCGAATTATCGATGAACTGGTGGAGTCCAGTGACTACTGGGCCCGTAGGGAAGACATTAGAAAAGACAACCAAGAGTCCTTGAAAAATGGTGGACGTTACATCACAGGCTTAGCCTTAACGCCTGTGAAATTTGGTATATCTTTTACTGCCATGTTCCTTAACCAAGCCGGTGCTCTGGTACATATTTATACAGATGGCACTGTGCAAGTAAGCCATGGCGGCACAGAAATGGGCCAAGGTTTATATACTAAAATTGCGCAGATTGTTGCAGCTGAGCTAGGTCTACCTTTAGAGCATATAGAGGTCACTTCAACCCGCACTGATAAGGTGCCCAACACCTCTCCTACTGCTGCTTCAAGTGGTACAGACCTTAACGGTCAGGCTGCCCGTAATGCTGCGCTTACTATTAAGCAGCGATTAATTGATCATATTGTAGATACCCATCAGGTAGGCGCTGAAAACGTGGTGTTTAGTGACGGTAAAGTCTCATGGCCTAACCATAACATCTCCTTTGCAGAGCTAACGCAAGAGGCCTACATGGCGCGTATCTCCATGTCTGCTACAGGTTATTACCGCACTCCAAAAATTCATTACGATCGCGAACAAGCTAAAGGTAATCCATTCTTCTATTACTCCTGTGGTGCTTCTGTGAGCGAAGTGAAAGTGGACACCTTTACTGGTACTTATACGATACCTAGGGTTGATATTCTGCACGATGTGGGTGAAAGCATTAACCCTGCCATCGATTTAGGTCAAGTAGAGGGTGGCTTTATTCAGGGGATGGGTTGGCTGACAACTGAAGAGTTGGTGTGGGGGCAAGATGGTCGTCTACAAACCAACGGCGGGGCAAGTTACAAAATACCAGCAGTGGGCGATACGCCTAAACAGTTTAATGTGGCCTTGTTGCAAGACAGTAAAAACCATGAGGCAACAATTTATCATTCCAAGGCTGTGGGAGAGCCCCCGTTCATGCACGGTATTTCTGTGTGGTCTGCATTGCGCGATGCAATATGGGCTTTTGGTAGTGAGCAGGTGAACCCTCAATTAGATACGCCAGCCACTCCAGAGCGAGTGTTGTGGGCACTTAAAGCTGCTAAACCTACAATAGCAGCAGAAGCATCATGAAAGCGTGGCTTACTGCCCAGTGGCAGTTTGAAAAACAAAACCAAGCCTATGTGCTGGTGAGTATTGTAGCTTTGCAGGGCTCATCACCTCGTGGGGTAGGCAGTAAAATTCTAGTCACTGAAGATAAGCAGTTCGACTCTATCGGCGGCGGGCACCTAGAATATAAAGCGATTGCTCAAGCCCGTGAGATGTTGGCCCGCGGGGACAAGACACAAATGATTGACTACCCTCTTGGTGCGAGCTTAGGCCAATGCTGTGGTGGTAAGGTGAGCCTTATGTTTGAAATATTTAGCAGTATTAAACTGCCTGTGGTTGTTTTTGGAGCAGGCCATGTTGGCCGGGCATTGGTGCCATTGCTGGCGCAATTGCCTGTTCAAGTAACATGGGTCGATAGCCGTTACGATATGTTGCCTAAACAATTGCCCTCAGGTGTGGTGGGTGTACATGAAGAACACCCACAGGATCATGTGATAGATTGCTTGGCAGGAAGTTGTTACTTAATCATGACACATCATCATGGGGTGGATTTAGCCCTTACCCAAGCGGTACTCAATCGCGCAGATGCGAGTTATTTAGGTGTGATCGGTTCAGTAACCAAGGGCCGTAAGTTTCGCCAAAGATTAGCTGCTAAAGATTATTCTCAAGTAACCATTGATCAATTGAACTGCCCTATGGGTAAAGCTGGCATTAGTGGTAAACAACCCATGGAAGTGGCAATTGCTATTGCAGCTCAGGTGATGGATTTGTATCAAAAATTTGACGCTGCTAGCGATAAGAACCTAACTACGCAAGACTGTACCATTACTACTAAAGAGACCCTAGAACATGTCTGAACGTCTAATGCGTGGCCCACTGTTACATTGCCTAAGCGAGCCAGACACGGATGCGGCAGCAGTTGAATATCAGTCTGACGCCTTACTTTGGATTAAAAATGGCCTAGTGCACAAAATGGGTGACTATGAATCTGCTGTTAAAGAGCTCACTCCTAAACAACTGTCTAGTGTAGAAGATTGTAGTCAATATCTGATGGTGCCAGGGTTTGTGGACTGTCACATTCATTATCCACAAACAGAAATGATCGCCGCCTACGGTACACAATTGTTGGAGTGGCTAAATACCTATACCTTCCCCGTTGAATCTAGCTTTAAAGACCCAGTAAAAGCCGCCGCCGTGTCTAAAGTATTTATTGACCAACTATTAAGCAATGGCACCACTACAGCCTTGGTGTTTTGCTCTGTGCACCCAGAATCTGTAGACGCATTATTTACCGAAGCACAAAAACACAATATGCGCATTATTGCTGGCAAGGTCATGATGGATCGTAATGCGCCGGCCAACGTGCTGGATACTGCACAAACAAGTTATGATCAAAGTAAGCAGCTTATACAGCGTTGGCACGGTGTTGATCGTCTTCAATACGCTATTACACCAAGATTTGCACCGACATCTACTGATGAACAGTTAGCAGCAGCAGGGCGCTTACTGGCGGAACATGAAGGGGTGTATATGCACACCCACCTTGCAGAAAATGCCGACGAAATTGAGTGGGTAAAAACACTTTTTCCCAAGGCAAAAAACTACTTAGATGTATACGATCAAGCCGGTTTGTTAGGTAAGCGCAGTGTGTTTGCCCACAGCCTTCATTTATGTGACAGCGAATGTGAGCGTTTAGCGCAAACTGATTCTGCAATTGCCCATTGCCCAACCTCTAATATGTTTATCGGTTCTGGCCTATTTCCTATGCAGCGACTGCAGGGCCATGGAATTAAAATAGGTATGGGCACAGACGTAGGCGGTGGCACCAGTTTCAACATGCTCCAAACCTTAGCCGATGGCTATAAAATGCAACAGCTCAATGGCCACAATCTTAGCCCAGAGCAAAGCTTTTATCTTGCCACTTTAGGTGGCGCAAAAGCGCTTGATATGGATGACAAAATAGGTAATTTTGCAGTAGGTAAAGAAGCAGATTTCTTATTGTTAGACCCTAATGCGACTGACTTGTTAAAGTTTAGAACCAGTCATTGTGAAGGTTGGCGCGACTTATTGTTTGTATTACAAACTTTAGGTGATGACCGGGTGATCGCTCAGACTAATGTGATGGGTGTTTCGCATTGAAGGGTGTTCTGAGGTGACGGATATCTAAAGCCTTAATGGAGATTGGTGTCGGTGGTGAGACACCTAATTTTCGCTAATGTTACATCACCCTTCTAAGTCTCTCCAACGCTGATAAAAGCGCTTCAGCAGCTTTACAATGGATGGCTAAATCTGGACACTAGTGGCCAATAGGCATTTTTTGAAGTGCTTTTTTATATAGGAATCAATAACATGCCCAATAACACCCGCTTACTTGCCAAGCGTCCAGTATCCGCAGTCAGTCTAGGCTGTATGAGTTTGTCCCATGGTTATGGCGAAAAAAGCAGTAGTGAGCATAGCGAAAAATTCTTGAGTAAGGCCCTAGATCTAGGCTATACCATGCTTGATACAGCAGCAGTGTATGGTTATGGCCACAATGAATCTATGATCGGTAAGTTTATTAGCCAACGACGCAACGAGTTTTTTCTAGCCAGTAAATGTGGCTTTGGCCAACAGCCTGACAGTAAACCCAGTGTTAATGGTAGGCCAGACCATATACGGGCCACTTGTGAAGCCAGCTTGAAGCGTTTACAAACTGAACATATTGATTTGTATTATTTGCATCGGCGTGATTTTACTGTGCCTATTGAGGATAGTATTGGTACTTTGGCTGATTTGCAGCGAGAGGGAAAAATTGGAGCTGTGGGGGTATCAGAAATAGGTGCCGAAGACTTGTATAAAGCTCACGCGGAACACCCTATTAGTGCTATTCAGTCAGAATACTCTCTATGGACTCGCAATGCCGAAATTGAAGTGCTCAAAGCAAGCCAAGAAATTGGCGCTGCATACGTCGCCTTTAGTCCCTTAGCGAGGGGTTTTTTAACCAATAAATTACGCGATACTTCAGAGATGGCAGAGCATGACTTGCGCCAAACTATGCCGCGTTTTAATGCCGATAACTACCCAGCTAACCTGTCGTTATTACCTGCGTATGTGAAGTTAGCACAGCGCCAAGGTTGCACTCCTGCACAGCTCGCCTTAGCTTGGGTGATCGCCCAAGGTGACAATGTTATTGCCATCCCGGGTACTCACAATTTACATCACCTAGAAGAAAATATAGGCGCTAATGACCTAGTGCTAGATGCCGAAGTGGCCGTGCAGCTTGATGCCTTGATCAACCAACAAACAGTGCATGGTGCGCGTTACAATGATAGAGCCCAAGCCTCTGTGACCACCGAACGGTTTAGCGCTGAGCATCAGCAATAATCATTGCAGCTGCCTTCTCCCCAATCATGACGCATGCTGCATTGGTGTTGCCACTAATGAGTTTAGGCATAACGGATGCGTCGGCTACTCGCAAACCTTTAATGCCGTGCACTCTTAGTGCTGCGTCTACAACGGCTAACTCGCCTTGCCCCATGGCACAAGTGCCTACAGGGTGGTATTCGGTTTCTGCGGTAGCTTTTATAAAATCGCAAATTTGGGCGTCTGAAAGTACTTCACTTCCTGGTGAATATTCATTGCTTATGGAGTCTGCAAAGGGCCCGCTGGCGAGTATTTCTCGGCATATGTAAATGCTTTCACGCATACGGTCAATATTGCCTTGGGTCTGTAAGAAACGCTGATCAATGATCGGTGCGTGTTTAGGGTTGGCGCTGGCCAAGGTTATTTCGCCTACGTCTGTAGGCCGTAAATTACATGCATGAATGGTGACTCCGTGAGCTTTTATCTCTGGCACGGGTTCGGGAAATATCATTAAAGGTATAAAGTGAAGTTGAATGTCGGGTCGCTTGGGGCTGAAGCTTGAGTTAGTAAAGGCACCACCTTCGGCGCCATTGGTGGCACCTGGACCAGACTTGTTCCAAAAATATCGTATGGCTGTAGCTAAAGCGCCAATGCCTTTGTCTGCGCCATAAAGACTATTGGCTTCCTTGGTGCGGGCTAATACGGAAATATTGAGGTGGTCTTGCAGGTTTTTACCAACGCCCGGTAAGTCTAAATGCATTTTTATTTTATGCTTAGCTAATTCATCCGCAGGGCCTATGCCAGATAACATGAGTAATTGAGGTGAGCCAATTGCGCCGGCGCTCAGTATCACTTCTTTATTTGCAAAGGCATGACATACTTGATTATCTATCTGATAATCCACTCCCAACGCTTTGCCATCTTTAATGATAATGCGTTTTACATGGGCCCCAGTAATCACTGTTAGGTTAGGACGGTCTGCAATAGGGTGTAAATAAGCTATTGCAGCACTGCATCTCCTGGCCTCTTTTTGGGTGACTTGGTAACGTCCGGCACCGGCTTGTTGCTTGCCATTAAAATCTTGGTTATGAACCATGCCTGTAGCTACTGCAGATTCAATAAATTGGTCGCTTAATGGGTGGGTGTAAGACTGATCACTTATAGTTAATGGGCCATGGCTGCCATGATAACCTGAGTCAATATTCGCACCTAAGTTTGTTTCAGATTGGCGAAAAAAGGGTAGTACGTCGTCATAACCCCAGCCAGCATTACCTAAGGCGTGCCATTCATCATAATCTTCGCGTTGGCCGCGTATATGAACCATGGCGTTAATTGCACTGGAACCGCCTAAGGTTTTTCCTCTGGGTATGGTTACTTGGCGCCCATTCATGGCTTCTTGTGGTGCGGACCTATAACGCCAGTTGAGCTTTTTGTGGTTGAGTAATAACGCAACGCCCGAAGGCATGTGGATTAATGGGTGGCGGTCACGCGGGCCAGCTTCTAGCAGCAGCACTTCGCAATTTAAGTCTGCACTTAAGCGGTTGGCTAATACACAGCCAGCAGAGCCTGCGCCGATAACAATGTAGTCAAAATGATGGTCTGCAGCGATGGGGCTTGTCATGTGTTAGTTCCAAACTGGTTTGGTTTGCATAGACTCAGGTATAGCAATGCCCATACGTTGTAGGATGCTGGGAGCAAGGGCTGTTTGAGCAATGACATAGTCTTTTTCCGGCCCTTGAATGGGGTTGTTAGGGTTAGCAAAGTAATAAATAGGGATGTCTCGCATGATGTCTTCTGTTCCGCCGTGGTGGCCTCGTGCACTTTGGCCATGATCTGCGGTGACGATCACGTCATACCCTTGTTCTTGCCAGCGGGGGATAAAATCGCCTAGGGCGGCATCGATGGTGTAACAGTTCTTGTCTATTTCAATTGAATCGAAGCCGTAGTGGTGCCCTAAGCTGTCTAGGGTGCTGGAGTGGAATAAAAAGTAATCTGGTTGGTGGCGTTGAATGAGTAAGCTCATTTGCCAAAACAGATCGATGTCTGAAGGTGTGGCAGGCTGAGCTTTATTTTCTCCCGCCATAGTGTAAAACCGCGCATGTTGAATAGGGCGGTTAATATCGTCCACTTCCATGTCTCGTAGATGTTCGAATGGACTGGCTTGAAAATAATCTGAAAAGAACGAATGGGCTACGGCTGCGGTGGTTCCACCTGCCGCTTTTACAGCACTAAAAATGTCAGCATCTTCCAGTTTGCCTTGATGGTAGTTGCTAGTCACTCCGTGATCTTGTGGTGTTAGACCTGTGTGGATGCTTGCATAGCAAGGGCCCGACACTGAGGGCAGCACCGATTGGCCTTTCCATAGAGTGGCTTCTCCTGAATCGACCCAGCCCTCTAAGTTGCCCATGAGCTTGCGTGCATAGGAATAGCCAAGCCCGTCTAAAATGAGCAAAATAACTTTATTTTTCATGACTATATGGTCCGTGTTCTTAGTATTATTCAGTTCTTGTGTTACTCTACAGTGTAGTTTGCAGTGTGGCATTCTCACCACGCATAATGCAACCCCGCCAAGGACAATATTCTAGTTATTAAGAGGCGCATATCGACCCTGTATCAGACACCAGTATTACCCAACTGCTCATTGGTTTAGCAGGTGGGGTAGCCTTGCTTATTTGGGGCTTAAAACGTGTGCAGCAGGGAATGAAACGCGCTTTTGGTGGCCGTCTCGCGTATTTTATTCGGGATCGTTTTGCGGGTGTATGGTCTGCGTTAGGCTTGGGCGTAGTCCTCACTCTTATTCTTCAAAGTAGCACGGCGTCTGCCTTGCTTGCTGCCTCCCTAGGTGTTCAAGGTGAAGCCGGATTAGCACTGCTGTTAGGGGCTGATGTAGGGACCACCCTAGTTGCTCTCGTTCTTTCCTTCGATCTTAGTGCGCTTAGCCCCTTGTTAGTGGCCGTTGGCGTGTTTATGGAATTACGCGCTAAAGATAAACGCCAACACGGTATTGGCGAAGCAATCATGGGTTTAGGTTTAATGCTATTGGC
>Ga0308018_10000601_pt1 | contig 17822 bp, 29 predicted proteins | sample Neamet282_FD_203130 | JGI IMG/M metagenome (GOLD analysis project Ga0308018, IMG submission 203130) | Marine microbial communities from water near the shore, Antarctic Ocean - #282 | ecosystem: Environmental > Aquatic > Marine > Unclassified | place: Southern Ocean | collected 2014-10-01
AAGCACACGTTGATTTATGTCAACAGCGTTATGAGAATCTAGAAAATCGTTTAACAAAGATAGAAACAAAAGTAGACAGCATTCATAAAGATGTTGTTGAAGGCCAAAAGAGTATGACTAAGGTCCTCATTGGCGCTGCTGGCACAATCGTAGCTGGCTTATTATCCACAATCATAGTTCTAGTAATGAACTTGTAAAACACGCTAAATAACTATATGTTATTACGCGAACTCACATCACCTAAAGATACCGTTGAAGACTTAGAAGAAGGTCCTACTTGGGCACGTTCTGGTAAGAAAGTAGTACGTAAGTACAGATGCTCAGGTGGCCCACGTAAGAATAGAATTGTATCTCAACTAAAGCAATGCTTTGCTCCACCTAACGTTAAAAAGCGTATGCAAATGAAACGTATGAAAGCTAGACTTGGTGCTAGAATAACTAGAAAAGCAAAGAGAACTAAGCGTATTAATCCAGCTTCAATTAGAGTACAGCGGTTGAATAAAGCTAGCAGTAAGAGGTAGAGGTTAATATGTTATTACGAGAATTAACTTTAGATGAATGGGTGTGTGGCAATTGCTATGCAGAGCCTTGTCAATGTAGTGTAGACGAAGGCGCAACACCCATATTCGGTAAGACTGGTAACAAGGTTGTGCGTAAATACAGATGTACAAGCGGGTCACGTAAAGGCCGTATTGTTGCAAAGCCAACGACATGTTCAGCAGCTAAGAACATGAAAGCCTCGAATACAATGAAAAAGACTAGGCGCAGTAAAGGCGCCACAGTAAATATTAAAGCTAACAGAACTAAGCGTACTAGCCCAGCAAGTCAAAAGCTAACAAGATTAAATGTTGGTTCAAGAAGAAGACTTACACCTAAGAAGAGACGCGGAGCAAAAGGAAAAAGATAATGAAAATGTCAGATATTATAAATGAAATGGACACTGTACTTCAAATTGAAAAAGACGATGACAATGAAACTATCTTAGTTGATCCTAAAACAAAGATCCAGACAGTAGTCCCAAAAGATCCTAGTAAACCAGGTGCCATTGCAAAAGACGAACGTGGCAACTTAACACTAGACACAAAAACAAAAGGTACAGTTGATCGCGGCATCAAGCCAGGCGACAATGTAACTGTAAAAAACATATGAAGGTAAGCGACCTGTTCTCCAATCTTAAGATCTTTGTTACGAACGAAGAAAAATCTCTATTGGAAACATTAGGCAATGAGCCGCTACCACTATCATCATTCACAGAACACGATCAAGTCATTATTAACAACCTGATACGTAAGAGCGTTATAAGTAAGAGTATAGCAAACAATAGTTCTGTAATGGTGGCAAAGAATGATTTCTAACAATCTATTAACTGACCTCGAAGACATTGTAAATGAAGGACTTAAAGATAGTTCTATTCCTTATGCTAAAGGAAATAGTATTAGAATTAAACAATACGTAGTTAGAGAAAGCAAGGTAGGATTTTTAGTGTATGATAGTAGTACAAACAAGCAAATACATAGAACACAGTTTAAATCTGTAGCAGTTGCTATAGCTAAGAATCTTGCAGAGAAGAAGAATCGATTAGATAAAATACTAGATATTGAAAGTAATCTAGCCAAACACTATAACGATGCAGTCTTCTACAAGAATATGATAAGAAAAAGTAAATGTGAGCAAGCGAAACAGTCTAGAGAAACTAGACTGGAAATATCTTTAGTAGAAGCACAGCGTATACGAGATAAATTAGATCAGTATATATACGCCTAAATGATAAATATACATATAACGGATAGTCAAGGAACACTAAAATGAACATTAGAGAATTTACAAGACCCGCAAACTCCAAGAAGTTAAACGAAAGTTTAGCAAAGAAGTTTGGGGCAAAAATTGATGTAGATAAGTTTACAACTGAACAGTTACAAGACGTTCGCAATAAAATTCGAACTGCACTCAGTCAAACCGAAACAAACGAAGCGTTCGACGCAGTACAAGACAAAGGCTACCAAAAAAATAAGTTATTCCTTGACGTATTAAATACAGCCATTGCAGAGCGAAATGATAATATTGTAGACGCTATTGACGAAGCTATCCAAGTAACTGAAGGCGAAGAAGATAAAGCAGAACTAGTAATGGCAGCTAAAGATATGGTTGACAGACTTACTGGTTGGATGGAAGACACAGCAGAAATGCAAACTGAATCTATGCTAGAACTTGCTGATGCTATTAGAGACGAAATGGGCAGTGAAGCAAGTGAAGCATTTACTGCTACAGTTAAGCCTGCACTAGAAGCAATGTACGGCGTGATGGAAACTACTCGTGTTGCACTAACAAGCGGTGTTGGACAATTAACAGGTGAAGCTGAGCCAATGGATGCTATGGGTGCAGAAGATCCAGCAATGGATCCAGACGCAGATCCAGCAATGGAACCAACTGTTGATGGTGAAGCTGATCCAGAATTAGCACCAGGCGAAGTTGGAATGCCAGATGATGGCATGGGTGCAGCTGATGCAGCCGCTGGTGGTGAAGACCTTGGTGGGCGTGAAAAGCGTGAGTCGATCCAACGTTCAAAAAAAAAGCTAAAATAGAAGAAAATGTAGACAGTACGTCTATATTCCAAATACTAGATCATCTAAAAGACACTGATAAGACTGTACTCAGCATAGAAAAACTTAATAAGTTTATGCAGAATACAGGTCGTAATCAGTTCTCCTATGATGTATTCAAAGCTGCATACGACAGCGATCCAAAAATCCAAAATATTGTAAAAAACTTTGACAAAGAAAAGATTGAACTTAAAACTTCTGAAGTTGATGATGTTGCGGATTTACCCGGAAATCCAGGTGCGCCAGGCGATCCAGTTGCAAAAATGGCATCAAACGCAAACACTCTAACTTAAAAAACTACTTGACAATCTAATACTTTGGTGTTATAATATAAGTTATACATAGGAAAAGTAATGATTGATAAACAAACTTATGATGATATAGTAGTAAACATCAAACAAGTATTAGAGGACTATGTAGCACCAGCAGTTGCTGGACACGGCGGCGTAGTAAATTATATAGATTACCAAGAAGGAGCATTAACACTTGAAATGAGTGGAGCATGCTCTGGTTGTGCAATGTCAGCTATGACTCTTAAACAAGGCATAGAAGGGATTATGCTACAAATGGTACCCGAAGTTAAATCTATAACAGGTATTGATGATCCTAATTCCGGTGTTAGTCCCTTCATGAGTGACAGCTATGATTATAACCCTAGCAGCTACTGGGATGACGATCCTAGTATTATAGCAACTGATAAAAAAGAGGATACATGAGCTTAATTATAGAGAAGTACAAGTACGAAAAACTAAAGCGTGTTGAAACAGCTGACGGCAAACGTAGATATGCAGCACCAGGTGGTCCACCTGTAGCAAGTGTAACAACTATCCTTAGCGGTACTAAAGATATGACTCACCTTATTGCTTGGAAGAAACGCATGGGTGAAAAGAAAGCACAAGAGATTGTTACTGAAGCTGCTGGTGTAGGCACACGTATGCACAAGTATCTTGAAGACTACATTGAGTTTGGCGAGTGGCCAACTCCGGGCAGTAATCCGTATGCAATTCAAGCACATGGCATGGCTGAAGTTATTCGTGACAAAGCAATGTGTGATGTAGATGAGATATGGGGCAGTGAAGTTCCGCTTTATGTTCCTGGCATCTTTGCAGGCACTACTGACTTAGTTGGTCAATACAAAGGACAGCCTTGTATAATGGACTTCAAACAGACTAACAAGCCTAAGAAGCTTGAATGGGTTGAAGATTACTTCCTCCAGCTAACAGCATATGCCCTAGGACATAACGAAGTTCATGGTACAGATATACGCGAAGGACATATCTTTATGTGTAGTCGTGCTGGAGAGTATCAACAGTTTGATGTATGGCCAGATGAATTCGATGCATGGGCTCAAGAGTGGTGGAATCGTTGCGAACAGTATTATGAGAAGCATGGGTAATTTATTAGTAGCAGGATGTTCAGTTAGCGATTATACTAATGTTGATAAAGTTTGGGGAGAATACCTAGCTGAAAAGCTTAATTTAGATTACATACACCAAGCCGCAGGTTGCGGAAGTAATTGGCGTATGTGGAGAGTAGTTGTAAATGCGGTTAAAAATAAACTTATCTCACCAAACGATCTAGTGTTTATGCAGTATACCGAATTAACTCGTAGAGAATTTTGGTCACCTTACAATAATGATCGAGTGAGGATGTACAAAAGTAATAAAAGTTGGATAAATGACCAGTATGGTAAAAACGATGGTAGTATTGTTAGATATAAGATAGATGTAGATAAATGGCATGAAGAACCTAGAGATAACACACTTTTTAAAGCATACACTAAACACGTAAACCCTGCATTTGAAAAAGAGCTATTTTTTCAACAACATTCTATGTTTGAATGTTTTATGAAGCAGAACGGATTTGATAATGTATATTTTCTTAACGTAGGCCATTATTGCCCAGAATTTTTAGAGGAACATGTAGCTTCGTTTTATAAAGATAATTTTGCTGCAATAGATGATGCACTTGCTACGCCAAATCATCTATCAGATGACGTGTATCATCTTAGCGATACTGGTCATGCTAGTTTAGCAAATCAATTAGTAACTCATTTTGGATTGGATAGATAAATGGAATTGCAGCATCTTTAGACATAAATACTTAAAATAATAGCAGGAGAATATCGTGGCTGTAGTATCCATATCAAGAATACAAATCCGTAGAGGACGCAAGAACCAAGGAGCGGGCCTCCCACAACTAGCCAGTGGCGAACTGGGCTGGGCAACTGATACGCAAGAACTATGGATAGGGAATGGTGCTGTTTCTGAAGGTGCTCCTTATGTAGGCAATACTAAAATGCTGACTGAACATGATGACTTATTTGCGTATGCCAAAACATATGCATATGCTAGTACTAGCAACAACTACCAGTCAGGAGCAAGTGTTAATACTCCTGTTCAGCGTACACTACAAGCTAGATTAGATGATAGAATTAGTATTAGAAGTTTTGGTGCAAACGGAGACGGATTAGATCAAACAGCAGCACTTCAAAGAGCTCTCGATCAACTATATCTTAATGCGGCGACAAAACTTACACCGCAGTCAAGAGTAGTATTATACATTGAACCAGGCACTTATACAATTACAAGCACTATAAGTATTCCTCCATATGCTACTATTATAGGAGCAGGAGCAGACAAAACTATTATTAATTATACTAGCACTGCTGGCCCTGCATTTACAACAGTAAATGATAGTAGTAATCCAGGATATCCAGCTGCTGATGCTACTAGTACAACACTTAACCAAGCTAGGCACATAATTTTAAGCGGTCTTACAATCCAAATCAGTCATTCTATTGAAGCATTAAATCTACAGTCATGTAGAGATAGTACATTTAAAGACTTAGTTTTAAAAGGACCTTGGGTAAGCGATGCATCAGTTGGAGTTACACATGGTATTCGTTTTGTATCATTAAGTACAGCGGTAAATTGTACAGGTAATACATTTGACCATATTGACATGAATGGATTTGCAATTGGAATAACAGCTGACTACGATATTAAAGACAATGTGTTTACTAATTGTAACATAAAGACTTGTAAAACAGGAGTTAACTTTGGTAGTTTAACTAGTTTAGGTACTAGTGGCATGCTAACAGGTCCTGTTAACAATACTATAACAGATTCAACATTTAATGATATTAGTACTCATGCTATCTTGATTGCTACAGGAACAGACAATCAAAGTAATAGTAATAAGTTTTATGATTGTGGTAATAATATGGGATCGTCTGCAACTATTGCACACTCTATTATTAAATTTACAGCTTTTAAGAATTCTTCAGATAATGATTGGTTTAAAAGAACAGAAGAACTATCGTATGATCCGACCTACGCTGTTAATATCCCGTATGTTCCAGAGATTGAAGGTTCTTCAATAACAGAAATTGGAACAACTTACAACTTAGCAATTACACAATACGGTGAATTTTCAAAACTATTTAGATTACCTGCTAATGAAAAAAGAGCATATGAAATTGATTACGTTTATAAGAGTAGTGCAGTAAATGCAACTCGAAGCGGAAAAATGGAAGTGTTAGTTAATCCAACACTAAATCTTGTTTCATTTACAGACGAGTACGATTACATTGGTGATGTAAACTTAGCATACAATCTAAAGTTCCAAGCTCAAAATTATGATGAGAATTCCAACTCTTCGGTTGACACAGTGGCCATTATGGTGTTAAACTCTACTAGTAGCGATAACGCAGTGTTTACTTACAAGGTGAAACTTAAATCATAATGGCGGGAAATGTTCGATAAAACTTACGAGGATAGACTAGCAGTTTGGGCTGAATTTAGATCAACACTTGAAGATTCAGATGACCCGATTAAAGATGCTATAGATTTCTTTGATAAAGCTCCCTTAGTTAATATACAGACAGACCCATATACATCTAGTACGTGGCCTGATCCTTGGGAACTAATTAAGGAAAATATTTATTGCCCCTTCGTTAAGATTCTTGCAATTTGTTACACCTTGCAGTTAACCGATGTTTTATCCAAGGTTAATTATGAGATACATATAACACACGACCAGAACAAGTCGTCAACATATTACTTACTTTATGTTGGAGATCGTGTCATAGGCTTTGAAGAGAGTATGCATGTCCACAGAAATGAAATTCCAAACAGCATTGTTTCGCATCATGAGTATCCAATGCTACCCCTACACTAAATATTACAAATAATAGGAGAGAAAATGAGTAACGGTATTATGATCGTCAAACGTGATGGCGCCAAAGAAAATTTAAACATCGATAAAATCCACTTTGTAGTAGAAGAAGCATGTAAGAACCTTGCTGGTACTAGTTCAAGTCAGATTGAAATGAATGCAAACTTACAGTTTTATGATGGTATGACTACTGAAGAAATCCAAGAAATCTTAATACGGAGTGCAAACGATCTTATCTCATTAGAAGCTCCTAATTATCAAACTGCTGCTGCTAGACTATTAAGCTATAGTGTAAACAAACAAGTATTTGGCGAATTTAAAGCTATACCATTGAAAGAAATGATCGATATTAATATTGAACGTGGCGTTTATGATCCTGAATTTTTAAACTATTATACTGACGAAGAAATTGCAAAGCTAGATAGTTTTATTTGTCATACACGGGACGAAGTCTTTACCTATGCTGGCATGCGTCAAGTAGTTGACAAGTATCTATGCCAAGACAGAAGTAACAATCAATTGTTTGAAACTCCGCAAATTATGTATATGATGATTGCTGCAACACTATTTTCGCAGTATCCTAAAGAAACTCGTTTGCAGTATGTTAGAAGATACTATAACGCAACATCGCTTTTCAAAATTAATATCCCAACACCAGTTATGGCAGGTGTTAGAACACCAGTTAGACAGTTTGCATCTTGTGTCCTTGTTGATAGTGCTGATACACTTGATAGCATTTTTGCATCTGATATGGCTATTGGACGCTACACTGCACAAAGAGCAGGCATTGGTATTAACGCAGGAAGAATTAGAGGCGTCAATGCAAAAATTAGAGGCGGCGAAGTAGCTCATACAGGGATCATTCCGTTCCTAAAAAAGTTCGAAAGCACAGTACGTTGTTGTACACAAAATGGAGTACGTGGTGGTTCAGCTACTACACATTTTCCTTTTTGGCATCAAGAGATTGAAGACATCCTTGTACTAAAAAATAATAAAGGTACAGAGGATAATAGAGTTCGTAAGCTAGACTATTCAATTCAGTTAAACAAAACAATGTATGAAAGATTGTTATCCGGCGGAGACATTACTTTATTCTCACCGCACGAAGTTCCGGGCTTGTACGAAGCTTATTTTGGTGATGCTGATGAATTTAAAGAACTATATGAAAAGTACGAACGTGCAACTAGTATTAAGAAAAAGAAAGTATCAGCAATGGACTTGTTCTCAGCACTAATTAAAGAACGTGCAGAAACAGGCCGCATTTATATTATGAATGTTGATCACTGTAATACACATAGCTCGTTCAAAGATAAAGTTTATATGAGCAACTTGTGTCAAGAGATTACATTACCTACTAAGCCATTAGAACACATTGATGACGCCGAAGGTGAAATTGCTTTGTGTATCCTTTCAGCAATTAACGTAGGTACGCTTAAAGATCTAAACGAGTTAGATGAATTATGTGAGCTAGCAGTTAGAGCATTAGAAGAAATTATTGATTACCAAAACTATCCAATCCTAGCTGCTGAAAAGTCAACAAAGGCTAGACGTTCATTAGGTATTGGGTATATTGGATTAGCACATTATCTAGCTAGCAATCATGTCAAGTACGAAGACAAAGAAGCTTGGCAACTAGTACATAACTTAACAGAAGCTTTTCAATATTACTTACTTAAAGCAAGTAACAAGCTTGCACAAGAGCGTGGCGCTTGCGACTACTTCCACCGTACTAAATACAGTGACGGCATATTGCCAATTGACACTTATAAAAAAGAAGTAGATAACATAGTTGATGGGGAGTTAAAATATGATTGGGATAGTTTACGGAATGATATCGTCGAACATGGCCTCAGGCACAGCACTCTGTCAGCACAGATGCCTTCAGAGAGCTCGTCCGTTGTGTCAAACGCCACAAACGGAATTGAACCACCTAGAGGATACTTGTCCGTTAAGAAAAGCAAAAAAGGGCCTCTTAAGCAGATTGTTCCGCAGTATCAAAAACTAAAGAATCAATACACACTGCTATGGGATATGCCTAGTAACGAAGGTTATGTTAACATTGTAGCAGTAATGCAAAAGTTCTTTGATCAAGCAATAAGCGGTAATTGGTCATACAACCCAACGCAGTTTCCTAACAATGAAGTTCCAATGAGTGTTATGATGAAAGACTTGTTGACTACATATAAAATGGGGTGGAAGACAAGTTACTATCAGAACACGTATGATTACAAAACAGACCCTAGTGAACTAGAAGATGAAGTTGTAGAAACATTACCTGAGCTGCAAAGTGCGTTGTACGATACAGAAGAAGAGTGTGAGGCATGCAACATTTAAGGTTGACAATAGAGTAAATATAGTATATACTATAAAAGTAAGACAACTAATGAGAGAGTAGCGGGCAATGGCCAAGACAGTTTTTAACCAAGCAAAAGTAGACTTCACCAAACAGAATATGTTCTTTGGTGAAGATATGAACACACAGCGATACGACACATTTAGACACCCTGTGTTTGATAAACTAAATCAAACAATGCTTGGTTATTTTTGGCGTCCTGAAGAAGTAAGTTTACAGAAAGATCGTGCAGACTTTCAAAACTTCCGTCCTGAACAAAAACATATTTTTACAAGTAATTTAAAATACCAAACACTACTTGACAGTGTCCAAGGACGTGGTCCATGCCTAGCATTTTTGCCGCATGTTTCAATTCCTGAACTAGAAGGCTGTATTGTTACTTGGGACTTCTTTGAAACAATTCACTCACGTAGCTATACACACATTATGAAGAACGTGTATGCTGATCCTTCAGAAGTGTTTGATACTATCTTAGATGATGACAAGATTATTGCGCGAGCAGTAAGTGTAACTAAAAACTATGATGCATTTACAGAAGCTGCAGACAACTGGACACATCACAAAAAAGGTAGCATGCGAGAAGTTAAGAAAAAGCTTTACCTTGCAATGCAAAACGTAAACATTCTTGAAGGCTTGCGATTCTATGTTAGCTTTGCATGTACATTTGCGTTTGGTGAACTAAAGCTAATGGAAGGTAGTGCTAAGATTATTAGTCTTATTGCTAGAGATGAATCACAACACTTAGCACTTAGTACACATGTTCTAAAACTTTGGGCTCAAGGTAAAGACGATCCAGAAATGGTTGAAATTGCTAAAGAATGCCAAGCAGAAGTACTAGACATGTGGCGTGATTGTGTTGCAGAAGAAAAAGATTGGGCCAAGTATCTATTTAAAGATGGATCAATGATTGGACTTAACGAAACACTGCTACATAGGTATGTAGAGTATATTGCTAATCGCAGGCTTAAAGCATTAGGTATGCCGCTTATATTTGATCAACCAACTACACAAAATCCGCTACCGTGGACACAACATTGGTTGAGTAGTTCAGGCCTACAAGTTGCACCACAAGAAACAGAAGTTGAATCTTATGTTATTGGTGGCATCAAACAAGACGTAGACCAAAGCTCACTAACAGGATTTTCATTATGAGGCCACTTGTAGAAGTATTATCAAAGCCGTTATGCCCGTATTGCGATAAAGCAAAGGCGTTGCTGACAAGCTTGAATATTCCTTTTACAACTAGGACACTCGGTGAAGACCTTACAAAAGAAGAGTTGCTGGAGATTTCTCCGTCAGCTCGTACTATGCCTCAAATTATTATCAATAGCGAAGTAATAGGCGGTTACGATCAGTTAAATACATATATAGAAAATACAGGATTTAACGGAACAGGGTGGAGTTTATAAATGGCATTATTAGAAAGTGACGTCGAGGCAGATGATATTATAACAATTAGAACAGTTCAAGGATTTGAAATTGTTGGGAAATTTGTATCAGAATCCGCGGCAGGAATTAAGGTTAACAAACCTTTATTAGTTACAGGAACATCTACAGGAGCAGAGGCAGGCTCAGCTACTGCATTATGGGGCAAGTTAGGTGAAACATTTGCTACACTAGGCAATGTTGAAGTTAACAGTGTAAACATTTTAATGGCAGGAGCTACAAGCGATGCTATAGCGAGCCAGTATACAGCCGCGGTAAGCTAGTATGACTGGTATTAATGTAACTCCTACAACTCCTAATACTACAGATTCAGGACATCCTGGCAACAGTATGACACATACTGCCGTTGATGCCCACGAAGGATCAACAGTTACTTCTAATGCCGACGAACATTCACATGTACATTTTGACGATGGATACAAACTACACTTTGGTGAAATAGCTAGCCTGTTTGAAGATCTCCAAGCTGATATCCGTATTATAACTGATAGAGCTACTACCCAAACTAAAGGTAACTATACTAGAGATGCTGATACTATTGCTCCTAACGCAGCAAATATAGCACTACAGGCGGCAGCTGAAGTTAACTATCAAGCATCAGGTGTACTAACACAACTTAATGCAGAACTTGCAAGACCAACTAACTTTGCTGATACAACTAGTGAAAACTATGCAACTGTACAAGGTGGCGGCACATCTGGAAATTATGCTGGAAGCGATCAGTATGAAAGACCTGCAGGATACGGCGGAGCAAGCACAGTTATTATTGATAACGGTGACGGAACAACTACTGCACAAAGAACAAACGATACTACACTTGCACAACTAGAAGCTGCAGGACTTGCTACAACTGGATCAGCAACTGGCAATGTCAAATATGGCAACCAAGGTAAGATACGTAATCGTCCAATACAGCAAGCACTAATGGATATTCTGATAGCTGGTGCTAATGCTGCAAGTGTTGATGTATTAATTACAAGCGGCGGACAAGTATCAGCTAAAGATGGCGGCATTAACGGAAGAACTAGAACAGGTTCAAATAGACACGATAATGGGTTTGCATCTGATGTTGTAATTTATAAGGATGGTTTCCAAGGACAGGAACTATCAAGTAAAAGTGCAACTGATTTATCTATTATGGTTGCATTTATGAAAGCCTGTAAAGCTGCTGGCGCAACAGCTATTGGGCAAGGTAACAAGTACATGGGCGACACTGGCATACATGTAGATATTGCACTAACAGGTCAGAGCGCAGGGCAACTAACTAAAATTAGTACATCTTCGTTCTGGGGTGGCAAAGGAGCTAAACGTTCATTAGCACCACAATACTTAGCAGACATAATGGTGGCATAATGGCAGTTCGTTTTACACATACTGATTATACAGCAGAACTTAATAGGATTATTACAGCAATGACAGGCATTCGTGACGATGTCAGATTGCTAAGAAAGACGCTTGAAGATCCAGAACAAGGTGTTGCAACTAGTCATGTAATGAATGATATACAAAAAGCGTTAATGGCAGTAGCATTAAGTAACGATGGCGCCGGAAATGCTGAAGTAGTACGTAAAAAAGTAATTGCAGGCTCAGGGTCATCTCTTAATGCAGGCTCAGGAACTACCTCAGTAGGCACAAGCCAAGAAAACATATCTAAAGTTGTTGCTGGAGCACCTCCAAAGCCAACAGCAGTTGATCCAAGTATTAGTGACAAACGTTGGCCTGCGAACCGGGCAGCTGGATCATTAGCATTACCTAACGCTACAGCTAATTCAGACTTAGTTAACCCAGCAACTGGCGAAGTTAAAGGTGTAGGAAGAACAGAACAAGAGACAAACGCAGTAGCAGAAGCAACACCGTCTCCAGCAACTGGCGTTCCAGTAGTTGACTCAGCAGGAACAGAACGTAACAGAATATTAGGAGCATTAAGCCAACCGATTGCTGATGCTAAAGTCCTTATTAGAGTATCAGGACAGTACTATTGGGAAGCAGAGGCAACACAAGGTGTTGATGACGGAATAAATGGATCTGTGCCAGTAGTAGTAAAATTTGCATTAGGCGCACAGCTAGGCTACCAAGCTAAGATTGGCGGAGGTGATGATGCTGATTTTGGTCATACTGATAGAGCTAGTCAAGGGAGTGTACAATAATGCCTAAGCTTCATAGAGTTGGAGATTTTGATACGTCCGGAAACATGTCAAGTACAGGATCAGCAGATGTATTTGCAAATGGCGGCCCAACATTAGGCGGAACATTGTCAGAAGTGTTTGATACACCGGATATGATTGGAGTAACAGACCAAGCTGCAAGAATGATATTATCTGATAGAGCAGATGAGATCAATCGAGGCGAGATTGATCCAGATATGAATGAGGCACTAGAACAGTTTGATCCTGCAAGCGGCAAAGGTACTAATCCAATAGACGGCTCTGCAGACATTATAGGAGCACCAGGTTCGCCCGCAGGCGGAACAAGTGGAGGATTTGGAACAGTAGTTGGAGAAGATGCAGTAACTACACCCTTTGATAATAGTATGCCAATTTCGGATTGGCTACGTCCAGAACCTCAAGTTAATATGAACGTATTGCCTGAAACTTTTAATAAAGCAGTAAAGCTAGCCAAAGCAGTAGGTAGACCGTTAATTATAAACAGCGGGTATCGTCCACCAGAATACAATTCAAAAATAGGTGGTGCCAAAAAAAGTAAGCACGTAGATAAGCAAGCATTAGATATACGCTGGCCAAATGGTGATTTCAAAGATAGGATATCGTTTATAGAGTTAGCAATTGAGTGCGGATTTACAGGAATCGGAGTGTACAACGGATTTATACATTGTGACACAGGACCCAAAAGATGTTGGGGGCCTAGCGGAGGAAGAGCTAGTGTTTACCAACAATATGTTTCAACTTTGCAAAAAAATGGTTATATTGTCGGTTGACAACTATCGGTTTTAGTGTTATAATAGTATTATAAACTAAAACAAAGATAGGCAAATATGACAAAACAGGCAAATAAAATTATCCTAACAGACGCAGACGGTGTACTTCTTAATTGGGAGTATGCATTTACGTGTTGGATGGATCAACAAGGTTATCAAGAACAACCTGGCGCAAACTACGAGTACGATATTTCTAAAAGGTTTAGCTTAGATTCTAAGAATCAAGGACATAAACTAGTTAGACAGTTCAATGAAAGTGCCGCAATGGGGTTCTTGCCCGCTTTACGTGATAGCGTACATTATGTAAAGAAACTACACGAAGAACATGGATATGAGTTCCATTGTATTACATCAATGAGTACAGATGCATATGCATTTAAACTTCGCAGAATGAATTTGGAAAAGCTTTTTGGACCATCAGCTTTTACAAAACTAGTTTGTTTAGCAACAGGTGCACCAAAAGATGATGCACTTGCTGAATACAAAAATTCTAACTACTTCTGGATTGAAGATAAGTTAGAGAACGCAGAGGCAGGCCTTAAGCAGGGCTTGCGTCCAATATTGGTCGAACATGGCCACAATATGAATGAAGAGCTTGAAGACGGCATACATAAAGTAGTAGATTGGAAAAATCTTTATTCTTACATAACAGGAGAAAATATATGAGTGAATTATCACAACACGATCAGATTGTACAAGCGTTTAATCAATACCTAACAGAAGCTGAAACTTTTGATTCAAAAGGTGTTAAGGCCGCAGCTGCAAGAGCCCGTAAGGCACTTGGAGATCTAGGTAAGTTGTCTAAGTCAAGACGTGCAGAGATTCAAGACAAAAAGAACGATATGTAATGTCGGGACAGCGAAAATGGTTAAGAACGTGGGCCCGTGTATGCGGAATGCCAATTGGTATGACAGATACTGATCAGCCTGCTTTTTTACCAATTTCGCAAAAAAGTGTACTACGTGCATTACTGGCCCGAACTTTTTGGATCGTCTTGCACGTAGTTACATGTTTTTCAATTATTGCCGGTAACGGCAGAAACTTAGGATTCTGGTAGGAGGATACATGTTTAAAAGACTAATAACAATAGCAACAATAACAATAGCAGTTTTAGTAGCTGTACCCGCTAATGCAGACCACCGTAATAAACATTCCTATAACAATCATTATAACAATAATGGTTATTATAATAATCATCGTGGTAACAATAATCGTTGGCACCAGCCTCGTAGGCAAAATCACAGACAGTTTAATGGATACTACAACAGTCGTAATAACGATTTAGCTGGTATCATAATAGGCGGCGTTATTCTAAACGAACTGTTTAGAAATAATCGCAGACGACATGTTCAACAATGCTATGATGTTAGAAATTACTATATCGATCATTATGGTAACAGAGTTGAATATTTTCAACGACAATGTAACTAATCTCACAAAGGAGAAGAAATATGTTTATTGGAGCAGTAATGCTAATTGGTGGAATGTTCTTTGCAGACAATGCAGAGTTTTTTGCAGAAGCACACAAGGGAGAACAAGCAGGCAAAACTTGGCAATGGGTTGGACCAGAAACACGTAACCCTGCTGAACTTGCTATTCCGTTGATTAACGAAGAAACTGGTAAAGAAACTATCTTGTTTAGATTAACAGATTAGAATAATGAATGCCTACCCGTTCTTTTACTTTTACGATTTAGAATTTAATGCTAGTAAGATACTAGAGTTTGTTAATTCTATGCCAAACAAAGAATGGCTAGGCCCTCACATTGGTAACTATGATTCAGAAATAAAAATTACACCAAAATTAGCAGACGGTAGTCTTTGGACTGCTAATAGTAAAGGTACAGACTTTACCAAGTGTGAAGAAATAAACAAAATTGCACAATACTTTACTCCCGTAGGAAGAAGATTCTATAGAGGAATGATGATTAAAAAAAGTAGAAAGGATTTTAGAGCTCCTTTCCATCCTTTGATGCAAAATTTACCGTATGATAAAAAACATGGTATACAACGAACATTTGATATTATAGTGCCAATACAAGGAGGATTTAAAGAAAGTCCGCTTGAAGCATTAGATACAAAAACTAATAAACACTATTCACTGGTACCAAAAGGATTGGCCTTTATGGTTCCTAGCGATCCTAGTTGGCATTACAGTTGGTGTGAAACTGTAGATGATTATAGATACGCCCTTCATCTAAGAGGAGTAATGCCTGTAAAGCATGAAATGATGAAAGGGTACTATCATAAAAATGTATGACTATTTTATTGAACTTCCAGACTTTGTATACGATAAAGAAGGATTATTTCTTTACCAACATCATGTTACTATGTGGAAGCCTAACGTTCATTTTGCAAAAGCAGGGCTAGACACTGGTAAAGAGAACAGCTGGTTTGATTACTACCCGAACAAAGATTTAACTATACTTCAAGAAATATCATCTATAATTAATTTAGATCTAAATAGCAAACCTTATAAATTTACAAAACATTTAGCAGGTGGAATACTGCCGTGGCACCTTGACCCGCAAAGACAATGCGTTCTTATGATTCCATTAACAGATAGTCCAGAAGGATTACAATGGATAAATGGTAAAGGTGAAGTTATTGCTGATCATGTGTATACATGCCCAACAGTTATTAATGCAAAGGTCATGCATGGATGTCCGTTAATTACTAAAGATAGAATATTTTTACAAGTTGATATTCCATGTTCGTGGGACGATCTAAAACAGGACTATAAATATATTTTTAACGTGCCGGTGTAGCTCAGTTGGTAGAGCAACTGATTTGTAATCAGTAGGTCACGAGTTCGAATCTTGTCACCGGCACCACTGAAACATGAGAAAGAATATTAATGCTAACTAAAACAAACTTACAGTTCTTTTTTCCAACAGTGATTGGACACTCGTATGAGAAGATCCTCGCTGCCAAGACACTTCCTGCTGTAAAGACTGCTCTTGCTAACGAAAGCTTACTTACAAATCAATGGGGCTATAAAAATACTTATACTACAAACCAAGGGCTTGAAGTGTTACCGGAGTTCAAAGAAGTAACAGAATTTATAGAAGCTAAAAGTTACGATTATTTACAGACAATAGGGTATGAGCCCAAACAAAAACTATCTGTGAATATATTTGTTAGCGGCATGGAAGAGAATGATTATCACGATAGGCATTGCCATCCTGGAGCAATCTTGTCTGGAGTGTTTTATTTAGAATGTCCAGAAGGATCAGCTGATATTTTATTCTATGATCCAAGAAACTTTCGTGACTCGAGATCCACACTAAGACAAGTTGGCGACAGTGAAATTACATCTGATTCGGCTAAATTTCCTCCAACAGATGGATTATTTTTAATTTGGGAATCTTGGATTCATCATCAAGTTCCTCATAATAAATCTAAAACACCTAGAATTACTTTGGTGTTTAATATAGGCTAAATACGTTATGACAAGCATATCACATATTACTAGACACAATGATATTACGTATTCTAATCCAAAAGTAGTAGTACAGCCGACTGAAAAGGTTGAAGAAGCAAAAAGAATACAAGAACATGTTAGAGCAACGGTTGTGCGAGATAAGTTAAGATTAACCCAGTACTATGATAAACTATATGATCTTAAAATATATAATAGACATAAGCAAATGGTAGACATGCAGTCAAGAGCTGGACAGATACTAGACGTAGAAGTAAAATAACTTAAAATTTACACATACCAACCGTAGTAGGCGTACATTTACGCTAAATATACACATATAATACACTATAGGATGCAATTATGGCATATTCAGATAAAGTGTTAGACCATTACGAAAACCCCCGTAATGTAGGTAAGTGGGATCCCGCTAAGAATATTGGCACTGGAATGGTCGGTGCTCCGGCATGCGGAGATGTGATGCGTTTACAAATTAAAGTAGGCGATGATGGCATTGTAGAAGACGCATGTTTTAAAACATACGGTTGTGGAAGTGCTATTGCAAGCAGTAGCTTAGTAACTGAAATGATTAAGGGAATGACACTGGATGAAGCAGATCTGATAAAGAATACAGACCTAGCACATGAACTTGCATTACCTCCTGTTAAGATACATTGCTCAGTACTAGCTGAAGATGCAATTAAAGCAGCAATTGCAGATTATAGAGTCCAAAATAAAGGTTGACTTCTCTTGTAAACGAAGTTATAATGTATACATAATGAAGCTAAGAGAATAGTTTCGTTTAGAATACGGAGTTAACAACTCCACTTTATTAACTTTAACGGAGAAAATATATATGGCTTTTACAACCATTAAGACAAACCAAAAG
>Ga0308018_10000606_pt1 | contig 17662 bp, 16 predicted proteins | sample Neamet282_FD_203130 | JGI IMG/M metagenome (GOLD analysis project Ga0308018, IMG submission 203130) | Marine microbial communities from water near the shore, Antarctic Ocean - #282 | ecosystem: Environmental > Aquatic > Marine > Unclassified | place: Southern Ocean | collected 2014-10-01
TACAATGTATAATTGTCTGTTTAGAAATTTCGCCAAAACCTAGTTTCAGGTACGTCTGTGGAATGCTATATTCATGGGTGCTGAAATTCTATTAGTTTTAAGTGTTTCTGGATTTCAGCCTCCGCTGGAATGATGGAAAGGGGGCTAGGAATGACGGAGTATTGGAGATTTCCGACACCACAGATCCTTTGCGAGTCGAGTATTCAGGTCGTTGATGACCTTGGCAAACACCCCTTAACGGTTACCTGGGAAAAGAATAAAATATATTAGGTGAAAACGACAGCCACTCTGCGCTAACAAATTTATGGTAAGGCGTCGCCAAGCTAATGTTTTGGGCGTTTGGGGCTTTATGCGGCGGCCCTCGTGTTTCATTGTGTGCTAAAGGAATTATAGAACAGGATCGGCGAATGGCTGACGAAACAAAATCTATGGGGGCCGCCAATATGGGAGCCTATGACTACATCATTGTCGGCGCGGGCAGCGCCGGGTGTGTGTTAGCCAACCGCTTGTCAGAAAACGCCACCGTGTTGTTGTTGGAAGCGGGCGGCAAGGACGATTATATCTGGACTAAAATTCCTGTTGGATATTTGTTCTGCATGGGCAACCCACGTGTCGATTGGGGGTTTAAGACCGAACCCGAGGCGGGTCTCAACGGGCGTGTGCTAGACTATCCGCGCGGTAGGGTGCTGGGCGGATGTTCGTCGATCAACGGTATGATCTATATGCGCGGACAATCACGCGATTACGATCAATGGGCGCAGGCGGGAAATCCTGGCTGGGCGTGGGACGATATCCTGCCCTACTTCCTGAAATCCGAAGACCAACACGCTGTGCCAGTAGACGACATGCATGCACGGGGCGGCGAATGGCGGGTCGAAAACCCACGCGTGTCCTGGGAAATTCTCGACGCGTTCCAGGACGCCGCAGCGCAAGCGGGTTTGCCCAAGACAACTGATTTCAATCGCGGCGACAACGAAGGCTGCGGCTATTTCCACGTTAACCAACGGCGCGGCGTGCGAGTGAACACCGCGGGGGCGTTTCTGAAACGTGCGGTGAAGCGTCATACGTTGCGGCTCCTCACCCATGCGCACGCGACCCGTATTGATGTTGTAGACGCGCGCGCCGTCGGGTTGTTCTTCGATGTCAACGGCGAACCTTGCCATGCCACCGCAAACGCCGAAGTCATTCTGGCGGCAGGGTCCGTGGCGTCCCCGCCCTTGCTGCAACACTCCGGCATCGGCCCCGGCGCGGTGCTGCAGGCCCTCGGGATCGAGGTGCGTCATGAATTGCCCGGCGTCGGTGAAAATTTGCAGGACCATTTGCAAGTCCGTTGCGCTTATAAGGTCGAGGGTGTGAAGACCTTGAATGAACGCGCCAACAGCCTGATCGGCAAGATGGGCATTGGCCTGGAGTATCTGTTGTTCCAACGCGGGCCGATGACCATGGCGCCGTCGCAACTGGGCGCTTTCGCTAAATCCGACCCGTCCTATGACACGCCAAACCTACAATACCATGTGCAGCCGCTGACTCTGGACGCGTTCGGCGAACCGCTGCATCCATTCCCCGCCTTTACCGCGAGCGTGTGCAATCTACGCCCGGAAAGCCGTGGGAGCGTGCATATCAAAAGCCCGGACCCCTACGCCGCGCCGTCGATCCGCCCAAACTATTTGAGCGCTGAACGCGACAAGCAAGTCGCCGCTGACGCGGTGCGGGTGACCCGGAATATCGTCGCCCAACCCGCGCTGCAAAAATTTAACCCGGTGGAATTCAAACCTGGCCCGGAACTGGATACCAAGGAAGAATTGGTCAAAGCGTCCGGCGATATCTCCACGACGATCTTTCATCCTATTGGTACGTGTAAGATGGGCCATGACGCGATGGCCGTGGTGGATGGCCGTTTGCGGGTGCACGGGATCGCTGGGTTGCGCGTCGCCGACGCCTCCATCATGCCGACCATCACCAGCGGCAACACCAATTCACCGACCATCATGATCGCGGAAAAAGCCGCCGATATGATCAAACAAGACCGCGCTGGGTAACCGCGGCAGACGGTAAATCCAACAGCACCTCTACAACTTTCACCCTGCAACAGGTGGTCGCAACGTTGTAGCGTGACGATTTGGGTGTCAGCGCCAAACTGGACAGCGTCTTTGAGGCCGCCGCGGCGCGCGCTCTTGCGCCCAGCCCGGGCGATGGCGTCTGGTGCGGCCCGTTCGCGGGCAAGGTCTATACCAAAAACATCGCCGAAGGTTTCGTCGTCACCAAGTTGCTCGGTTGCTATGAACAGGAGTTGCACCCGGTTATTGAAGCCGCTATTGGGGAGGCCGTCACCTGAGAAGCCGCCATCGGGCGCGTCTATGACACCATCGTCAATATCAGGTGCGCGTAAGGTTATTATGCGATTGGCCTGGCGTGCGCGACGCCAACGGTGATAGTTCACGCCTTCGGTTTTTTCGATTTCGTGGAATTTTCACCGTGTTCGGTTTTCTCGGCGTAGAGCCGGGCCACGATATCGAGACCGGCCTCCATTGTATTGTGGAACCCGGCGGAATCCGTGGTGCAGTTGATGGCGAGCTTCATTTTTCCCAACGCTTCGGGGGAAATAAAGGCCACCCGTATGGCGAATTTCGTTGTCCGTTCCTGCAGCTCGTCCAGCGGCACGACATGGTTTACCATGCCCAGGCGTTCGGCCTCTTCCGCGTCGATCATGTCGCCGAAATAGAGTAGCTCGCGGGCTTTTTTGTAGCCGATCATCCACAACATGATGATCGCGGGCCCGGCGGATGAGAAATGAATTTTGGGTTTGCTAAACAGTGCTTTGTCGGCGGCGACGGTGATGTAGCAGAACATCGTCAATTTACACCTGCCGCCAAGCGCGTGGCCCTGGATCGATGCAATCACGGGCTTGCGCATGTCCCACGGCGCCATCTCAAAGTTGAGATCGCCGTCCAGGCTGTCGTGCCCGACAGAGACGCTGGCTGACGCACCGAGGATTGCCACGGATTTTGGTTTTATCAGGGGGTCAAGTCGCATGGCGGGGACCTTAAATTGTGGTGTATTGGAGATGCGCCGAACGCCGCCGCGTCTTTGGCTCAAAGATTAGCAGGGGGGGGACGGGGCTATAAAAGGCTGGGTGGTGAAAAATTATCGATGATGCGCGCCTTGACGACGGACGGGTTCACGCTGCGAAATGGTGGATAGACGATAAGTTATAGAAAATCCGCCGGACTAATTCAGGCAAAATCAGCAAGAAAGGTGTTTAAACAATGGATTATGCACGCGATATGGTCGGTTATGGCGCAAATCTGCCGGACCCGAAATGGCCGGGCGGGGCCCGGTTGGCGGTTAACTTTGTCATTAATTACGAGGAAGGGTCGGAAGCCTCCATCCTTGATGGGGAAGATCACACGGAGTTTGGGTTGACCGAAAGCGCCAATATCCAGTTTCCGGCGGGTATGCGAAACTTGGGCGCCGAATCGATGTTTGAATATGGCAGCCGGGTCGGGTTTTGGCGGTTGATGCGCTTGTTCGCCGAACACGGCATGCCGTTGACGGTGTTTGGCTGCGCCCTGGCGTTGGAACGAAACCCGGATGCGGCGGCGGCGATCCGTGCCGCCGGGCATGACGTGTGCTGCCATGGGTGGCGTTGGGTTGAGCATTACTTGTTGGACGAGGCGGAAGAGCGTGACCACATTAAACGCGCCGTGGCGTCGTTGCGAGAAACCATCGGCGAACGTCCGCTCGGCTGGTATTGCCGTTACGCGCCCAGCGAGAATACGCGCCGCCTTTTGGTCGAAGAGGGTGGGTTCTTGTACGATTCGGACGCCTATAATGATGAGTTGCCGTATTGGACTGTGGTGGACGACAAGCCGCATCTGGTGGTGCCGTACTCGCTCACCAACAATGATGTGAAGTTCATGCGCGGCTATCTGGGAACAGCGGAGGACTACTTCGCGTTTCACAAAGATGCGTTTGACATGCTCTACCACGAAGGTGCCACCACGCCGAAAATGATGTCGGTCGGGATTCATATGCGCATTACCGGTCACCCAGGTCGCGCTGCGGGTCTCGCGCGATTTCTGGACTATGTCGCTGGATTCGACGATGTTTGGGTGTGCCGTCGCGATGATATCGCGAAGCACTGGATCACGACGCATCCATATTGATGGGCGCTAGTTGAAACGAAAATTTGGGGGTTAAGGCATATGTCTATTTTAGTCATCGGCGGCGCCGGGTTCATTGGCCGTCGTCTCATTCCGCTGCTGGTCGCAGAAAATCAGGCCATTACCTGCATGGATATTGATGTGGGCAGCGCCACCGCCGCCTTTGGAGAGTTTGGAGACAAGGTGAACTTTGTTCGCGGGGATGTCACCGCCTTTGACGATGTCATCGGCGCCATGATCGAATCGAAGGCAGAACGGGTCGTCAATTTATCCTATTTCATTGGGGAGCTGGCGCCCCATGTCGCCTTCAAGCTGGACATCCAGGGCATGGACAATTGCTTTGAAGCAGCGCGGCGAACCGGCGTCAAACATACGGTCTTCGCTAGTTCCCTCGCGGTGACCGGTGCACAATCCAAATTTGGCGAACGCCTGGTGAACGAAGACGATGAGCGCCACGGCGTTAGCCAGTACGCGATCAACAAGACGATTAATGAATGGCAGGCGCATGATTATCGCCGCAATTACGGGATGACCATCAGTTGCATCCGCCCCGCCAATGTGACGGGTCCGGACAAGAAGTTCGGTTCGATTGATCATGTGAATTGCATGTGCCAGCCCGCGCGTGGCACCTCGGTCACGTTTTCACATCGCGACACCATGCGCTGTGTTATTCATGTGGAGGACATGGCGGAAGTGTTCGCCCGCGTCGTGCTTAAAGACAAACCGGCGCATGAAACCTACAATTCCGGTGGCGCGACCGTCAGCCTGGGAGAACTTGCGGCGCTTGTGAGTGAATTTTTGCCGGACGCGGATATCCGCTTTGAACAGGAAGAAGGCGGCCGGGCGGTTTCTGGAAATTTCCTGATCGACAACAGCCGCGTGGTGGAGGAATTCGGCGTGCAATACGCGCCATTGCGCCAACGGGTCAAGGAAGTGATCAATGATATTCGGCGGGGCGAGGGTTTGCCGCTGGTTGCTTGAGCCGCCTATAAAATTGGTGTGACTCTTAAAATACTATGACGAGCCGCCCACGCGTCCCCCCGGCCTCTAGCCGGGCGTGCGCCTCACTGGCGCGGTCCGGAGGGTAAGTGTCGGCCACGCGGAGCGTGACGGCTCCTGATTCCGTGAGTTGTCGGAGACGGTCGAGTTTTTCGAACTCGCCGTCATAGGTGCGAACAAAGGTCGTCGTAAATGTGATGTTGCGTTGCGGTTCCCCTGTGAAGCCGCGCACGGATGTGAACGCGCCACCGTCCCGCACGGCTGGAATGACACGCTCGTTTAAGACAGCGCCGTCCGCAAGACCATCAACGCCGTTTGGAAAATGGTCGCGGATTCGAGACGCGACATCGTCGCCACGCTGAACGACGATGTCCGCGCCCAGCGCTGTAACGAGGGCTTGATCAGACTTGGACGAGTCGGCGATGACGGTCAACCCTTCGGCTTTGGCCAGTTGGATAACGTATCCGCCATAGGCGCCTGCGGCCCCTGTGACGGCAATCACCTGTCCGCGAGATAACCCAAGCAGGTCGAGCGACAGCCGGGCGGTTAGCCCGTTCATAGGCAATGTGCACGCCTCGACAGGTGTGGTGCCTGCGGGGGCGTGAACCACTGCGCGTTCCTGTAAAACGATCTGTTCCCGATAGGCACCATGGGTACCTTTTGGCGCAACCATAGCCATGACCACGTCGCCAATTTCTACGCCAGTAGCAACATTCGCCCCTACTTCATCGACGATTCCGGCCACATCCATGCCCGGTATATACGGCGGTGGGTCTAGCTTTTGCTGTTCCGCACGGGACCCATTCCGCGCCATCGTATCTGTCGGATTGACCGCCGCCGCTTGCACTTGAATGCGCACCTGACCGGGTCCAGCGTGCTCTTCGGGAACGTCGACGACTTCCAGAACCTCTGGGCCTCCATGAACCAACAGTCCGACTGCGCGCATGTGAATCACCTTTCATTGAGCCTGGGGCCGCAGAGGTGCAGCCTCATTTACTGGTTGGAGTATAGGAAGAACAAAATTTCTTTGCCATAAGCCATCTGATCCTGTCCTCGGTCACCCATGTTGGACATCTTTGAAAACGGTGATGGCTCAGGGATATGAGTCCAACTAAACTGTGGTGGTTGGTAACTGTTTGGGAGATGAAGAATGAGATTGAGAGATAAAATTGCGATTGTTACCGGCGGCGCGTCGGGCATGGGCGCGGCCACCGCGCAGCTGTTTGCGAGCGAGGGCGCAAAGGTCGTTGTGGCGGATCTTCTGGAGAGCGAAGGGGTCGAGGTAGTGTCAGAGATTTGCGCCGCTGGGGGGGCTGCGCGGTTTCAGTTGCTTAATGTGACAAGTGATGTGGCTTGGGACTCCTTGGTGTTGGAAACAATAGCGGCTTATGGCCAGCTCGATATCCTGGTGAACAACGCCGGCGTCAGCGGCAGTCATCCCGACCGGCTCAACATCGATACCTGGGATGAACAGATGAACATCAACGCGAAGGGCGTCTTTCTAGGCATGCGCGCCGTGATCCCCACCATGCAGAAGGCGGGTCGGGGCTCTATCGTGAACATATCCTCGATTTCCGGGTTCGTTGGTCAGCGTTTTGTGCATATGGGGTATAATGCTGCGAAGGGCGCGGTGCGTCTGGCGACGAAGGCCGCCGCGGTGCAATTTGCCCGCGATGGAATCCGCGTCAATTCCGTGCATCCCGGCGTTATGCCCGCGATGCGGACGTCACAGTTGACAGCGGATCCGGAAGTGCGCAAGAAAATGTTGTCAGCGATCCCGGCGGGTCGCGAAGGCCGGGTGGAGGAAGTCGCGTTCACAAATTTATTCCTCGCCAGCGACGAAGCGTCGTACATCACGGGTATCGAAGTGCCTGTGGATGGCGGTTTCCTGGCGATGTAGTCAAGCGTGCTTCTAATCCCGGGGAAATTTGTCGAGGAAATCGGCTAGAATGGTGTTGAAGGCGTCGGCCTCTTCGACATAGGGCATGTGACCGGCGTTGGGGACAATCTCCATCCCGGCGCCGGGAATGTTGTCGCGATACAAGGTCATGCGCTCCGGCGTCGTGGCGATATCGTCGGAACCCGCGATCACCATAACCGGCAACTCTATGGCGCCGATCCTATCGTCGAAATTCATCGCGAAAATGGCGTTGCCTGCTTCGGCGTAGCCTTCGATCGGGTTGGTCGTGAATTGGCGCCGCAATTCCGCGTAGCTTTCTGGCGCATCATCCTGATAGCCTTTGCGCAGGTAGCGTTCCAGGATGGCGTCGGCCCTGGCGTTCGCGCCGTCTTTGCGCATCACGGCAGTGGTGGCGATTTGTCCATCGATGCTGACTTTCGGTAGGACGCCTTGTGTGGTGACGAAGGAAACGCTGCGCAACCGGTCGGCGTGGTCCAACGCCAGTGCGAATCCTGCCATACCGCCCAGCGAGGCGCCGGCGTAGTGAGTGCGCGCGATTCCCAGCGCATCCAATAACGCGACGATATCGCGCGCAATGTCTTCGATTTGGTAGGGTCCGCCCGCCATATCAGTGCCGCCATGGCCGCGCAGGTTGGGCGCCAGAACCCGGTAACGGTCGCTAAATGCGGCGATCTGCGCCGCCCAACTGTCCAGCGTAAACCCTTGCGCATGGGCCAGGGTCAGGACCGGTGCGTCTTCTGGCCCTTCCAGGCGGTAATTATGATTGAGTCCATTGAGATTTATGCGGGGCATGGTGCTTGTCCTTTTGGCCATGGGCTTTCTGGCTGAAATCACCAGTTGTGGCGTCTGGTGTGGCCTCCTAACATATTGCCGAACAAGCGCGTGAACAACACAAGGGGGCAAGCCATGCGATTCGAAGGAAAGACGGCGGTCATCACAGCGGCGGGCGCGGGGATTGGCCGGGCGACGGCGGATATCATCGTTCGGGAAGGCGGCACGGTTGTTGCGGTTGAAATCAACAACGCGCGCCTTGAAAAAATGACGGCTGAATTGGGCGATTGCGCTGGTCAGGTCGAAGGCCACTGCATTGATGCGATGGATGAGACACAGGTACGCGCGTTGATCGCGCAAACCGAAAAAACCCATGGTGGTATCGATATTCTTGTTAACGCTGTCGGCGGCAGCACGATTGTTAAGAACGCTCAGGCGACGGTTGAGGAACTCACATTTGAGGATTGGCAAAAGCTGATCAATTTTAATCTCAACGCGACGTTTTTGTTTTGCAATGCGTCCATCCCGGTGATGAAGCGGGCTGGAAGCGGCAAGATCGTGAATCTGTCGTCAATCGCCGGACGTGGGCTGAGCGCGAAAAGCAGTGGCGCCTATGCCGCAGCGAAAGGTGGCATCATTGCCTTCACGCGAAAACTCTCGATCGAGTTGGGACCCTTTGGCGTTAATGTGAACGCGATTGCGCCTAGCCTGACCCTGACCGAACGGCTTATGCCTCATTGGGACAAGCGAACTGCGGCGGATCAAGCGGTTGAGATTGATGCGGTGCCGCTGAAACGGATTGCCACAGCGGTCGACCAGGCCCGGGTGATTGCGTTTTTGGCGTCGCAGGATGCGGATTTTGTGACGGGTTTGACGATTGACGTCTCTGGCGGTCTTTCCTGAATGGCGTCCGCGTCGCTAATCTCGGATGCGTATGCTATCTAACGGAACATAACATTGGCGCTGGATTAGAGGCAGAGACATATGCAGCAGCAAAATAGAGACAACACGACCACACGGATTCTTGTTCCCACAGGCGCGTTGGGCATCAGCTTTGCCGAACAGGCGTTTGCGCGCGGCGTGGGCGCGAAACCCGACATCATTTGTGTTGATGGTGGGTCGACGGATAGCGGACCGTACTATTTGGGTGCGGGGACCTCGAAATATTCCCGTGCGGTGACTAAGGCGGAATGGCGCCAGCTTATGATCGCGCGCGCCGAAGGCGATGTGCCGCTAGTAATCGGCACCTGTGGGACTTGTGGTGCGGATGCGAGCGTGGATTGGATGCTTTCCATCACGCGGGAAATTGCGGAAGAGCTTGGCCAGACCGTAAAGGTCGCGACGTTGTATTCCAGCCAGCCTGTCGAACGCGTTCAAGACGCGCTGCGAAACGGTCGGATTGCGCCGCTGACGCCCGCACCGGATATCTCCGAAGATAGTTTAGGCGAATGCACGAACATCGTGGCGCTGGCCGGGGCGGAACAAATCAACGCGGCGCTGGACACCGGTGCAGACATTGTTCTCGCCGGGCGTGCGACGGACACGGCCATCGTGTCCGCCCTGGCGTTGCGGCGCGGCGATCACGCGGGTGCAGCGTGGCACGGCGCGAAAATTGCGGAATGTGGGGCGCTGTGTTCGACCGAACCCACAAGCGGCGTCATTCTTCTGGATATCGATCAGGAGGGTTTTACGGTGGAACCGATGGCCAAAGACGCTCGGTGCACGCCGCATTCGGTGTCTGCGCATATGCTCTATGAAAATGCGGATCCGTTCATCCTCTACGAACCCGGTGGGTATCTTGACGTGACGGAGGCGCGATACCATGCGCTCGATGACCGGCGCGTTCGCGTGACGGGATCGCATTGGGCACCGTCTGATCAATACACGGTGAAGCTCGAAGGTGCTCGTATTGGTGGCTATCAAACCACGATCATGGCGGTCCTGCGGGACGAACGTTACGTCGCCGACGCGCGTGAATGGATCGAAAAGCTGCATCGCTTCGTTACAAACGAGATTGAAAAGCGCATGGCGTTGACGCCGTCGGGTTACGATCTGGAATTTCGGTTGATTGGCGTCGATTCCGCGCTGGGCGCGCTGGAGACGAAACCATCGAATCCTGCTGAAATTGGCGTGCTTGGGGTTATCACCGCTCCAGACGCCGAGACCGCCAGCGAGATCGGCAAATTGATCAACCCATATGTCCTGCATTATCCTCTAACTCAGGATGAAGAATTGCCAACCTTTGCGTTTCCTTATTCCCCGGCGCAATCGGAACGTGGCGCGCTTTATGAGTTCTGCTTGAACCATGTCATGATCCTCGACGATCCGATGGACGCCTTCCGGCTTGAAGTTATTGAGGTCGGGCATGGCTAGCATTGGCGAGACGGCATTCAATGTGCGCTCAAAAAACGCGGGGCCCTTTTGGGTGACGGTCGATATATTCTGCGGCGATGAAGCCGCGTTTGCGACCATCACCGAGCAGCTTTCCAGCGAAGACGTCGCGCGGTTGTTCCAGCAGCCGGTGGAAACCATCAAGCGGTTTGAAATTCCCAATCTTCACGTCGTGAAGTTCAGCCTGCCGCGCCCGGTCGTGCAAGGCGACCGTTTTGATCGGGACATGCATGGCGCCCAATGGGCGGTCCTGTTGGCGGAACATGATCTTGATGCGTCGGGTGGGTACACGCTAGGTGGGGACGCACCGGGCAAACTCACGCGCGTCCCGTAGGATGGACATATTCGATTACGTGGTGGTGGGCGCGGGAGCCGCAGGCTGTGTGCTGGCCAATCGTCTGACTGAAGATGGCGTGACCAGCGTGTGTGTGCTGGAAGCTGGCGGAAACGACCGGCATCCGTTTATCGCCATCCCGGCAGGCTTCGTCAAAACGCTCTACGGCGATAAATTTGTCTGGCCGTTTGTGACCGAGCCGTCGGAAGCGCTGGACGGACGCACGGTCGCAATTCCGCAAGGCAAGGTCGTTGGTGGATCGAGTTCGATCAACGGCATGGTGTATAATCGCGGGCAGGCGGCAGATTTTGATACTTGGGCCCAGATGGGCAATCGCGGTTGGGGGTTCGACGATCTCCTGCCGTATTTCAAACGGTCCGAAAGGCGCTTGGGTCCTGGCGATGACTACTTTCGGGGGCGCACTGGAGAATTGCCCATTACCGACCTCGATTGGATCAACCCGCTGGCCGAAGCGTTCCTTGACGCCGCCGAAGGCATGGGGATACCGCGCACACCGGACTACAATGCAGGCTACCAGTTCGGTGCAGGGTATTTTCAGCGGTACATCCATGAAGGCAAGCGGGTCAGCGCTGCGAAAGCGTTCTTGCGCCCGGCGTTGCGGCGTCAATTGACCTCCCTACGCAGCCGCGCCCACGTCCTGAACGTGGTTATGGACGGGTGCAAAGCTACAGGAGTCCGCTATCGAGATGGCGCCGGACGGGAACATGTGGTTCAAGCGCGGCGCGAAGTGATCTTGAGTGCGGGCGCAGTCAATTCACCTAAATTGTTGCAGCTTTCGGGGATTGGACCTGCAGGTTTATTGAACGGTATTGGGGTGCCAGTGCACGCTTCTTTGCCGGGTGTTGGGGAAAATCTTCGCGACCACTATTCGGTGCGCATGACGGCGCGGGCGCGCAACGTGCGCACGATTAACGAATATGCGCGCTGGCCCCGGCTTCCCTGGGAGGTCGTGAAATGGTTGCGCGGGAAACCTAGCGTTCTTGCGATCTGCCCGACCATTGCGTTCGTGCATGGCAAGTCTCACCCGAGTTTGGAAGAAAGTGATCTGCGAATTTTATTCACGCCGGGCAGTTACGCGGACGGGCGGGTCTACGTCCTCGACGATTATCCAGGCATGACCTGTGGTGCCGCCCAACCGCGTCCTGAAAGTAGTGGCTACGTGCGCGCGGTGTCCCGCGACCCCGCCGACGCGCCTATTGTACAACCCAACTACCTGGCCGCTGAAGCGGACCGACGAATCACCCTGGCGGGGTTACGTCTGGCGCGAGCCTTGCTCAACCGCCCGGAGCTTAACGCCTATTTTGAATCTGAAACGCTGCCGGGCGCCGCGGTGACCACAGATGATGAATTGTTAGATTTTGCACGTCGCCGCGGGAACACGGGGTATCATCTGGTAGGCACCTGCCGCATGGGGCCTTCGACCGATCAGAATGCCGTTGTGGATGACGCGTTGCGGGTTCACGGGGTCGAGGGCTTGCGTGTCATCGATGCGTCCATCATGCCAATGCTCCCGTCGGCCAACACTTTCGCTGCCACCATCGCTATCGCTGAAAAGGGTGCCGACCTTATCCGGGGCCGTAGCGCCGTTGCCGCATCTTGATCTTGGGTGATTGGGTTACTCGCCCCGTACATAGCGGCGGGTGAGGATGCGCAGGTGATCGCGAAAATGCGGTCGCACCCTTGCGCTCCACGGCGTATCGACGGCGGTTTTCCAGGCGTCGCTTTGGGTGACTTCCGGCGAGTCCAAATGATAGATCGCGACATAGCGGCGTACGCCGTCGCCTTCCACGGCGGACCGGTATCGCCGAGCCATCAGCGTGCCGGGAACGGCTAAAAGGGCGGGCAGATGTTCTTCGTCATACCAGGCGTTGAAATCATCCTCGCCTTCTGGCGTGACGTTCATGGCGTTGAGCAACAATCCGCCGGCGCCTGCGGGCGGTGGCGCAACACCGGATGAAATCTGTGTGCCGTCAAATCGCAGCAATCGGGCACACTTTGCCGTCACGCGTTTTGACCAGACCGACAGATTGTCATAGGCGATGGCCTTGTAGGGATCGCTCTGCAGCACATCGATGGAGTTGAGGTCGTAGGTTGCGATGGCGAAGGTCGGATCTTTGTCGCCGATCCAACGTTCGCAGACGCCAAAGCCCTGTAAGGCCTCGCGTTCTGGAATATGCTCCAGATCATACCAGTCGTGAAATTCATCAGCCGGTGCGTTGGCGAAATCGAATGCGACAATAAGCTGCCCTTTAGCCATGGTTCCCTCTCCCAAGATTGAATAACATCATTAGCAGGCATCTTTTCAGGCTGGTGTTAAAATAGCCAGGATGCTGGCGTTGTTACCGATGTTTGATTGAGGAGTGATGGGAATTATGAGTAAACAGGAATTTGACGTTGCCGTCGTGGGTGCGGGATTTGCCGGGATGTATTTGCTGCACCGGTTGCGCAAGTTAGGCTTTAGGGCGCGGGTTATCGAAGCCGGATCGGATGTCGGGGGGACGTGGTATTGGAACCGTTATCCAGGCGCCCGCGTTGATATCGAGAGTATGCAGTATTCCTATCAATTCGACGAAGAGCTGCAACAGGAATGGCAATGGTCCGAACGCTACTCGCCCCAGCCGGAAATTCTGCAATACGCAGGGCATGTGGCCGACCGCTTCGATTTGCGCCGCGACATTCAATTTGACACGCGCGTTGCCGCTGCAAGCTATGATGAAAAATCGGCACTATGGACCCTGAAAGCGGAAGACGGAACAAAGACCGTGGCGCGCTTTTTCGTCATGGCGACGGGCTGCTTGTCTAAGCCGAACTGGCCGCAGATTGACGGGCTGGACAGCTTTAAAGGGCCGACGTACCACACGGCGCAATGGCCGCATGAAAAAATTGACTTCACCGGCAAACGTGTTGCGGTGATTGGAACGGGCTCGTCGGCAATTCAGTCGATCCCCGTTATTGCCGATGAAGCCGCTGAAGTGTTCGTTTTTCAACGCACCGCTAATTACGCCATTCCCGCGAACAACGCGCCTCTCGATCAGAAATATGAACATGAAGTAAAGTCCCGCTATGCGGAGTTCCGCGCCGAGGCGAAACAAACGCCGCCGGGTATCCATGGACGGTTCCGGCAAGGCAAGGCACTCGAAGCGACGGCGGAGGAACGTCAGGCCGAATATGAACAGCGCTGGGAGACCGGTGGACTGTCCTTTATGGGGGCTTATGGAGATTTGATATTTGATCAGGAAGCGAATGATACTGCGGCAGAATTTGTCCGTAATAAAATTCGTGGGCTTGTTGAGGACCCGGACATTGCAGAACTGCTCTGCCCCAAAAACATCATTGGCGGCAAACGGCTCTGCGTCGACACCAACTACTTTTCTACCTACAACCGCGATCATGTGCATCTGATCGATGTGGAGGCGCAGCCTATTGAAGCTATCACGCCAACCGGGGTGCGGGCGCAGGGCAAGAATTTTGAGGTCGACGCGCTGGTTATTGCTACCGGATTCGACGCCATGACCGGTGCCCTAACGCAGGTTGATATAAAGGGCAGGAATGACGCCAGCCTGCAGAAGCGCTGGGCGGATGGGCCGACCAGTTATCTTGGCCTCGCAATGGCCGACTTTCCCAATTTGTTCACTGTGACGGGACCCGGCAGTCCTTCGGTCTTCACCAATATGTTGCCGACGATTGAACAACATGTCGATTGGATCGCCGATTGCATCGCCTATATGAAAGATCGCAATTATTCGGCTATCGAGGCCACGCCCGAAGCGGAAGCAGCGTGGTGGGAGCACGTTCAGGATTGCGTAGTGGAGGGCCTAAAAGCCACGACAAACAGTTGGTATCTGGGTGCCAATGTCGCGGGCAAGGCGCGCGTTTTCATGCCCTATTATGGCGGCTTTCCGAACTATTGCCGCAAATGTGAAGAGGTTGTGGCGGCGGGCTACGAAGGCTTTGCCTTCGCGTAGAGGTCGAATGAAAAGGGGATCCAAACATACGGCCATGCGATTGGACAACCGTCGCAACCGCATTCTCTCAATTTGTTGTGGTGCCCACGCCATTCAGGACGGCTTGAGCGCGGCGCTGTATGTATTGCTGCCTGTTTTGGCGCAGGCCTTCGGATTAAGTTATGCTCAGGTCGGGTTATTGCGGTCGATCAATAATGGCGCGATGGCGCTATTGGAAATGTCGACTGGCATTATCTCTGAACGGCTGGGCGAACGAAATTTACTGGCATTTGGGTTGATCTGTGCAGGCGCCGGTTATTTAATTTTGGCGCTGGCGGATGGAATCTGGGGTCTTGCGGCCTGCCTTTTTGTCGTCGGTGTTGGCGGGGCGTTTCAACACGCGCTGTCCTCTTCTATCATTAGCCGTGCGTTTGAATCCGAGGGTCGTCGCGGGGCCCTTGGCCTCTACAACTCTTCAGGGGATGTCGGAAAGCTACTCTTCACTGGCTTATTCAGTCTGGCGATGGGTATTGGCGTCGCTTGGCAAGGCGTTGTGGCGGCGTTTGGCGCTGCGGCGCTTATGGGCGCGGCGATTATCTTTTTCGTCTTGGTCATCGCTGCTGCCGGTGGGCCACGTCTAAGTGAAAATTCCAAAATCCAAAACGCCAAACTTGGCTGGGGTATTCAGAACAAGACCGGGTTTGTCGGGTTGTGTGCATCGGTATTTCTTGATACGGCGATTCAGGCGGGATTTTTGACGTTTCTCGCGTTCTTTCTCGCCGAAAAGGACGTGCCGATGAGTTATGCGACGCTGGCGGTCACGCTGACCTTGGTTGGCGGTGTGTTTGGCAAGGCGGCGTGCGGTTTTCTGGCCGAACGCATTGGCACGCGAATGGCCTTTGCATTGGTGCAAGGCCTGACTGCTTGCGGCATTGTTACGCTGCTGTATGTCGAGAAGACCTTGGCCTTCGTCCTGTTGCCGGTCCTGGGAATGTTTCTGCAAGGATCGACTTCTATCACTTATGGCGTCGTCGGCGATATCGTTCATGCGGATCGCCTCTCGCGCGGCTTTGCGCTCATTTATTCGGTGTCGAGCCTGTCGGGTTTGCTGGGACCGATTTTTTTTGGCGTGTTAGGGGATAATCTTGGCATTGAGACAGCGTTGTTCGCGATGGCGCTCATATCGATGCTTGCGATTCTGCCTATAATTTTTCTGCAATCGCAAGTGAACGTACATACTGGCAAAACTTAAAGGATATATAATGAAACCCCTAGGCGACATTCGCGTCCTCTCCGTAACGGTTTTTCTGGCTGGCCCCTTTCTTAGCATGACCCTCGCGCGCTTTGGGGCGGATGTCATCAAGATTGAGATGCCGGGTGTCGGCGATCCGGTCCGCAATGTTGGCCCCTATGCGGGGCCAAATGGCGTAACGTCGGATCGAGAGACGGAAGAAGACCTCTCAATCCGCTTCCTCAAGCGTTCTGAAGGCGTGAAGAGCGTCACCTTGAATTTGAAAGACCCCGACGGGAGGCGGATGTTTCTGGAACTCGCGAAACAGTCGGATGTCGTGATTGAAAACCTGTCACCAGGATCGATGACTCGGCTGGGACTCAATTATGAGGACGTCGCGGCGGTTAATCCAGGGATCGTCTATTGTTCCATAGCCGGATATGGCCAGACGGGTCCTTACAAAGATTTGCCCGCCCATGATCACCAGATTCAGGCAATGTCCGGCATCATGGACATGAACGGCGACCCGGATGGGCCGCCAACACGGATTGGTGTTTTTGTTGGTGATTTGGTGACGCCGCTTTACGCCGCCTATTCCATTCTCGGCGCGCTTCGTCTTAAAGACCAAACTGGGAAGGGCCAATATCTCGACGCTTCCATGATCGATACACTGGCCTCGATGATGTTCATGGAGCCGATGGAGCATATTCTCCATGAAGGCCTGCCGGTTCGCGCTGGGAACAACAGCCGCAGTGACGTCACGGGGCTCTATCGTCTCAAAGATGGCGACATCATTATCACGGTCGGCAGCAAGGTCCGCTGGACGCGCTTATGCGAGGCGCTTGGCGCTGAAAAAATATTGGAAAACCCGCGCTATGCGACGGATGGCGACCGAGTGACGCATGTTGAGGAACTGCGTGCCGCATTGCAGACGCGCCTTGGCGACTTCACCTGTGCTGAAGGGATTGAATGCCTGTCAAATGCCGATATCCCCGTCGCCCAGGTCCGAACGTTACCGGAAGTGATGGAGGACACGCATTTTCGCGATCGCGGCTCATTGAAACCAATGTACCGTTTGGGATCGGAGGAACCGGTGGAACGTGGTGTCGTCTCCGGTTTTCCGGTCGAGTTTTCCGGAGGGGATTTGCCAAAACTTGAAGGTGGTGCGCGGCTTGGGCATCACAATGAAGAGGTTTACGGCCAGCTCCTCGACTTGGACACAACTGCGCTCGCCGGTTTAAAAAAACGGGGTGTTATTTAGGCATTTCATAGCCCTGCGTTTTCTTCATAGCCCTGTGCTTTCATGGACCAGACAAAAAAGCGTTAAATTTATTTTCAAAACAACGGTTATTGCTGCGGAAACCTTCAAACTCTAATGTTGAATTTTCGTAGTCAGATTTATATTCTTGGGATGTAATGACTTCCGATCAAGACAGCATTTGTAAACTTAGTGAAACGCTTCGCCTAGCATTCGTAGATGATTTCCGCGACAGAGTGGAAACAATGAGAGCATGTCAGGTTTCGACCTTATTCAGGCAGTTGTGTCTATGAAAGCGACAAGCTAAATCCTTGTCGCTGCCTTAACGAGGTTTAATTTGGATGATCATATAGCCAAGACCTTTAGCGCGGTGGAATACCGGTTTCTTTAACGCGCCACTACGTTGACTGCGCTACGTACCTTTTAAATGTAGAGATTTTGCGTATTTTTTGCTGAGGCGCATAGCTGATTTTCCAAGGAATTTCGTCAGGCGGTCTGCAGGAAAATTAATCTGCGTGAGCGCGATCCCGGTGTCGAATGTCTCAGCGTAATCCTGTATTTTACCGTTGGCTAATTGGAACTGTCCAAAGCCTTCGAACACAACGCGTTTTCCTTCTGCGCCTTCAACG
>Ga0308018_10000609_pt1 | contig 17614 bp, 14 predicted proteins | sample Neamet282_FD_203130 | JGI IMG/M metagenome (GOLD analysis project Ga0308018, IMG submission 203130) | Marine microbial communities from water near the shore, Antarctic Ocean - #282 | ecosystem: Environmental > Aquatic > Marine > Unclassified | place: Southern Ocean | collected 2014-10-01
CGGGATACGACCAGACCGCCCGTGGTGAGATATTCGGCGGTGGGCTACGCGTGCCGATCCTGCGGAACGGATTGTTCGAATTCGCACCCAGCGCCGACATCATCTTCATGAGCGGACCAAATGAGTACATGTACAGCCTCGATGTCGCGTACGTCCCCGGTGGTGTGGGCGGCGGACTCGTGATCCAGGGCGGCGTCGGGTGGCGAGACTCCACCATCGGGGCCGGTGGTGGCGAAACCTATTTCGGATACAACTTCGGGATCGGAGGGAAAACCAATTTGGGCCCAGTGCAACTCGAGGCGATGATCCGATGGGCTTTCCTCAATGGGACCAACTACGATCCGAATGTCGTGACATTAGGCGGAAACTACGTGCTCTTTCGGACCCAGCGGCCCGGCCGATAACAGGGGCGTCGTAGGAGTCCACAACGTGGGCCACGATGTCGATCTTGGATCTGCCGGCCCGGGATCTCTCCTACAGATCGATATGACCGACGGAACACTTTGCACTCGCGTCACGCTCGCCAGCCAGCCCTCTGGCCGCCCAGGTTTCCCGATACCAGCAGCTCGACATTTCACCGGTTCGCCCGTAATACAACGCCGAAGTCCTGACCCTGACCAACGAACTGCTCCTGGACTGGGGCGAGGCTTGGGCAACTAACCGTGTCGACGAACTCGCCGAGCTGTGCTGGGAAGAGGCCGTGAGGCACTTCGTTCATACTTCCCGGGGGCTCTCCAACACCGAGCACATCGAGGCCTTCGTAAAACACATGCTTGGGATTCAGGCGGGCGAAGGTGCAGGCTCGCGGAAGAGCGGACCCATGATGACGGCATATCTACTTCGGGGTCGCACTTGAAAAATCAGAGGGCAGTTATTTCTGCCGGGCTGACCAAGATGGATCCGCTTCTTTCGGCTGTTTCGTAAGCACCACGTAATCCGCGAGCGGCCCATGGTCTTCCGCTGACCAGGCGTCGATGTCGTCGACTTTTGTCATGACCACCGAAGTCACTCGAGTCCCGGGGCGGTAGTCCGCGATCCGCTCCATGATCCCGGTACCGCGCTCGACGTGGAATGAACCAGCGAAGTGCACCACGAAGCCACCAATGTGGCGGACCAACGCCTCGGTGATGGCGTGTCCCATCGCCGCATCCCAAAGCGCCTGAGAGTAGATGATGTTGCTGCTCATCGACTCGTCGCTACCCGCCATTGCCTCAGCCATTAGCGCGTCCCATTGCGCACGGTACTTGTCGGACGGCCCGGGGTACGGCAGCGGAGGCAGAAACGATCGCGCAGTCTCAGACAAGTCCGAAAGTGACTCCGGGCCAGAACCGCTGACCCGATTCACATACCGTCGAGGGGCGTTCGAGGCGATGACGGGCGCATCATGCTCCCGTGCGGCCTCAACCGCAGGCCGATACCGGGTCTCGTAGTCGTCCCAGGGCCGAGAACTCCGAAGGAAGTGGCTCTCGGAAATGAGGCCCTGCAGGTACTCGTCGACGACATACTGAACGTCCCGCTCGAACATCTCAAGCGAGAGCAAGACCGGGCGGCCAGCGCCTTGCGGCGACCCAATTTTTTTGAGCGCCAAGTCGACCAACGCAGTCTGGAACGCGTGCCCGATCATGTCGTCGTGCTCTTCGCCAACCAGCAGCACGTCGCCACTGAGCGAAGCGCTGACAATTGCCTGTAACGACGACGGATTTCCGTTTCGGTCAAAGACTCTATAGTCCTCGCCATCGACGATCTCCGGCTGTGCAGGCTCGGACTCTTCGCTCTCGATCTGTGCCTCGACAGAGGCCACAGAAGAGCCCACAAGCAGTGCTACAAGAATGGACGGACGGCCACGGCGAAAGTTCATGGGGGGTGTGTGGTTGTGAGCCGCCCGTGGGCGAACCGGCGGAGAAGGCAGCGAACGGCGAAAGTAACTGGCCCTGAGTGTGCGGTCGACCGGCTCGTCCCATAGCTTCGCCACACTATCCGGGACCTCTCCTCAAGGATTGTTAGTGTGAACTGGCTCTTTGTTCTCCTCGGCATGCTCGGCGCCGTCGCACTGTACGATCTCACGCAAAAACCACACGCCATCCTTCGGAATTTCCCCATCATCGGGCACCTCCGGTACATCCTGGAAACAATCGGGCCGGAACTCAGGCAGTACATCGTCACATCGAACAATGAAGAACGGCCCTTCACTCGGGACCAGCGAACATGGGTCTATGCGTCGGCGAAGAAGAAGAACAACTACGCCGGCTTCGGGACCGACAACGATCAGGAGCGAACACCCAACTACCTGATCATCAAGCACGATACGCTTGGCAAGCCAGATGACGGCCACCACAACGAGGGCTATCCCCTGCCTAGCGCAAAGATTCTCGGCGGTCCTCGGGGCCGCCGGCACGCCTTTCGCCCTGCATCGGTCGTGAATGTCAGCGCGATGAGTTTCGGGTCCCTTTCATCTGCCGCGGTGGAGGCACTCAACCGCGGGTCAGCGATCGCGGGATGCCTGCACAACACGGGTGAGGGCGGGATCTCGCCCCATCACCTGCACGGGGGCGACCTTATTTGGCAACTCGGGACCGGCTACTTCGGCGCGCGAGCACCGGACGGCAACTTCGATCGAGAAGAGTGCCTTCGTAAGGTTGAAGAGCACCCAGTCCGCGCGATCGAGATCAAGCTTAGCCAAGGTGCCAAGCCAGGTCTCGGAGGCGTCCTGCCCGGGGCGAAAGTCACTGCGGAAATTTCAAAAATTCGCGGAGTCCCGATTGGGCAAACCGTGATTAGCCCTTCAGGTCACCGAGCCTTCTCGAACGCCGATGAACTCCTAGACTTCGTCGAGGACCTCGCGGATGCCACCGGACTGCCCGTCGGAATCAAGTCTGCTGTCGGGCTACTCGGGTTCTGGTCGGAACTCGCCGACCGGATGGCTGCCGATGACCGGGGCGTCGACTACATCGCCATCGATGGCGGAGAGGGTGGCACGGGAGCGGCCCCCTTCGCATTCACCGATCATGTGGCCCTGCCGTATAAGGTCGGCTTCAGTAGGGTCTACAGGATCTTCGCGGAGCGAGGCGTCCACCAAAACGTCACCTGGATTGGCGCGGGCAAGCTCGGCTTCCCCGAATCCGCTCTCCTGTCCTTCTGCCTCGGGGCCGACATGGTCGCTGTCGCGCGCGAGGCGATGCTCGCCATCGGGTGCATTCAGGCCCAACGCTGTCACACAGGTCACTGCCCCACCGGGGTGGCGACGCAGACACCGTGGCTCGTGCGTGGCCTTGATCCGACCGACAAGAGCGCTCGACTGGCGAACTACGTCGTGACGCTGCGGAAGGAGCTGACCCGACTGAGTCACGCCTGTGGTGCCACGCACCCTGGTCTCCTCACCGCGAAGCACATGGAGATCCTCGATGATCAATTCGGCAGCCGGCCGCTCGCCGACGTCTTTGGATACGAGCCCGGCTGGGAGCTTCCGGCCGATGAGGACGTTAGAGCGATTCAGGACCACATGGCGCACGAGGTCAGGTGATCGGCCGTCACACCCGCGCCTTGCCGGACCCCGCCGTCCGTCCCGAGATTGGCGACCCCAATCTCTCCGGGCCGAGCGCCCGATCTGAAGGGAGTTCACCATGTCGGTTCTGAATCAACTTGCCACCGCACTCAGCGACGGCTCGGTACGTGTCATCGACCTGACTCTGCCTCTCAGCCCCGAGACCCCAGTCATTGGGTTACCGGACATGTTCGGCCAGTCGCCCGGGCTGAGCGTTGAACTCATCAGCCGCTATGACGACGCCGGCCCCGCTTGGTACTGGAACACGCTCACCCTCGGCGAGCACACTGGTACGCACTTCGATGCACCCATCCACTGGGTGACCGGAAAGGACTACGCTAACAACACCACCGAGACAATCCCCGCTCGCCAGCTGGTGGCTCCCGCATGCGTCCTCGACTGCTCAGCCGACTCGGCCACTGACCCAGACTTCATTCTCACGTCAGCCTGGATCCAGGCCTGGGAGGCCGACCACGGTCGCATTCCCGCAGGCTCGTGGGTCCTAATGAGGACCGACTGGAGCAAGAGAACGGGTGATGATGTGCTGAACATCGATGAGAACGGGCCACACTCACCCGGATTCCAGGCGGACGCCTCTCGCTTCTTGGCAGAAGAGCGTGACGTGCTGGGCGTAGGTGTCGAGACGATCGGGACGGACGCCGGTCAGGCAGGCGGATTCGACCCACCGTTCCCGAACCACACGATCATGCACGGCGCGGGCAAGCTCGGACTCGCCAGCCTTTGTAATCTGGATCAACTGCCAGCGACAGGCTCGATTCTCTTTGCCGCTCCGCTGAAGATCGTGGACGGAAGCGGGAGCCCACTCCGGGTGCTGGCGCTGGTCTGAGTCGAGCCTAGTCGATGAAAATCGTCTCCTCGGCCGATACGAAGAGCACATCACGAAGCTCGGGGAAGCGAAGGAATTGCTCCGGCCCACGCTGCTTGAGCCGGACATCGGTGAAACCGACCATTACGAGGTCGGCGGTGGAAGACCGAGCTTCTACTAGGCGCTCGAAGTCGATCTGATCGTCCGTGGGAATCACCAGGATGTTCTTGTCGCTGATGAGCAACCGACCTTCAGAAATCATCTGGTGGATCTCGTCCGCTCGCTCTTTCACTTCATTGCGCGGATAGGCCGCGAAGATCTTCACCTCAGCGCCCGCCCAGTCCCGGTGCCCGAGCAGGATATACGAGAGCAGAATCATGAGGTTGGCATTCCGGGCATCGTGCCAGGTCAGCCATACATGGATGCTCTTCCGCGTTCCAAAGAAATTATCTCCGTGGCGTAGCACAAGGCGGTTCATTCGCGGCACGCCGGCCATCACCATGCCTGCGACGACTTCTTCGTGAACCTCGACTCCGTCGTGGCGGCTGAACTCCAGAAGAAGCGTGTTGTTCGCCATCCCGGACACGCCTGGCATCTGAAGGCTCTGAGCGAGCGCTGACGTCATCGACGGACTGATCATGGCGTCCATGTAGATCGCGCCTTTGCGCTGACTCATCGCGTTGATCAGGCGTTCCCGAACCGCCCTCCCTTCCTCGAAATTCTCCTCGACCAGGCGCCCTTTGATGTGATGGAAGTAGGTACCGAAGCCATACCGGTTGCACAGCCACTCAAGCAATTGCACAGGGGCCGTGCGATCGAACGTCCTCGGCGTGATCATGATCACGCTCGGGCGCCAGTCGTCCGGCGGCATCTTCTGCAGTCGAATCTGGAGGTACCGGGTCGCCTGGGTCATGACGCCCTGGAATATCTGGGCGAGATCGTCCGCGCCATCGCGGCTGCGGCGGATCACGGTATACAGAGCGCCCATGAGCGTGATCGCCCCAACAGCGAAGAGCAGATCCATCTGCAACATCAAGACCAAGCACATCACTGCGCCGAGTAGGCTCAGATACCACTTGGATCGAAAGCTCGGCCGATACGACGGTCGGGCAGCGAAGTGCTCGAGGAACGAAATCGCACATAGCGCGCCGTACGTGACCATGAAGAACATGGACACGACTCTGGCCACCAGATTGACGCTGCCAAGCATGACAAAGACGATCGCGATCGCCGAAGTGACCAGTGTCGCGTTGCGCGGCTCATTCGCCGCACCCACACCAGCCGAAACGAAATCGTTGAGGCGAGGACGGGGCACGACGCGGTCGGACCCGAGAGCTTGCAGCGTCCGGGGAGCCACCAAGATGGACCCGATCGCCGAAGAGATCGTGGCACACGCCAAGCCAATCGGAATGATCGGTCCCCAGATCGCGATCCGGCTCATAATGAGATAGTCGCTCGCCAGCGCGTCCGCGTTCGCGGACGCAGAGAGCTTCACCACGACCAGGACGTAGATGACCATCCCAACCATCGTCGCCGACATGATTCCCAACGGGAGCGAGCGCCGAGGCTCAGCAAGGTCACCCGACAGGCCTACGCCCGCAGTCATTCCTGTGAATGCCGGGAAGACGATCGCGAACACGACCATGAACGAGTCCGCGTTCTCAAGATCCGAGAAGAGGCTCATTGTTTCTGGTCGCACCGCTTCCGGGCCCGACCCGAGAAAGAACATCACGAGCGACACGGCCAGAACACCCGCCACCACCCAAAGCGCCTTCACTCCGAGGTCTGCACCCTTTCGCAGGACAACGGCAACGAGCACCAACAGGGCCGGGAGTGAGATGAAACGGGGGTCGAAAGGAATGCCGAGCATCGCCTCGAAGCGACCCGATAGGGGCTGGAAGGCCTCCGCGAAGGCGATCATGTAGAAGGCGACCGAGATCGACTGGGACATGTAGAGGCTAATCCCGATAGCTCCGCCGATGGTGGTACCGAAGGAACGGGAGATAATGAAGTACTCGCCCCCTCCCTCCACACGTCGATTCGTGGCGATCTCTGCGATAGCCAGCGCAGTCGGAATCGTGACGGCATGCCCGAGCAGGATGATCAGGAGTCCGCCCAACAGCCCTGTATGGCCTACCGCGTACCCAAAGCGCAGGAACATGACCGCGCCAAGAATCGTGCTGACGCTCGCGAGAAAGACCGGTGCGGTGCCAAAGCCGTGCCCCTTACTATCACCCTCCGCCGGCAACGTCGCGGCATCAGCCACGCGCTGAGCCTCGCTTCCACCAAGTGCCGGGATCGACGCGGGTACCGGGAGCAAAGCGGTCAGCGAGGCGCAGGGCTAGTTTTCGGAACGACGTCCCAGCGAGCTTTCGCCAGGCTCTCGCCCAGAAGCTCGAGAAGTCGATGTTGTACGGACAAACACGCACGCAGATTGAACAGTCCGAGTTCTGGTTCGACCAGAATCGAAAACACGACTCCGCGTTGACTGTCCATTTTTTCACGCCGGCGATGTTCGATTGATTGTAGACTTCGGCGGTTGGCGGGCCGCTCGGGATGGCCTTTACTGGGCACGCTTCAGAACACCGTCTGCAGGTATCGCAGAACTCCCGCACACCGAAGGACCGAGGCTGATCGTGAGCGAGTGGAAGGTCCGTGAAAATCTTCCCGATGCGCACGCGGGGGCCGAACTCCTCGGTGATCAGCAGTCCGTGACGACCGTACTCGCCAAGCCCCGCCTTGATGGCGTAGGGAATCGCGAGGGCCGTGTCATTCATGGACGCGACTGCCCGGTAGCCGAGATTGCGGATGTACTGGGCCAGTCCAAGAAGTACGAGGGTGTCGTAGGAGTAGCCGATACCCGTCGCGGTGCCGCTCAAGGCTGAGGGCACCGTTTCGATGAGTTCGCGATCCATCTCCTGGGCGATCACGATGACGTTGGGTAGATCCGTCGGAAGCTCCTGCTCCTTCGCCGTCTCGCCGAGACGTGAATACGCGTGCGTGTACACCCAGCGCTCGTCGTACCCGGTGATACCCACCAGATCGGCTCCGAATACCTTCGCAACGTGCTTCACTTCCCGGCTCATCTGCTCCGGTGACTCGACCAGTACCCTGTCCTCTGGTCCGTCACGGTGCACAGTGAATGGGTCGAGAAAGCCCTCGCGTCGGTTCTCGGACTCCTTGAGCTCGGCAAAGATGTCGGGCAGGTGCCACGAAGCGTTGCGGATTGCGTAGTCCTTCTGCCGAAACCCTTCGGCGGACTTCCACTTCTTCAGCGGCGTGCGATATGTCTCGAAGAAGCGATCCGTTCGATCCGAACGAATCTGTGGGTCCCAGAACGCACGTGAATAGATGTCGTTCTTCTGGTTGAACCGCTCGAAGCCTTCGAGAACCTCGAATCCTGCCTCACGGTCGGACCGTTCAGGCGTGTTCGCCTCACTCATTCCGCATCGTCCCAGATCATTCGGAGATAGCGCTCCGGTGCCACGATGAAGTCACGTACCAAGGTGACGGAATCCAAGTCATCATACGACACCTCCCGCACGGGTGGGTTGACATACGAGCGTATCCTTGCGCCCGGAATCGCCGTGAGGATCGGCGGATGAGTGTGCGAAACACACGGCGGGTAGCTGAGTCGCGATTGCGCGGGAGTCGGCGGAGGAAGAGCGAACCCGGTTCGTCTGAAGCGGTTCTCGGAGGATCGTACGCTCCAAGCCCTCGACGCAGGCCACAATCGCAGGGCGTTCAGACACCGTAGTCCGGCGGGGCGATGACAGCAACGTCCTGGACGATCGAAGACATGCGCTCAATCACTTTACAGAAACGTCTCTCCCACCAGAATGATCGAGCCTTCCATCCGATTCGAGCTACTCCCCACGAGGCTCCGCCCGCCAACACGATGGCAGGAATCACGGCCCCACCCGACAGCCCGAGCTGGCCGGCGGTGGCCGCTCCGCCAAAGACACCCCCGAATGGGATGCCGAGGGTGTGAATTATGCTGGCCTCTGTCGATTTCACTGCCGATACGTCGGTCTCCGTCTGCCCGTGTCGACTGGAGATGCCGATGACAATCGGTCCGGCGCCGTCGTCGTGACTCCACGCCATACGCTCGAAGACATCGGCGATCTCACCTTTCTGACCCATCAATGACCGGATGGCGTGGAGAATGCGTTCTCGGTCTCCGTCCCCGAGCACACCAGGCGCCGAGGTGCGGAAGTGCCATCGGTACGCACCCCCAGCCAGCCTGCTGCCGTAACGTTCCACCGGCCCATCAAGGTCCCTCGCCGCGAGATCGATGAAGCGGGGGTCGATCCCGACCTCTCCAGCGACCCGGCGAAGCTCCTCGAGCGTGAGCCCTCGACTTGCATCGCGTTCGATCGATGCCGCCACCCACTGAAACTCCCCAGCTGACTGCAGAATTCGCTCGATCTCTTCATCCCCGAACCGACGCCCCGGGGTGACCCACCAGCTGAGCTGCCGGCTATCATCGCCGCAGCCTTGTCCGTCCCGTCGCTCACCCAGCTCCTCCGCGCAGTCAGATGACGTCCCTGCCGAGACTCAATCAGTCGTCAGGACCGGGGGATGGCAAGCCTCCGTCAGGAGGTCGCGTTCAACACGATTGGGAGCCGCTTCATGTTCTGATCGAGGCGCCCGACCTCAGCAAGAGGTGCGTCCTGAGCCAGAACCCCTGTCGTCCAACCTGCTCTGCCTGCAAGAATCTGGCTAGACATTTTGGGGGCGCACGTCCAGTCGATGTGTCCCAATTGATTACATACCATCGATTTGTGTGATCGCAATACGAAACGGACGTCGTCGAGCTTCTCGCTCACCACTCCTGAATCGTCTCAAGACGCGACGGTTTGCCGTCCCTTTGAGACTTGGACGCCTCGATACGGTCATGCGTTGTCCTCAATGGGAGTTCCGGCATCCGCAAGGTGAAAGCCCCGGCCAAAAGCACGAGGAAGGCGGAGAGCCAGTAGATGCGCCCGTTCGCGTCAGCGAATGCGGCACGAACAGCCCAGGCGGTCTCTTCCGCCACTCGGGCGCCTTCCTCACGAAGTGCGCTCGCTTCAGCAGGAGTGGCTGCGATGGCCGCCTGCTGTTCGTACGCCCGTCGAATTTGCTCCGGCAGTTCAGCTCCCCCGGATGAAACAGATCCCTCCGCGGACACCGGCGACGACTCCCCGACTCCAGGCGGCAACTCGATCGCCGCGAATGCAACGCCCAAAGTCGTGGCGAGCAGGGTCCCCATGAGTGCCGCTCCAACTGTCGCCCCTGTCTGGCGGAAAAACTGTGAGGCACTGGTGGCCTGTCCGATGAAGCGCACGTCGACCGCGTTCTGAACGGCGAGGGTAAACAGAGGCATTGCCGGTCCAACGCCCACCCCCGCGAGGACCATGAAGAGCGTGACTCTCAAGTAGCTCACATCGACGTCCATCGTGGCCAGCGCAATCATCGCAGCGAAGAGCAGAATCGACCCGCCAAAGATCTGACGCCTGTAGCCGATACGGGTTACCAGTTGCCCGGCCATCGTGGCACTGAAGACGAGCCCCATGGAAAAAGGAATCAGCGCGGCCCCAGCCCTGGTCGCGCTCACACCCATGACGTTCACGAGGTAAAGCGGCAGGAAGATCGTGATCGACATGAACGAGGCGCCGAAGAAAAAGGTCGCCATATTTCCGGTCCGAAACACGTCGTTCTTGAACAACGCGAAGTCGAGAATCGGGCTCCTCGAGGTACGGCTTCGAACGATGAACGCGCCCATGATCAGACAGCCCAGGAAAAAGAAGCCAGGCGTCCTCCACTCGTCGAGGCCAACCGCAGATCCGTCGCCGAGCCCCGGAAACCACGGATACCTCCGTTTGTCGATCTGCAGAGACAGGACCAGCGGAATCAGAGCACCAAGGAGGAGCGCACCGGACAGGAAGTCCGGCGTCAGGCGTTCACCCGTCGGCTCGAGCCGGGGCATACGACGAACGATAAACCACAAGGCCAGCCCGCCGATCGGCATATTGACGTAGAACACCCACCGCCATCCCTCAACACCCGGCATCCAGCCACCAGCATGATCCGTGAGGAGGCCCCCGATGAGTGGGCCGAGGACCGAAGCGATTCCAAACACTGCACCGACAAAGCCCTGGTACTTGCCCCGCTCGGCAGGCGTGAACAGATCAGCGATCACGATGAACGTCATCGCGAAGATGCCTCCTCCTCCGGCCCCCTGAATGCCTCGGAACAGGATGAGCTGGGTCATCCCGTCCCCAAGAAGCGGGAGATCACCGAACTCACCCGCAAGCCCACACAGAAAGGAGCCGCCAAGAAAGAGCCCGACCGCCCCGAGCGTCACATGCTTCCGGGGGTAGGTGTCGGCGAGCTTCCCGTACACGAGCGCCAGCGCCGTCGACGCCAGCAGATACGCAGTGGCCACCCATGCATAGCGATCGACCCCCTGGAGATCCTCAACCATCCGCGGCAGCGCCGTCGAGACGATGGTCTGGTCAATCGCGGCCAGAAACAGTGCCATGAGAATGGCGAGGTAGATGACCGTTCGATCTTGGTCGGCGACCGGAATATGGCACGATCCGGGCGGCGTTTCAGTCATGGTACGCGCTCCAGAAGCCGACCGACCCGGGGGTTGGAAAGCGACCGCCAGTTCATATGAGGGGGACTGGGAAGTTTAACGAGCCTAACACGGAATCGCATTCGTCGAGGTGCAGGTGCACGAAGGTGGTACCCTTCGGCGGCTGGGTCATTTTCCGCCGCGACTGGGACATCCGCTTCGGTATCAGCTTCGCAGGTGCGCTCGGCCTTGGAGTGGGAGTCGGGGCAAATCACTAGGACCTGTCAGTGGTGATCCAGGAAGTCGGTCACACAGGCCGCCCACACGTCCGGTGCCTCCAAGTGTACCGCATGCCCGCAATCCGGGACGACCACCAGATGAGCAGATGGGAGGAGCGCGTCCATCCGGTTCGCGATCGCTACGAACTTGTCGTCCTCTTCTCCGACCACGAGAAGAATCGGGAAGTCGAGTCCCGCTAGTGCGGGCCATAACGACGGCAGCGTCCCAGTCCCAAGTCCGCGCAATGCACCAGCCATCCTAAACGCATCGTTCGAGATGCGATGGCGGCGTTGCCCCTCTCTCACCTCTTCGGTCAGACGTCGCTGTGACGCGAAGATGGGAAGCACTTCCCAATTTTCGACGAAGGACTCAACTCCCTCCTCCAGAATGCGCCTAGCAAGCTCAGCGTCGCCAAGCCTGCGCGTCTCGCGCTCGGCTTCCGTCGCCAGTCCGGGAGAAGACGACTCCAGAATCAAGTGGGAGACTCGATCCGGATGACGAACAGCGTAGTGCAAGGCGACCCGGCCACCCATGGAATACCCGATCAGGGGTCCCCGCTCCAGCGCTCCAGCTCGAGCCCGGCCAATGCGCGAGAAGACAGTCTCAAGGTCAAAGGTCTCCTGCCTGGTGGGATCCTGCTGAGCACCGTGCCCCGGAAGGTCGATTGCGGTGGGATTCCAGCCGGCGGTCTCGAGCGCACAAACCAGGTCGGACGGCCAGGAGGTGCTCGAGCCGGCGAATCCATGAACCAAGACGGGAGTACCCGTCATTCGATTACCACCGTCCGGTTTTTGAGAACGAAGAGATGCCTGATCAAATCCGTTGGTGGTCTGCACGCCAGTTCTTGATGGCTTCCTTCACACCCTTCCTGCCGGAAAATTCCCCATCAAGAATACGCTTCGTCAGATCGGCAAGCTCGTCATCGGACGCGAAGCGCAGAGCAATCAGGTGCTCGGTGGCGACGTCCCCGATCCGGGCATGCATTTCCGCCGGGAGCAGGAGCTCCATCCTGATCCTTTCCTCGAGTCTAATGACCCGGTCCTGCACGCCAAGCGGGAACAGTCGAGCATAGAGCATGCTCACAATCGCCCCGATCGCGAACAGACTCATCATCATCGCTCCTAGGGAAAACTGTGTGACGGTGACGTACATGGAGTACACCGTCGGAATCGCGACGAAGCCGAATCCTACGTAGTGATACATGGGCACCATCTTGGCATGGCTTGCTGCACTTTGCGTCGCACTCATCTAATACCCCGGTTAGTCAGCTACACTCGGTCGGTCCCGACCTCGGCAGTCACTCTAAGATCTCGCCTGCGGCGAACGTATACCTAGGCGGAAGACTATTCATTCGTCCCTTTGTGCGCACCTTGGATGACGTACCGTGATAGGGAACATCGGGTGGGCCCTCGCCACGGAGCTGCGGCACCGGGCTGCAGGCGCTCCCCGGGCAGGTAGGACACTCGCAGGGCTCGAGGAAATCAAGTCGGACGCAGGCATCGCCTCGGCCTGCCGAAAATCCGGATTAGGTCATCGCGTCGGCGACCTCGATGGTGACAGGCGCCACGCTTCCTTTCGGGGAACTGCACGTGCCCACCGCATGGAATCCATGACCTCGGTCACAGGGATGGCCTACTAGAACGTCGGCTCCCGCCATAGTCAGCCCCGGCCCACCAACCAGTTTCAGGATACTCCCGGACTCAGCGCCAAACGCCATTCTCCCCCTGATCTCGGCCGTGCTTGGCTGCACGACCGGAGAGTGGGGTCCAGGTCACCGTGGACGTCAGCCTCAAGCGAACAACCTCAGCGCAACACGAATCCGTCCCACAATGGATCTGCGGGGTCGATGAGAAATTCGTGACGCCCCGTGATACAAGCGCCCCCGCTCACCTCCGGGATCACTGCATTGTGTTCCCCGACGCGCGCGGAACGGACGACGCGACCGGAGAAGCATGTCCCCAGAATGCTTTCGATGACGATCTCCTCGTCGTCCTGAATCTCCCCCCGAGCGTGATGGATCGCGAGCCGGCCGCTCACTCCCGTTCCCGTCGGACTTCGATCGAGCTCGCCGTCCGCGAACACGCACACGTTTCGACTGTGATGTCGAGAATCGTGGGGATCACCGACGAAGATCGTGCCATATACAAACTCCAGATCCGAACCGCCGGGGTGGGTCGGCGGTTCCGTTTCCTGCACTGCGTTCTTGATGCGGCGGCCGAGGTCGATCAGCTGATCCGCCTCGGCCACCTCCAATTGCAGTCCGAAGTCTGAAGCGTCCACGTAAGCGTAGAAAGCCCCACCGTAGGCTAGGTCGTACCGGACCTCACCGACCCCATCGACCAGAACCCGTGCATCCGCACGGGCCAGATACGAGGGGACGTTCACGAAGGATACACGCTCCACCCGTCCATTCCCGATAGTCGGCGTCGCGTGGACGTATCCAGCGGGAGTGTCGATACCCAATCCATGGGTTACGGCTGTGTCAGGAGCGAGACCGACCTCGATGAGGACGGTGGTCACCCCGATGATCCCATGGCCGCACATCGTGCTGAATCCGTCGTTATGGGTAAACAGCACGCCGATGTCTGCTTTCGGCGTGACCGGAGGGACGACGATGCACCCGTACATGTCGGCGTGGCCGCGCGGTTCCCACATGAGGGCACGACGCATTCCATCGTGATTCACACGGGCATCCTGTCGCCTCGCCAGTATGGAGTCTCCCTCCAATTCTGGGTAACCACCCACAATGACACGAAGCGGCTCGCCCTCCGTATGTGCATCGACGGAGACGACCCTTCGCCAGTCCTTCGGTGGGACCCATTCTGCGAGGCGCTCAGACCAGTCGCGCATCCAGATTTTCTCCTTGATATGCAAAGGTTATTTGAGGACATTGAGGGGTCCCAACTAAGGGCAATTCAACCGGTAATGAACATGGGCCAGTCCAAGAACGAAAGCTCCACGGCTTCGATCGATGGCGATTCGGCCGAGAAGGACCGGAGAATCGATGTGGAAGAGTCGGTGCAAGATTCACAGCCGGCTCTGCCGGGCGCACTGGAATACGACTATACGAATTTCTATTTCGGCGCCGGCGACGACGCCTTTGCGCTTCTCGATCCGTTCGACGACTGGTGGACGGAGGTAAAACCCGCCGGGTACTACCTGTTCGAATTGCCGATGCACTCAGCGCCTGCGACTCGTATCGACGTGGAGGACACAAAGACCGGAGAGATCCGCCGCGGCCTCGTGAATTTCGCGTCCTACAACTACCTCGGCCTCTCCTACCGGCCTGAGGTCAAACAGGCGATCAAGGACGCAGCCGACCTCTACGGTGGCGGATCGTCCGGCTCGCCGATCCTGAGCGGGACCACGGCACTGCACACGCAGTTCGCCGAGGAAGTGGCCGCGTTCAAGGGCACAGAGTCCGCAATGATCTTCCCGACGGGCTACAGTGCCAACGTCGGAACGATCTCCGGCCTCATGCGGTCCGGTGACTTGATCGTTGCCGATCAGTACGCGCACGCAAGCATCGTCGACGGCATGATCCTGTCGAAAGCAAAGTCTCGATTCTTCCGGCACAACCGGGCCGACGACCTCGACCGGAAACTGAAAGGGTTCGCCGGAAAAAAGCTGGTCATCGTCGAAGGGGTCTACTCGATGGACGGAGACACCCCGCCGCTCGGTGAACTGATCGAAGTTTGCAAGAAGCACGGCGCCCGCATCATGATCGACGAAGCCCACTCGGCCTTCGTGTTCGGCGAGACGGGCAAGGGAGTCGCTGAGGCCCAGGGCTTCGACAAAGACATCGATATTCACCTCGGGACCTTTTCGAAAAGTCTCGGGGGCCAGGGCGGCTACATCGCTGGGTCGACGAAGCTCATCAACTACCTGAGAGGGTTCTCGCGGTCGCGGGTATTCTCGTGTGCACTTTCCCCTGTCGTTGTTGCTGGCCTCCGTAAATCACTGGAACTGGCGAGCAACGAGCCTGAACTCCGGACGAAGCTGTGGGAGAACGTCGCCTACATGCAGAAGCTGCTCGCTGATGCCCAAGTACCCATTGGTGACTCCACGTCTCACGTGATTCCGATCATGGTTCGTGACGACGCCCGGGTCATGGCGATGGGCGAGGAGATTTTCCGCGAGGGTGTCTATATCAACCCGGTGAAGTACCCGGCGGTTGGAAAGCACAAATCTCGGTTCCGCATGTCGATTTCCGCGGCGCACACAAAAGAGGAGCTCGAAGAAGGTGCGGCTGCAATCGTCCGGGTACTCCAGCGGTACGACGTATGTCCGTAATCGGCAGCTACCGCTTCCGCACCGGGGTCAGCGCCTTTTTCGAAATGGCTACGACCGATGCCCGGGATCTTCTCCCGGAGCACCTTGAGCCTATCGAGGTGACGCATCAGAGAAGCGTCCTGTCCGTGACTGCATTTCTTTTCGATGACAGCGTGGTCGGACCCTACACGGAGCTGATGTTCTCCGTAATTGTGCCACCGACGGTGGCGCAATGGGGCCAGCATGCGAAGGCCGGGTTCTATCCGTTCCTCGCCGCGACGAGTTCGGAAAGGGCTCGGCGTATCAAGGCTGAGCGATTCCACTTTCCCTACCATCACGAGTCCATCGACGCACAGTTCATTGAGACAGAAGACCGGCTGCGCATTCGAGTCTTCGGCGGCACGGAGCCGATCCTGGATCTCAACGTGACGCCCGGAGCTTGGGAGACAACCACGCACCTGCTCCAGGGCTTCATGATGAACGGCGAAGAGCGACTCCGGACTACGCTGCAGATCAGCGGAGACTACACGGTTCACGAAAACGAAGCCGGGCAGATGACACTCTTTCCGCATCAGCTCACCTCCGAACTCCTTCGACACGAGGTCTCTCCTCACCCATTCCGCGAGCACTGGTTCAAGAATGGCACTGAGGTATTCCACCAACTCGATACGATCTGAGCTGATTCAAGCGGTTCCTGCGGACGACAGAACAGCCTCACCAGCCCGGCGGCCGTTCCCTTATCATGTCGCCCCGGACTCCACACGTGACCCGAGAATGAGATTCGTGATGCAGCGTTGGATTCGCGCAACTCTCGCGACTGCCGCGGTCCGAGATGCAGTCGGACAAGGATGGGCGGAAGACCAGGCCGCCGGAGAGATACGTCTGCCGGCCTGCGCTTCCTGGGACCCAGGCGAGACATGATTCCCCCTGAACGTCCGTGGGATACGCCGGTGGCTTTCCCAGAACAAGTGAGCCCAGTTCCAGGGCCCGAACAGAAGCCAAAGGACCTGATCTTCACTCTTTTTGGTGAGTACCTACTGGCTCGCTCGGAATCGGTGTGGGTCGGCAGCCTGATCTCCCTGCTGAGGCCGTTCGGACTGACGGACGGCGGCATCCGTACGGCCCTCTCGCGTATGGCGAAAAAAGGATGGCTCTCCGGAGAGCGCATCGGGAAGAACGCCTTTTACGCCCTGACCCCTATGGGGCGTGACCTTCTCGAAGAAGGTCAGCGCCGCATTTACCATCCGTCCTGGTCCTCGGAGTGGGACGGCTCGTGGTTCCTGCTCGCCTACTCCATTCCACAGGACGCACGGAGGGCCCGGGATCGCCTGCGTGACCGCCTGGCCTGGCTCGGCTTCGGCTCGATCGGCAACGGTCTCTGGATCTCGCCTCACGATGTCGCGACAGAGATTCGTGACCTGTCGGCGCGACTCGACCTTGGCGAACATCTCGTCTGCTTTCGTGCGGAGACCGTGGAGGAGGACGATGCTACGCTTGTTCAGCGCGGCTGGGACCTGAACGCTCTGGACGAAGCGTATCGAAGGTTTATCGGCGACTGGTCCGAGGTGGGCGATGAGCTGAGGCGTGCGGAAACGGACGGGCCTCTGGATGGAAAGCGCAGCTACGCCCAGCGATTCAATCTGATCCACGAATTCCGTCGATTTACACTGGACGACCCGTTCCTCCCCCGAGGGCTCCTGCCCACCGACTGGGCCGGCGACCCGGCTTCACGACTCTTTCTGGACGTGCACGACCGACTCGCAGGGCCCGCGGACGCGTACGTCGAGGCCGTCCTCGACATAGGTGTGAATCCGTCGAACTGATCGGTCTCGGCGCAGGGATGGATACCGGCCCCGATTGCAGTAAACGGAGCAGACACCTCCACTCGTAACCTTGTCGACGATTCTGTCGTGACATTCCGACCGGAGGATTGAACTGGCGACACGAACCGCAACTCCGACGCTCGGTGCCCACAAGTGGACTTCCAGACCAGAGCGAGCTTCTCGGATGGCTACTGGCGAAATGGCTGGTCCTGATCGGCACCGCAGGCATCATTCGCCGGCTTGAGCAGCGTCGCCTGCCCTGCCACCGCCTTTGGATCGCCCAGATAGAGCAGGGTAACGACCGCGATGCGTAG
>Ga0308018_10000612_pt1 | contig 17536 bp, 9 predicted proteins | sample Neamet282_FD_203130 | JGI IMG/M metagenome (GOLD analysis project Ga0308018, IMG submission 203130) | Marine microbial communities from water near the shore, Antarctic Ocean - #282 | ecosystem: Environmental > Aquatic > Marine > Unclassified | place: Southern Ocean | collected 2014-10-01
AGTTCCAAACGATTCGCTATTGCTTCAATGAGGATAATCTCAATGGTTATCCATTTTGAACATCAGATAGTAACAGTCAAAGAAGATTTTGATAAGGGGCTGTTATGCCCTTGGTCGATGGTGAAGTTGAACCCATTGATTATGAATTGAGCAAAGCACTTGAGAGTATACTCAAGAAAGATCTTAACGGGCATATATTTGATTCAGACGGCAATCACCTTCTGCTATGGAAAGCCACGGAGTTTGAATCTTGGTGGATTCATTTTGAAAAAATAATTGGTATTCCGATGGGAAGGAAACTGGTCAACGCAGCAACCGATGAAGAAGAATTTCACATAATGAATAACAGTCAATTCGAAGTGGGTCGTTTTTTCAAAAAATCTCGTAAGAAAAATATTATTGCATCTAGGTGGCTGCAATATGGTTGGGGTCAACTGCAAATAGATGATGAACAAATACTGACTCCAACAATTGCCCCCTTTACTGTAGGAGTTGCATTAGCTGCTATTGAGTATTGCAGGGATAGTCGCTTCAAGGTGTCTTGGACTCAGCCCAATTCCGAATTAATAATTCTAAATCTGAAGGAAGACTCTCGTGATATATCTCCTTCAAAGAAAGTTACTGAATTTACTTGGACAAAAGATTGTCATTCAAATTATTCTTCGCACCTTGAAGTCGGAGATTTCCAAGTTGTCAGAAAAAATGGTGGATGGGATTATGAAGGTGAAAGAATGGTTTTCATTCCGGCCAATATACTGACTAGATTACTATACAATACGCAGTCAAGAACATTGACTATAGGTGATGAACTCTATCAGTCTGTGAACTTTGTCGGATTAACTGATGCAGAAAAATCAACATTTCTCTGCACTGCACTTTCAATGGCAAATGTAATTGAGAAAAGTGAAAGACCGATATACATTCTTTCGGATTCTGAGTGGATTGATAAGTGCCAGCATCTGTTAGGAAGGTTTGGGTTTATTTGTCCTACTGAAGTATCATCGCTCGATGAAAATGGTGCGGTTGAATTTTCATTTAATCACTCACCGACACTTCCATTTTCCGTTGGTGCATTGATGGCGTTTTGGCAGAGGGCTCATGGTAGAATTGCCAAAATGGACATCAACTTCGCCGAAAAGCAATGTTCTGTCAAGATAAGTTCGAAATTAGAATATGTTGAGTAAGATCGAATTCAAAAAACTTCATTATTTGCTCTTTTTAAGACTATTCAATTGTAATGAATCAAATATTTTGCTTATTGAAAGATAGGTATCTATGAGCATTTTTGCGCCCATCCATAGTTAAGGTCTATAACCGATACATGGAGTCGGGGATTTTGTACGTATGTGCAAGGTGTTTCTAATGTCTCTAACTCACAACCAAATGGCCTATGTAGCAATCGTTTCAACTCTAATTTTTGGTTCCCTTTTTGTTGGTGTCTCAGGATACTACCAAACCAGCGAATCTATCGGTCAATTCGATAGTGCAGTAGAAGATGATCTGTATGGAAAAGGCACCACTAGTTTAGAGGCTTTGGATTCAGATGGTGATGGACTTGCCGATTCTCTAGAAGAGACTCAATATGGGACGGACCCATTGGATGAGGACACTGATAAAGACGGAATGAGTGATGGTTGGGAAGTAGAGCACGGCCTCAACCCACTGGACAATGGTGAATCCGAGGACTTGGAAACAGAACCAGGTCAAGCGGATACCGAAGATGCATCCGAAAAGAACGAAACAGAATCTTGGCCAGATCCAAATCAAGGTCCTAATGGCGACCCTGATGGAGATGGCTTGACCAATCAAGAAGAAGCAGATTTGGGAACAGACCCACAAAGATCAGATTCAGATAATGATGGACTTGGAGACCGCTGGGAATCACTTTACACTACAATAGTTCAAACTCCTGGTGGAACTGTCAATCTATTCGACCCATTATCTGGGAACTGGGATTGCCTACTTCTGGACCCAGCTATGACAGATGCCCTCTCAGAGAGATTTAATGGAGAAAATGGTAATGCTGATTGGGAGGATTTAGCAAACCCAGCAGGAACTCATTCCTGCGACATGGTTCTTGATACAGATGATGATGGTTTAGCGAATTTCGAGGAAGAACAATTTGGAACCAATCCAACTTCAAGAGATTCAGACTTTGACATGATAGATGATATCGTTGAAGTTTCTAATACATCAGTTTCTTTATTCGCTGGAACCGGCGAAGATTGTAATGTTCCACTTCTAGAATCAATTACTAGAGCAGCACCATTCATGGCAATGGATAGAACTTGGTTCTTACAAGACATGGATAATGATGGAATAAACAACGGTCCTTCCGATTGGGACACCGATGGCGATGGAATGCCTGATGGATTCGAATATTGCTATTCTCATCAAGCAGAGCACCCTCAGAACAATGATTATGAAACTCTCGACCCTGCTAATGCTTCTGATGGATATGGCGACTGGGACGAAGATGGAATGAATAATCTCGAAGAATATGAGGTCGCATTAATTTTTGGCCCGACAAATTTCACTTCTCCTTGGAGAATTGATACTGACCTTGACGGAATGCCTGATGGCTGGGAGTCATCTAATGGCCTTCACCCAAGAGATGGTTCTAACGGTGACCTTGACCCAGACCATGATGGCTGGGATGCTGACGGAGATGGAGCAGTACGATATGACACATTGGAACTTACAGCAGTGGTTATTGGAATTGATGTACAATTAGACCAATGGGTAGTTGCAAACCAAACAGTCGCACGTGCCCAAATTACTCTTGGTGGAGGAAATAAGCAAACAATTCCTCTTACTGCACCTGTAGACGGATATGTCTATGATATCCATGTTGTCTTAGGGCAAACTATTGAATCTAGGCTTGATGTATGGCTAGAAATCGTAGAACCGGAAGAACAATTCACTAATGTTATGGAATATAACGCTAGAGATAGGGACGGAGATGGCGTTATTGATGGGCGCTCTACAAACCCTTTGAATTCTGATACTGATGGTGATGGATTAATCGATGGAATTGAAGTAATGGGTTGGGAAATACTTGTTGTCAATAATGGTGTGAAAAGAACTTGGGTTACTTCTGACCCTGGTTTGTATGACACAGATGCTGATGGATTGAGCGACTATGAAGAATTTGCAACAATTTGCAACCAAGGTTCTAACGCATCTAACCCTGATACCGATGGTGATGGACTAGGAGACCAATCAGAGTCATTGGCTGGTTTCTCTTGGGAAGGAGAATCATATTTCACAAGTCCATGTATGTTTGATACAGATAATGACGGTCTTGAGGATGGAGAGGAAGTCATTGCAGGTGCTGATAACTTCTTGACCCATGCTAATAATTCAGATACAGATAATGATGGCCTAATCGATGGTCATGAGGTTTTATTTGTTCCAAGACCTTTCCAGAATCCAACAAATCCATTGATCAATGATACTGATTCAGATGGAATGCTCGATGGTTGGGAAATGCAAGTTAAATCAACTGAAGAGAATACTAATTCTCATTCACTATGGGTTACAACATCATCTTGGCAGAGACCAGGATGTACACCTACTCAAAACGATGATTGTTCTATGAGTGCTGGTGGATATGTTTGGCAAAATTGGCTTGGAGGATTCGTTCAAACCGCCAAGTACGAAGTATCTGAAATGAATCTAACTGGATTCACAATGCCTACTAATTCCAAGTGTGGTGGATGTTCCGGTCGATGGGCACTAGATCCTTCACTAGATTCATTGAAAGACGATACTTTCGATGTAGATAATGACACTTTACCTAATAGTGCAGAGGCACCAGATAGGTGGAATACAAATCCTGTTGATGATGATACAGATGGAGATCAACTTCCTGACGGATGGGAAGTACATTACTCAGAAGTAGCTCTTGCACTTGGTCTAACAGATAATTCAACGACCAGTGTTTACGGTGCACGAGGTGTGATGGACCCTTCTATGCCAGACAGTGACCTAGATGGCATATGGGATAGTGAAGAAGACCCTGACCACGACGGTTTGAATCGTTCTGGCTTGATCAAGAAATACTGTCCTGGTTACAATGATACTACTAACTCAGATTGTCATATTGACCCTGAAACTCCAGATGGTAAGAAATTCTATGATAACTTAGAAAATTATACCAATCTAGAAGAAATGCAGAACATGACCAACCCTGTTTCAAATGATACAGATGGTGACGAATGGAATGATGGACCTGAGGTTTATTACCAAGACCACGATAATGATGGCATGGCAACTGGATGGGAATTCCATTTCAAGTTTGATCCTCAAGATGCTGCTGATAGAATGGTAGATACTGACGGTGATGGCCATGTTAACTTCTGTGAGTACAAATGGGATACAAACCCAAGAAGTCCTCTTTCATATCCTGGTCAGGGTGAGTTGTGCAATCCATTCGAGGAATGATAATCCTTGAAAAGTTAAGCATTTCGTGCTAAACTTGATGTCTAATAGCATTGCATCTGCACACATGGGAGAGAGTCGGTCGATAGCAACCTGCTTAGTAGGCCTCTTGCTTTGTATGTCGACGCTTGCAATACTTGTCTCTGCTCACCATATTGAAGAAGAGACTTACAATTTAGTTATCCTTCAGGATGACGGCATACATTTTCCCGGAAATATATTGTTAACTGGGACAACTACACTTGCTCCAAGTGAAGCAACGTGGGAATTATGGAATGTAGGTGATGGGTCATCAGGGTGGAATCTTGAGGAATCAGGTTCTCATTTTAGTGATGTTGTTCCAGTATCTGAAAACCTGTGGAATTGGACTCTTGAGATCAATGACACAGAAATAGATTGCACCTGTTTACTTACTATTTCAATTCCAAATGGATTAGACCCAATGACAAAATCTATTATTGTTTATCTCGGAGTATCAGGGCATAGACCAATGATATTGGATATTAAATATATAACAACCATAATCGTAGATCAACCGATTGCAATCGAAATAGAATATGTTACGCCCGGCATTAATAACTCAGGGGTTACTGCCTTCTCCAATATCTGTGAAGCACCTCATGGGGTTTGCTTTGAGGAATTCCATCCGCTCATATTGAATCAATCAAATGATGATGGTACGGTCATAATTATGTTGGATTCAGTGGAAATGGCAATTGAAGATGGAATCTTTCAATTAGAACTGTATATTACCGATGCTTTGTTATTGAATTCCAATACTGAAACATTGGCGATAGTTATCGACACACATGCTCCAATAGTTAATCTGAGTGGCGTAGAACATGTCATAGAGTCGCAAACTATCTTCATTTCAGCTTTTATCGATGATGGCTACAGTGGTTCGAGCGAAAATATCGTTTGGACTATCTATTCACCAGATGGTAAGGTACGCAGTCCTACCAATGAAGAATTTCAAGATGAGTATTCATTGAATTTAATTCCAGTTCTCTCAGGTGAATGGACTATTGATTTATTTGTAAGAGATATTGGTGGTCACTTCGTCACCACCAGTCATTCATTCACTGTATCCAATAGCGCACCCCAAGCCCACCTTACATTGGATGGCTTTGAAGTTCATAATGGCAGTACGCTAACTCCTGCAAATATTGACAATTGGGTTTTAGACGGCTCTGGAAGCACAGACACATCGGATGATATGCTCACTTTGCAGTATGTGTGGTACATAGATGGAAATGCTAGGCTAAGTGGAAAGTCTCTATTTACTCAAGCAGATTATTCATTTTCTGGATCTGAGGAAGTGATACTAGTAGTGACTGATGATGATGGAGTCGAGTCACGAATTAATTTTACAGTCCTTGTTGAAGAAGAATATAGCGCAAGTAAGGATTCATTAATTGTCATCGGGATTATTGCATTGACAATCTTGATATCAGGACTTTTAGTCGTACGGAACGTGATGGATAAATCCAGAGATTCAACATCATCTAAGGAGATTCCAAAATGGGGTACGACCAAAAATGTGGAAGATGTTCAAAATGATGACTCTCCAGACTCCAGCGATGAAGAAGGTATCTGGGCCAACAAACCCCTTGAGGATAATTCCTAACAGTGCAACGGTTGAAAATGGGGTGGCCCTTGGCTGTCACTATGTTCGAGACCGCGATGTTGCAAATTGGTGAAAAACCTGCAACTATTAGCGTAGATGAGTTTCGTTCTCGGCAAAGCAGATTATTATCGCAGTTAAGACCTGATGACCTGTTAATTATTTGCCCAAACATGGAATCAACTCGTTCCAATGATGTCAATTATCCATATCGCAGTAGTAGTGACATGCTTTATCTATCTGGCTGGAAAGACCCAGAATCTATACTAACTGCCCATAATGATGGTAAATCATGGGTTGTCACATTATTTGTTCAACCAAAAGATACACTCAAAGAGATATGGGAAGGTCGAAGAGAGGGTGTTGAAGGTGCATTAAAAGGATGGGCAATCGATTCTGCACATTCGATAGAAGACGCATCTACAATCTTAGGTCAAATGATTAGCAAAACAAATCGAGTCTTGCTTAGAAGTGGCATCAATTCATTGGTAGATAATATGGTCAAGGATGCTATTGAAAGAAGAGATAGAGGTCGGCAACAGTTCGGAAGTGGTCCAATTTCTATTGAAGACCCATCTGCAAAAATTGCAGAATTAAGATTGAGAAAATCAGCGGCAGAAATTTCTCAAATGCGCCACGCTTCAGAGATTAGTTCACTCGCTCATGAGATGTCAATGCGTCATTCCGCAGTGGGCAGAAGAGAGTATCAATTACAATCTGTAATAGAAGGCTTCTTTTCTTACGCTGGAACAAGTGGATGGGCTTATCCTTCGATTGTAGGTTGTGGAGAGAATGCAACTGTTTTACATTATACCGTTAACGATGATATTTGTCAAGATGGCGAGATTATACTGATAGATGCAGGTGCCGAATACAATGGCTATGCAGCTGATATCACTCGTTCTTGGCCAATCAATGGAAAGTTTACTGACGCCCAGAAAGAGATCTATCAACTCGTCCTCAATGCACAATTAGCAGCGATTGATGAGTGCAGAGTTGGACGGGCCTACAATGCACCTCATGAGGCTGCTAGAACAGTTCTAGCAGAAGGTCTGATAGAACTAGGTGTAATTACTCAAACTTTAGATGAGGCCCTATGTACGGAAACTGGCCAACTAAAAATGTGGTACATGCATAATACCGGTCACTGGATTGGTTTAGATGTCCATGATGTTGGTATCTACAAACCGAATGGAGAACCGCGCTTACTTGAAGAGGGAATGTGTCTAACCGTTGAACCAGGACTCTACTTTGGTGCTTGGAGGCCAGATATCAATTGCCCTCAAAGATATGCAAATATTGGTATTCGTATCGAAGATGATGTTCTAGTCACGTCGACTGATCCTGATGTATTGACCAAAGATTGCCCTAAAACTATTTCAGATTTGGAATCGTTGATTGGAAAAGATTTCGAGTAGGTGAGCCATTTGGATTGGTCTCAGATATTAAAGCAACAGGCCAATTGGTCGAAAACCAATAGTTCAGAATATAGATTGACTCATGAACAGGGTATTGAGTTGTATGATAACGCCCCGCTACACCAATTAATGGCTGCAGCAATGGCTAGAAGAAAGTCCATGCATCCTGAAGGAGATGTAACTTACCTTATTGACAGAAATATCAATTATACAAATGTCTGTACAATCAATTGCCAGTTCTGTTCTTTCTATCGTCCTCCAAATCATCCGGAAACATATACTCAAACCTTTGAGGAGATTAGTGCAAGAATAGTAGAATTGGAGGAAATAGGTGGAAGCAGAATCTTGATGCAAGGTGGTGTAAATCCTGAATTGCCGATAAAATGGTATCAAGATTTAATCTCTGCATTGGTGACCAACCACCCAACGATTGACTTAGATTGTTTTTCACCGATTGAAATTGAAGGTATTGCTGATGTTAGTGGCCTGACCACCCTTGAGGTTCTCAAAAAGTTCCAATCTGTTGGAATGCATGGACTTCCTGGTGGTGGAGCAGAAATGCTAGTTGAGTCGGTCAGGAATGATGTTTCTCCAAAGAAGGGTCTTCCTAAGAATTGGCTTAGAGTTATGAAAGAAGCACAATCACTTGGGCTAACCACTAGCGCCACTAATGTATTCGGTTTCGGTGAAGGTGCAAATGAGAGAGTCGAACATATGCTCAGGATACGAGAATTGCAAGACCAATCTTTACAACAATATGATCTCGGATTTACATCATTTATCGCTTGGCCTGTTCAACTTGAAGTCAACACTTTTGGGAAGCGCAATAAGGGGCAAAACAAATTCGAATTAGGAGCTGGTTCAAGCGAATATCTTCGCCATGTAGCGGTATCTCGCCTTTTCCTTGACAACATCGAGAATATTCAATCTTCATGGCCAACAATGGGTGTTGCAGTAGCACAAATGGCATTGTTAGGTGGTGCTAATGATGTTGGCTCTACAATGATGGAAGAAAACGTTGTCTCTGCATCCGGTACTACAAAATTAAGTGCAAGTGAAGAAGAATTACAAGATCTAATCTTTAGGGCAGGATTCCAACCTAAGAGAAGGGATTCAGATTACGATCTACTTCCGACTTCTATTCTAACAGCAGAAGTATCCTCTATGAAAGCGCCTACCCCTATCCAGTGATCAACTGATAGTTGGAGCAGAATAGACCACATAGATTACAGCTCTAATCTCACGTTGACCATTTCCAATATTTTCGCTCGGAGTATATTCTTGACCATTGAACAAACCTCTGTAGGTTAAATGATTATTTCCACCATCCATATTGCTCCATGAAGTGATATCGTAAGTCCATTGCTTTACATCTTGGCCTGCACACCAACCAGCTCGACCATATGGCCAAGAACCATATTGATTTGCAACTACACCATTTGCGATTTCAACCTTGCATCCATTGGCCTGATTATGAGCCACAGGATGCCATTCATAGGTGTGGCTTCCATTCAGGTAATAGTGATGTTCATGATCGCAAAATTCTGCACAATTAGCGGCATCTTTGTTGAAACCGTGCCCGGTAATTGTTGCAACTAATGAGACCTTAGTAGCCCATGAAGGTACAGTGAAATTTAGTTGTCTGGTATATTTGGATTCGTTATTATATGTTCCATCAAATTGACCACCAGAGAATGCGAAGTCGGCATCATATGAACGTTCACCACTTTCCCAATTACTAAAGAGGAACTTTACAGTTAAATCTCCCTTATTGGCGCCGCCATATTTGAATCGTCTATCCTCTCCATCATCTATCATGAACAAGTACGGTGAAATATCAGTTAACCACATACCTTCACGACCATATGTAGTAATCCAACGCATTATTTCAGTATTGCATATTGAACTGTTTTGAGCGTCACAGATATACAGATTAGCAAGATAATCCCATTCGTGACAACCACCTGAACTACCGTCGGAGTTGCTATGCCTATTCTCTCTATCAGGGCATGCATGTTCATGAAATACTTCTAGTGTATCGTAGGAACTAATGTTATTTGTTAAGTCAAATGTAGCATTTGAGAAACTGCTGAATCCTCCACTCCAGCCACCAGCATGGTTTTGGAAATCCATAATTGTTACAACTTCAACACCGGGGTCTAATTCTCTAACTTTTGTTGGGAATTCAACATTCCACTGAACCGGCTCAAATGCAATGTGGCTTGGGTCATTTGACTGGGTTGGCCAATCATAGAATGAACCGACCTCACGAGAAAGTTGGAATCGGTCAATTCCCATGTATACTGGATTGTTAAATGAATTAATCATTTGACCTAATCCACCACCAATACTACTTGCACGTTGGTCGATATAGTGAATTCTATCAGCCCATTTTGTTTCCTCTGAAGGGTTTAATGCTGCGAGTACAGAAGATTTTCGCTGTGTTACATCATTGTGGTATGTTGAATCAAAGGACCCGTAAAATAAATGTGTATTATCGGGTAATGCCCGAATAAGTTTCCCTGGGTTTTGTCCCCATGTGGCAGAATTAGAACTTCCATCACCATTAGTATATTTGAACATAAATAAGTAGACATCTTCGCCATTCCATTTTTGTTCAAAATAGAATGTTCCATCTAAAGTTGGAACGCTAAAATGCGGTACTGCTTGCATTGGTCCATTCAAAGAAGTAGCCGAAGTCCATGCAATTGGTTGCTGAAGAACTGCACAGCCAGAACTATTAGCAGTCCAACGCTGAGGCGTATCAGGACAAATATCTACATTTGAAAATATGCCATCAGAATCAATATCAGCACATCCGACAGCGTTTACTACAATATTGGAAGGTGTACCCTCGCACATATCATAGAAATCTAGAACTCCATCAGAATCGCTATCCCTCTGGATTGATGCACAACCATTTTCATCAACATCAATACCAGATAATGGAGTGCGTGGGCAAAGGTCCAATGTTGCGCCTGTTGCATTGTAATCATTTATGCCATCATTATCATCATCGTCATCTTCGGAACTATCGTAGCATCCGTCATCATCAAAATCATTCAAAGTATCTCTAATCCAAGAAGTTAATCCCTTAGGACATGAATCAATAGTATCATTTCTTTGGTCGTTATCATCGTCATTATCTTCATCTAAATCAGAACATCCATCGCCATCCCAATCGCTGTATAGATTAGAAGTCCATCCAGTTAGGCCCATTGGACAAGAATCCACTAAATCGTCAACTCCATCGCCATCATCATCTAAATCATGAGATTCATCATGACATCCATCTTGATCGTAATCTGCATCCAAGGTGCTTTTCCAACCAACAGAATTAGGGCAATTATCTTTGACATCATCAATACCATCACCATCGTCATCGTCATCCTCATCACGGTCTCTGCATCCATCGGAATCGATATCATCTGTAGTAGAAGAAATCCAACCTTCTGATTCGCCAATACCGTTAGGGCAGTTATCATTGTCATCTAATATTCCATCGCCATCCGCATCAGTTCCTGCATTTTCAACGATGATATTTGTCACTGATGTATCGCTAAGTACTGTCCATTCGCCGCATGTTGCAACAAATGTGACCGTCATTTCTGCCACCCCATCATATAATTCTACGAGTATTTTCCAAGTTCCATCAGATTTCACATCGACTTGACCTTGTTCTTCCTCGCTTGAGTAACTCAAAGAACAACTATTCAAGTAATCATGTGTTATTGAGCCTGATATCCATATTAATCCTGATTGCTCTAGCGATAATAGGGATGGTGAATTCAATATTGGCGCTCCTTCTACAGGAGGTGATACCAATATGTTGTGCGTTGCAATTATAGGTCCGTCAACAATTAATGTTTCTGAATTAGCAGCCTCAAAGGTCGCTACAATCTCATAACTGACAATTTCGCTCGGCATAAAAATAATATTTACGATCTCCTCGGATTGTGTCATAGCAAATTCAACTTCAGGATAAATTAAAACTGTAGCGAGCCATTCACCTTCCCCTTGACTTTGAACTGAAATTTGTAGACTTACTATCTCGCCTAATGTTGCACTTGATGGCGCTTCAATAAACGCTACACTGAGATTCAATTGATTGACTACAGGAACTATATCTTCCTCCGCTATATCATCTGCAGCACCTAAACAACCAGCGCTCAGCATCACGAAAATCAATATTACCGCAGTAGTACGTCGATTGCCCATGCATTTGCATGGTTTAAGCCAACTCTTCAATGTGTTGCAACACAGACATCAAAAAACATTGGACTCAGTTCTGCCATCATTGACCAGCAAAGTCTTCTGCTCAACATGTTCAGAAGAATGTTTTACTCTTAGAGGTTCAACCCATAACAAAGGACCTTCATTTTCCCTTTCTATTTGAACAATAATTTCCCAATGAATCCTCACAAGCGGGTTTATCGTGGTCCCCGGCCATGAGTTTTGTGGATTATCCAGAACCATTTCGTTGTCGCTATGTTCAACCTTTCCACCAGATTGCATTACTCGCATAGGGCGCAAAAATAGACCACCTCTCACTCCTTGTCGTTGCATTGGAGCATCTTCTCCTGCTCCGGTTCCATCATCTAAACCAACTTCCCAATGATGCGGTAATTTGGTAGTTAGTCCAGGTGGAGGTTGTCCTCCATTTGTACGATTTAAAGCGGAAAAAACTGCATCTCTAGCAGGAGGGAGTGCGCCAACTCTCCAATAAACAGAAATCGAATTCCAACTGTCATGGATTGTATCAAATTTAACTTTTAACTTTAAGTTTTTATCAGCTACAGCATCACCTATGATCTCTATTTCCGGACCCAATGGCCGGTCATTGAGGAATCTTTTCTGCTTGCGTAAATCACTGAAATTAGCTGCAACACGTAATCCGAGAGGAATAAAAAAGAGAGGTCCTACTACCAATGCCAGCAATGGGTAGTCAAGTAGTCCAATACGAACAGTTTCAGTTCCGATTCCCGGTATTCCTATTGAATCTAGCAAAGGTTCAATGAATAAATATAGAAGTGAAATTAGTAGCACGTAAACTACTCCATTGATGAATTTTCTAGCAGTTGCATGAATTGGGTGAGGTGTTAGGTACCACCCTCTACGCTGCTTTTCTACTATTATTGGCCACTCGGAATCGTCCTCAACCCCAGAATCATATACCTCATGCTTGATTGTAATTCCATCAAACAAATATCTTCGTTCGATCAACCAACTTGATTTCTCTCCAATTTTGAAACTTGGAATGGATTTTGAAACAATTTCCAGAGCCTGCTTTTGTTCAATATCTTCTGCTAAGATTTCATTGCTCCTCGAGATCGGTAATTCCGATGCGATTAATCGATGAGCCTCAAATGGTGGATATTTAACCAAATGCTGTACTTCTAATAAACCCATTTCTAACCCTCACGTGAATAATAACTTGACCCCGGCCTTTAGGGCAAGTTTTCGGAATGCAGGTACCTTTTTCAATAGTTCCATCCCCAATGGAACAGGTTTTTCAATATCACCTACGGAATTTATTAATTTTAGAACTTCAGGTTTGGAAAAGTTTTCAAAGTGTAAATCTAACTCTTCATCGCTACAATTACTGACTAATAAATCCCTCAATGCTCTTGCTTTATCTTGATTCCTTTTCATCTCATGCCACTTTTTAGAGGTGATTTTCTGTAATTCTTTTTGTGATAATTGATTATTATTGATAGCTGCTGAGAGATTATCGATAATCATCTCAATCTGCTTGAATCCTGGACCGATGCCCCCTCCGGTAGTAGGTTTTGCCATACCAGCAGCGTCGCCGATTAGCATCACCCTATTTTTGACGGGATTCTTTACCATTCCACAAGGTATCGGGCCGCAATATCTTGCAGTTTCCTGAATATCTCTAAACCTTTCAGCCCAAAGTGGATGAGTGATCAAATCATGGTAGCATTGTTCAACAGAACGACCTTTCAAGTGCTTAGCAGTTGACCATATACCAATTCTGTGAGTTCCGAGACCAGAAGGTATAACCCAAGCAAAAAAACCTGGAGCAACCTTTGAACCGCTATACATTTCCAGCCATCTATCATCGCTTTGGTAACCTACAACCTCTGCTTGAAAACCAATCATCAATTCTTTGGGCTTACCCATTTTGAAATATCTTCTAGTCCAAGAGTGAGCACCGTCACATCCGAGTAATAATTTGCATTTCAATCCAACAACCTCGTTATCCTTTTCAATTGTTAATTTTACCCCATCGTCATCAACAGTAGCATCTAATGGCATTGAATTGAGCCAGATTTCTGCTCCAGCTTGCAAGGATTGCTGAACAACACCTTGATCAAATTTCTTGCGGCATACAACATATGTCCTTGGATTATCTTTTTCTCCAACTGGCACTAAAGTTCCGCTAGGGCCATGTATTAGTGCCCCATCAATTTCTTGAAGAATTGTATCTTGCAATGATACTGATTGCATTGCTCTCGGGTTGACCAATCCAGCGCACTGAAATGGACGGCCGACTTCACTGTGTTCTTCTAGCAATAATACAGAGTGACCTCTTTCAGCCAATAAAGTGGCACAACGGCCACCGATTGGACCTGCGCCGACAATGACAACGTCCCACAATTGTTGTGTCATCAAATAGCAACCGTAACCGATGAGACATCAACCTTCTCATGATAAGTGAAGATAAATAGCCAATAGGACAGCGATTAACGCTTAGCAAATTTATATCCAACAGATTCATTTTTCTTTAGGTAAAGAGATGAAGCGAATGGTTTTTGTGTTTTCTTCGAGAGGAAGTTATCAAAAGGCCCGAGAGATTTCTTCTCAATTAATTCCTTTGCTTCTTCGCGAGTAATTTCTCTTTTGGAGATCTCTCGCATTAACTGAATATTACAACCAGAACTTGCTTCCTCTGGTTGGTATGTAGTTTCAGTTTCAACAATATTGACGCTATGAATTGGACAAATAGCAACTACACCTGCAACAATAGGGAACTTCTTTGCATCCGCAGGTGCATCTCTAGGAGGGAACTCGAAACTTATTTTGTTTCCAGTCATAACTAGGAATGCACTGAATGGGCGATTTCGTTTTGAGGTGAAATCTTCCAATAGTGGTGATTTTCCGTCACTAAGAATCATCTTCGCTTCTTCAGCGGTTATAGGTCTCTTACACATTTCCTTAGAAACGCCTCTAAACTTACAATCATCATAATCGCAAGCATATACATTCTCTCCGATTCTGATTGTACCGTGTTCACAAGCAGGACACGGGCACAGTTCTTCATCGGTGATTTTACCGGTTGATTCACCACCACCAGCTAATGTGACTTTACCATCATCTTCTAAGGTAATTGTCGCATCATAACCTTCACCACTGCGATTATAGAATCCATGCAAATCAGTTATTGATTTATTTTCAATTAAGCGTGAAGCGGTTATCCTGTCAAACCAACGACCAGAGGTATCTTTCCAAAATACGAATGCACAACCCTTGTCGCGCCCTTGATTATCGGCGCACTGGTAAGATAATGTAGTCTCCTTTATTTCGTTACCACATTTTGGGCAATCGCCTAATGAAGGTTCATTTGCATAAAGTTGAACTCGGTCGTGATCACGGATTAAATTGACCATCGAAGTCGTTTTGGCAACAATACTTTGCATGTATGTTTCCCTTGGCTCTTCACCGCGTTGAACATTTAGAAGTGAAGATTCCATCTCTCCAGTTAATTCAGCTGAAGTTATCCAATCAACTGGTATTCTTCGCAGAACATCAATAATTCTAATCCCATGCGCAGTTCCACTTATTGAACCATTACGTGAACGGATAATATATCCTCTATCCACTAACTTTTCGATGGTATCTGCTCTTGTTGCCGGAGTTCCAAGACCCTTGTCCTTAATTGCGGCTGCTAAGTCATCGTCATCAATTTGCTTACCTGCGTGCTCCATTAATCTCAGCAAACCTGCTTCCTTCAAACGGTTTTTTGGTTTTGATTTCTCTTCCTTGAATTCCGATTCTGTGACGTCTGCTTTGCAAGGGTTGGTTGGCAATGAATTCCAACCTTCAGGGAGGTCTTGCGTTTTAGGCTTGACCTCTCTCCATCCAGGGACCTTTAGGCAGCGTGATTCTTTGATGAAATTTTCACCTTGGATTGATGCATTTCTCTTCTGTACATCCCAAGTCGCTTCAGGGTACCATGAAGCAAGGAAAGTTCGGACAATTAAATCATACAATTTAGCATGGTCGCCACTGAGTCCATCAGGGATTTTTCCAGTAGGGATAACTGCAAAGTGATCACTAACTTTAGCATTATTGAAATTGCGTTTTGTATTGTTCATGCCAGTTCCAGAAGAAGACTTTGCATCAACAATTTTTAGTGCATGTGAATTATATTTGTCCTGTGCAGCCAACTTACGAATCGTGTCGGTAATCTCCTCGAACATATCCTCTGGTAGGTATCGAGAATCGGTACGTGGATAAGTTGTTAATTTGTAAGTATCATACAAAGCCTGAGCAACACCAAGTGTTCTTTTTGCTGACCAAGACCAGATGTTATTGGCCTCTCTTTGCAATGCGGTCAAATCAAAATTGAGTGGGGGCTTTTCAACCGCATCTCTATTTTTTTGTGTCACATCAGCATTTGTGCCAGCCGATAAGATGGCCTCAAGTTTTTCTTTTTCAGATGCTTCGATTATTCTGTGTGACTTATACTCAGGTCTATCTTCATCATCTTTGTGCCCGTTTCTTTCCCAGCGAGCATTCCATGTAGCATCACCAGCAGTGAATGTTGCTTCCAATTGCCAGTATGGAACTGATTGATGCGCTAGAACTTCTAACTCGTGGTCAACTATCATAGCAAGCGTTGCGGTTTGCACACGCCCAAGCGAAATAGCACCCTTGTCATTTCTTTTCTTAGGAAGGAATGAATTGGCAATTCTAGATCCATTCATACCAATTATCCAATCAGCCTCGCTACGAGAATAAGCAGCATCTCTAAGTGAGTTATATTCTTCACCAGGTTTTCTGCCATCCCATGCATTTTGAATAGAGTCTTGTGTCATCGATTGTAGCCACATTCTACTGGTAGGCAATTTTGACTTGCTATGTTCTACAATGGTTCTGAAAATCAATTCACCCTCTCTTGCAGCGTCACAAGCATTAACTATCTCAGTTATGCTCTTATCTTTGATCAATTTTGTAATAGCAGTAAGTTGTTTCTTTCCTCTTCCACCTATTGCTTTGTATTGGAACTTTTCAGGAATAAATGGTAATCTTTCTACAGTTTTTCTCCAATCTTTAAAATCTGCATCATAGTCGTCCATGTACTTTAATTGTAATAAATGGCCTATTGCCCAGGTGACAATCAAGTCATTTCCTTGCCAATGAGTCTCATGCTTAGTATTGGCTCCAAGCACATTAGCAACATCAGCAGCAACACTTGGTTTTTCTGCGAGGATAAGAACTACCATGATTTTTAAGGCCGATGGCGACAATACTTGAACCCTCTCTAAATTAGATTTGAAAGGGTCTGTAAATAGATACTTTAGTATCTAGTCCAAATGAACAATTTATTTTTGAAAATATCATGGCTCGCTGGAGCTAATATTTGCTGTGATATTTCTCTGTTTTAATTCGTCCCATTTTTGTTCAGAGTTAGGACCTCCACATCCTATACAACCAGGGTATCCAGCAGATAATAAATCATCACAAGCATCTAGGATGTCAAGCCACAAATCATTATCACCTTTGATCCAAAGAATATTGGAATCAGGTTCAGTGTGAGAGATTTGCATTATTGTTCCGTTCAGTTCTTCTTCTAAAACCAACATCTCAACAGTGATGTCTGAGCCTTCGGCTATTTTTGGGAAAGTTAACCGAGATGGTTGTTTATCTCCAAGACCTAGTATCATTATATTTGTAATCGAATGATATTCAGTTGGAATTCTAATTTGTATTTCCTTTAATCTCAATATCCTTCTAGCGGCCTCGCGCAGTGCTGGCCATTGAGGGTCAGTGATGCGCATATTTGTGGCCATACAAGCACAAGTCT
>Ga0308018_10000614_pt1 | contig 17485 bp, 22 predicted proteins | sample Neamet282_FD_203130 | JGI IMG/M metagenome (GOLD analysis project Ga0308018, IMG submission 203130) | Marine microbial communities from water near the shore, Antarctic Ocean - #282 | ecosystem: Environmental > Aquatic > Marine > Unclassified | place: Southern Ocean | collected 2014-10-01
TGCCATCAGTTGAACCATAGAGCGTGCACCCTCACCAATACCAGACTCATTAGCATTAACTTCTGGTAGTGTGAATGCAGGTTTATCTAAACCTAATATATCAGAGCCTGTTTCTACAGTTTCCTGTAGTGCATCTCTAACACCCCCACCTACTGCTGAACCAACTTCAGAAGTCCAAAAGCCAAAACCTTCATCTTCTTCTTCTACAGGAGTAGCAGTAACTTGGGATTGTTGGCTAGGTATGCTATATAACGCAGCCCTTTCCGCCATTCGTGTTTCTCTTTCATACTTAAAGCTTGCTTCAGCTTGTTCAGCTTGCTGACGTTCATCTGCTTCAGCTAATAAGTCCATATCTAAATTGTCTTTGTTACCCATTCCCACTCCTATTTAAGGTGTATTATAGTATTTAGTAGAGCTAATGCTTTTTTCATCAAAAGATTTTTTCTTTTCAGGCATAGTAACAGGTGGAACTATTGGTTCTTCTCTGGCAAGGTATTCTTCGTGAATTTCCCGCAGATTTTTTGGTATATATAGCTTCTTATTCGCCAGAGCTTGTGCGTATTGTGCCCTTGTAGTCCAAACAATAGATAAATCCTGTTCCATCTTTTGACCAGATACCCATTTCTTTATATTTGCATTACCCCTAATATCCCACTTGACTAATATTGCATCAGCCTTTTCCTCACTAATAGGGTGTTGCAGTTGTGTCATTTCATTTTGATAACCCCACTTTGCCATATCTATTTTTCTCTGAATATATTCTGCTTTCTTAGGAGACAGTGTAACCCCCGTTATTGAGTTACCTGCCTGACCTTTGGCTGCAGCAGCAAAACTAGCGGTTAAATCACTAAGCCCATCTTTGAAGGTTTGGCTATCCTTTATTTTATTTCCGTCAGTGTGATCTATCTCCGCGTGTTTCAACAGCTTATCAACATCTGTTGGTTCAATATCAGGGTCTGCACGCAATATAGATCGATCAACATATGCACCTGCTTCTATTCTTTCCTTCCACTCCTGAACTGCTCTTGGGTCACTCTTATGGGCAACATCTGCAGATTTTAATTTCGCTATGTCTTCTCTTAACAAATCTGTACTACCATATTTATCTTCGTGACTCCAAAGTTCGGCTACTAAATCATCAATGTTCTCGCCACCTTTTGCTGCCCTTCTGTGAATAGGATCAAAGGTATCAATAGTTTCTTTCCTATGCTCCGCATTTATTTCTGCTAGAGTTTTCTCATCATTTGCTTTATTATAAGCAGCAGCAGCCCTACGTGCTTGAGTAACTCTGGTTTTATACTGGTTTTGTCCTGCTATTCCTGGAGTATTATCAACAGTAGGTTGGCTCAGTGTATCTAGAAGAGATGTATCTCCTGTTCGGGCTGCTATATCAATTGCAGTAGCTATGAAATTATCATTTATTGTCTTTTTATCCACCCCCTGTTCTAGGTAGCCTTGTCTAATTGTAGACAAATTTGCAGGTGTTACTGTTGTACCATTTAGTGTTGCTTCTGTAATTGTATCCTCTAATGTGTCCGTTAACATAGCTGATTGCTTCTCTACTATTTCCTCTCTCTCTTTAGCAATCTCTCCCTGACGTACCCTTTCAAGTGAAGCATCATACCTAGTCATATAGGAAATTTTATAAGAGTCTGATTCACCTGCCATATCTGCTTCTGCTTTTGCTCTCTGTTCTGCTATCCAAGTAGCATATGGTACTGTCCTATCTCTAGTAGCTCGTGCTTGCTCCAGTTCAACTGTTGCTTTCCCTGCTTCGTTGTGTGCTATTGCTGCAAAATAATTTTCTTTATGCCTCTCAGATTCATCTCCTTGCAGTGCCGTACCCATCATCCCTGCAGCAGTACCTGCTTTAGCATCCTTATCTCTTGCTATTGCATTCTTCTTTTGAAATATAGCCCCTACAGCAGGATTAAGTTTATCCAGTGCAGCTACTAAACCATCTACCGCGTAGTTCTTCTTCTGGTCTATACTTGTATCTAAAGGCGCAGCTTCTACTTGTTGAAATTCTTGATCTGAGTCAGCTTCAAGTGACCGCATTTGGCGTGCTGAACGCTTAGTTATAGTAGTCTTTACTTCCCGTACCATACTGTTATCCTTTTATCATTTATCACTTTAAGTTTTAGGAAGACCCGCTGCGTATGCACCTGCACCTGCAGTAGCTATACTAAGTCCACCACCTATCCAATCTGGCTTTTTAATATTATTACGTCTGTTCTTAGAGTCAGAAAGTAGCTTCTTACTCTCGTAACCAATCTGGGTTTGCCTTGCAGCCCTATTAGATTCCATTGAGGCCATATCAAACCCTTGATTAAACTGGGATTCTTGCATTACCTTATCATAGGAGATACCAGATAAACCTGTATCCGCCCACATAGCCGTAGCTTTACCTCGCTCTATCATAGAGTCTTTAGCCCTTTTACTTTTTTCCTCTTGCGCCCTTTGGTTTTCCTGATCACCTTTAAGGTTTTGTGCTTGTGATTGCAAGATGAAATTAGTATCTTCATTAGCCTGTGCATCATCTGCTGATGCTGATTTAGCCATATTACTAGCTAACATACCTGCTGCTGCAATACCCATACTAATACTAATTGGTTCACACATTCTGATTCACCCTATAAAATTTGTAGAAAGGGGCAGCAGCGTAACCCCATTTTTCATTGAGTTCACCTATAGTATAACCTATTCGCTGCAACCATTTAATTGTTGTTTCATTCTGCGAGTACACCATGTTAACTAGAACAGGGTGTTTCTTATTCCATTTTAGTGTACGAGCCTTAGCATCCTTTACCACTTGCTTAGGGTACTTATCAACCTCATCCGAACATACCATAAATGGTACGCCCAGATTCGTGTTGCTTTCTACATAACAACAACCAAGGATAGCTATGACGTTACCTTCAGCATCAATTGCAGCTTCAGCCTGACCTCTACACATAGCTATTGAGTCAACTAAACCCTGCTCATACTCTGGACCTGCAGACAATAGTAACTCAACTACATCTACTGCCCTAAGTTTAGGCATTAACTCCCTAACATCTGCAGCTTTTGCCTTACGGTAACTAATCATATTTTATACCCTCTGTGATTGCTTAACATATTCACCCACCCATTCTGCTGCTTGAAACTTACAAGGTAAATGATTGGTACTAACTATATCAATAGTCGCACCCTTACTCTTAGTTCTTACAGGAAACTTAAATGAACCTGAACTTATACCTACTTGACCTATAGTTGCACTTATGTCACCTATGACTCCACCTGTAAACTTATAAGTGTAAGTACTCCGTGCTCTAGGTGTAACCTCTATTTGAAAGAATCCTGAATCAGCAAATGATACAGACATATTTTTCATAACTACATTAGCAGATTGTACCGCAACACCCTTAGCATCCTTAACAGATTGTTCAGAGAACCTATAGCGAAACTCAAAGTCTCTGCCCACTATACAAGGTGAAGCTGAGTGATCTCCTACTCCTTCTACTGTGCTAGAGCTAATGGCGTGAGTAGTGGCTACTCTCGCACCCGCATTCGCAGCCCATGTAGAGCTTTTTATTACTGTGAATGCACCCGTATCAGCATATGGTAATGTCCACGTAGTTACATTAGTCACACTGTTGTACACGCCAGTGAGGGTTGTCTGCCTATCCAGGAGAATCTGGTAGGTGAAACCTGTGGATACATAACCTTCCTGTAAGTTCATACTCTCTAAATAAATTCCATCAGCCCTCTGGATAACAGCATACATAACAGAATTAATAAATCCTACATGTAATAGTACATCCGCTGCATCAAGTAAGAATTTACCCCATGATGATTGAGCCTTCTCATCCCCATTCCAATATACTTTATAAACATATAGTGCATTGCGCTCGTCTGTAGACAGTGCTACAACTAAATCCTCAGTGGTACTAGCTGCTAATACAAATAAGTTTGCAGGAACATATGCAGGTACGTGCGCTGTAACCTCTGAAGCATCATTAGTTACAGTATTCACATCTACAAAGTACTCTCTAATTGAAGATGATGTGCCCTTATCTGAGGCAAAGTAAACAGAGTTTCCTAAGCTTACAGGGGAACATTTAGGAGTTGATTCAAACTCAGTGACAACTTCTGTAGTAATAGTCTTAGGAGTCAGACTATCTGTTGAAGTTACCTGAAATTGTGTCTGATCAGAGAACATTAATAGAGTCTTATTGAATGGTATTACATTTTTCAATACCGATACTTTCGTGTGACTCACGCTAACATCTATAGGATCATCATCCAATACAGCGGTCATTGTCTTAGAGAAGAAATTAAAATATAATCCTGCCCTAGACATCACTAAAGATTCACCAGAGTACAAACCAAGCCTATTCCTGTGAAAGAATATACCATTAATAGTACCACCAATGAATGATGGATCTTGGTTAGATAGCGCACTACCCACTAACCTTGAACTCCAAGTTTGTTTAGCAAATGTAAATGTACCATCAGCATTGCGAACTAAAGTGTGGGGCATGGTAGTAGAGTTAATTGTTGTTTGCTGTGCGGGTGCTGTTGTTTCCTCCCAAACACCTGCTGCAGTATACTTTACATGATAATCATCAAATCGTTGTAGATCATCACCCTCTATCTTCCACACATCACCCGTGGAATTTCCGCTAGTAGGTAACTCACTAAATTTCTGTTTAGAACCTAGTGTTGCTGAACCAGAGGTAGCTGTATCCATAAGTGCAGTTATTGACTTATTAACTATAAATGTAAAATCAGCAACAGTAACTACACTAAAAGATGTTCTAGGTGTAGTAGCGGTTAGGTATCCCTTACCATCTGGGAATGTAATTGTTTGTGCCACCCCCGATAAATTGTAAACCTCTAAGTCACCATTAAGAATAACTACAATGTAACGCTCTACTTCATCTCTATTAATTAGGTGAAGGAAAGCATCACTAGCTATACTATTCTTAATTTTAGCTATATGATTAAATGCGGGCCTTTTGCGTAACCCTGTAGCAATCGTAGGATAGCCATTATCCTGTTGTGTACACTGTGAGGCATGGCGTAGTGGATCAGGTTGTTGTGATACTCCATTGAATAAATTAGGTATAACGCTATTTATTAGTGCCATACCTACCTCCCATGTACTACTGAATTAACAGACCAACTATCTCTAAACATGTTGCCATCCGTCTTCTTAACTTGGTGTCTCCTGAGTGCTGCAAAGGCTGTCATCTCTTGCTGTTCGGAGAACTTATGCTGTGAGTCAGAGCCTAATGCTCTTGTCTGATATATTCGTGCAGCCTTAATCATAATATATGAACGTGCTGCTTGTGGAAGTTCATCCCACGTTAGGAGTAGTACAATCTCTCCTTTAAGTGTTTCTGTGAATACAAACGTGTGGTTCTTCTTATCATATAACTTCAGCCCACGCTGTACTGTATCAGCACTATTTGATTTATTATTCCATACTTCCACATCAAAACTAAGCGTATTAACAGGTAAGTTAATAAAACCCGAAACGTCTGGTACTAATTCCCATTCTTCTTCTTTATTAAACGTCCAACCTATCTCTAACACACTTCGTATTACTTGGTCCAACACTAACTGACACTCAGCTACATCAGCCAAACCTGAAGACTCTAATGTACTTACAGGGCTTTCTCCTGCTGCATCTAGCATAGTGTTGATAGCTTCGAGTTTCGTAGTGAGAACCGAAGTTGTCATAATGTTTTCCTTATTATATTAATTTTATGAAAAAAGGGAACTAGTAGTTAAACCACTAATCCCCTTTTGTATTACTCTACTATTAAGAAGTAGTCTTCAACTCAACTGCTGCTTCAGGACGTAGGATACCATGACCAATAGCATATTTAGCTAATAGCAATGTTACCTGTCTACGCATATCCCAAGACATTTCTTGAGCTAGGTCTAGTAGCTTAACAGTACCAACTGCACGTGTGGACATGAGTAGCCCAACGGTTAGTGCAAAGTTACCTTGGTATGTAGCAGGACCAGTTGTAATATTCGTGATAGGGAAGTTATTGGTCTTAACCAATTTAGCTCCACCAATCTGGAATACTGTACCATCCTTAAAGTTACCATTACCCGCAGCATAATCTGTGTTGTACAGAGTCTTATCTTGTGCTAGTAAGTAGAACTGAGCAGGGCGCATGAATACATTACGTCCATCTGCATCAGGATTGTTCTTTTCATCCATAGCCTGAATACCTGAATATATACCCGCAGCTAGATCGCTAGAGGATGTACGATACAAAGTACCAGATGATGTTAGAACAGTTCCGCCGTCACCACCAGTGACAGTAGTTGAAGCGCGGGCTGCATTGACACCCACTTGTAGTACGTTTCTGTCCCACGTATTAGCAAGTTCAATACCACACTCACGTGAATAAATAGAACGGTAATCGTAGTGGTTCATAGCTTCATCAATTGATGGTATAGCTACTGAAGCAATCAACTGATCATCAATAGCAATGACACGCTCATTGAGGTTAGATGTTTGCCCTAAGATTTCGGCTCCTGGAGTATGGTATGCTGCCGATACTTTCCAAGTTGCAGGGAACTGTGCTGATTTACCATGTGAAATCTGGCGAACCGTATGCTTGTCTACTACTACTTGTGATTGTTCAAAGGCGGTTAGAATTTCACCACCGAATACTTTTAAGAATAATGCATCTGTTGCGCCCGAACTGTTGACCTGCCCCGCGCGTAATGGTGTTGCTGCTGCCATAATATGTTTCCTTATAAATTAAATAAATAGTTGTTTCTACTTCTTCTATTTATAAAACCATCACACAATGTTATCCAACCTCAGTTGGGCAGTGGCTTCCGTCTTACTTCTAGAAATTAGGTAGGGGCAGTTATCGACATACCCTAGTGAAGTCGTACTAATTAGAAAGCAGTAGTCTTACCTACTTTAGCTTCTACTTGTTTTCGATACGATGGGTCTTTCCCGTATCTAGGGTCAGACATCGCAGCGATCATCTCTGCTCTACTGTCGAACCCTCCAGTGGATTGTTTACCACCAGTACTGCCACCTAGTAACCTAGGCTCTCTCCCATTTGAGTCTTCGTACTTAGCACGCAGTCCAATAACAGCTAACTTAACTGCTTCAATATCATTGCCATTAACAGCTTTGTCATAAGCTGTAATCTCATCTGCTGTCAAAGCATCAGTAGCCCACGCTGTCATACTAGCATAAGCTTCTTCTCCACCCGCTGCTTCTTTAGCCTTAAATTCCCACTGTGCAGCCAATGCTTCTTGACCTGCAATATAAGAATCTATAGTTGCTTCTGGGATTCCACCATTAACTAAACTTGCTCTACTATCCTCTGATAGAAAACCTTGTTCAGCATACTCAGCAGTCAGTTTATCAAAATCCATACCAGACTTCTCAACTAACGCTTTAGCTGCATCTGCATCTTTATCAGCTTTCTTGGCTGTGATTACGTCTGCCTTGGCTAGAGTGAGTGCTTCATCTGCAAACTCAAGAGCATCTAAATCCTCCTGTGTAGCATCATCAGCTTCGGCTTTTTCCTTAGCTGCATCATGTCTCACTTTAGCTAAAACTACTGCATCTTCAGGATTAGCCTTTTGTGCTACTTCTGTTTTAGCTTTAGTTTTTCCTCTACCCTTCTCTAACTCATTATATGATTTAGTTAAAGAAGCATAATCTACTTCTCCTGTTTCTTTATTATAGAACTTATCAGGGACACCATCTGGTTTAGCTGCTACTTCTACAGGTGCTTCTTCTTCTACTGCAGCTTCCTCTGGCTGTTCAGTCCCTTGACTCGCATCAAACTTATCTGCCATCTCTTTGTTATATGCATCAGTACCCGCTTCTGGTGGTACATCTACACTGGTTTCTTCTACACTATCCAGGTTTGCCATTCTAACTATCAGTTCTCACAGCATCGTGTGACTTTAGCTTTGTATCTTTTAGCTTTACTTCAGGTTTAACTTCACCCTTTACCACGGGTTTAACCTCTGGTTGTTTATGTACTGGAATTGCATTTGCCATAATTTTGTTGCCTCTATATATAAATTATTAAACTTCAGGTGGTGCTTCTTCGCCCCCACCCTGTGCCAGACCATCAGCATTAATATCCTTCAACATTCCACCTGCTTGTGTAACAGCATTAGGGCCGAGTTTATCCATCATCTGCATCTGTTGCTGTTGCTGTTGGGCTTGTTCCTGTTCTGCTTGTAAATCTTCTGGTGATTTAACTAACCCTTTCATATCTATCCCACGGGCAACACCACTTCGTTTAATGTAATCACTTGCAACAATGCTTTGGGCTACAACTTCAGGCCCAAGTACAGATATATCTTCCATCCATGCTTTAAGTTTCTCAGCATCCTGACCACGACCAATAGCATCTACACCTGTAGTTACCTGTGGGCGTACCATACCTTTCGGTAGCACTGGGAGTTTCTTTTGTTTCTCCATACGAGACATAAGGATAACTACTAGGGGTAACTGAAACTCCTGTGACAGCGTAGAGTATATTCCACCCAAGGCATTTTCTAATTCATTAGCCATGAATCTAATTTCCTCTGCTGTCACCCTTTCACCATTACGTTGGATTGAAGTGTTCATTAGAAAAGCTAAACCTAGTGCTTGTTCTAACCTCTGTATTGTCTGTGCTGCTACTTGAAAGTCAGCTTGTTTCTGTAACTGTAGTACACTAACATCATCTGCATTGCCTATGATAATATCACCTGACTCTGATTCAGTTATGTCGGCTGCTTCTGTGACTGCACTTGGGCGTAGCATGAACAACACTTTAGCTGCTGCTGCACTACCTTGTACAATTGCTTTGGTTAAGAACTCAAGGGATTGAATATCACCTTTGTATTCCTCAACGTATCCTCTACCATAATCCTCGCCTGATATACCTGTGAAACGTAAGACAGAAAAGGGTGACTTATCAAGAGGGTATTCACCCTCACTTCCTGGAACTAATACTCCACCCGCTTCTTGAGATACATACCACTTCTTCCCATGTAACTTTACACAAGTATATAATGCTATAATTTTCTCACCATTCTCAGTGACACTAGACCCCGCTTCTCCTTTAACCTCACCTTGTATTTCTTCAGGCAAGTCTGAAACGGACACATGCTCCTCGGTGATGAGTTCTAGTAGTTCCCCCATTGGATCACGCCTAGCAACGTATCGACCCAGTGGAAAGATTTTCATACCCCCTTTCGGATTTAAGTATGTAGCTACATTACCTGCAACTAATAAGTGTTTCAGAGATTCAAATACGGCAGGTCTGATTGCCGATGTCTCAATCTCGGTCATCACACTACGTTCCATACTGTTAAATGTTTCTTCTACTTCGGCTCGTAAACCCTCTTTGCCCGTCAACTCAGCCAGTATGAAGTCATCCACAACTAGCTTAAAGAACGGGGCATTAGGTGGTAGTAGTGTTATCAGTAATTTAGATGCTAAGTTATTAACCCCCCTTGCTCCGAGTGATTGATATGGTGAGGGTAATACTGTTGCTCCCCCACTTCCATCAGGTGGTATAAGAGATGGAATAGTCAATACACTGCATGACCTAGCCCGTTGAAGATAGGGGTCACGGAAGGTGGTTAACCTGTTGTACCTTGCTCGTTTAGTTCCTGCTTCTCCTTCGGGAATTTCTTCCATATACTCTTTCATATACACTTAACCTTTTTAATATTTTATAGACAAGCCCGTTGAGCTTTCATTACGGTTTATCTTGAGTGAATCCCCAGAGGTGGCCTTCTTCTTAGTACCTCTTTGCCTTTCTACCCTCTCCTCATCCGCAGCTATTGAAGCTCTCTTCTCACTTCTCTCTCTTAATTCCCTGTCCCTCTCTATCTGCGCTGTACTTGGCCCACTACTTGCCTTTCCTCCTCCGCCTCCCATACACATATTACTTCTCCCTAATTAATTGATAGCCCTGACCCACTAGAGGACTGCTTATCTAGGGGTATAGTTAACCCCTTCCGCCCTTTTCTCCTTAGAGTCTTATCATTATCTTCTAGCTGATCAAACTTATCTTCAGGATTGAGTAGGGCTGACCTTCTCTCATTAGCTCGTTCTTCTGCTAGTCGTTCATTCTCACGAGCCTGTTCTTTTGCTGCTGCACTTGGTCCACCGCCACCGCCCATACACATACGGAATCTCCTTGAATTATTATTAGTCATACCTACCATCATCCAGTTTAGGATCGAACTTACCCGTACTGGGTATTTTACTTACTTGTCCGACTAATCGCTTTCCTCTACCTTTAACCTGTTCATACCAATCTGATGTTTTATACTTATTATTTTTCTTATCCCACGTAAATTGCATCTCATGTGCAACTTTCTTACTGTCTCCTGCAACTAAGCCCTTCCTCATCTGCTTGAACTTACGTAACCCCTTTCTTCCCAGATTGAATGCCATGTTTACCAGAACTTCTCGCTGCTCTTCAGCCATCGGGATATCCCCATAGAGTGCCTCAACATCATCGTTAGCATCCTTCAAATCAGCAGCAAACCACTCATCGGCTTCCTCCTGTGTAATCTCCATACCCTCTGGGGTTAATCCTACCTGTGTCTCTTTTAATTTTTTTAGTTCTGGATTTGTGAGCAAGTGCCCATTACCCACAGTATACTTACCCTCCGTGTCCTTATAGACTTTATGCTTGTCTTTGTCATTTACACTTTGCCAAAAACCATTTTCATTTTTTACCTCACCCTCATCTGCCCTAATTTGCTTCTGTGCTTTAGTATACTCAGGCATTATAGTACCCCCTCAGCTAACACATTAGTATTAACCTCATCAAATTTAGCTTGTAGTATCTCAGCTACCGAGCACTGGCCTTCTCTAAACCAAATTTCATTAGGCTGCGCCTGTAGATTCAGAGGTTCTCTTGGAAATGTCTGGGCAATAGCTTCAATTAACTCTGGTGTTAGTAATGCACCTAGTTTTTTTCCTCTTCCATTCCGTATTGCCATAGTTTTCCTGTAGTTAATAGCACTATTTAAACTGGTTTATTCCTATACTGAGGGACAGTGTGGTAAAAAAACCGCTAACTATTTGATAGTTAGTGGTTAAGTGCTATTTATTCCTCTCTTAATGCGGGTGTGTGGCGCAATACTTCTTCATGAATTAATTTGTCTAGGTAATGCTGTGCTTTATACAAGTCTACTAGCCCACCTTTACTCTTATACCTACATATATATTTAATTATATTGCCCTCCAGGAATCCTATATCGTTGGCACGTATAAAATCCCAAGGCTGTATCTTTTGTAGATAGTGATCCCCGCCTACTTGTGTATCATTTGGCTTATTCATATGTATGCCCCTTAAACTTCTCAGCGACAGAGAAATCCTCTATCTCTTTAATAAAATCAGGTACAGTCAGAAACCTACCATCCCCTAGTACTACATAGCAACTAGCAGACTGCACATCCCAGATAACTCTAACCTGTTCTAGTGGTACATAATTCTGAAAGTTAACACACTCCTTAAATTCCTCAATGGAACTCAACCGCTGAGTCACACCATTGTGACCCACGGCTTTAGCCCCTTGTATAAAGTGGTGCATTGAGAATAAAGCTAATGCTACTACTACTGTAAAACTAATTATCTTATTTCGATTCATCTGGACTCCATAGTATTGGTTGCCACAGGGGGTAAGTACCACGATCTACATGACGTAGTATTCGTGCCACCCTTGCCTGTACTAGCGCATCCCCTTCTGTCATACCCGCAGCTTCATACGTGTTAACTACCATACGCCACCAGTTTTTCTGAGGTGTGTTATCCAGTAACCTGTTGGCTTTGATCTTACCTATACCCTTGCACCCTTTGTAACCATCTACTGCATCACCCATAAGAGTCTGCAACATATGAAACCTATGTGCATGGTCCATTGATATGTACTTCGCTGCAGTATCATTCCTTGGGTTGTATAACCAACCTTCAATGGTTTGCATATCCTTATCCTCCGATACAATGATACGCTTACCCTTGTGTGGCTCAGTGGATAGGATACCCATTACATCATCAGCCTCCAAACCCTCCCATAATTTAGAGGTATACACACGGGCTAAGTAATCCTTAACCGCTTGTAGTTGTGTGGGCCTTTCTACATTGGTGCGGTTACTCTTATATGTTGGTAGAATTTTTCTCCTAAAACCATCACGAGTCTTACAGGATAAACAAATAATTACATCCTTAGCTTTTAGTTTGTGTATTAATTCACTTATCTTCTTATCCGCCAACTCAAATGCAGTTTCAATATCACCCACATCCACTGCCACAGCATCATCACCAAACTTATAGGTATGTTGGTTAGCTGCGGATACATGATATGCTAGTATGTCGGCATCAATGAGCAAGGTGGTCATCGGCTGTCTCATATGATAGTTGTTCGTACATCTCATAGCCAAGCGACCACCAGTACCACTCTTTACTTCGCTCTGGATAAGGGCAGTGCTTTGGAGAGTGATACATCTCATCAAGCTCTGCAGCATCTAACCCCTTCCTAATTATTTCCATCTTCTCTGCTTTTATATACATTGTGTCCCCCAGTTAATGAGTGTCAGCCCAGTTCATTCCTACTTTATATTCGCCATCAATAGGTATACGAAAATTAAAGTACTTACCTGCTTCTTGGTATGCTTCAACCTGCATCTTTCCTACCTCATCTGCAATAGATTCCTCACAATCCCACTGATGCTCATCGTGATTCCACAGAACCTGCTGCGCCCGCTGTTCCCACCCCTTAGCTATAATCTTCTCACGCATTATAACCATAGACTTCTTAGCGAGTAGTGCACCCGCTGATTGCAGCAAGGTATTAAGGGCAGCATGTGCATTGCGTATAGGAATCCTACGCTTATCCAGACCTACCAAGTAACCCTTCTGCTGTGCTTTATCCTTAACAGCCTCAATGAGTTTCTTCAGTGCAGGTAGACTAGTAAGGAACTTCTTCCTTAATCTCCGCCCCTCTTTAGCATCCTTACCTACTATGCTACCTATCTTTTCATTACCTGCACCATAGATAAATGCGTAGAAGAATGTCTTAGCATTGTCACGAGTAGCAAGACCTGCTGCTTGTTGGTTGGTTGTATGTATATCACCGTCTAACACAACCCTACAATACTCGCCGTCATCCCACAGTGCCATGAAGTGTGCGAGACACCTGCCTTCAACACCTGACTGATCCGCACCTACTAACCTGCGACCACTAGAGGCAGTGAACAGTGCACGACACTCGCTGCCATATGCTGAGTAAACAGCAGGTACTTGGCCTAAGTTTGGCTTACTGTGTGTGGCTCTACCCGTCACTGCACCATTAGTAATTACTGAACCATGCATACGACCTTTAGTTACATGGCGCAGCCATGCCTGTGGTGCATTAGCAACTGCTGCTAACCTCTTGTTTACTACCAGGTATTCACGTAGTAGTGCTACCTCTGGGTAGTCCAAGTCTTTTAGTATCACCTCATCCATCTTAGGTTTACCATCGTCACCAATAATTTTTGGTATCCAATTGTATTTGGACTTCAACCAGTAAACAATATGATTCCTATTAGATGCACTGAACTGTGTATGTGTTACCGCTGTTATTCTAGCATCAGCACAGTACCCCATAGTTTTATTGTCACGCTTAGGACACCACACCTTACTAGGAATATACATATCAGGAAAGGCTACACTCAACTCACCTTCTAGCTCTAGCTTACGTTTGGTTAGGGTTGATGCTAACTCTACTGCTGCATCCGTATCGAATGCTACACCGTATCGTTCTTGTTCTGATATGATGTAGCGAACTTCATGTTCTAGGTCCAAAGCTTCCTGAGAATAATTCTTCCCCAAAAGCATTTCATATAAAACCTTGGTCACTTGTGTATCCTGAATACAGTAGTCAACCATATCCTTATTTAGTGTGTTCCATTTCTTAGCCTTACGTTCCTTCTCATCCTCAATGTTGGTGTCACCTGTGTACTCACCCTTGTGACACCTTAGTCTATGACCCCATGCTTCCAATGAGTGACGATTAGATAACCTCTTAGGAAAATCCTGTTTGATTACTAACTTACTATCTGCATCCCAACGATCAGGAAAGATTAAGCGTGATGCTACCAATGTATCGAAGCACTTATGTTCTGGCAGTGTGAACCAAGGGTAACACTTAGTGATAGCAGGTATATCAAACCCTATCAAATTGTGCCCAACAAACTTACTAGCTAGTTCACTGGCCTTACCCATAAGTAATTCCAAACCATCTATCACCTGCATATCACTGGTGTCACTACAGGTTAGTGCCTCGTCAGTTTCCACACACCTTATTACCATACAATGAATTGTAGTTAGGTCTTTCAGTAAACCATTTGTTTCTGTATCTATTATATATGTAGTCATACTATCTCCCTATCGAGTATATGTAATGTGTTATTAGTATTCTATTGGTGCGTTACGTGGTGTTCTCTTTCTAGGTTCAACACCTAATTTTTTAGACAGTGCCACGTAAGCAACCTCTTGTGACATTTTCAGTAAATCATTATCTGTCCATGTATGCTTTGCACAGTTGTAAGCCCATGTAACTACCTGAGTGTTACTTGGAGTATAACCAAGTAGGGCTACAACCCTATCTAAACTAGGTGCGTGCCTTTCATTCCTACCTTTAATTTTAGGCTCACCCATATAAAAGTCTACATATGTTCGGGGGCATGTTCCCTTTCTTAGTGCTGCAGCAACCCACTCCTTGGTGATATCAAAAGGTAAGTCTCTGAGTTTGGCCCTACGCCTCGCATCTAACCATAATTTATTAGCACGCCCTTCTATTGTTTGAATGTGAGTCTTTCGGTATGCAGCCCTTTCTTCTTTGTTCATCAAAATTCCCCTTTATCTTTAAATAAATTGTCACTGGCAAACGGATCATCAACTACCTCAATGAGTCTACCAGTAGCTGCATCATAATCCAAGTAAACACAAGTACCTACTGACCTACCAGTATAGCGATCCTTCAGGATTCTAATGGTAGACATATGTCTCAAGTGTTCATCCTTGTGCTGCTGATTCCTTTCAATACCTATAACAAAGTTAGCCCACTGACCTATAGCCCTTGAACCAAAGAAGTGTTTGATCTGTACACGCCCACCTTCTTCATGTGGTTTACCTTCAGGTGTGTTCAGGTGTGATATTAAGAACAGGCTTACCTTCAACTCACGTGCCAGACTAGCAAGATCAGTCATAATGTATGCTAGTTGTTTACGTTCATCTCCGTCTACCGTACCTGATACTAAAGCTGTGATGTGATCAATAAAGATATGCTTGCAATCAAGTGACACAACCATGAACCTTATGCGCTGCTTGATTACCTCATACTCAGTGCTGCCGAAGTGGTCATACAGGTGATACCTATTGCTATCCTCCATACCCTTCACTGTAGTAATCAGTTCTTCATCAGTCCAAGTATCAGACGGTACATGAAACAGCTTATCTTTTATCTTACTAGCAAGGCAGCGTACCGTATGCTCTGGTGATTCTTCTAGGAACAAACCACCCACGTTTAACTTGTGGTGTTCAGCTAAGTGAACCATAGTTTCCTTCCAGATTTCTGACTTACCCATGCCAGTACCTGCACCGAGTACATACAGTTCACCTGACCTTATACCATAGGTAGCATCAGTAAGTCCCTGCCATGCCCATGATAGCCCTTGCTCTAGGGGCTTAGTCAATCTCTCCATCAGATCACCAACACCTACTATACCATCAGGCTTAAACTTCTTGGCTCTCCATAAACATTGTATTAACTCAGCACCCTTACCCGCTAACAACATTTCATTAGCATCCTTCAGGGGCATTGAGGCAACGGCACATTTATTAGGCGAGAACAATGGAGTCACTGCTTCCACTGCTGCAGCACCCGCATCATCCTGATCGAAGCAAAGTATCACGGTCTCAAAGGTTTCAAGCCATTCCAAGTTATTCTTAATAGCCTTCGGTGCTGACGTAGCACCAAGTGGTAGTGATACCACCGCCCATTTATTTTCCTGGATTTGACTGACACTCAAGCAATCTATCTCACCTTCAGTGATAACCAAACGCTTACCACCCTCACCCCATAGGTGTTGCCCGAATAGTTCAGTACCTTTCATAGTACCAGTGGCAGTGAACTTCTTGTGAGCACCACGTATCTTCTGGCCTATCTGCTTACCCTTTAGATAGTAGGGTGCAATTTGTACGTGATGCCCATTGTGTTCACCTACCTTATAACCAAACTTCTTACAAGTCTCAAGGTTAATACCTCTAGCCTTGAGTGGTGCATACTCACCATCAACTAACCCCTTTGGGAGAACCTTCGTCTCCGCTGTGAGGTGCGTATCTTTACAGGCTTTCGTGAGTCTGCAACTGAAGCAATGAGTATGCCCGTCACTATATACACTAAGCGCATCACTACTACCGCAGTCTTCGCAGTTCTTATGATAAACGAATGTGGATGTGCTTTCATTCCGTTGGTATGTTTCATGAGCCATTCTTCCCCCTTATGTTAGAAGCTCTTACACGTTCCTTGTGCATCTTACGCTGCAGCCCCTGTATGATTCTACTGCCTACTTCATTATTACACTTACTTACCCTAAGTTTCTTAAAGGCATCTAACATAATTGGGTTCTTCATTATTTTCCTCTGAGATTTAGAAAGCCTAAGCCTTCCCTTAATAGAAAAGCAGATACCGAGAAGTGAGGACACTTAGTAGTATTGTCCAGTTTACCATGAGCCACCACTCGTGCATTGTTAAAACTAACTGACATATTTTCGAGTAGCCATGCCAAGTTTTTATATTGTGAGTCCGTATAATTATCTTCCCCTTTCCCCTTCTTACTTTGCCCACCTATCATACAAATACCAAGTGCCTTCCTATCATATTCCTCAAGGTGAGCACCCGCATTATTCATAGGTCTACCATATTCTATAATGCCATCACGATCAATTACTACATGATAACCTACAGATAACTTACACTGGCTGCGGTGTAGCCTGTCCATCTCTTGCAGTCCTATAAATTCTGTAGCCTTCGTGAAGCTTGAGTGTATAACTATGTACTCCCACTCCCAAGGGTTTATATGTTTCATTGCCATATGTTTAATCCTTTAGCCATGCCCGTGGTATCAGTCTGTCTGCAAATTTAAAACCATTCTTAGTACACCATAGTGCATAGGTAGTCTTGCTACCCTTACTAAGTTTGGCCTTACTACTTGAGAAGACAAATCTAATATCCAACTCTGGATGCTGTTCTTTTATTAATAGGTGTTTCTTTCTATCAGCTACCATGAATCTACCCTTGGTTTCTATAATGATTCCATTAGGTAATTCAAAATCTGGGGTGTACTTGTGAGAGGACTGAGGTCTGATGTACTCAATGTACATTTCCTCATACTTCACAGGCACACCCTCATCCAGTAACTGTTGAGAAACTTTATCCTCAA
>Ga0308018_10000619_pt1 | contig 17395 bp, 14 predicted proteins | sample Neamet282_FD_203130 | JGI IMG/M metagenome (GOLD analysis project Ga0308018, IMG submission 203130) | Marine microbial communities from water near the shore, Antarctic Ocean - #282 | ecosystem: Environmental > Aquatic > Marine > Unclassified | place: Southern Ocean | collected 2014-10-01
GTGCGGCCGATAGAATCGATCTGACCATAGAACCAGTACTGCACTGCAAAGCCAGCCAAAGCCTTGAGTACTTTTAGATTCCCTAGCCATGCTAACCACCCCGGAAATAATGATAGCGAATCCTCATAGCGCGGTAATTCACCTAAACCTGCCATAAGTTGATTAGGCGCGTCAGTCATAACGCACATAGGACGTCCCAGACCAATGATGTCAGCACCACCGCTGTCAAGAGCCTGTTCCATTGCCGCACACTGCCTAAAGCCGCCAGTGACCATCAATGGTACGCTCACCTTTTTACGCATAGCAATGGCAAAATCCATAAAGTAAGCCTCGCGCATCATTGTCGATTGTGCCACGTTTTGTTGCTCTTCCTCTTCCATACCAGTCATACCCAGTAATTTGGGCTGTTCGTAAGTACCGCCAGAAATTTCGATGAGATCAATACTTGCTTCTTGCAACCACTGCGCGACTTTAAGGCTCTCTTCAAAGGCAAACCCGCCCTTTTGAAAATCGGCGCTATTGAGTTTAACAGCCACTGGAAAGTGTGCCCCCACAGCTGTTCTAACTGAAGCCACCACTGCCAATAAGGCCCGCGCGCGATTAGCAAGGTCACCGCCATACTCGTCGCTGCGCTGATTACTGCGTGGACTAAGAAACTGTGACAACAAATAACCATGAGCGGCATGAATCTGTACTCCTGTAAACCCAGCCTCTTTAACAGCTGCAGCACAAACACCAAAGCGGCGTACAATATCTTCTATTTCGAGTACCGTAAGCGCCACCGGCTGACCAAACTGACCTCCAGGCAGACCCAATTTGACCGGCGACGGCGCCTTAGGGTTTGGGTTAATTATTTTTTGTGTCTGTCGCCCCGCATGACTTATCTGCGCCCAAAAATGATTTCCATTACGGGTTCCGGCCGCTGCCCAAAGGGCTAGCGCATTATGCATTTGTGGGCTAGGCGGTCTATCAATGACCACGTTACCTGGGCGCTCGAGATGATCGTTGTCGACAATAATATTTCCCGACAGCAACATACCAGCGCCACCGTCACTCCATAACCCATAAAGACGCTCAAGTTCTTCTGTCGGCATTCCTTCAGCGGTAGCCAAACCCTCAGTCATCGCAGCCTTAGCTAAACGATTTGGCAGCACAGCACCACAAGGCAAGCTTAGCGGCTGAGAAAATAGTGTAGTCATGGAAAGGCCTTAGAAAGTAAGTTTTGGGACTAGCATTATACGATCATTATTTAGTCAAGAGTGCATGAAAAAACGTGATAAAAAGTATAGGTTTTAACTGTTTTATTGTTATCCTTCGCCGCTGCTGATTTTCCTCATAAAACAGGACTGACAATGAACTTTGAGTATTATCAAGATCTAGTAAAACAAGATTTACCTCTCTCTATTGATAGTAGCTGGGGGCAAGGACGTAATGCCTTTGGCGGACTGACCTCAGCTCTAGTATTAACCCATATCGAACAACAGACCGGCCTAACAGATGCTGATCTGCGAACCATTAACATTCACTTTTGCGGAGCGGTTATTTTAGAGCAGCCCTGTCAGTTTACTCATAGGGTGCTTTCGAAAGGCAAATCTGTCATACAAGTTGAAGGGCAATTGTTACAAGATGATCAAGTAAAAACCCAAGTCGTCGCCTGCTTTGGCGCAAAACGGCAATCCTCTATTCAGATAATACCCGCGCCGAAAAGCCCCGCTAAAAGTGTCGCTGATGCTACCAAGTTTCCACGAAACCCTAAGCTAACGCCGCAATTTGCTCAATATTTTGATATGCGATTTACCAATGGCAGCCCACCATTTAGCAGCGCCAGTGAAGGCGTAATAGGTGGCTGGATGCGATTCAAAGAACCCACTGAGGTTTTAAATGACAGCGCAATGCTCGTACTTATCGACGCATGGCCCCCGGCTGTGTTACCTATGCTAACCTCTCATGCACCCGCCAGTACCATTACATGGAACCTAGAGTTTATCCAACCCCGTGATGCTTTAAAAATACAAGATTATCTTCACTATGAATGTAAAACGGTCCAAGCAGATATGGGTTATGCTCACACCGAGGCAACCATATGTCACCCCAACGGCCAATTACTGGCACTAAGCCGGCAGTTAGTGGGCGTTTATGATAAAAGAAGTTAAAACTAGATTAGATAGCCCGATATAAAGGGCAGGAGGTTTAGGGTATTAAAAACCAAGCGAAACCAAGTGCGCGACAGCCCCTTGCGGGCCTTAAAATTCTCGAGTTATCTTCTATGGTAACTTGTGCCATGGCTAGCATGACTATGGCAGCCCAAGGAGCCAGCGTCATCAAAGTCGAGCCCCCAGGTATGGGTGATACCATGCGTCATCTGGGTCATCAAAAAAATGGCATATCTGCTCTATTTCATAGCTGCAACCGGGGTAAGCGCTCACTGGCCATCGATTTAAAATCCGCAGAAGGTGTTGAAGCAGTAAAAGCTATTGCCTTGGATGTTGATATTGTGATGCACAATTATCGGCCCAGCGTGATGGAACGCTTGGGCTTAGGTAGTGAAGTACTGCGCGCTATTAACCCGCGTCTAATCTATGTTGCCGTAACGGGCTTTGGTACCACCGGCCCCAAGGCAGGAGAGCCGGCCTATGACCATGTAATTCAAGGCATGACCGGATTTACCGACCTACAGGGTGCCGGCGACGAATTCAGTTATATTCGCACCTTGTTATGCGACAAAATTACAGCCTACACCGTGTGCCAAGCAGCGACCGCAGCACTGGTAGCAAGAGCGACCACCCAAGAAGGGCAGCACATCGACATATCTATGCTGCACGCCTGTTTAGCCTTTATGTGGCCCGATGGTATGATGCACAAAACTCTGCATGACGATGACGTAGTGCCCATGTCACCCATGTCAGACTACTACCAAACCTTAAATTTGCACGACGGCTCCATTGCCCTTGCACCTCTGCGTGACCCGGAGTGGAAAGTGGTGCTTGACTTGATCGGTTACCCAGAACTACTTGATGGCCCTATCTTTGCCACTATGGGCAGTCGGTTAAGCAACATGGACAAGGTTAACCAGATAATTAAGGCACCACGACAAGACGTCGGTGTGACCAAAGCTCTTAAAATACTAAAAGCCGCCGATATACCCTGTGCGCGCTGTGAACATCGTGATACTTTAATGGAAAATCCACAAATACAAGCGATCGGCGCCTTAGAAACCTATGTGACTGAAACTCTAGGCCGACTAACGCTTCCGACCCCGCCAGTGCAGTTTGCCGGTGCGGCTACCTCACAAGCCCTACCCAGCCCAACTCTTGGCGAGCAGAGTCGAGATATATTAAATGAGCTAGGTTGGGATGATGCACGAATCGATACTCTGGTAGCAAAACAGATCGTGCAGTGTAGTTGAAGCCGGAGAAAAAATTTGGATGCCTCTAAGGCCTGCCAAGCTCTGTAATATAAAAGTTCATTGGTCATCGATGCAAGCCTATTTTCACAAAATCCATTTCAAGAAGTATCAGTTGCTCGAGGGGTTTAGCACGCGATTAGGTGCGCTCTAAACCTCGCCGAATAAGATGATTGACGTAGTTACGTGAAGCCTTTGTCGCAGGATTGCCACTTCCACTGTAACGGTTCATCCAGGTTTCAATACGCTCGATTTCTATCAAAGCCGCTGAGCGTGAGCGATAGTCGTAAGGATTTTCTTCACCTACTGCAACAATACTGAGTAATCTATCAACATATTCAATCTGTAAATTCTGACGAAACGAATTAGTATCCTCTCGTAAGTCATCTTCAAAAATAGCCTGAGTTAGATCTGATAATACAGATTCAAGTGAATAAGTATTCCCGTATAGCCCGGTATCTGTGATGCGCGCCATGACCACGGGATGCAGTAAATGATTCAACACATCTTGCTGTGTCTGTAATGCACGAGCATGTATCTTTGGGTCCTCTGTTTCACCCCAATGGTCAAAACCACGACGCTGCATCGCCAAATGACTGACCAATTCGTCGGGCAGCTGAAAGGCGTTGACGCCAAAGACCGATTCATGGAGTACGTCCATCGCTTCGCTTTGTCGTGTTTCAGGTACCGGAGTATAGGGCACAGGCGTCTCAGTATTGGCGGTGGGGAGAGTTCGATCGATGTAAATACCGCCGATATAGCGAGAAACAACTCTCGCTTGCCGTTGGTGCTCGCTTGCAATGACCTTGTAAGCATTGCGTAATTCAGCCCAGCTTTGATCCGGACGAGTCATTTTTTCTCGTAATGTTGCCAGAGATTGGTTTAAAAGAGCAAAGCGGCCTGATGCATAACCGATGGCATCAGATGACATATCGTTAATGTTAATCAGAGGGTCAATGGCTCGGCCCACTGAACGCATATCGTCGGCGTCGTTACCAAATGCTAGCTGTGGTTCTGCTGACCGAGCCAGATGAGATTTCCGTCTGTCTCCCTCAAGATCTGGATCATAGCCAAATTGAATAGCCCATACGTCATAGGGACCAGGCCGAGTTGTATAGAAATCACCCTGTTCACGGCCAGGAGGCGCTAGGTTAACCGCACTGTAATCCATAACGGATGCGCTGATAATTCCCTTAGTTTGTTTGGCATCATGAATCTTATCGTTACCGACCAACTGAGAGCCACGCATATTGTGATTTAGACCGAGGGTATGACCAACTTCGTGCAGAGTAAGCTCGTAAAGAGATTCGTGAACCATTCGCCCCATAACAGCTTTATCACTTGCGAGTGCAGCACTTACACGGGCTAATGCGTTTCCATGGGCAATATTAAAGCTTGCAAGACAGTGCCTAGCCGATAAGCCGCGTTGATTTACTGATGTGATCGACGACTCGTTTGACCTAAAGATGCTTTCAGACCTCACCCGATTACTAACGTAGATGTCTTCGAGCATAATATCTGCACCTAAAATTTGTCCTGTTCTTGGGTTGGTAAAAGACGGTCCATAGCCACCAAAGGGTGGATTCGGAGATGATGTCCAGCGAATAACGTTATAACGCACGTCACCCGCATTCCAAGTCGCATCGATAGGTTGATCTTTTACAACAATGGCATTCTTAAACCCAGCTTTTTCAAAAGCTTCATTCCAGGCAAGTACGCCTTGTCTGACAGATTCGCGATAAGTGTCCGGGGTGGTATTTTCAAGCCACCAGACAATTGGTTCAATAGGCTCTGAAATTGCCAGGGAAGGGTCTTTCTTCTCCAGATGCCAACGATTAACCAAATCGCGATAAGGCGTGATTGAGTGGCTAGTAAGATCAGTTATTTGATCTCTAAAATAACCTACACGAGCATCATCAAATCGAGGTCGATAACTGTTTTCTGGCATCTCCAGAAATGTATGCTGGAGTTTGACCAATATCGAACGGGGATCAGTGATTTCATCGCCACCTGACACGTAAGGCTCATCATTTTCGTAAGCGTAGATCACCCTAATGTCGATATTTTCAGGGTAGACTTTTAGATCATCGTAGCGTGTTTTTTCTTCGGATAATCTGCCTAGCGAAAACTGTTTGTGAGCTGGTTCATCAGGATCCGCTAGAAAGTTAACCTGATGCAATGCTTCCTTCAACAGCACCGTATCCATATTAATTAGATAACGCTGACCGTCTTCACTAGTCGCATCAATCTTGACACTGGCCAGCAGCGCATTGCTAATATTTGCCTCACTGGCGCGCGATAAGGCGCTATCAGGGTCGAAATAAAAATGAGTGTTTTCTTCTATGAACTCGATTCTGTCATAGTACTTATGCAGTTTAAACACCGCCTGATCGCGATAATTACCGCGAAATAGACCTGCTTGAGCAACACCATTTTCAGAGTATGCGGAGTAGATGTATTCCTTATTAAACTGATCATCGGAAATTTCAAAAAAGACCGAGCCGTTATCAGGATCACGATATAAGGTGAAAAGGCCAGCGCTCATCTCAAATTCAGCTACCATTTCTTCTAATACTTTCGGTACTTCTTCATCGGCGGCTTCTTCATGTTCACTCGCTAAAATCGGTGCCGACGGCATCACAAAACTTAAAACCACCAAGAACAAATAAAGCCATTTTGTAGATAAAAACATAGTAGTAACTCCGCTACTGAATAAAGTAATCAAACTGACGGTGGAAGATAGACGTCAAATTAATGATAAGCAAGTAAAGTCTGGGGCTAACTTTGATTGATTTAATATCCACGCTATAAACTTTTAGGGATCTAGGGTTTATATAAGCTCCATTGTTGCCTTTAGCCTCAGATGTTTGAGGCCAAAGATAATTCATAAAGCCTATATAAGTTTGTATTTCAAACCGGATAATCTAGAAGCTTTTGAGTAGCTACATCATCCTATATTTACCCAACAACCACTAAAGCTTTATGCACTGACCTATGGCAATATAGTGGCTGACTAACACACGACTTGTCCGCCAATAGAAACAAGCGTAATAACAATAAAGACTCAGGTCTAACAATGGGTAAAATGTTCCTAGAGAAAGTCCAATATGGTGCTTGGCTAATCGCCCGAGTGCTGTTTCTTTGCTGTATTTTTTCCGTGCCTGTCGCCTCTGCCACGGAACTCGGCGCTATTGAGTTAACTGACACCTGCCCACCCAGTTTTAGCCTGAGTGATGACAATCGTTGTTCGCTTCGCCACATGTATCAGCTTTATGACTCTCTTCAAGATAGCGGTATTGGTGGGCTGAAAACTGCATTGCCCGAAGCTCGGGATGGCTTTAGCCCTCAGCAAATTGATTTGGGCCGCTTGTTGTTTTTTGACCCTATCTTATCTGCCGACAACAGTCTTTCTTGTGCGACCTGCCATAATCCTAATCAGGGGTTTAGCGATGCCATGGGTCGTAGTGTGGGTATTAAAGGTCATGTCCAAAAGCGCTCAGCACCCACCTTATGGAACAGCACGTTTTTATCGTCTTTCTTCTGGGATGCACGAGCTAGTAACTTTGAAGAACAGGCCCTTGGTCCGCTGTTTAGCGCCCATGAAATGGGCAACACGCCAGAACAGTTGATGTCTAGCATGAACAGTGTCAGCGCGTATAAGCGACTTTTTAAACAGGCCTTTCCCAAGCAAGCTGCAGCTATTTCAGTTGCCAATATAATCACGGTATTAACCGCCTTTCAAAGCTCTCTTGTCTCCCTGAATAGTCGCTATGACCGGTATGCCCATGGCTACCATGACGCTTTAAATGACGACGAGATTGCTGGCTTAAATGTGTTTAGGTCTTTTGTGGCCCGTTGCTCCCAGTGCCATACACCGCCGTTGTTCACCAACCAACAGGTAGCCGTTATTGGCACCCCCGAACCTGCAGGGCTACCACGAGATATTGGCGCACAGGAAACATTTAACTCCAAGGTGTTACGCGGTGGTTTCAAGGTGCCGACTCTGCGCAACATAGCGCAAACAGCGCCTTATATGCACTCGGGCCGTTTTGAAACCCTACGTGAGGCGGCGGAGTTTTACACCGGTGGCCGCGGTCATGCGGTACCCGAAGATGAAGACTTATTGTTACACTGGCACATATCAGAGCCCAATTTAACCAGTAATGAAATTGATCAACTGGTAGACTTTATGAAAACACTCAGCGATGAAAGCCTGATTCCTGCCACGCCCAAGCAGTTACCGTCTGGCCTACCGTTTAAGCACATGGAGAATACGCATGAAAAAACTTAATATCTTGGCTATTAGCCTCGCCGTCATCACCTTTGCCATCGGCTGGTATCTCGGTAGCAGTAATGAGCCACTAACGATTACCAGTAGTCAGGGGGGTAAAAGCTACAGCGGTGGTTATGTAGCAGACCCACAGGCAAATACTGCGTCGACCGGTGCAGTTAAGATGCGGACCACTGAGGGCACAACTCATGTAATTAACCCCGGCGACTCTATTCAGGCTGCGGTTGAGTTAGCACAGCCAGGGGATACTATTCAGGTCATGCCAGGTACTTATTCAGAGACAGTTTATATAGACAAAGACGACATACATTTACTTGGCGTTATCGTGGAAGGAGAGCGTGCAACCCTTGATGGTTTGAAAAAACTTAATGACGCTATTCTCTATTCAGGCAACAACATTGTTATTGAAAACTTCAAAATTATTGACTACAAGGGCAATGGTATTATGAGCCAGGCTGGGAATAATTTTGAGATTCGCAATAATCTTATTATCGACACAGGCATTTACGGCATTTTCCCCCAGCTAGGTAAAAACGGTTTAATTGAACACAACATAGTGTCTGGCATTGCCGACGCGGCAATCTATGTGGGCATGAGCGATAACATTCATGTGGCCTACAACGAGGTTTTTGATAGTGTGGCTGGCATTGAAATAGAAAACAGCCGCCATGCTATTGTTGAACACAACAACGCCCATAATAACACCGGTGGCATTTTGGCCTTTATTACCCCGGGCCTCCCCATCAAAGACACTTATGATGTGATTATACGTAACAACTTTATTCTTGATAACAACACCCCGAACTTTGGTGCACCAGGTTCGACTGTTTCGGGTATTCCCGCTGGCACGGGTATCCTAATTATGGCCGCAGATGACGTGGTGGTCGAAGGCAATATTATCAGTAACCACAAAACCGCTGGCATTTTGATTACCGACCATGGCAATGCAGCTAATCTAACTCTTGACCCTGAGTCTGATCCCAATCCTGATAGAGTGATGATTCTCGATAACGTGATGCTCAACAACGGCTATGACACTATTGATGAAGTCAAAGCCTTTGCCTTAACCGAGCTACATACGGGAGATATCGACATCTTCCAAATGGGCCCCACCGAAGACAGCTGTATTATCAATCGTCATCGCTACAAAACTGTCGGCATTGGTGACTTTAAAGATTGCGACTTTACCAATACCGACAATATCGACACCTATCTCTTGGCAGGAGGTGCGGAACCCAGGGTTATCGACCCCACTGAGCGCGGGGAGATTGCCTACCTTGGTGTTTGTACTGGTTGTCATGCCTATGCTGGCCGGTTAATTGGCCCATCGGTTACGGAGATTCAGGCGTTATATGCTAACCGCCCTGAGGCCCTAGTTAACTATATTAATGCACCAACCGCTATGCGTGCAGACTACCCTGAGATGCCGGCACAAAATTATCTGAATGCCGAAACACAGCTAGCTGTAGCTAATTATATTTTACAGGTAGGGAATTGATAACCAACAGGTTTGATCAGCCTGTTAGATAATAGTCCAGAATCCCTGTACTGTAGATAGACGATTCTTCAGCATTACAACGCAGCAGTTCCTCGCGCACATGCAGTCTTGCCTTATCCAGGCGCTTCATTGATCTAGCCGTAAAGGGACCATAGCCAACATCTAAATCAAAGAACTTTTCACCGCGTTGCGCAGCGCCAATACTGCTAGCAGCAAACTGTTGGTAGGTGCGCTGGGCATAGTCAAATAATGGGTAAATTGTATCTGGGAGCTTATCCTCGGCTAACCATTGGGCGTCGTCTTTAGCTTCCTGCCAAACGCGATCGACATAGCCTTTAAATACAGCCAAGTTATCACCCAGCCAAGCTTTTGGCTCTGGGTCGAGTAAAAAATGTGCTTTGAAAGGTCCTACCAAGGCAAAATCGGCAAGACAGGCGCGATTACCCAATAAAAAGTCATGTTTGTTAAAGTGACTCACTAAAAGGTCCACAAAAATACCAAAGTCTTTCTTTATGGCCTCTGCCTGGTCATCTCCCGCCCCCTGAACCACACAAGCATTGGCGCCAAAGGAGTTGTACATCATCTCACCAACATCAGCGATCTGATGTTCTTCCGCATCGGTGGTAGGACTGTCTATGGAGCGCCCTAATAAGAGGTTCATGCCAAAATTTTTACCCGCGGCAGTGACATTCTCTGGATAGCACCAACGCGAATGCAAGGCGTGACGAGGTAGCCAGTGGTTAAAAACATCTTCAAGCACAAAGCAGGCGCTACGCTGGTTTGGGCCTTTAGGTATTACCGGATACCCACTAAAGCGGTCATGAAGCACAGGGCCAATGCTGATAGTGTCGTTTAACAGCCAGCCATCTGGAGTTTGCAACAGGGGGACAAAGCGTGTTCCGGCCCGGGCATCAATAGCGGGTGCACTCTCAAGGGTTTTGTATTGCCATTGGTAGGGAATATTTTGATAAAGCAGTTGTGCCTCGAGCTTGCGGGTAAACATGCTCAACTCTTGCCCGATTAGAGTATAGATTCCTTGGTACATAGACTGACCTTATCTGCATTTTAACTTTAATCTTTTAACGCCCTAGCTCGCCCCTGCGTCTAAATACGTTGTCGCAGCAACTCTCATTTCATCCGTTATTGGAATAGCCGACCTTGCCGTTAAATCAAAGAAGACGCTGGTACTTTCTAAGGTCGCAGCTGTGGTACCTTTGCCAATATTATGCATGGTATACAAGGCTGTTATTGACTTAGTACCTACTCTAACCAGAGTCCCAGTGATTTCAAGCAAGTCTCCCTCAGCCACTTCGTCAAGATATTCAATGACATGTCGCACATCTGCCCACCCCGTATTTTCGATTTTGGCCTGCTCACCAGACCATCCAAAAATAGCATAAATTAGGTGATAGGATGCGTCGTCAAACATGGCAACGTAGTGACGTGTTGTCATGTGGCCCATCACATCGCAAAGTGACGGGTGGCTAATGCCTTTATATAAGATCATAGCAATGAGTCTCTTTTATCTGTTAATTTAATGTAGGCGACAAAAATGCACATAGTGGCTCGCTCGGATGCTTAGATGCTAAAAGCGTATCACCAATTGACAGGACATTAGGTGATTCCTGCGAAAAGGCTGGCCAGTGAGGTAAATCGACCTGATTAGGATTGCCTGTGCTGGCAAAGTTTACCCAATAATTCTGCAAAACTTCAGTGAGACTTCGATCAGCCTCCGCAGTAGGTAGCCAGTCATCATGGGTGTCAAAAATATAGGGCAATTCAGCACCATGATAGGCGCCCATAGAAGCAGCCATTTCACCCTCTCGTTGTCTAGTAAAATAATAAAACCAAGATCGTCCCTGCATATTAGATAGTCCTTTTGCCAAGGTCAAAGAAGGGCAAAGAAATGATTTTGCCGTGCTAAGGATATTTAATTGCTCTCGGACGGTTAATCCATTTTTTAGCAATATTTTTACGTCCGCCACATCAGATTTATCGACCTCAGAATCCAGCCAACTATCAACATTAATATCATTATCCAGATACATTAAGGATTCATCTTTGTTTGATCCAATTAATAATTCAATCGCATGTAAACTTTTAGATTTCAGACTATCCATAAGCGGTTCATGAACGCTTTGACCATCAACTGCTATGTCAAAATAATGGTCTTTATATACCTCATCTGCTGTCTCTAAAACTTGCTTGGCTGAAATCTTCCGAAGTTGTCTTTTGATATCTTTTTCCTGACCGACGACTAACGTTGAGGCAAACTCAAGGCCCAAAGTAGAATGATCTGCTTTAGTACTTTTATTTAACATTGAAGAGCCCGAACTTTGATGAATGGCTCGGGAAAATAATCCCGAGCTAGCGGGTATGGCCATTAAATAATCTAGATTGCTCGCTCCAGCCGACTCTCCCATTACAGTAATTCTTGCTGGATCTCCGCCAATAGTGGCTATGTTGCGATTAATCCACCGTAAAGCTTCTACTAGGTCGAGCAACCCAAAATTTGAATGCTTAAATTCGGGATGGGAGAAAAACCCAAACACACCCAATCGATAAGCGACAGAAATTACAATTACACCTTTTTTGGCCAAGTTATGCCCAATATAATTTGGCTCATAAGACCATCCAGCCTTGTTAGATCCACCATGAATATAGACGATAACCGGCAGTGTATCTTGACTGTCACCATTCTTAACAGGTCGCCATATATTTAAATAAAGACAATCCTCGCTTAAAGCTGGCGTCTTAATTACTTGGGGATCGCCTCCAAATTCCACCACGACATTTTTGTACCATTGGGTTATGCGATCTCCCTGCATACAGGCCGGTGCAAATTCATCCGCGTAATGTGATCCGTTTAAGCTATTCATTGATCTTGGTGGTGCCCATCGAAACTCACCAACAGGGGGCTCAGCAAAAGGAATACCTAAAAAAGACTCTGTTCTTCCATCTTCATTAGTTTGTCCAATAATAATTGATGTCGAGTCTAATTGAAGCTGCGGTTGATCCATCAGAGTTGAGTCGGTTTTTGACTCACAGGCGCTGAGGATCAGCACAAGAAAGCCTGCACAAAACTTATTAATTAGCCTTTGGCCTAAGATCATTCTAGTTACTCCATTGAGATGACGACACAGCCACCAAATCCACCCTGTTCAATAAGTTGATGTCCGTGGCTCAAACTATCTAACGGCACTACATGGGCAATTCTGTGCTGTAATTTTTCTGTTTTTAAAGCATCAGTAATATCATCTATTGCCTGTACTTTTGCTGTCTCAGGCATGGCATAAACAATAATCATGCGAAGAGTAAGGTCCATGTACATCATCTGTAAAAAAGGCAGTGACGGTTGTTGAACCTGAGTAGATGAATAGGTTGCAATAACGCCATTAGGCGCTATACAGCTTAAAACTTCAGGTAAGTTAGCACCAAATTCAACATCAACCACCCGATCAACTTTTTTACCCTCAGTAGCTTGTAGTACCTGCTGAGCCCAATTTGGCTGCCGGTGATTTACCACCTGACTAGCGCCCATTTCAAGACACAGTGCCTTATCTGCTGCATTACTGGCAGTAGCAATCACTGTTGCTCCGGCTATTTTTGCCCACTGTATTGCATAATAACCAACACGCCCTGCGCCACCAGTCACCAAGATAGTCTTACCTCTAACATCTCCGTCAGCATGAACACACCTATGTGCAGTCATTGCTGGAATACCTAAACAGGCACCAACAGTAAAGTCTGTATTGTCGGGTAAGGCCACCGCTCGATTTGCGTCCAGAGCTATGTACTCTGCTGCAGTACCTAGCAATCGTCCATATTGGGCCTGATAAACCCATACTCGCTCTCCTACTCGCCTGTCAGTTACACCTTTGCCGACGGATGCAATGGTTCCGGCACCATCGCTGTGCGGAATCACTAGTCCATTATCGAGCAAGTTGGGGAACGCTCCAGCGCGTTTTTTAACATCTGAAGGATTCACTCCACTGGTGGCGAGTTTCACAAGAACCTGCCCAAAACCAACACTCGGTTTTGGCTGCTCGCCTACCTTAATAACGTCTTCCGCCTCACCAAATTTTTCAAACCATCCTGCTTTCATAAATTCTTCCTAAAAATAGTGTTAATTTCTGTTGCAGATCAATCCAACCAATTAGATAAACTTTCAGTGTGTCCATCAATAGGAATCGCCTGCCCACTTATATGCTGTGCGGCCTTCGAACACAGAAAATCAATAGTTTCAGCAATGTTTTCTGCCTCCACAAAAACTCTTAACGAATTCTGACGCACGTAAACATCGCGAATTGACTGCGGTGAGACGCCCCTGGTCTTTGCGTCTAAATCAATAACGCGTTCAATACGCGGGCCATTGACGCTCCCCGGGCAGATAGCATTGACTCTCACCCCATGAGGCCCAAGCTCCATTGCCCAGGTTTTGGTTAATCCAACAATCGCCCACTTTGCAGCAGCATAGGGGGAGCGAAGAGGCATACCAAATAATCCCGCATTGGAAGACATATTAATCATGTTGCCCTTAGATTCTTTCAGTAAGGGAACTGCTTTGCGAGTGACATAAAAAATACTATTTAAGTCGATATTAATCGTATTATCCCAGTCTTCAGGGAGAATATCTTCGACAGCCGCAGTAGGGCCGGCTATACCAACATTGTTAACTAATATATCAAGCCCGCCATAAAGCCTCTGAAGGTCATCAAAAACTTTGTCTACCTGCGTTACTTGGGAAACATCGGCGCATGTTGCAGTAATATCAGGATGCTCGGATTTTAAAACGTCAATTGCTTGCTGTGCGATATCGCAGATATGAACCCTGCACCCCTTAGACGCAAAATGCTTTGCGATAGCGAGCCCTATTCCAGAGCCACCAGCGGTCACTAGCACTATTCTCGACAAATCACTCATATACGGGCCACTCTTCAATTAATTCTAATTATTTTTTAGACAAAGGCTAAAAACACCTCAACACTCAATATGTCGACTCAACATAATAAATCGACCGCACAGATACGCAAATCTACCACGAATTTTCACATATTCGTCAGTAATTCTCACCACTACTCTTAACAATCCTTTATGCTTGCGCCCAGAATATAAAATCCATCCGGTAAACTCTCATCAAAGGACACAAACTGTCAATGAATAGACCGATTTTAGAGACCAACAATATACATCCCAGTATCCAAAAAGTGGTAGCAGAAAATCAAGCCGATATCGTGACTGAGGTGCAACAAGCTATCGCCAATAATACCATTGTGGTCATTGGCATGACGCAAAATCCTGCACCCAAAAGAGCACGCAAGGTCTTAGACGAACTAAACATAGAATATACCTATCTTGAATACGGTAGCTATTTCAAACTATGGCGGCGGCGCAACGCACTTAAGATGTGGTCCGGATGGCCTACTTTCCCGATTATATTTGTAAAAGGTATGTTGATAGGTGGATCTAGCGACCTAAGAGCCTTGATAGAAAGCGGCGAGCTTCAGGCTATGCTGGCAGCAACAAATGATTGATCTCTCCTAACCGGTAGATCACTCCATTAAGCCAGCACCGTATTGATCTAGCTTGTTGATTCTTATGACGGCCTGAATTTCATGAACATAGACTTCTCTAAGCTCCGAATATTCAAGCAAATTTTCGGCCAAAAGATGTCCGCTGACAAGATTGTCTTGGCTAAGTAAACTTGATCGATGCTCACGCAAGTCGCTGTACGCTCTGTGAGTGTTTATATTGCGTAGGTAAGACCTAATTGCATCACTAACGCTGTCAAACTTGGCTACCTCATGCTTGGACCCTGGGTTTCGTCTAAGCGGAACCAGTCCACAACCCTCTTGATAGCACCATTGACCAAATAAATTATTAGCCTGAACAGCGAAGCGTGAGGTGCCCCAAGCAGATTCCATGGCCGCCTGAGCCAGTGCTAAAGAAGCGGGTACTTCATCGACTCTCAGTAATAGTTCATTAATAACCATCTTGTTAGGCTGCTCAACATCAACTTTGTAATACCCAGACAACTCTTCAATAAAATTCTGATCCTCATTATTGAGGGATTCAATAGTTGTCTCTGCCAAATCTAGAAGCCTGACTCGCTGCGCTCTTATCAGCTGATTCTGCTCTTCAACCAGAGGAAAAATATAGTTAAAAAAAGCAGTTTTTTTCTGTTTAACGTCTGTATAAATACTGAAATCTGGCAATGGACTAGAATCACCCCTATCAGAACAGGCACCAACACCTAGGGCGGACAATAATAAAATTGTTAGTAAAGTCGCGGTTTTTTTGATATTAATCATAAATCTATACTACAGCCCAACCTATGTCGGGCTTGCCTTATTTTAAATTGTCTGCAAAATTAAACCTGCTGTCAGTAGGTGTTTTATGTTTATATCAACAGCAATACGTCAATGCCGAGCAAGACAAAAATTCCCCGCATCATTAACTTTGAGCGCTTGTCCAACATGGCATATTTTTGAGACAACTTATCAATCTCTTCTTTGGCGGCAGCGCCGCTTTGCTTAATCTGGGACAAACTCTCAGTCATTACAGCCGCGGTGGTGACACCTGCCGCGCCTAAGCCTAGCTTTTTTAGAAACTGTCGGCGCTCTACTAAACCTTGTTTCATTCCATAACTCCTTTTATCTAAAATTGCCGATGCTATCCTGAGGTTGCAATAAAAATCGAACAGCCGCGGCGCCAGCTCCTAAAGCAAGAGCAGGTTATAGTTATTTAACCTCAATTTCGATCACTTCAGACATTACCGCAGGGCTATGAGGAATATGGATGTGATTAGCCAATAGTAACTGCAACCTATGTTTACCGAGCGGCAAACTAATCTTAGTACTAGTTTGACCTTTACCAAAATGCCGCACTTGATCGGTGGCGGGTAAAGGCAGATTCAGATTCGGCAATTGGTCTATATTGATCAACAGATGATGGTGGCCCGAATTAGGCGCCGCCATGCCCGCAGGTGATAACTCCATACCACTCAGACCAAATTTTATTTCAATTTCCTTCTCCTCTTGAAAGGAAAAGACTTGTCCCTTCTTAGGTTCGATAAAGTAGACTCGCGCATCAGCAGGCGCAGCTGAAACAGGCATCTGTGCATGAGCGATGGCTATAAACATCGATCCCATCAAAAGTGGAATTAAAGTTAATGATCTACGTCCTATAAGCCTGTTCAACATCCCAAAACCCCTTCTAACTATTAAGTAAAACTGAAGCGGTCAGTTTATCAGTAAAAATACATATTGAGTCTATTCAAACACCACCTAATTAACATTTAACCTAATTTCGCGTGACCATCAATCTAACGTGGCTCAAAAGAAAAAATAACAATTATTTTTGCTAGTGACTTAGACTCCTGATCTGTTTAACCTTAGACTACAGCTAATTAATTTTCATATAACAAATACAGAGATAATCAATGATGATAAAAAAAATTCTACTGGCTATGTCAATACTGTCTTCCGCCTATGTAACTGGAGCGGACTTAACTACGACAAAACCAGAAAGGGTTGGCATGTCCACAGATCGACTTACGCGTATTGGTACTTTAATGCAGGCGTATGTAGATCAGGAAGCCATAGCTGGAAGTGTAACCTTGATCGCCCGAAAGGGTAAAATTGTTCATTTTGAGCCAACCGGTGTACTGAATTTAGACACAGGTGAGCCAATGCAAAACGATTCTTTATTCCGTATTTACTCGATGACAAAACCGATCACTAGTGTTGCTGCGATGTTACTTTTTGAACAAGGTAAATTTCAACTAGATGACCCCATTGCCCAGTATTTACCGGAATTTTCCAACGTGAAAGTCTTAGTGGATGGCAACCTTGTCAACCCAGATCACGCTCCAACCATTCGAGAATTATTGAGTCATACCGCCGGTCTCACCTATGGGATTTTCAGTAATACTGAGGTAGATAAACTCTACCGAGAGGCCCTCTGGGGCGATCGTGCCATGTTAGATTTAACTAAGTACCGAGGGGACGGAATTGAAAGGAGAGTCAAGGATCTTGATGAATTATCCAAGACTATTGCCAGTATTCCATTACTCTACCAACCAGGTTCACAATGGGTATACAGTATATCTGTAGATATTTTGGGGCGACTGATTGAAGTAATTTCAGGGCAATCTCTGGATCAATTTTTACAGCAAGAAATATTCGATCCATTGGAGATGGAA
>Ga0308018_10000626_pt1 | contig 17365 bp, 10 predicted proteins | sample Neamet282_FD_203130 | JGI IMG/M metagenome (GOLD analysis project Ga0308018, IMG submission 203130) | Marine microbial communities from water near the shore, Antarctic Ocean - #282 | ecosystem: Environmental > Aquatic > Marine > Unclassified | place: Southern Ocean | collected 2014-10-01
TTCACAGTGATACATGCGCTGGAGCGGTGATGTTGCAATCATCACCGGCAGGTATACTTCAAATGATGATTCTACAGTAATGGAATTGTGGGCTAGAGCCCGTAGCAGTGAATCTGTATTACTTCGGGTCCATGGAATCAAACCTTGGTTTGAAATCACCCCCCATGGAAGATGGAATGAATCCGAAGCATTGGCAGAAAAAGTAGCCGAAGATTTGGAGCAGGTATTGGGCCATGAAGAGGTTAGAGAAATCGAAGGGCCAGAAATGAAATGGACCGATTTAGGAATTAAACCGGTTTGGAAGGTATATGTGACTCAGCCATTCATGGTGCCTAAAATGAGACAAGAATTAGTTGGGCGCTGGACTATTCTGTCCGGCGATATACCATTTATCAATCGATTTTTCCTCGATGGGGATTTATCGATGCACGTCAGCGTGGATGGGGAAGTCGTAGAGAGTGACCATCCAGTCGATATTTGTCTGGAAATTACAATGGATGATGTAAGTCATTGTGAACCATTCCCGGCTCCGTTCAAGATATTCTCATTCGATCTTGAGACCTCTATCGCGCATAATACAATCCTCTGTGCAGCCGCAGTAACCGAAGATATGGGCACGGGTGAAAGAACCAGGCATACTTATGCTGGTGATGAAGAATCAATACTTCGAGAGTTGACTCAATTGGTCAGAAGTAGTGACCCTGATATTATCACAGGTTACAATATCGACAATTTCGATATGAGGCGTATCTTCGATAGAGCAAACCTCATCGCTAAACGAGACAAATCTCTCAAAGTTGCTACAATGGGATGGGGGCGTGTTTCAACTTCAGAAGAAGGCCGTCGCCGAGACACTCTATTTCCTACTAGGGGTGCTGCCCGTGCATGGAATTTAGGAGGTCGTTGTGTGATGGATGCATGGTGGCAAGCACGCCAGGCTCTAAGGCCGCAGCGCGAGACTCTCAAATTTGTTTCACATCTTTTATTCCCTGATGATGAAGATATGCAAAAGATGGATGTTGATGCTTCTAAGATGGATGAAGAATGGGCAGCTCGCCCGGATGTCGTAATAGAATACTGTCTGCGAGATGCCGAACTTCCATTGAACATAATGCACGAGATCCAAGCATTCCGTCGTAAAGAAGCAGTAGCGGCTGTAGCAAAAGTATCGCTTGATACAAGTGCGAACGGTACCACTTCTCAGTTGATTGATTCACTGGTGGTTAGATTGGCTGACCGTTCATCAATCGGTGTACCGTTAACCGGTTCTGCTGATAAAAAAGAAGGCAAAATTACCGGAGGATATGTTCACGATGTCGAAGCAGGATTGCATCCATGGGTTGCAATACTCGATTTCAAATCGATGTATCCTTCAATCATGATTGGGAAAAACATCTGTTATACTACAAGAATAGATGAAGGAAGTACAGATCAGCCGGTTGAAGGTGAAGAAATCCATGAATCACCTACTGGTGCAAAATTCCGGAACGAAAGTGGTAGGCGCGGCATGGTTCCTAAATTACTAGAGAATCTAATGTCGCAAAGAGATGAACATAAATCTGGGATGAAAAGCGCAAAGGATGATGTAACACACTCATATCATGACCAGATGCAATATGCGGTCAAGATACTGATGAATTCATTCTACGGAGTTTTTGCTAGTGGGTTCTATCGATTCACTCATCGCGATTTAGGTTCCTCGATTACAGCATGGGCCCGCCATAACATCAAGAAAATCATTCATAGATTAGACGATGAAGGCCACCATGTTGTTTACTCTGATACAGATTCAATTTTTGTTAGAGCGCCGGTCGATGGCGTAGATGATCCAAGGCAAGTGATGATTGATTTTGGCCATAGCACGGCTGAGAGGTTCAGCGAAGCAAGTGCTGAACTTGAATTCGAAAAGGGCCTTTCAGTATTCTTTAGCCATGGTGCTAAGAAGAGATATGTTGGCCAAGTTGTTTGGCCCAAAGAAGAGATGCTTGTTCGTGGTTATGAAACTCAGCGAACCGATTCATTCGGTTATTTGACCGATGGGATGAAACAGATGTTCCGCTATGTACTTGCAGATGATTCGGAAGAGGCAATTAATTTAGCAATTGAAACGATTGCTGCTGCGAAGAACGGTGATGTACCTATACGTGATTTGATTATGAGCAAATCCTGCAAAGGCCGTTGGGATAAGAAAAGAGCAAAATGGGATTTTACCAAAGATTATGCAAATCCCGATTCAATGATTCAAGTCAGGGCTGCAAGGGCGTTGATTGACAAGGGTCTACCATTTACTCCGGGTATGAAGATAGCATACATCGTGACCAATGCAAGAATACGGCCGATGGAGATACAACCTTGGTTAGAGGAAAGCCCAGTTGTAGAGTATGATGGCCAATTCTATGCCGACCGCTTAGCTACAGCCTTTGGCAGAGTCACAGAAGCGTTTGGTTGGAATGCGAAGGAATTGCTTGCTGGAAACCGCCAAACATCGCTATTCTCGTTCTGAATAGTGGCCCGGGAAGGGCAAGGGTTGAATGGGACAAGGTGTCCTCCTCGTAGTGATGAAACCTATATTGATGGCACTGTTGTTCATTTCAGCCAGTCTCGCCGGGTGCTTATCTGATGACGAAACATCCTCTTCAGCAGTCGAGGCGATATTCGATTATGAGCCCGATAAAAACATCAGAACAGATGCTGATATCGATTTTGATGCAGGCGCATCACTTCCTTCAGGCGTCACTCTGACTTACAAGTGGGATTTCGATAACGATGGAGACTATGATGAAACAGGTAGGACTACAACTTGGTCTTATCCTGATACCGGGGAATATGAAGTGACCCTGACAGTTTCTGATTCAACAAATTCCGATTCACAGACCCGCACTATCAAAATTATTGATGCAGATGCAGTTGAGCCAAATGCAGATGCAGGTTCAGATGCTCCGTCGAATGATTGTGAAGGCGAAAGCGTGAGTTCAGGAAGTTACTACATAGCCTACATTTGTGAAATGGATAAGAGTACATCAAACAAGAATCTTCTAGCAACTACATCAGTTAACCTAGATGGTTCAGATTCTGAAGCAGGTGGCTCAGATGAATATATTTCTGATTGGGAATGGGACCTAGACCTTGAACGAGATGATGATGGCGACGGCGACAAGGAGAACGATGCTGACCTGAGCGGAGAGAATGTTGAGTGGAAAGAAGTTCCACCAGGGGAGTATAAAATTGCACTAACAGTTACCAATGGCGCTGGATTAAGCAGTGTTGACGAGGTTGTTGTTTACGTCAACTATGTTGCCAAGTGGAATGATTTCGCAATAGGTGGAAACACTTCTAACAATCCAATCGATATCGAATTCACATTCCCGGTAACTCAAGATCCTGATTCCGGAAATACCATCCGTCGTGCAGTTGGAGAATTGGTTTATCTGAAAGACGATGCTGATTGTACCAATCTTCCTGGCGCTAACAATTGCCGGGCTAAACTCGACCTCTATGGTTTCAACTCAACCGATGATGAAGCTGGAAATACTAGCGCAATTGGATTAGACCAACGCCAAAATGGCGATTGTGATTCAGATACTGATTGTGTTTGGTTACAGTTCACGGGGTCCTACCACTTCAGTGAGAATCAGTGGAAGGATGATGAATGGACTATGACCTTGCGTAATGAGAAGGTAAATGACTTGGAAGTAGAATCTCTGCTCATACGTCTGGTCTACAAGTGATGCACTGGAAGCCAGTCGACCTCACCTATTTTAGAAGATTATAGCCGTATACGCGTCGCGGTCTTCAAATAGGGGTGGAATGTCGGCAAGATGCAAAGGAGAGAGCAATATGGGATCTCAATGGGAAGATAAGAGCAAGCCACACCGTAATATCGTATTTATTGGACACGTTGACCACGGAAAGTCGACCACTGTAGGTCGCCTTCTTTTGGACTCCGGTCACATTGAAGCACACGTGATTGAAAAGAACGAAAAACTTGCTGTTGAAGCAGGTAAGGCCGGATTCGGACTTGCCTACGTAATGGACGGTCTGAAGGAAGAGCGCGAACGTGGTATCACCATCGACGTTGCTCACAAAGAATTCTTTACACCTAAGTTCTACTGGACTATCATCGATGCTCCAGGTCACCGTGACTTCGTAAAGAACATGATCACCGGTGCAAGCCAAGCAGATACAGCTGTACTGCTATGTGCTGCTAACGATGGTGTCAACGCTCAGACTAAGGAGCACGCATTCCTTGCTAAGGTATTGGGTGTTGCAGAGCTAATCATTCACGTTAACAAGATGGATATTTCCGGTGTTGACTGGGCAGAAGCAAAGTACAATACTGCATGTGAAGAAGTTACTCAACTTCTGAAGGTAGCAGGATTTGGAAGGCAACTTGACCGCATCCCAATGATTCCAGCTTCCAGTCTTAATGGAGATAACGTCTACGAGAAATCCGACAAGTGTTCTTGGTACAATGGACCTACACTATTCGAGGCTATCGACGCTGCAGTAATGCCGTCCAAGCCTGTTGACAAGCCACTTCGCCTACCAATTCAGGATGTCTACAAGATTTCCGGAATTGGAACAGTCCCAGTTGGCAAGATTGAAACCGGAACTCTAAATGTTGGAAAGACAGTAATGTTCAATCCTTCACAGAAGTCCGCTGAAGTCAAGTCGATTGAGATGCACCACACAATGGTACCTAAGGCAGAACCTGGAGACAACGTTGGATTCAACATTCGTGGACTTGCTGCTGATGAAATCCGCCGTGGAGACGTCGCAGGATACACTGACAGTGCACCTACCTTTGTCCGTCATGACGAACACTTCATTGGACAAATTCAGCTTATGGAAATTCCAAAGGCAGTTTCAGTTGGTTACACTCCGGTATTCCACGCTCACACCGCACAAGTTGCTGTGAAGTTCATGGAACTACTAGAGAAGACTAACAAGGCTGGAAAGGAAGCTAACCCTAGTTTCCTGAAGACCGGTGATGCATGTTTGATCCGCTTCCAACCTACCAAGCCAATGGCTATTGAACCGATGGACAAGTTCCCTGAACTTTCCCGCTTCGCTATTCGTGACATGGGTAAGACCGTCGCGGCTGGTGTCTGTATTAAGATCGAGAAGAAGGCTTGAGACCCGACTGGATTAAGATCCGAATGGAATAGGTGGATATCATGGCAGCAGTGACTCTAATCAAGCTAACAGGAGAGAACCATAGAGACATAGATTCAGTTGCATCTCAGATTAAGACAATCTGTGATAACGGCGGAATCAGTCTTCGTGGCCCAATCCCACTACCAACCCGTCGCCTTGTGGTACCTTGCCGCAAAGCACCAGATGGTGAAGGCAGTGAAACTTACGATCATTGGGAGATGCGAATTCATAAGCGTCTTCTAGAGATGGATATTACCAGTGGAAAGGACGAAAGTGCCCTAAGACAGGTCGCTCGTATCCCAATCCCTGACACCGTGAGCATCGAATTATCGATGCGCTCGATGAATTGAAACTAGTATACTGACTAGGGGCGCTTTTGGCGCTAACCCGATGAGTAGACGGTAAGTTGTATCGCTATCAAGCGATTAACTCTCCATAGATTACTAAGCAGATAATGTGCTTACTGTCTACTCATCAAAATCTTTCTTTACAACTTATTTTCTAAGTTGCGTTCAGCATTTTCAAAGTGCAGCACTTTCTGCTACACCCGAATCTACTAGATAATTTGCAGTAGCTTCGTCAAGGAATAGAATATCTCCTGCTCCAAGTTCAATCTCACCGTCAGCAGTGATGATTGGGTCATCCATTGATTGCAAGACTCTAACTCTCATCAATTGACCTTGTTCAGGTTCGGATATTTCTTCAACAACTTCCGGTGGTGCTTCAACAGATGCTTCAGCATCAGCCCAAGCATCGAAATCCATCACTTCGCTCTTCTTAGAAGGCGCAAGATCCATTGCAGCAGCATGATTGCTTCCTTCCTCCATTGCAGTAGCAATCGGGCGTTCCTCAACAGGCTGAATTCCTTCTAATTCTGGAAAAGCATCAGCCTTAGCCAGATTCTCTTCCTCATCCAATTCCCTATCTGGTAATGGTCTAGAATTCTCTTCGAGTGCAATTGTTGGTGGTCCCTGTCCAGTAAGGCCTCCGCTTTCAGGAACAAATGAATCTAGTTGAGTTGTTCCTGCTGCTAAAGTGAAACTTTGACTGAGTTCTTCAGAAGCAAGCCCCATTTGCATAGCGTTCCAATTAACCGCTTGCTTGAACCGATTCAATTGTTCTGTTGCATTAGAATAAAATTCACGCTCCGATGGGTCATGACGAGACCAATCCAGGTTAGCAAGTTCTTGGCCTTGTGAGCCACCTTCAGTCCGTAGAGCGACACTTGCTGAATGTTGCATCATTGCAACCAATCTCTTACGAGCGAGTTCAGATGCAGTTCGGCGGATATTGGCCTGTCTCTTCTGTATTGTCTGCATTTTCAAAGAAGGCCCAACTGTTCTGTAGACTTCGTGGACTTCCAGTTCGACAGTGTCGAGTAACTGCCCGACCTTTACCCAAAAATCCTGACGAGGTAATGGCATTGGTACACTTCTTCCAACTTGTTGCCGTAGAGTCGAGAAGAGTTGTTCCTCGACCTCCTTGGCCTGAGAGGGATTGAGGAAGGTCCGCTCGGCCATGCTTCTTCTCGTGGCGCGGGCCACCTATCAACCCTTCAGCGGTTAAACTTGAACAGTACAGACGAAGATTCAAACCTATCCACGCGAGGTCCACCTTTGGTGGACTCAATTAAACAGGCACTCATTCTCACATTTCTAATGCTGCTCACACCGTGGGCTGCAGCGGATATTGCGATATGGGAAGGTCCAATTTCATCACCTGATTCTTCAAGTCTTGAACCCTCTAATTCAACCTATGATGGGTTCAATTTACCTTCTAATCATACTATTACCGATTCGACGTTTGAGTTATCGCCGGAATGGACTGAAGCGAGCGATAATGGAACATACTGGGCTGCTGACACCACCGGAGGGTTCTCTGTTGGCAACTCCGATGGAACCTCATACCTTACCTCAAGTGGCGATCTTACACTTGCACCCCTGTCGACTTATGGTAAAATGACCGATTTCGAATCTAGTAATGTTCAATTCTCTACATGGTCACCTAATGGTGATGATATTTGGATGCCAGTCAACCTTTCAAATGTAGCATATGGGCCATCTAATGCCACTTCTGGTAATCTTGTGGCGGGCAGTAATGGTTCAGTTCCTCCCGGTTCTGAAGGGTACATTAGGTCGCAATTTTGGCCAATTCCAAATGTTGTAAGACACTTCAACCTCTCGTTTGATAGGTGGAATTCTTTTGATACAGGAGATGTAGCTAAGGTTCAGTATTCAACCGATAATGGTACGAATTGGCAAACTTTAGACAATTGGTCAGGAGCGACCAATGGTTGGGTTGGTGAAGAGTATTCTCTTGATGCCTTTGTGACAGGTGTAAACAGTATTGGATTCCGTTATCTTGTAATGACATCGAATGATTCATCAACAGACATTGGACTATTCATCGATTCGTTCAACCTCACCAATCAAGGAGACCCGTTGGGTGCTTGGTTCCACGGTAATTCAAGCGGCGAGTATTCGGCTAATGCGGACGGTTCTATCATCGTACCAATCAATTTGTCTGGACTCGTAGGTCCGCTCGAGTTTGTATATTTTTCAAATTGGGATATTGAGGGGGATTACAATGACAACATGGTAGTGATGATTTCATTGGACCACAATTCTACATGGACAATAATGAGTCCATTACCAGGGGTTCCTGGATTAGGGATTCCTTCAGGAGGTGCGACCTACACCCAGCAGACACTTGGTTGGCGAGAAGTCCAGCATCCCTTCCCCTCATGGGCAGCCGGGCATGCTAATGCTTCCAGCGCACTACTCAAATTCCGAATAACAACCGATGGTGTGAAAAATCACGGTGGCAATACGATTAATGGCTGGGAAGGAATCATGATTGATGATATCAGAGTGCTTTCAGCCGTTGGTACACCCAATATGCAATCACGCCTACTGGGGAACTTTACTAACTCAACAAGCGCAACTCTTGTTTCAGTTCAAGGATATGCAAATGATTGGCAATACATCACATGGGAAGGGCATAACGGACCATGGACAGCGACAGACTCTTTCGAATCAATACAAGAATTGCCTAAGGGTTGGCGTATCGACCACGAACGTGGCATGACCTCATGGGAGAGGGGCGCTATTTCCAATAGTGCAGGATATGGGCCAAACAGCACAGCATGGCCGAGTGGTAACGAAGGAATGGCAATCAATTTGAACGGGGGTTATTCCAGTAAAGTGTATACTCACTTGGTCTCTCCAATCTACCAAATACCTCTAGGGTCAACTGCTAGATTAACATTCAATCACTGGGTTTGTACCGAAGCAGCCTATGATGGAGGATCAATATTTACTTCGATTGATGATGGCATAACATGGCAACATTTTGGTGACAATATTCCCGGTTTTTATGAGAGATTATCTCAAGTCAATACAAACTCCCCATTCCATGGCCATGGGATTTTTGATGGTTCAACAGTGGCCAATGGTTGTGGTACCGCCAACAGTAACCATACATTCAATCGAATTAGCGGTGACATTTCCAGTTTAGCTGGCAACGATGTGAAAATCAGATTTTCTTTCTTTTCAGACCCTTATGTCGAAGCAGATGGTTGGTACATCGACGATGCAGGAATTGAAATTGATAGATTTCAAACCAATGGGACTTGGATAAGTCCAGTTATTGCAGCCGATGAAGCAGGGTGGGCAAGGATGACCTCACTTTATTGGGTACCAGAAGGAACCAGTATCACCGTAGATGTCCTCGACATCAACGATAACATCGTTTTAGGTCATGAGAATTTACAACTTCCATTTAATCTTGATATTGCAGCATGGGAATATTCTCATCTAAAGTTCAGAGTTGAATTTTCTACCAACAATGAAACGATCACTCCAAGAATGAAAATACTTCATCATGGAATAACCGAATATCTCACATTAGATTTGCTTCAAAGGATGGACCCCTCGATGCCCGAATGGGTAACGAATTCATCTTTGGCTCCATCGAACTCTTCAGAATATAATATCGAAATCTCCCGACCTTCTTGGCGACCTTACTCAGATGTGAAGGTAGACTGCGCAGGTAATACAACCGCAAGTCTCTATGAGATAATGCATAGAATACCAACTCTAGGTGTTGGCTACCCTGAAATTGTAGGAGGCGGACAACCTTCTGTAATGGATGTAAAGAATTGCGGCGAGGTTTTAGTCAATTCATTCGGGCCTGCTCAGGCTACTACGTTGCATCTAAACATTGGAGTTGGCGATACATTTGAGTGGTTAAAATTGGAACCAATCACTTTACGCGCCCCAATCAATCCAGAAATAGACCTTGGAAATGATGGAATAATAGATTGGAAATGGAATGGCACTTTCCACCATTCGACCGAACTCTATTCCCTTGAAATCGATAATGTTCCGACTCAACTTGATCACCTCAGTGGTTTTGAAATTAATTATTCTAACAATCTCAACTTCTCGATTCTAATGCCCGCAAGGAATCTGACCGATGCTTCCTGGGACTGCGCAGCCAATTTCCATTGCTATAATGGGGGAATTAATTTCATCACTAATGGTTCCCGAGTTGCGCTGATGAGTGAATCTCAAATTTGGATAAATAATTCAGGGTTCTCACATTACATGTCGGAATATAAATTTAGATTTATAGCAAACCAAGAAACTTCTTTCACCCTTCTTTCCATAAATTACGTTTCTGGGTTTAATCATTCGATAAGTCTCAATAATTCACTAACTGAATTATTAGTCATTAATGGTGATGGCTCATCTACACTGCCGGTTAGTATCGTTGTTCAAAGAGGCGGTGTGATATTCAATGGTTCAATCAATCATGAAATATCCATAATCGATACTTGGTCATCTCTACCAACCGATACTTTCAGGCCTGGTCTCATTCAACAAGCGGTATCAAATCATAAAATTCTACAAAATACACCCGACTTAGATGCAGTTAATTTGAAAATTTCTACATCCCCTCAACTAACCGGTACTATCGCAGAGGTAACTATTGACAATCTAGACAACGGTGGTAGATTCATCCAAAACTCAGGGGCGGGAGTTTTGGCACTCGATTCATACAACAGTAGTTGGGATGGTGAAAACGCCACTTGGTCATTCGAATCAAAATGGCTACTAGATGACAACCCACGGCTTTATTGGTTCGCTTCAGGGATTGATAACAACGGTTTCACGTTAGGCCCAGTAATGAGTATTTCAGGCTCAGGACAACACGCCGCATCCACCAATAACCTCGAAGTTATCGCCTTGCGTGCATGGTCGAATAATCGGTTATTACATGATATCGGAAATCCTCTGTGGCCATTGAATGTGATGGGTAATGATGAGATTACAATTACTGGTGAAGTAAGATACTCTGGACTGGTAGGTACCAACCCCCTTCCTCAAGATGTAGATCTTGAAATAACTCTGTTTGATGAAAATACAGTAATTACCAAAACATCTGCAAGTATCGATAACAATGGTGTGTTTAACACAACTCTCTTCAGTCCAGATTTAGAAACGATGAGCGGTAGTGAATTGACAATTATTCCAAACCTTGTGCGTATTGGACCAGAACCAAATGGCACTGCAGTAGATGCGACCTCTCCATCTCAAAAAATAATATTTATTCTCGATTCAAAAAATGCTGAAGTAATCTCTCTTGAGATAAATGCCCCCGGGGGGAATCAGCTTGCTGATGGACATGTTTGGCACCCTGGTCAAGACATCCCTCTCCAATTACATATTATCGATGATAATGGTCTTCCCCCTACGATGGAACTAGTCTACAACCGAAGTGGAAGAGGATGGGAGTCCCTTGAGTTCTTAACTCCAATCGGGGCAACTTCTGCGGTGATTGATTTGCCGCTAATCGATGAATCATCAGTGCCTCTAATCACCGAAGAAAAAGGCTGGATCGATGTCTTTGTTCAAGGTAATGACCTAGCCGGAAACCCAATAATTGGTGGAGGTAGCATGGATGAAGCATATGCTAGAATCTATGTTCAACCAAGATACAATACAGTGGTTGATGGAGAATCCCTCGGCTTAGATATAGTTGATACATACCTATTACCTGGAAATACTCATAGATTCAATTTTACAATCTCAGATGAGAATGGAATTGAGTCGGTCGACCGGATAAGTCTAGATTTGACCAAGAATGAGAATGGGTGTGCAATAGAATGGATGCCTTGGAGTAATGAGATTATTCACGACGTTGGATGTTTCATCAAACCTCCTACAATACAAGTGACTAAACGTTGGCAAGTAAATACATGGGACGTATCTGTTGACTTTGAATTGAGATGGGATTTGGAGGGAGATATTGGCTCTGATGAACATATACCTTCTCTGAAGTTTTGGGATGAAAACGCTCCACTTGAAGGATTCACCTCAATAGATCTCTATTCATGGTCAATTCATAGTGGAATCGACTTACGTATAATTGACATTGATGACAAAATCGCACCTCGCGGGGACTTCACTGACAAAATCATCTATGTCCACGCTCAAGATATAGTGGACATCGATGTTCTCGTATACCATTTGGGTTATGATATTCCGGCCTACAACTTGCCCTTCAGTACATCATATTCCATCCAATTGATTGGAGATATTGGAACAAAAGATGTCACCAATTCATTCAATCATGATGGAAGCTCTTCGAACCGAGTAGTATTAGATTCTGCATATTATGGTTCCCAAATAAAAGTCATTGCAGAATTAATTCCTCTATCTGGGCACAATCAAACAGGGGACTCCGCTGACATAGTCGTCGATGATTCCGTACCTACAATTTCAATTTCAAGCGGCTACTTGGTTAGTATAGATTCAGATGCTTTGGGGGAGGTTCCTATCGAGGTAACAATGCAAGATGGCCATGGTTTAGGTTCAGAATCTATTATCATGCATTGGAATTTCATTCGCCAAGGAAGATTTGTTGAAGATACTACAGGCAATACTTCAATTCCAATCCAATTCAAGAGTGTTAGGTCGAATTTATATTCCGCAATAATAGATATGAATACCTCTTCAGGCTTACAAAAAGGCGATACAATAATTGTTTGGTTTGAAGGCAAAGATGCTTCAGGTAGAGCGATTGAAGGAAAGGGCACTAGTGCTGCTGACCCAGTAAATACTCTAATCCGTTGGCTAGCCTATGAGCCCGTACTGGACGCACTTGACCCCGCTCAATATCGGCCAAATGTGGGGGATATAATTTCGATAGAATGTGTTGTAGTAAACATCGGTCTAATGGATGGTGAATCCAGGATATCCTTACTCGATGGAAATGGAAAGGTGCTAGAAGAGTTGAATTTCAGTTTGTTAAGCGGAACGGAGTATACTCATACATTCGAAGTTGAAGCGTGGGCTGAAGGCGATCTTGGGTTGAGTATTCAAATCGATAATCAAGAGCCAGTGCCAATATCTATCGCAAATGTTCAAGCCAGTGTTGAAGAATCTGCATATTCACAAACAACGACGTTAGGATTGGCAGTTTTGTCAGTATTTATCGCCGGATTATTTCTGGTGATTGCGAATGTTCGTCGTAATCAACAGGTAACTTTCGATGAGGAAGAATGATGTTTGATGAACTCGGCCGGGGGTCTGTAGCCGGAGTACCCGAGTGGTCAAAGGGGGCGCACTCAAGATGCGCTGCGAAATGCTTCGTAGGTTCAAATCCTACCTCCGGCATCTACCTAATTCGCATCAAATTCATTTAGAATTGCATCAACCAATGGAGCGATAGTTTCTCCATGTTGGTAAGGAGAAATAACCTTGGCAACCGCGGCTAGTTCTTCGAAACAACCACCTACTGCGACGCTATGGCCTACGAGTTCAAACATGGAGATATCATTAGGAGCGTCTCCAATTGCTAATACTTCATCCGGTCTGATTTGCATCTTATCGAGAGCGATTGACAAGCCTTCTCCTTTGGAGAGATGAGGTTCCATAAGATGAATTGCAAACCCAGTTTTTACGACTGATAAGTCGGCAAATTTGCTCTTCGAAATCAGTTTTGTAATCGCTGATAAATCTTCATTAGGAAATAGGCACCATTCTGATTCTCTCCAATCATTGGTGGTAATTCCGCGAGAGTCGATTCCTAGTTCATTTTCTAGCATTTGTCCAGCGGCCCGCGCCCGCGCACCCTCGGCGCGTACAATCGGCTCACCCCAATCAGGATGCCAAATAACCCCTCCATTCTCGCACACCATCGGACCAGAAGCTCCGATGAATCTCCATAATCCATAGGTGATTGCCCGGATATTACCAGTTGCTAAGATAACCGGGATTCCAGCCTTCTCAAGGCGCCGCAGTGCAGCGATTGCACCAAGGTGAATCTCCTTTTTTGAATCGGTAATTGTACCATCTATATCCACCGCTACTGCCTTTGGCACCCACCCGGTTGGTATCCACTGCATATGCACCCCTCGAAGGCGCTATTCAATACGCTTACGATACGAGCCTTCATCAGCGATGAATGGTCGCCAAGGATTGTGTTAGGTGACTCCGAAGAATTCCTATCGCTCGAGGACGAGGATATTGCGCCTGTTAAGGCAAAATCCTTTTCTCGCCGTTCCAAGCCAAAGGTTGCTGTTTCAGAGACTACAACAATTGAAACAGAAGTCATCGATATGGATGTGCTTGGAGATTATGGCGGAAACCACAGCATTTGCTGGCCAATTCAAGATATGGACTGCCCTGATTGCGCCTCTAAGGCCATGAGTGCTCTAAACCGATTAGATCAAGTGAATAGTTCGGTTGTAAGCGCAACCGAAGGAACTGTAACAGTCGATGTGAACTTTGAGAAAGGAAATGTCGCAGAAGCATCAGCAATTCTTCGCTCTCTGGGTAATGCCCCAGATATTCCATTTATGGAAATTGCAGGAGTAGATTCCAGTGCTATAGCTGCAAGGCATGGTATTCCGGTGAAAAGCCTCCCTCGTATTTTCCGCCGTCAACCCGGAGTGTTGGATTGCGAGATAGATAAAGAAGGACACATCATCTTACAAATCGCTCCAAGTCTTGCTTCTGACCTTCATGCTGCTATGGAAAATGCACTCAGGAATGTAATAGGGGGAGACTATCGTTTAATCACCGCATCAGCCAAGAGGCTATCTTCTGGGCAATGGAGAATGATCGGTTCAGGTTTTGCATTTGTGATGCTTGTTCTGGTATTGCTTAGTGGGGCATTTACTGAAAACCCATGGGTTGTGGGTAGTTTTGGAATTACAGGCGTGATTATTGGAGGTTACAAGATGTTTACACAAGCATGGGCTTCAATCAAAAACCGGCAACTTGGATTCCAAGTTCTGACATCTTTGGCAGTACTAGGTGCATCATATCTACAGGCTTGGGAAGAAGCCTTGATGGTCTTGATTCTAGTTTCATGGACAGAACACATGGAAGGTGAGGCTCTAATCAAGGCTAGAGAGGCAATGCAAGGGGGCCTAGACCGCCTGCCACGCACAGCACGTCGAATCTCTAAGAAAATAATAGGTTCGCTTTCGACAATCTCAGTCGCACTTCCAATGGCGCCTATGGCAGCAAAAGCTCCAAGCGTAGAGGAAGTACCAATCGGGTTGGTGATGAAAGGCGACCATCTGGAAATACGAAGCGGTGAATTAATTCCTGCAGACGGAATTATCATTTCAGGAACCGGGTCGGTTAATCGAGCACCACTTACTGGAGAATCAGTGCCTGTTGATGTGGCTAATGGCGACGAACTTCAAGCAGGACTTACTTTGTCACGAGGACCTGTAACTATCGAAGTCACAGCGGTTGGCGAGGATACTAGACTTTCAGGACTAATCGACAAAGTCCATTCATTCAAAGAGAAGCCAACGAGATTGCAAGGTGCACTCGAGAACTTCACTGCTATCTGGGTGCCAATTGTTCTAATTGGTGCTGTTTTGGCTTGGCTTTTACAACCAGAGGCAGATTGGAAGATAATTCTACTACTTTGGGTAGTTGCATGTCCTTGTGCCTTACTTTTAGCATCTCCAGTTCCACATGCGGCCAGCATATCTCAAGCTGCAAAATCAGGCGCAATTGCCCGAGGAGGCGATGTCCTCGAAGCACTTTCAAAGGTCAATCTAGTCCTATTAGATAAAACCGGAACTCTAACTTCGGGGAAACCACGAATTGGAAAAACAACCTTAGCACGGGGCCAAAAAAAGAATTCTGCAATCTCTTTAGCAGCCGGCCTGGAAGCATCTTCCAACCACCCATATGCCCAAGCGATTATCGCTCTAGCAAAAGAAGAAAAAATCTCTCCGCTGAGTATTACCGAAATCTCTGACGCAGAAAATGGAGTCTATGGTAAAGTGAAAGATTCAGATGTTGCGTTTATCAGAGCGGAAACATCGCTTGTATCGGGAGCCCTTCTGAAGGCATTGGAAGAAGCACTTGCTGAAGGCAATGGAGCCAGCCTATTACTCAAAGAGAACAAACCGATAGCACTGTTTACATTCATCCATGATGATCTAAGAGAAGGCACAGATGAATTGGTCAAGTCCCTATATGCTCAAGGAATAAATGTGGAAATATTGTCAGGGGATAATCAAGGGGCGGTTAACGCATTGGCTAACAGCATCGGGATTCCAGAATCTGCCGCCCGTGGTGAAATGACTCCTGAGGACAAAGTAAGGTGGGTTCAAGACCGTTCCAAGACACACATTACCATGATGGTGGGTGATGGCTTCAATGATGCGGCGGCAATGGCTGCCGCCGATATTGGCATCGCTATAGGAACAGGGGAATCTGCTAATTTAGAAGCTGCAGATGTTTTGATTCCAGGGGATGACCCAAGATTAATTTCTGAATTGATAACTCTTGCTAAACGCACTAGGTCGGTACTAATCTCGAATATTGTTTACTCAGTATTAGTAACTCTAGCCCTTGTGTATGCTGTATTAGCCGGTATAAACGACAACCTTGCAATTGGGGTATTGGTGCATGAATTGAGCGTAATCGGTGTAATTATCAATGGTGCAAGACTTTCAGGAAGTGGAGGAACTCTGCTCCTTATCCTAGAAATCGGTAAATCTATCTGGACAGGGACCATCGATTCATTCAAGGCATTATTTGCTCTTAATGATACGAAATCTAACGCTACCTTCAAGCCGCATGGGCGATAAGCCCCAATCAATGGTGAAGTGACATGGCGAGAATTCATGCAGACCCGGTCAGTACTTCTCTGATGCATCCAACTCGTCGAGCCCTCTACGTTGCCCTTTTAGGTGCAGATGAATATACGACTGTACAACTACAGAAACTTGTTGGCGTCGACCGTTACAACCTTTATCATCATTTGAGAAAATTAGAGGCTTTAGGATTGGTGATGAATCATCGAGATCAGGGAAGAACTCGTTGGTGGTGCGTAATAGACAGAGTCCCCCTCCCAACAGATGGAAGCGCAACTTCTGGAGATAATTCATTAGGAGCAATCGACCTTTCAAATCCAAGAGTTCAAGCCGCTGCTAGAACAATGCTTCGAGAACTGGCTCAGATGTCCGGTAATCCAATCAACCTTGATTCAGCAACGTTAGAGAATCTTGAAATCACCGGTAGACGGAATTGATTATTGATAGTGGTCAAAAATAATGACAGGATGGGCCTAACAATGACAGATGAGGAAACACAAGGCGTTGAATCGAGAATCGACACTCCCGATTTATCATGCCCTCGTTGTAAAAACCTACTGCCAAGTGGCCTTGGAACCATTAAATGCACTATGTGTAATTCCGAGGTTAAAATCGAACACGAAGGAACGAGGAGAAGTTGGCGCGAGGAGAAAATAAGTTGCCCTGAATGTTCTAAAGTTCTAATTTCAGGAGTCGATAAAAGGCCTGCTAATCTTCAGTGTTCTTCATGCCAAACACATTTCGTACTCAAGCCCCATCGTCCTAAAATCGAAATCGCATGCCCTTCATGTGAACGCAAACTCCGCCTAAATAAACGCCCAGGTGAAAGGGATGTATCTTGTCCAGCCTGTGAAACCGAATTCAAAGTAAAGTTCTGAGGGATTAATCTGAAAACTACATTTAGAATGATGGGAATTGCCGACTATATTACCATTATGAATGGTCTATTTGGCGTAATGGCAATTGTATTTATCATATTGGCAGTTGAAGATATGCAAGAGCCATACTACGAAGGTGGCCTATTGACCGATTACATATGGGCCGCAATGTTATGCGTATTGCTATCAGCAT
>Ga0308018_10000635_pt1 | contig 17273 bp, 6 predicted proteins | sample Neamet282_FD_203130 | JGI IMG/M metagenome (GOLD analysis project Ga0308018, IMG submission 203130) | Marine microbial communities from water near the shore, Antarctic Ocean - #282 | ecosystem: Environmental > Aquatic > Marine > Unclassified | place: Southern Ocean | collected 2014-10-01
ACCTCTTAATATACTATCAGCCATACCATTAGCTATATTAGTATATCTTTTTTCTTCTTTTTCTTCTTCTTCATCGTCAAAAGCTAAAGCAAATAAAGCCTGTTGCATTGCATTAAATATTAAATTTTGTGCGACACCATAATATATTATCTTAGATATATTTGCTTTAGTATCACCTCGGCCATTCTTAATATCGCTAGCAGCTTTTTTCATTATTCTTGCATACTGAGCTGGTGTATTTGCAAAAGCTAATATAATACGTCCTAATGGACCTGCTTGTTGTTGACTAATTCTATCAGGCCTACTTGACTGTTGAGATTCTTCCGCTGTTTCTCTAAAATCTTGAAATGCTTGAGCTTCAGCATCTTTTTTAGACATACCTTGTTTTTCTAAAGCTCTAAGTCTGTTTCTATAAAATGTAGAGCCTCCTGATGCTATGGCGAAACTATCTGCTAATTGTGTAGGTAAAAATCCTAGCCTAAGTAGTTCACTTATAACACCTTTAACACCACCTTTTTTTGCCATTTCAGCTATATCAGCTTCGTTTACATTAAGTTTTAAACCATCACGTCTTTCAACCAAAAAATCTGAATTAAATAATGTCTTAAAATCTTTCCAATATTGAGGCTGATTAGCAAATGCTTTACCAGCAGCATACACATTATTATCACCAAAGTTTATAAAGTTAATAGCTGATATTGTTTGAAGCACAGCTGATCTAGTGTTAAAAAACATTATAGCACCAATAGAGTTTGTAAGCCAATCTGTAAACCTACCCGTTAATGTATCACCTCCAAATGATCTGTTTTTACCAGTTTTCATTCTTTGTAGACTATTTTCTAATGCAATTCTATAGTTTTTACCATAAGCAGCTTCAAGTTTGTTTAAATTAGCTTCAGTAAATATTTTATCTGCATTTGATTGCCATTGTTCTAAAAACTTAGACCTAGTAGTTGTATTTATACCTTGTATAAGATCTGTTGTTATATTACCAGCAAGCCATCCTTCTTGTGGCGCTGCATATTGCTCACCTTTTTTAAGGGTTAATAATGTATCAGCAAAAGATTTTAATTCTTTATTACTTTCAATAAAATCAACTAAGCTTTTTATATCAGTACCTGCCATACCTGGTATTGTCATACCTTGTTTATCCCAAGCATATACTCTTAAAGCTTGTTCTTGTGTAAAGTTTTGGCCAGTAATTTTTTTCTTTAATGTTTTAGGTACAATGTTTAAATTTTTTTTAAGAGCTTTAAAGTCATTCATCAATGCTACTCTAGATCTTGATATATTATCCATAGCTACCGCATAAGGATTTAATAGATGAGCTTTATACCAAGCCATTTGATCATTACCTATTTTACTTTTACCTAAAGTTTTGTATAATAAACCTACAAAATCTTCTGCTGACGGCGGTATAAACCAATTAAATCTACCTTTATTAGCGCCCACGACTTCAGCTTTAACTTTTGAGTATGTTTTTTCTGAAGCAATACCACTTTTATTTTCTATTATATCATTAAAATCTTTATTAAGATCTAGTTCGTTTGTAAATTTAGACTGTTGTTCATTATTAAAGTTATCTATTAATCTAAAATTATTTAAAATTTCACTGTTAGAAAACTTAGGTGTTTTACTAAACGATGATTCTTCTTGTACTTCTTGAGGTACAATAGCAGGACCTATTTTTTTATTGAATTCTGCTTTAAGTCTTTCAACACTTTTTATACCCGCAATATCTGCACCAACATTATTTACACCAAAAGTTTCAGCAACAGTTTTACCTGTGTCTAGTTCTAAATTACTAGGATCAATACCAAAATTTATCATACCTACATTAGAATTAAAGTATCTAACCCATATGTTATCATTTAAAGTAAAACCTTCTGGAGTGCTTTTTATATAATTAAAAGGTTTCCCATCAATACCTATGCCTTTTAATTTGTTGTCATCAAGTTTAGATAAAATACCTTGCATGTAATTTCTTTCTATACCTTTAAAATTTTTATCAACTGTTCCATTAACAGCTTGTTTAAATAAATATTTAGCAGCTAAAGAAGCTGGTAGCGTGTGTTCTTCTACTATTTCTACACCAAATATGTTTTTAGCTATAAACTTCATAGGAGCTGCAACTCTAACAAAACCATTTTGATGACCACTAGTTTTAGATAAAATACCAATTATATATTTAGCATTTGTAGAATCATCTTTCATCATTTGCTCAAATACTTCAAACATAGCCTTTAAACCTCTTAACTTAGCTTCATTTTGTGCTTTAAGCTCGTCGCTTTTCCATAATGTTTCTAAAAACCTTTTTTGTACAGTTCTTTTGTTTCCTTCACCAGAAGTAAAACCTTGTTTATAAAACATAACTTTTATGTCTGCTATTTGTTGTTTAGACAAGGTTGGACTTTTATGATTTTTTTTAGGTTCATAGTTCTTAGAAATATCTCCCGCTTGTTTAGAATCTTTAAAAAAGAAAGACTTACCAGTATTTATTTTACTCCAATCTGCTTTTTTAGAATCTACAGGATTATCAATATTTTTTATACCTAATGCTTCTAATACAAACTTTTCTTTACTATCAGCTATTTGTTTTTTATCTTTTGTAGGGTATTTTTCAGGATTTGCTTTTGCAGCTTCATTAAATTTCTTAGTATCAGCCTTGTAATAACTAGCAGGACCATTTGTCATAGTAGGTCCAAGCAGTGCTATTATTTCTTGTGGTAAATATTGTGGTAAAACTTGTTGAAAAAATTGCTTCATTTCCCTTTTATCAGCCCAACTACTAGGATCAAGAGGACTAACACCTTGAGCGTCATAAAAAGGTTTCCAAGATGGTGTATTAAAACTATTAAAATCATCCTTAGCAGATTCTAAAGCAGCTTGTTGAAATATATTTATACCACTTGTTTCTTTTAATACAGTTTTACTAAATTGTTTAGGATTTTTACCATCAGCTATTTGATCAATAACTTGAGGATCATAACCTATAGATTTTAGGTATTGCCTAGATGCAGTATTGGTAATTGCTCTACCAGCAAGTTCTAAAATACCTTTAACGGCTTGTGAAGTATTTGTTCTAACTTTAAAATCTAATGATTTTTTGTTACCTTCAATACCTAAATCCGCTTTAAAAGAATCAACAGTTATTCCTGGTTTTTTTGTAAATTGAGTATTATTACCTATTCTTTTGCCCTTATTATAAAATAACTTCTGTATGTTTTTTGGTAATCCAGTTGGCTCGCCACCAATTAATACCTTTCTATTAGGATTTGATTTAGAATCAACATTTCGTATTTCTGTATTATTATTAGGTAATAAATTTAATAAAGTTGAAGCGTTTTTATTTATAAACATTAAAGCTTTTCTAGCCTCTGCTGTAGATAAATTTGCTTTAGGATTAAATATTTTATTTGCAGGTATACCTACTAAATCAGCAATACCTTGTTCATCTAGTGTTTTTAAACTTTTAAAAGTTAAACCATCTACAGGTAAATTTTTAAATTTATCTATAGTATTTTTTATAAACAAATCTTTAGCTTTGGTATCTGTGCCAAATAACTTTAAAGGGTTTGTTGTAGGTTTAGTATCAACTATAGTGTTTTCTGATGTATCAGTAGATGTATCAGCCACTTGTTGAGCTTCTTTACTATCAATACTTTGAGTAACACCTTGTTCTGAACTTTCTACGCCTAATCTAGTAGCTAAAGAATTTAATCTTTGCATACCAGTATTAGCCATATATCTATCAAAACTTACTTGATTACCATCTTTGTCAGTTTTAGTTGGATCATATTTTTGCGCAATTTGAACTAATTCAGTTCTAGCACTTTGAGCATAAGTATTTTTATCTACACCTGCTTTTTCTCTTATATTTCTAGGTATACCTTGAAAATATTTAGCAACGGCTCTATTGGATACTTTACCAACCATTGTTTCAACCTGTGCTGGTTCTACACCTTCAACTTTAACATTTAATAACGGATTACTTTGTGGTTTTGCTGTTTTAGATGTTTTACTAACTGGTTTTACTTTTTCTTCTACAGTTTCAGTAATAGTTGTTTGTCCATCTGTACCTAAATCCTCTGTTATAGACGCACTTATTTTACCTGATCTTACACTTTTATCATATTCTCTCATAAAATTATATACATCTTTCCCTGTATCAAATTTTATTTTAGCAAAACCTGCTTTACGAAGTATTGGTGTAATTATATCACCTATTTTAGTAAATACATTTTCTTCAAATTTAATTTCATTTTTCCCTATAGCATCTGAGAAAAATGCTAAATACTCATCTGGTGAATTATCTAATTCTTTTTGACTATATAATCTTTTACCATCTTCACCAAGCGCATTAGCTCTAGAATCTATAGCCGCGTTTTGTTGATCGTTTAAATTACTTCTAAAATCTTGTATTATTTTACCTGATTCTTTATTAGTCATTAAAGAATTTTTAAGTATACCATGAAGAAGTTCATGACTACCTACAGTAACAGCTCTTGTTTGTGCAGCAACTTTTTTATTTACATATATAGTGCCATCTTCAAACCATCCATCAGCATCTTTATATTTTGGATCAGCTTTTATTTTTTCATCAATAGCTTTTTGATCATCAATAAATTCTAGTCCAAACGCTTTAGACGCTGTTTTAGCAAAGCTAGAACTTTCTTCTACTTTAGCTTTACTGTCTGCTTCAATTATAACACCAAGTTCGCTATCTAATTTATCAATTTGAGCTTTTGTTTTTTTCTGAAGAGCAGGAGCTTTACCTTCTTTTAGTTGGTCTAGTTCTTGAGTTAATTTTTTATATTTTGTTAATTTATCTACAGCTGCAGCCTCTTGCTCGGTGGTTAAATCTAAACTTTTCATATTATTTACAGAACCTTGTACATTACGAAAGTTTTCTCTAATTTTATCACCTTGTTCTTGAGTTATATCACCACCGTCTATTTTTTCTTTAACTTGTTGATCTAATATTTTTGATGACTTACTAAGTTTTGCTATTTCAATATCTGTTGTAGTTGTTTTAAAACCTAAATTTTTACCATCTTTACTAGTTTTACTTTTATAAGCATCTACTATATTATCATAACCTGTTTCTTCTTTTGATGCTCTAAGTTTTTTACCTATTTCAGCTCTTTGTATACTTGTTTGTAATTGAAGAGCTTGTTTGCCTAAAGTTATAGGTGCACTTCCTAATCCTGCAAAAGCTTCAAAGCCTATTTCTTTAATATCCATTTCTTGATCTGCAGCAAGTCTACCACCTACTTCACCTAAACCACCACCTATTATCTCTGTAGCACCACCAGCTAATAAACCTGTTTTAGCAAGACCTTTAGATGCTAATTTACTACCAACACCTCTAGCAAGACCCATAGTAGCTAATTCAACAGCACCAATAACAGCACCTCTCATAGCAGACTTACGTCTTAATTCTTTCATTTTTTCAGGATCATCTAAAACAGCTCTTATTTTAGCCTTAGCTCCAGGATCATTTATATCACCACCAATTTCCTCCATTAATAGCTCATTGATAGTTAATCCAGCTTCCATCATACCCATTGAAGCTGTCATTGCTCCAGCTATACCACCCGGAATTGCACCTATACCACCACCTAAAACAGTAGCAGCACCACCAGCGGCAGCTCCAGCAGCCAAACCAGCAGTAGCAGCGTTAGCTACTGAATCAGAATTCATGACAGAACTTACTTGAGAAGCAATAGAGCTAGCAAGCATTGTAGTTAGTGTACTAGGATTTGCAGCAACACCTTTAAGAAAACCATACATACTTTCGTCTTCTTCTTGATATATTCTTTCAAAATCTCTCATTTCAGCAGATTCAATACTTAATCTAGCCTCTTTTCTTTTGCTTTCCATCCAGTCTGTCACCGTTTTGTCATCAGCCTCGCCAAAACCTATGGCTAAACCTTTGTCGGTCATTTTACCTTGTTCATTACCTTGTTCAATAGCTCTACCTATATCACTAACAAAATCTACTATGTTTTCATATACACCAACAACTCCAGTTGAAGTTACTTCTTCATCTTCTTCAAAAAAAACAAGCTCATCTTTTCTTTCTTTTTCTAATATTGACTTCGTATCCGAAGAATCTGAAGGTGAATCGGATACGCTTTCCACTTCCTCCACAGCCGCATCCGTCTCTGTGGGTGATTGCTTTTTTGCATAACCTGAATTATATTCTTTTATTACCATAGCAATATTTTCTTCAGATTCTTCTGCATCTACCATGCGTTGTACAATATCTTCTAATGGATCCATATAATACTATTTAATTTGTGTATTTACCTATAAGACCAGCAGCTACTTCGTTAGGTTCTTTAAATCCATAACCTACATCTCTACCTAGTTGTCTATTTTTATTTTTTGTTATACCATTAACTAAATCTCTAACAAAGTCTTGAGCATTCATTTTTTCGGTAACCTCAAAAGTACCAGCCGTTCCAGACTGTCCTGTTGGTTTTATTTTCATTCCAACAACGCCATTTTCTCCATCATAAGTATCAACAACTTCAAATCCTATAGCTGTTAACGCTTGAGGAAGATTAGGATCATCAAGATCAACTCTACCAGTATATACTCCGGCGGGATTTTTACCTATACCAAACATGCCCATTTTAGTATTAAAATCTTCAACAAATCCATCAACATTACCACTTCCGCCGGCGCCATAAGGTTTTCCTTTATTTTTTCCTGAAGTCATTTGATTTTTAACAACGCTACCTAGTCGTTGATTTTGCATTTTTGTTCCAGCATATAATAACATAGCTTTTTCAAACATTTGACCTGATTTTTTATCTAATTGACCATAACCAAAGCCAGCGCCAGGTTGTAAATCAGAATAGTCTTCAACTCCAAACTCTTCGGCAACTTGTTGTTTTATATCTTCGGGAATAGTATTATCCCATGTTGCTTCAGCTCCGGGTAATGAACCAGCTAAAGATTTTGCGTAAGCAGAAGTTTGTTGAGACGTAGCGTTAGCTAATGCATCCATTTTAACATTATATGCTACTTGACTATACCTAGGATCATTAGTACCTTGTATTATGCTTTTTGTATCTAAAAATTTATCAGTTGGTTCACCATTTTTATCTGTAGCACCTACTTCTTGAAATAATCCAGTAAAAAACTTATCAACTTCAGGTATTATACCAGGATCATAACCAAAAAACATAGCTGCTTTTTTTGTAACCGCACCATCTAGTTCATCTCCTTCAAAAGTAACACTCCAGTCTCCATCTTCATCTAATCCCCACGTTTCTGTACCTTTATTAGTACCAGCCCTAATGTTCATCATTTTAGCCCATTCCATGTTTTTTTCTCCTGACAAGTTTAAAGTTCCTTGACCTAAAAGATTACCACTCTGTACATCTTTGTCATACAAAGCTTGTGATTCATTACTTTGATCTATAAGAGTACTCATCTGACCCATTTGTTTTTGTGTTTTAGCCATGTTCTCTAATGCTATCTTTTGTTCTTCAGGTGTTCCAGCACTTATAGAATTTCTATAATTCTCAACATCACCAGCTAATAACCCCTGCCAAGCATTAATTATAGATGGATTATTTACGCCTTGTTTTTGTAAATTATCAAAAACTTGTGTACCTTTATCTAAAGCATACTTAGCTGTTCTATCCATTAAGTCTTGAGATCTTCTTTTTTTCTCAGATATTAAAGCATTTTTTTTATCAATAACGGTGGCAACTGATTTTCCTACACTAGCTACAGCGTCTCTCCATATAGCACCTGATTTTTTATCTATTATAGCTGTTGGCTGATAATATTCTCCTCTACCTAAAGATGATTGTGATTTAGATCCGGCAAAGTATTGCCCTCCTGTTTTTTTAGCCATAATTAATTTTTATTTATCCAAAATATGATCGCGCAGCTGCTCGTCCTCCATCGTTTGCCGCTACGCTTACGTCTTTCCCGGCACACTTGGAATAAGACTAGTAGCTATATTTCCAATACCAGAAATAGCACCTCCAATAGCAGCTGATTTATCTTGTCTTGCTTGAATCTCTGCTTGTTTAGCGCCAGCCTGTTGACCAGCTACTCTATTCATTTTTGCAGTTTCTCTTGCTTCTGTTTCTTGATACATAAATTCTTTACCTGCAACATCAACGTTTTGCATACGCTGTGCTTCACCCATTCTAGCACCTTGTACTCTAACAGCCTCTTGCTGTTTCATAGCTTGCAAATTTTGTTCTCCTTTAGCAGCTTTGTCTGCATTTGATTTTTCTTGTTGTTCTATACTTGCTGATATACCTTTTTTACTCGCTATTGCTGCTTGAGCTAAGGCTGTTGCACCACCAGCAGAAGCACCACTAGCTTGTAAAGTGTCTAAAGTATTAGCTAAAGAAATATCAGCTTGCTCAGCTTGAAATTCAGCGGCTTGAGTAGCTACACCTAAATTAGCCATTGGATTGTTTAAGTTTCCACTAGTGTCGCTAATCATACCGTCTAAACTAGAAACGTTTTCATAAGGATTTATTACATCTTGTCTACTTTTCTCCAATTCTTCTAATTGTCTACCTAATCTATCTTTTTCTGAACCGGCTCTTCTGGCTGCTTTACCAGCTGCGTTGGCACCTGCTATTCCGCCTGCTACTTGCGCTGCGGCTCCAATTCCCGCGGCTACTGCTGTTGTTATTGCTGCCATATTATTGTATATTTTTTGTTATTTCGTAAGATGGGTCTTTATCCACTGTGTATCCTAATTTTTTATGTTTATCTATAAGGCTTTTACTTCTACCTATACTTAGTATTATTTCAAATTTACCATCTTTAGCCCATTTTTCTAGTGAAGATATTAAAAGTGTTATAGCTTCTGATTTATTTTTTTCTTTTGGATTAGAAACTATCCACTCCATCCAAGCTATTTTTGAATTTGTACTGTATAAAAACCCAGCAACAATTGGAATTCCATTTCTTTCTATCATTATACCACCTGTTCCGTTTTCTGGTAATAAATTTCTAGCTAAAGGAACCCAGTCTGGCCAGGATTTCCACCAATCAATTAATATATCATAATCTTCATGGGTTAATCTTCTAAAGTTTAATTTCATTCAATATAATTTAATAGGCAGACTCTACATAATCAGATGAAGCTGCATATAATTCTTTTGTACCACCTGGATCTGTAACTGTATCGTTTGATATTTTAACTGTTGCAAAATATCCTTTTATACCTGTCATAGCGTTTCCAAAAACAACTTCTCCAGGAGTTGCAATGCTCGAATTAACAAGATTAGACATGTATTTGTTTTCTTTTCTAGCAAAACCAGCTCTATTAACCGGTGGTATTAATACAGCAGGAGCAACATTGCCATAATTATCATAAGCACCTTGATTGTAACTATATATTAAAGCTGTTGTATCTTGTGTGTTTGTTGTAGCAAAATCTAAAAAATCAGTATCAACAGAACCTACACCTGTAAGATCAGATACAAAACTATCCACCTGCCAACCATTACTACCTTCATAGTTAATAGTTTTAAATACTTTTGACATGCTTGCTTTAGGATTAAATATAAACTCTATACTTGATTTTCCTTGTGTTTTATAGAATTGAGCTCTTGGAACTGTAGATATGTATTGTTGATAAAGGCCAGCGGTGTCCGTATTAGCTATAGAGCTAGGTCCTAGTGTGTAATAATTACTTTTTAAACTTAACCCGTGTTGTGGCTTGTAGCTGTACAAACTAGTCCATCCCTGAACTTGTTCATCAAAAGAAAGTGTTTTAAAAGAATTAACGTTTTTAGGTTGTATAGATAATACATATTGTTTATTGTATATATCCCAAATACCTGTTAGCTTACCACCATTTAAAACACTAAACTGATCTCTAAAGAAATCAATCATACCATAATTAGATATTTCTGTTAATCCATCTTGTGATAATCTAAGTACTGCATTTCTATCTTTATCAGTATAATATTTTCTATAACCATATACCGCAAAGCTTTCTGGATTTTTACTTATACCAAAATTACCTGCATAAGAAACATTAGTTCCTATAACAAGATTACTAGCGGTAAGAGCAGTATTACCTTCTGCTGTATATATTACGTCTTTATCTATAGGACAAAAACTTGATTTTTTTTCTTGAAGAATTATAAGTTTAGTATCTTCAGCATACAATTTTTGAATACTACCATTAGCCGGATCAATAGCTCTTGTTATATCAGTTGCTACAGAAAATACGTTAGTATTATTAATACCTGTTCTAGAATTAAATATACCTGAATAAATCATAGCATTATTTCTGCGGGATCCATTAGGTTCATCTTCTACTAAATAAGCTTTAGCTCCATAACCAACATCTGTATTATTAAAACCACCTCGTATTCTTGCTTCTTCTACAAACCAAGCATTATCATTAGCTACAGCAACAGGAGTTATAGGTACAGCTCCAGCTCTACCTGGATAAGTATTATTTCCTCTAGATCCGTTCCAGCAAGCATCATTAGAACCATCTAAAGTTTTGCGAAGAACAAAGCTGTTAAAGTATTTAACTTCTACTATTGCTGCCATAATTTATTATTACTTATTTATTGACTTAATTACTACGCATTTGGATTATCTATATAGTAATTAGCTGGTCTTCTAGCTATAGGTGTATTCAATGTACAGTTAGTTATTACTATTGTACATAAATCACCAACTTGATTCCAGGTTAAAAAACTTTGATTACCCCCACCATTAAAACTAATACCAGTCATATAGTGATATTCTGGATTTTCTCCACCAGTTAATTGCCTCCACCAATTTACAGTCCCTGAATTTATAGGATTAGATCCATTAGGATCAAAATTATCTAATAATTGGCTTGCGAATGATTGAGAATCTGTTACAGCTCTATTCCTAGCGCTACTAGTTGTTCCTTCAAATATAAAATTTAAAGTTTGAATGCCGATAACTGTTGTAGGCGCATTACCTGACTGTATCCACATTCTTTGATTTCCATCATTAAAATTAGGCATTATAGCAAAAGGTTCTCCTCCTCCAAATGTAGCGCCATTAGGTAAGCCTTGAGCTGTACCGGTTTGATCATTTAAGTATTGTAATGGAACACAAGTTCCTTTTATTTTTATACCTAATTGAGTAAATTTTCCAACCCATTTTCTATCTTGCTCATTCCAATTAGCACCGGCATCATAAGATAAAAAGCTTTCTCTTGCAACATTAGAATAATCATTACCATCTATTGCGTTTGCAAGATTATTTTCGTTAGACATAAAAGAATAATAAAAATCTTGATTTTGACCGTTATAATCTCTATTACCAACCGTGCCAGGTTCCCATGCTTGAGTAAGTCTTGAGTCTAAATAAAATCGTGATACGTATTTAAATGACCATTCTCTAGCGTATACTACATTAACAGGATTTGTAACTTCAGCATCTGATAAATCAACAAAACCTTGTTGAGCTACTCTATATGCATAAGATATTTCATTTTGTCTAAATCCTAATTGAAATGGATTATAAAAGTCACCAAACTGTAATTTAACTTGTTGAGTAGCTTGAGCATTTACATAATTATCGTATGGAGCTATTGGGCAATAACCAACAGACATAGCTGGATTAACCCCACCATCAGTATAAAATGGTATATCTGCTATTTTATTTCTTCCGCCCGGGTATCTAATAGTTAATCTATAATCACCTATTTTATCAGGAGCATCACTAACAGGATTAAAAGTAGTTTGATCTCTGTATGCTTGACACATACCAACAACTACTAATTGTCTACATACTGCTTTTATTGGTTGTACTGAATTAACAAATCCAGCCGGAACATTTTTAACGTATGCTTCTGCAGAATTAAATATATCATAATCTCCATTTACAACAGTAGATATAGACTTTCCTCTATCATCAATAACGCCTGTATCATTAAAAGGACCACTTGCATCACTTGAAACAACCCAATCATTTACTTGAGTTTGACCAAACACAACAGGTGCACCTTCTATATCAGTAACATCTTCCCATGTAGATGTGCCTGCAGCTCTATATTGTAAATAAGATGGCCAAATCATACCGGGAGCATCTTGAACACTTACACCTGAAAGCAATGAAACTTCAAAATCTACAATAAGATAAGCTGTACCAGTTGTTATACCTACTGGTTGACCAAAAGTTAACGATCCTTCATAAGCTTTATCACCTAAAACAGCTATTCTGTTATTAGTAGCTAAAAAATCATTCAATACGCTTGATGCTGCTGTTCTATTTGTATTAACCCAAGATCTACCGGCACAGGCAGAAGCAACAACTGCTGTATCTTCGCCAGTTGCTGATAAAGTTGCTGGAAGTGTTAATCCTCCAACAGGTGTTCTATTAACTGGATAAGGAGTAGGTGAAGCATTTGCACCAGGTACAGAATCACCATTTATATTTGTACTTAAACTACTAGTCCAATAAAATCCTGATGATTCCGAAGCTTTATTTATTATTAAAGGCGAACCGTTTATGCTTTTACTACCAGATGTGTAAAAATCATCATTAAGTGGAAGAGTTCTATAACCAACGCTACCATTAAGAGAAGTAGTACAGCTTGCAGTAGCTCCAGCTGCGTCAGTAATAGAAACAGTTACAGTCATAGATCCATTCAATAATTTAGTGGCATCTTTAAGAGCGCCATTACCGTTAGCATCATTTTCTATTGTTAATGCTGGTGATTCTGGAGTTTGTGAAACTACTTCATAGGTAAGATCTTCTTTGTTTCTTGATGAATCTGCTGATCCATTAAAGCCAAGATATGTATACACTAATTCTACACCTGGTGTATTATTAAGAGAAACAGGGCATGTAGTAAAAGATGGAGCAACATTACTTAAACTTCCAAAAGCAGTTAAAGTAGTTTGTAAATTTTCATTTATTATATCAGTTACAGTAAAAGTAAATGTGTACGTTTCATCAACGTCAGCATTAGCACCATAATAAAAATTTGAATTTACACTTATAGCATATTCATCTTGCGGTTGTCCACTAACGGATCCGGCTAATCTATTCAGCTGAAATTCACTTGTTCTATCTCTTCCAATACCATCTATTACAGAATTTAAAGTCATAGTAGTATTAACAACTCCATTTGTTTCAGGGCTACCGCCACCTCCATAATAAGGAAAAAATGGTACGATAGCATAAGGCTGAGCAGCACCAGGAGTATATGTTGAATTTATAGATGGTAATGTCCATCCAGAAACAGCGTCAAAATTTCCAGTAGTTATATCTTCATATTGATTATAAATCCATTTTGTACCACCTTGATTTGTTGTAAAACCTACAATACCACCTGTTTCTTCATTTATAGCATTATTTAATTCTGATATAAGACCAGACGTTGATGTTTCCCAGTATATATCTATAACAGATTCAACCGGTGCTGTTTCATAAACTCCTAATAAAAAATTATAAGCTGTGGTTGTAGCTATAGGCTGAGGATTACTACCTATTGGGTTTGACACAAGTGATTGATTAACTCTAGAAACAGGAGGATTTGTTGCTGTTTGATATACATCTTTATAATCAACAACTGTATTAAACATAGCATCTTGGTTAGCTATAGCTATAGACGTATCTGATAATGTTTCAGGATAAAATTGAGTATTAAAAGCTGGAGAAGGAGTTCCAGCAGATGATTTAGGCGTTACTCTACCATATAATTGTTCTCCACTTCTATATTGTTTTTGATCTGGACCTACTCCAGTTACATCAGCCGGAACTTTATCTATATTGTCTCCAAATAAAGTTATAAAATTTATAGTGTTTAAAGGATCTGGAGGGGATGCAGGTGCTCCTGGATAACCATTTAATATACCCGGTAAATAAACATTATAATATTCTTGTTCGTTTTGTTTAACTACAACTTTATAGGAATACCATCCTAAAGGATTATAATCTTCACTAGTGGCATTTCCGTTATATAAACCAGGCCAAAAATTTTCTAAATTAGGAGATGATCCGGCTACAGGACCATTAAAACCTATAGCTTGATTAAATAATATTTTTATAGAATCACCTGGCCATTCATGTACTTTATTTAAACTAGGTGTAGTTACTCCTGGGTTTTTAGCATATGGATGATATATAGTTCCTCCTTGAAAAGTAGTAGTAATATCATCACCATCAGTAGAACTTCCTTGTGATTTTGTAGATGACAATAGAGTTGTAGATGATCTACCATATCTATCCGAAAGAACTATACCAATTTGATAATTTCTATTTTGTTTAACAGTATGCATAGGATATTCTACAATACTTGTTGTCCATTCAGGTTCCGCAGTAGGTTGACCTACACTACCTATATTAAAATTATATTTATTAAATATACCTACGTTAAACTCTAATCCATTAGGTGGCGTGTGTTTATTTTGAAAATTACCATAAACAACTCTATTACCTATAATTTCTTGAGTTAAAGCTCTAACTGGAACTTTGTCATATACTCTTACTAAATTACTTTCTGGTAAAGTTTTATAAGGTTTTACACCTTGATAACTATAATCTACAGAAGATATATTTCTATTTTGAAAACTTCCAGGAGAACTAGGATTAGGCATTCTGCCAAAGCCTTGATCACCATCCCAAGGAATAACATCTACAATTTTAACAGATAAAGCATCGGACTCTTTATATAATATTTCAATTCCATCTACTTTATAATCAGCATGAAGTTTTTCTCCATTTGTAGGAAGTGGAATATTAAGTATTATTTGATTTACTTTATTTTCCATAAACTCTACAACCGTACTTCTATATGCAGACTGTTCATCAGTTGTGTTTCCAATTTCAGAAGGCGTTGCTACAGGCGTTAAAGCAGGTACTTCACCTAAAAAATATCCATCTTGTTTTGGAATAAAAGCTGCTTGAGTAAAAGGAGACATAATTGATACTTCACCATCAATAAATTTAAATCTATAACTAAATCTTACAAATTTATCTTCTAAATAATCTGGATCTCCAGAATAATTAGGATTATAATCTGGATTTATATTATTGTCATTAGGTAAATTAGAGCTTATTACATCTAACATACTTGTTACATATACATCTTTGCTTAAGTTTTCATTAAAAGTTAATACAGTTCCAGCAGTAACAGCAACCGTTGTAGCAGTATCTAATGTTAATAAAGAACCAGCATATGATACTATTTTAGAATTAGCAGTTATATTAGTACCTGTAACAACAGCACCTATTAATTTATTAGGATTTACACCAACTAAACTACCGGCGGTTAAAGTAATAGTAACACCAGGCGCTGCTTGAGTTGTTGTAACAGTTCCTTGACCACCATTAGTATTATAAACATTAGAATTTAAATAATATAAATTAATAGCTTCATGAGGATTATAAGAAGCTACGGATATTTGATCTTCGTTAACATAATATGTTGGTGAAGTTATAGCTGGATCATTATTAGCAAATTCAATATTTATTCTTCTTGGTTGATTTCTGTTATCTGTCCAAAATAATAAATCTTCTAGTAAGTTAACTGAAAGTATAGGATTGTTTGTTGAAAAATTTAAAAAAGCTCCTTTTATAAGTATAGTTGCTTCTCTAGATATAGTGTTATATACACATATAAAGTTATTAGCTCCTTCATAATAATTTAAAGAAGCTGCATTAAAATTTCTTTGAGTATTAGGTGCAACAGCACCAGCAGTTATAGTTTCAATATTTGTATCTGTAAAATCAGTTAAAAATATATAAATATTATTACTAGTTTCATTAGTATACATACCAATAGACTGTAAGGCGGTTACACCTGTCAAAGCAGTAAAGTCTAATAATATATCATTACCTAAAACATTTTCTAAAGCTCCCACGTCGGCACCTTCTGATCTACTTACTTGTATATTAATTCCTTCACGATATTCACCATTTGGTAATAACCTGGCATCCAGGTCTTTATTCATCTTGGACTTAATAAAAGAATTTTTAACTTCTGCCATTTAATTTAGTATTTAAGCCATTTAGATTTACCTCTCATAATCTGTACAAATTCATTAGATTTAATATTAGATAATCTTATTTTTGCATTTCTTAATTTAGCACTTTTTTCTCTTCTTAATCTTTGTACAATATATTCTGGTTGATTTATTCTACTCGCTATTATTGCATGCATTACATAAGCATAAACTGCTTCTTCAGCCATTTTAGGTACTCTCATTTCTTGATCATAAGATAAACCATCTGATATATATTCTAGTATAATTAATTTTCCACTTAGATCACTAGAAAAAGCCATGCTACCTTCTCTATCATTTATAGTAAACCAGCCATTCATTTGAGCCAATTCAGGTTGTTGACCATATAATTGCCCAAAACCTAATAAACCAGCTCCATAAATTCCCCACAAACCATCAGAAATTAATCTTCCTGTAATATCATCTCTTATTTGTTGCAACACAGCTGTGTTTTGTTCTGCCCATCTTTCTTCAGTTAAAGACGTTCCTGTTATATTAGTACCATCATTACTTTGTGTTGGTATACCCTGTGCATCCTGTATTGGTTTTGTATATGGATTACTAGTTAAAGTTGTAGGATATATTATGTGTTTTACACCTACTTGATCTATCCAAGATACATTTACATAATTTACATAATCATGAGGTAGTGGAATACTTAAACTAGGTGGTATATTTAATTCTTGAGAATGAATACTTCTTAAAGTATCATAACTAAATTCTTGTAATGCTCTTTTTGTATGAAACAAAACATCTGTTCTTTGAACACTTGATATTAATTTACCAGCGCCAACATAAGCAATTAAAAAATTATTAATTAAATCTTTTATAGCTATATAAGAATAACTAGCATAATTATCTTGAACTTCCGTACCAAAAGCATCTTTGTTTCCAAACTCACCACCTTCTTTAGTTAGTAATTGTATAACAACATATGTGCCATCAGCTATAGTAGCATTGGTAGTAATAGTATCATCAACAACAGTATACGCTAAAATATATTCCGTAAAAGTACCATTAGCTCCAGAGGCACTTGTATATAATCTAAAGTTATTATTATTATAAGCAGGACTTGTAGGGTCATTACTTCCAAAAGTAAGATTAGTATTAAATGTAGCTTTAAAAATACTTTGAGCTACAGAAACACCATCAACCGTAGTGCTTGCCGCTATTATTACCTGGGTACCTGCGTAATATTGCGCATCTGTTTCTGTTATTAATCCTCCATTAGGTGTTGCCATAGTACGTTAACTTTTTTTATTTGCTTCATCA
>Ga0308018_10000636_pt1 | contig 17272 bp, 19 predicted proteins | sample Neamet282_FD_203130 | JGI IMG/M metagenome (GOLD analysis project Ga0308018, IMG submission 203130) | Marine microbial communities from water near the shore, Antarctic Ocean - #282 | ecosystem: Environmental > Aquatic > Marine > Unclassified | place: Southern Ocean | collected 2014-10-01
AAATATTTTCATTATTACCTCCAAATCCAGTTGGAAGTGTAAAAATTACAGAACTATTTTTTTTTAATGATGTAATTGCATCTTTGAATTTAGAATGAATTTCTGTTTTAACATCTTGACCTGTTTTCCTAATTCTGGGAGTAAAGAAAAGATATTGAGCTTTAGAAACGGCTACATCAATTGGTTCCATAGCTAATAGGGGTTCATCTTCTTTTAATGAAGAAACATTTGGATAAGTTTTAGCAATTTCAGCTTTAAGCGATATAGCAGATGGAGTGGATTCATCTATTATGTAAACATCAGCACCTTTAATCGCCATTTGAGATGCAAGAGCATATCCTTCAGTACTAAGTCCATAAACAACAACTTTTACTCCCGCCATCCAATTAGAGAGGATAATGGACTAAGAAAAACTTATTGAAGTACAGTGATTATCAAAAATACTTGAAAATATGGATTGATATTCTAACACCAAAACAATTATTGTTTTCTGAACCAATAGTTGAAAGATTAGGGGCGAAACATGATCTTTTGTGCACTTCAAGAGAATATGAAGAAGTTTCAAAATTATCAAAAATACGTCATTTCGACCTGATGTTTGTTGGAAAACATGGGGGTGGTGATAAAAAAACTAAACTTACGGCTAGTATTGAAAGAATTAACAAATTATCAAAAAAAATTGAAAAATTTAAACCAGATTTAGTAATTAGTTTTGGATCACCAGAGGCAGCAAGAATATCATTTGGGTTAGGAATTAAACACATAATGTTTTGCGATTCCCCTCATGCTAATGCAGTAATGCGATTAACATTACCACTAATTCAAAAAGTACTAATTCCACACATTATACCAAAAAAAGAATTTTCCAAGTATGGAATTAGTGAAAAAAATATTGTACAATACAAAGCAATTGATGCAGTAGTTACAATGAAAAGAGAAATTAATGAAAAAATAGTATCCCCATTTAAAAATAATAATAAAAAAAATATTTTGATTAGAGTAGAAGAAGAAGAAGCAGCATATACATCAAAATCAAGTAAAATTATTCCAATAATTCAAAAAATTGCAAATGATTACAAAGATGAAAATATTATAGTATTAGGAAGATATACAAAACAAATTTTAAATTTACAAAAAGCAGTTGGCAATAAAGTAAAAATTATTAAAATGTCATTTGATGGAAAATATCTATTAAAAAATACAGATATTTTTATAGGATCTGGTGGAACTATGACAGCTGAATCTGCTTTAATGGGAGTTCCTACAATATCATATAATGCAGTTCCAAATATAGTAGAAAAATTCTTAGTAAAAAAATATTTGGTAAAAAGAGAAACAAATCCATCAAAAATTTCAAACCATATTAAGAAAATTTTTGAATTAAATGGCAATCACAGCCAAAAAAGAGCAGAAAAAATTGTTAACCAAATGGAAGATCCAATAGAGAAACTAATTCAAATTATCAAAAATTAATTCCAATTTAATTTTAAGAGTTAAATTAAATTAAAAAGTTCATTAAGGGAATAGCAATTTTCGATTTAGCAGCCCGGTAGTGTAGCGGTCAAGCATAGAGGCCTTTGAAGCCTTTGACCCCAGTTCGAGTCTGGGCCGGGCTACTTTATTTAAAAATTAATCATGACTGGGCATGAACATAATATACTCAAGATAACTGAGATTAGCCATAATGACAGATGTAATCTTAGGAATGGGTGAAGTGGGCCAAACATTATTTGATTTACTCGTAGATAGAAAATTTGATTGTGTTGGAATTGATCTAGATAATTCAAAATGTAAAAAATATTCTGAAAATGAAGTTATTAAAAATCCAGAATATCTTCACGTATGTCTACCAGGAGAATTAACAGGATTTACAGATATTGTACTTAACTGGATTAATAAAATAAAAAATATACAAGTAGTCATAATCCATTCAACTGTAAAACCAGGAACTACAAAAATAATACAAGAAAAATTATCAATACCAATTTTATTTTCACCGGTTCGTGGAGTGCATAAAAGATTTCTAAATGATATTAAAAAATATACAAAATTTATTTCGTTTGATGGTATAGAAATAGATTCAAAAATAAAAAGAGATTTAGAAAATAGGTTTGAAAAAATAGATTGGATGTCAACAACAAAAACAGCAGAACTTGCAAAAATATTAGTAGATACAACATACTATGGATGGTTAATTAACTATGCACAAATTACCAAAATGATTTGTGAAAAAGAAAATGTTGATTTTGAGGAAATGTGGAAATTTGCAGATGAAATTCATGAAAATTTAGGAAATAGACCAAAAATGTTTCCAGGTATTATTGGAGGGCATTGCGTAATACCAAATTTAGATTTAGTAGAGTATGAAAATTTAGATATCATTAAAAAAATTAATGAAATGTATGAAAAATTTAAAAAATAATTCTAATTTTTAAAAATCTAATCTTGTCAATAATTTTGATGCAATAATAAAAAGAGCGGTTGCAAGAACTGCAAGAATAACCATTTCAAGAATTACAAATTCTGTAACAGTTCCAAAAATACCTGCTCGAATTATATCAACAAGATATGTTAAAGGATTAAGATAAAATGCCGTACGTAGCGGTTCAGGTGCAGTATCAGCTGGATAAAATGCAGAACTGACAAAAGCAAAGAAAAGGAAAACAGTGTTAATTATTACATTAAACCCTTCACTTGATCGTAATCTAGTAGAAATGATTGAAGCTAGTGAACCAAATAATACAGATCCCGTAATTGCACCAAAAATAATGATTGGAATTGTGACTAATGAAAATTCTGCTGACTGAAAAATTACAGGATATCCAACAATGGCAATCAATGAAGCACTAACAAGTCCAATTATGGCTATAGTGCAAATATTACTAAGAATGTAATGACTTCGAGTAAATGGTCCAGACATAATTTGTTCAAACATTCCATGTCTTCTATCATTCCAAATTAAAATACCAGAAATTAAAGTACTATTCATAATATTGAATCCAATCATACCAGATGCTAAGAATGCAGGATAATCTAGTTCCTTACCAGCAAATGGAACTTGATTAATTAATGGACCATATGCAAAACCTGCTACAAAAATATAGATTAAAGGAAAAATAATTTGCCAGATTAAAAATCCAGGATTAAGTGAAATCGTGAGATTTCTATTGACAAGTCTAATTATTGGATGCATTTTCCTTCATCATTTTTAAAAATATTTCTTCAAGATTTGTTGGTACTGCAGATAAATCTTCAATTTCAATATTATTTTCATTAAGTATTTTCAATACTCTAAGTAACACTAATTCTGATTGCTCGGAATGAATTATGATTGTAGTACCAGTATTGAAATCAATTTTGTAATCTGGAATATCAACCAATAAAGAAGAAATATCAGATTGTTTTTTTAATAAATGAATTTTAATTGTTTTTTCTTTTCCAAATCTATTTTTTAAAGCATCAGGTGAATCAACAGTAAGAATTTTTCCTTTATTAATAATAGCTATTTCATCACAAAGATATTCAGCTTCAGATAAAATATGAGTTGTATAAAAAATTGTTAATCCACTTTTGACTTTATTTTTTAAATAATCTAATAATTTTCTTCGAGCTTCTGGATCTAATCCCACAGTCGGTTCATCTAAAAACAATAATTCCATGTCATGCATAAATTCACGTGCAACTTGGACTCGTCTTCGTTGACCTATAGAAAGATCTTCATTTCTTTTCTTACGAATTTCAACTAAATCAAAATCTGTCAAAAGTTGTTCCATTCTTTTATTACGTTCAATTTTTGGAATATCCCACATCATCCCATACTTATCAAGAGATTTTTCTACCGACAATGTAGGCTCATAACTGGGTTGCTGCAATACAACACCAATTTTATCACGAATTTTTAATGGATGTAAAATGGCATCTATTCCCAAAATAGAAAGTGAGCCTGATGAAGGTCTAATTAGAGTAGTAAGAAGTTTGATTGTGGTTGATTTTCCAGCACCATTAGGTCCTAAAAATCCAAAAACTTGTCCTCTTTTAACAGATAAAATAAGATCATTTACAGCATTTACCGAACCATATGATTTTGATAAATGATTAACATCAATACAGGACATAATCAAACTGCGATCTTCCTATTAATTTAGGTAATGAGATAAAATAGGATAATTAACCAATCATTTAGATTTATTTGTAAAAAAAATAGTCAAGAAAATTTGAAAAAGATCATTTTTAAAATTTTATCATGAAAATAGTCCGATATTGTTATTAAAATTAATGAAATTTTTATTAACACAATATGTTTATGAAAACTAAATGTCAGAATCACAAAATCTTATTGATAAATTACTTGAACAAAAAACAGAATTAACTAGAGAAATAATTGAACAAAAAATTGCAGAAAAAAAGGAAAAAATTGGTGCAGGGTACCTAACCGATCAAGGTGCATTATTTCTAATTGCATCAGATTATGGAGTTACTTTAACAGAATCATCAAAAACTGAAGTTAACATAAAGGATCTATATGCAGGAGCAAAAGATATTTCATTAGAAACAAGAGTGTTAAACGTTTCACCTACAAAGGAATTTTCAAGAAAAGATGGTTCTACATTTAATCTAAGAACAATGACAGTATATGATTCTGATTCCACAGCAAGTGTAAAGTTATGGGATGAAAAAGCAAATCTACCAGGTATTGAAAATCTCAAACCAGGTGATCTAATAAAAATTACACAAGCTTATGTAAAATCAGATTTAGATGGTTCAGCAACTATCAATATTGGTTCTGGTTCAAATATTGAAACAATAGATACCGAGAGTCAGATTCCACTTATTGATAAAATTACAAAAGATATCAGTGAATTACAAGAAGGACAAAAAGATCTCGTAGTATCAGGAATGATTGATGGAATAATTAGTGGAATGCAATTTACAAATTCAAAAGGTCAGCCTGGAAAAGCACTCAGAATGAGACTAAAAGGAAAAGACAACACTGCAATGAGAGTAGTTCTTTGGGGCAAAGATGAATCATTAATTCCAAATATGATTTCACAATCAGCTAATGTAAAACTATTAGGTGTTAGAGTCAAATCAGGAAATCAAGGAAATCAAGAATTAGAAATTCATGGTAATGAATCAACAATGATTGAAATTGAAGGTGGAAAAGAGGCAGAACCAATTATTGCTAGAATTTTATCAATTGCAGTAACTGAAGCTGGAAAAAATATGATCGTAGCAGCAGATAGTAAAAAAAATATTTACAATATTAGTGATTTTTCAAATTCAACGACTGACTGTATTGAAGGAGATGTAATTGAATGCATGCCATCAAAAGTTTACGCTAATTCGATTACATTAGATGAAAATTCATTTGTAAGAAAATTAGATAATGATGAGACTATTCCATCATTGGCTAAAATTCGAACAAAAATTAGTGATGTAAAAGTTGACGGAACTTATTGTATTGAATCTATAGTATTGAAAGTTCCTGAAAGACGTGAGGTACAAACTAAATCAGGTGAATCAATTGCACTTTCAGAAATGTTTGTTGAGGATGATACGGGTCAAATTTGGGTAAAAGGATGGAGAATTCAAGCAAGATTAATTGATAAATGTGAATTAGGAGAAATTATTTCAATTACAGGATTAAATGCAAAAGCAAATAATTTTGGAGAAGGTAGAATAGAACTATTCCTAACAGCACATTCAAAAATTAAAAAGAAAAATTAGAAAATTTTATCAGATAGGCCCAATTCTGTGATTGTATAAGAAAAAGATTCTTTATTGAAAGGCGAATAAATTTGTCCATTAAACATTGATGAATTTTTAAAAAGATGAATTTTAACATGAGTAAAAAGATCAATTGCAGTTGCCATATTTTCAACTTCCTTGTCACCCATATTTCTAATCATATTAGTAATTACAATTGGAATTTTGTTAGTAATAGCATAAAATGATAATTCATGCATATATTTCATAAATAAAGAATTTTTTTTGAATATAGATTCATTATTTTTATATTCATAAGAAAATAAATCAGTAATATTATCAATTACAATTAAGGAAAAATTATTTGTACCAAAATTTTTAATTGAATTAATTTGTTCAGATGTATTTGTTACTCGAGATACCGTAATCTTATCAAGTAAATTAAAATTGATGTTAGATTTTTTTTGAATTTCTAATACTCTTTCAGGTCTAAATCCACCGGTGGTATCCAAATACAAAACATTTCCACCATTTTTAATTGAATTTATTGATAATTGTAATAGTAACTGAGTTTTTCCAGTTCCACTTCCACCAAAAATATCTACAATTAGACCATTAGGAATTCCTCCAGACAAAAAATTGTCTATTTTTATTAAACCAGTTTTAATCATGTATACAATTTATACAAATACGAGAAAAAATTTAAAGAATTATAATTTTAGCAAGTGTGACAAGGCTTTTAACCTAGAGAAGAATTTTTGAAAATAAGTGAATATTTAGTGTCCCAAACAAACAGCGCAAAAAGACCATTAGCAGTACTTCAAAAAAGTACAAAGAAAAAAGTTTTGGTTAGATTAAAAAATGAGGTTGAATACAAGGGTAAAATGGACAATGTTGATTCTTATATGAATTTGATAATGACAGATGCAGAAGAAATCCATGACGGTAAAACCATTGCACACTATGGTAGAGTAATTGTCAGAGGAAATAATGTATTATTTATTAAATTAGAAAATGAACTTTAATTAAATTAAAAGTGCTTTTATGACCAATAATTTTCTATTTACATCAGAATCAGTAACAGAAGGTCATCCAGATAAAATATGTGATAATATTTCAGATGCATTTTTAGACGAATATCTAAAGCAAGATCCAGATTCAAGAGTAGCAGTAGAAACAATGGTGACAACAGATTTTGTTGTAGTATCTGGTGAAGTTACATCTAAAGCAATTTTTGATAAAAAAGCCCAAGAAGAATTAGTTAGAAAAACCATTAGGGATATTGGGTATAACGACAAAGAATTGATGTTTGATGGCGATACTTGTAAAGTTGATTTAAGATTACATTCACAAAGTCCCGACATCAGTCAAGGAGTAACAGCAACTGAAGAAAAAGAACAGGGTGCAGGAGATCAAGGATTAATGTTTGGCTATGCAACAAATGAAACTGAAGAATTAATGCCTATGCCAATCTTGTTGGCTCATAAACTTATTCAGAAATTATCTGAAGTTAGACGAAATAAAACATTAGCATGGGTAAGACCAGATGGTAAATCACAAGTTTCAGTAAAATATGAAAACGATAAACCAACAAAAATTGAAACAGTTGTAATATCAACACAACATGCACCTGAAGTTTCTCAAGAAGAAATTTCAAATCAAATTATTGATAAAGTAATCAAACCAGTTTTAGGAAATCTTTGGAATGATGAAATTAAAATTCACATTAACCCTACAGGAATATTTGTGATTGGAGGACCTCATGGCGATGCAGGTTTAACTGGAAGAAAAATAATTGTGGATACTTATGGTGGATTTGGAAGACATGGTGGCGGAGCTTTTTCAGGAAAAGATCCATCAAAAGTAGATAGATCAGCATGTTACATGTGTAGATATATTGCAAAGAACCTTGTTGCAGCCAAATTTGCTGATAGATGTGAAGTTCAAGTTGCATATGCAATTGGTGTAGCTGAACCAGTGTCACTTTATGTTAATACTTTTGGAACAAATAAAATTCCAGAAAATCAAATAGAAGAATTAGTTAGAAAGAATTTTGATATGAAACCATCAGGTATTATTTCACAATTAGATTTGAAAAGACCAATTTATAAAAAAACAGCAGCATATGGTCATTTTGGAAGAAATGAACCAGAATTCACTTGGGAAAAAACAGACAAGGCAGAAATATTAAAGCAATCTGCCGGACTTTAATAATTCTATAACAGATTCAAATTTCATTTGAGTTATTTTTTGTAATTTATTATAATTTCCTTTGAAATCACCAATTAGAATATTCAAATCATCTACTCCAAAATTAGATTTTGAATTAGTTATAGCATCATAATATGCATTTTCTAAATTGATTTTTTTTATTTTTGTCTTAGTATCTTTAGAAAAAAGTTTCACATATTGTTCAAATGTAAGATAGTCAGGACCAACAAGATCAATTATTTTATTTTTAAATTTAATTTGATCAAGGGATTGAAGAAAAACTTTCACCACATCATTGATAGAAATTGGTTGAATAGAATAATTTCCAGAACCTGGAATTTCAATTATTTTGAGTTTAATCTGTTTTTTTAAAAATTTTGTAAATAAATCATCTTTTCCAACAATATATGACGGTCTAAAAATAGTGTAGTTTAGACCAGAATTCATAATAATTTTTTCTGCTTTAAATTTAGAGATGAAGTATCCTACTGAAGTTTTACTGGAAACTCCAAGACCACTATTATAGATAATTTTTTTGATTTTTGCTTTTTTAGCTAAATTTACAATATGTTTTGTAAATTCAACATTTATCATTTCATAGTCAATATGGATAGACTGCTTTCCAATCCCTACAAGATGAATTAATACATCAGAATTTTTAATTTTATTAATAATAATTTTTTCATCATAATTTTTTGAAATTATTTTAAGTTCATTATCATATTCTTTAAAATCACTTCGTGAAATTGAAATTAAATCAATATTATTTTCAGATAAATATTTCCTAAGATTTTTTGCAACAAATCCATTTGCTCCAGTAACAACTACTTTGATACGTTTAACCATAATTATCTTAATTTACTTTTAATTTTAAATCTATTCAGAGAATTTTAAAAATGATGAAATAAGAGTTAATACTAGAAAATGAATTAAATAATCATGGTAGAGGAAAAAATTAAATTAAAAACAGGTTATACTACTGGAAGTTGTGCAACTGCGGCTGCAAAAACTGCACTACTGTCAATTATTAATCAAGAAAAAATTCAAAATGTTAGTATTATTTTACCTAGAAGATCTTTTATTCAAATTCCAATACACTCTTGTGAATTTAAAAATGATAAAGCAAAATGTTCTGTTATAAAAAATGGTGGAGACGATCCAGATGTAACTCATGGTGCGGAAATTATTGTTGAATTATCATTAACAGAAAAAATAAATGAAATTGATATTGATGGGGCTGAAGGTGTTGGGATAGTTACAAAACAAGGTTTGGGTTTAGAAATAGGAAAACCTGCAATTAATCCCGTACCTAAAAAAATGATTAATGAGAATTTAAGGGATATTGGAAAAGAAATTCTTGAGAAAAAAGGAATTAAAGTTGTAATTTCAGTTCCAAAAGGAAAAGAATTAGCGCCAAAAACTGACAATCCTAGATTAGGTATCAGAGATGGGATTTCAATTTTAGGAACTAGTGGAATTGTAATTCCATTTTCAACAGCATCGTATGCAGCATCAATTAGACAAAATTTGGATGTTGCAATTGCAGCAGGAAATGAAACTGTAGTATTAACAACTGGTGGAAGAAGTGAAGAATATGCAAAAAAAATTGTTGACTTACCAGTACATTGTTTTGTACAAATGGGAGACTTTTCAGGATATACAATACAACAATGTGGTAGAAAAGATATCAAAAAAGCATATGTGGTTGGATTTATTGGAAAACTTGCAAAAATGGCTGCAGGTGTTAAACAAACTCATGTTAAAGGATCAAAAGTAGATATGAACTTTTTATCAGAATTAGCAAAAAAAGCAAATGCAGATGAAAAAATTATTCAGAGCATTAAAAAAGCAAACACAGCTAGACATGTTTCAGAAATTATTAAAGAAAATGGTATAACTGGATTTTTTGAACTAATTTGTAGTGAAACTTACAAACACATGAGAAAACATTCTGAAGAAAAAGTTCCAATAGATGTAATATTATTTGATTTTGAAGGAGAAATTCTTGCTAGAGAATCAAAAGAGTAAGGTATTTTATTAAAGTGAGAAAGTTTTGAGTATGGAAAATGTAGCAGTCCTTGCAATTACTAAAAATGGAGTCAATATTGGAGGAAAATTAAAAGAATTATTCCCTAATTGGAATATTTTTGCACCAAGCAAATTATCAAATGAAAATAATAGCATTACATGGTATTCTGAGCCTACATCAGATAAAATTATTGAACTTTTTAAAAATTCTAATGCGCTAATTTGCTTATTTTCTTTAGGTGCAGTAATTAGATTAATTGCGCCTCATTTGAAAGATAAGAAAACAGATCCTGCAGTGATTGTTATTGATGATAAAATGACTTTTGTAATCAGCGTATTATCAGGGCACATTGGTGGAGCAAATGAATTAACACAAGAAATTTCTGAAAAATTAAATGCGCTACCCGTGATAACAACTGCTGCAGATGTAAACAAAACAATTGTAGTTGATTTAGTAGGTAGGCAATTTGGCTGGAAAATTGATGATGAAACAACTGTAACTAAAATTAGTGCACATATGGTAAATTCAGAACCAATTGGTGTTTTTCAACAAACAGGTAATACAAAATGGTATAAAGAATTACCAAAAAATGTTACAATCTACGATAATTTAGAAGAATTAAAAAAATCAAATTCTAAAGCACATCTTATAATTTCTGATGCAATCATTGATAATGAATTAGCTCAAGAATCTGTAATATATCGTCCTCAAAGTTTAGTTATTGGTATCGGATTACATTGGGATACAACAAAAGATACAATCAGAGAGGGAATAGAAGATTGTTTAGAAAAATTTAATCTAAGTTCAAAATGTATTGCAAAATTGGTTTCAATAAAAAAACCTGAAGATGTTCAAGGATTAATTGATCTTGGAAAAGAAATGAAAATACCTGTGGAGTATGTAGATAGAGAAGAACTTGCTGAAATAATAACTCCAAATCCATCTAGTACAGTTAAAGCATTTGAAGGAACAGCAAGTGTTTCTGAAGCTGCTGCAATTAAAGTCTCAAAGGGAAAATTGATTGTAGAAAAACAAAAATTTCCACCAAATTTAACAATAGCAATTGCGAGGAAGATAGAATGAAACGAGGATTATTGATAATAGATAGAGGAAGTCGACAAAGAGAGGCATCTGAAGAATTAGACGTAATATGTGAGGGCATTAGGGCTAAAGGCGATTATAATTTTGTTGATTTTTGTTTTTTAGAAGTTGAACCACCATACATTGAAGATGGAATTGAGAAATGTCTAAAACAAGATATTGATTCACTTACAATAGTTCCATATTTTCTATATCCAGGTAAAAAAGTAAAAAATGCAGTTACAGATGTAATGAAATTTCAAAAAGATACCAAAATTAAATTTCTTGTCACTAAACCAATGATGATGCATAAAACTTTGGTGGAAATAGTCAAGAATAGAATAGATTCAACGCTAAAAGAAAATCAAATTACTCTTGAAAATAAAGACGTAGACGTAATGGTCATTGGTCATGGAAGTGTAGATCCTAATGCACAAAGATCATTAAATTATGTTGTAGATGGATTAAAAAATGATTATAGAAATGTAAATAGAGTATGGTTAGAAATAGAACAACCAGATATTTTTGAAGGAATTAAAAGTTGTGAAAAGAACAATCCTAATGTTTTAATCAATGTATTTTATTTTCTTCATGAAGGAGCGCATGTAAAAACAGATATCAATAATGATTTGATACCAGCGTTAGAAAAATCTACGATTAAAAAAAGCTACATTACAAAACATATTGGAACAGATCAAAAAATGATAGATTTAATATTAGAAAGAGCAGAGGAGGTAGAGAATGCAAACTAAGAAAGGTCAATCAATTGAAGATGCAAGTATGAAAATGATTGAAGATGAAATTGGATCACATAATTATAATGAAAAGGAATGGCCTATTGTAAGAAGAATAATTCATTCTACTGCAGATTTTGATTTTGCTGATAAAAATAGGCTCATTTTTCAAAAAGATGCAATAGAAAGTGGCATGAGTGCTTTAAAAAATGGGTGTAGCATCGTAGTAGATGTTAATGGAGTAATAGGCGGACTCAATAAACAAAATCCAAAAGATTTTGGTAATGACATAGTTTGTAATATATCAAAACCAGAAATTATGCAACAAGCAAAAGATGAAGGTAAAACACGTTCTCAAGTTTCAATGAGAATTGCAAAAGATGACATTGATGGAGGTATAGTAGCTATAGGAAACGCGCCAACTGCATTAATGGAGGTAATTGAAATGGTAAATGAAGGAATAGTAAAACCAGCATTAATCATAGGAATTCCAGTTGGATTCATCTGTGCCCCAGAATCAAAAGAAGCATTATCAAAGTTGGAAGGAACTCCGTTCATTACTAATTTAGGAAGAAAAGGTGGAAGTTCTTCAGCTTCAGCAATAATTAATGCAATTTTTAAATTAATTAGAGCAGAATCATCTACGTAAGATTATTGCTCTAAGTGATAAACTAGAATATCTTAAAAAATACAAACTATTTCTTAAAACAATTAAAAGCGAGATTGGAGAGCTTGAAAGGCTCAACCAATCTCATGAAGAATGGAGAGTTCCGTTCTTCAGTTATACGTTTTGTTAGTAATTTTTCAACTAACGCGATTTTGGAATCAAACGTAAAAAACTACAGACATAGTGACCTATAAAATAAACGGTAGTGGGTAGTAATTGTGTCCAATATAAAATCTAAAAGTAATTTGTATTATTTACTTCCAGCATTTGGAAGTATAATTGGTGGACTAGTTGCCATGATTATCTTAAGAAAACAAGGTCGTCAATATGATAAACTAGGCAGGAATTGTGTTCTTCTTGGAATTATAGCGTCAGGATTTGCTATTGGCATGGATTATGTCAATAGCACATATGACATTCCAATGATCGAAGATTATCTAAACCCTAATGGAATGTTTGATATTCTTAGTTGGTTTGGCGGTTCAAGCGTCTATGTCTTTCCTCCAATTGTAATTGTATATTGTGTAATTGCTAAAATAATAAACAGGAATTAAATTATCTACGTGATTCATTTAGACAATTCTTTACAAAAATTTCAGCATAATTAGAACTATCAAAATAAAGATGACCGTATGAGGCAAGCGTATTATTTTGAATTAGTCCATCCTGATGATTTGTTATTCCTTCTCCAATCTCTAAATTAAAAGCAAATTTAGAATCAGATGATACAGATTCTAATTGAGAATAATGAAATTCATGACCACGAAATGCATGTAAACTATCAGATAAAATATTTTTAGAAGATAACTTTCCTTTTGTGTAATTTAATCTCATTTTTTTTGTCATTGTTGTTTCTGCATCAAATAAACCAACCATTTTGAATTTTTTCTTATCATTAGTAATAGATTTGGTTAGATACATCAAGCCTCCACATTCAGCATAAATAGGAAAGTTATCTTCAGATAATTTTTTAATAGATTTTTTCATAATTTGATTTTTTGCAAGATCATTTCCTAAAATTTCAGGAAATCCACCTCCAATGTATAATCCGTCACATTTTGGAAATTTTTTATCCTTTATTGGACTGAAAAAAGTTAATGATGCACCTTCACGTCGTAATGCATTCAAATTATCATCATAATAGAAATTAAATGAATTATCTAAAGCAACTGCAATTTTTACTTTAGTTTTTTTATAATTACTTTTAATATTTTTAGGCAAAGAAATAGGATTTTTGATAATTTTAATAATTTGATCAACATCTAATGATTCTGAAATAATTTTTGAAGTTTTTTCAAGTTTATTTTTTAAAATTTTATTATCATATGTAGATATCAATCCAAGATGTCTTGATTCTAAATTTAGAATAGGATTTTTTGGAATTACACCAATAATAGGTAGTTTTGTTTTTTCTAAAGCATCTCTACAAAGAATTTCATGTTTTTTACTTCCAATTTTATTTAAAATAATTCCAACAATTCTTGATGTTCTGTGGAATTTTTTGAAACCTAAAGCAGTTGCACCAATAGAACGAGCAGTTTTACTTGCATCTAATACTAAAATTACAGGGGATTTTGTAATGGATGCCACATGGTGAGTACTAGCATGATTAGAAGATCCTTCAAATCCATCATAATATCCCATCACGCCCTCAATTATTGAAACATCAGAATTTGAATGAGAAACAAAACTATCCAAAACTTGTTTTTGACCCATTAACCATACATCAAGATTGTATGTTTTATTTTTTGAAATAGATGAAAGATAACTAGGATCAATGTAATCAGGACCAACTTTGAACGGTTGTACAGAAAAACCTCTTTTTTGTAAGGCATAGATAATTGAACATGTGATCGATGTTTTACCAACACCACTAGTTGCACCTGCTAAAACAATTCGAGGTATTTTCAATGTATGTTTAGAATTTTTTTTTTATTTAAATTAATACCTTAGAACAATAACGAATGTTTTTACTGATAAAAATTAATGACTAATTATGGAAAAAGATGGCTTAACTATTGTTTATACAGGAAAAGGTAAAGGGAAAACAACAGCAGCACTAGGGATTGCATTAAGAGCTACAGGGTATAAAAAGAAAATATGTATGATTCAGTTTATCAAAGGTTCATGGCATTATGGTGAAATGGATTCATCAAAGAGACTAGAACCAGAATTTGAAATGGTTGCAATAGGTAAAGGATTTGTTGGCATTATAGATGATAAAAGTCCAAAAATAGATCATCAAGAAGTTGCTAAAGAAGCAATTAAAATTAGTAATGAAAAAATTCAATCAGGTAAATACGATATAGTAATTTTGGATGAAATAAATTATGCAGTAAATCTTAATTTAATTTCACTTGATGATGTCTTAGAATTGATTAAATCAAAACCCCAAAAAATGGATTTGATATTAACAGGTAATTATGCAAAAGATGAGGTAATTGAAGTTGCAGATTTAGTAACAGAAATGAGAGAAATTAAACATCCATTTCAACGTGGTATTAAGGCAAAAGAAGGAATTGATTTCTAACGAGCAACATTAATTTACACATTGGGAAGTTTTAGAAGAATTGTCTACTGAAATTCAAGAAATGCCTGAACAAGGCGAAATTATTCTAGCCACAGTAACTAAAGTAATGGATCATGGAGCATACGTTACATTAGATGAATATGACGATATTCAAGGATTTTTACACATTTCAGAAATAGCACCAGGTTGGATTAGATCAGTAAGCAGATTTGTTAAAGATGGTGAGAAGAAAGTTTTACTTGTAAAAAAAGTAAAATCAAATGATATCGATTTATCATTAAAACAAGTTTCAAAAGATCAAAAGAAGCAGAAACTAAAAGAGGTTAAAAAATATGAAAAAGGTAAAACATTGTTAGAAAATCTTCAAGAAAAAACAAAATCAACAGATGAAGAAATTGAAAAAATAGAAGATAAAATGTATACACAATTTGATTCAGTTTATGATGGATTCATGGAAATTGCAAGAAATGGAATCAGTATAATTGCAGATCTTAAATTAACAAAAAAAATTACAACTGCACTTGAAGAAATTTGTTCAAAAATTAAACTCCCATCAGTAGAAATTAGAGGGATCATGGAAATAACAAATAACAAATCAAACGGAGTTGAAATAATTAAAAAAACACTATTAGAAATAATTAAAAAAGATTCAACAATGGATATTACATATTTAGGAGCACCAAAATATAGAATATCAATTACTTCTGAAAATTTTAAAGCTGCTGAAAAATCATTAAAACCAATAATTGAAGAAATTAAAACAGACATAGAAAAGAAAAAAGGTTTATTCAAATTTACAAGAGAAGATTCAAAGAAAACACGAGAAAATTAAAATGAGATTTCTATTACGAAAATGTTCAAAGTGTAGTCATTATACATTAAAAGATAAATGTCCAAAGTGTAGTGAGGAAACAAAATCTGTACATCCAGCTAAATTTTCACCAGATGATAAATACATGAGATATAGATTGGCAGAAAGATATTCTTAAAGGTAATTCCTCAAATTCTTAGTAAATCTTTAGTAAACTTGTGCATTACAATTGGTCTATCTTTTACAATAAGTGAATCTTCGATTCTAATTCCAAATTTATTTGCTAAGTATACTCCAGGCTCGACAGTAATTGCCATATTTTCTTTTAATTTAGTATTACTTCGATAAGAAATCGTTGGAAATTCATGTACTTCTAATCCAATTCCATGTCCAGTTGAATGGATAAAATATTGACCATAATTTTTTTCTTCAATATATTTTCTACATGCAGAATCAACATCACTACAATCTACATTTGGTTTAACAGACTTAAGCCCAAGTCTTTGGGATTCTTTAACAATTTCATATGCTTCATTTGCTTGAGAAGAAATTTTTCCAAGTGCAAATGTTCTAGTTGAATCAGAAACATAGCCTTTGTATCGTAATGTAAGATCAGTTACAATAAGATCACCTTTTTTAAATTTTCTTTGACTTACTTGTGCATGTGGAAGTGCACCGTTTGGACCTCCAGCAATAATTAAAGGATTGAGTGTAGATGCATAGCCAGTATCAAACATTCCTTGTTCCATTGCATATGTCATCAAAATTGTTTGTAATTCAGATTCTTTTTGTCCCACTTTAATTTTTTTTGAACAAATTGTAAACATTTCATCAATAATTTTAGAAGCTTTTTTTAAGATTTGAATTTCTTTTTCATCTTTTATAATACGTGCATTGTAAAATGGCTCTACAGAGGATTTAATGTCTGGAATTGATTTTTTTAGGCTTAACATAGTTGAATAGTTTTGGCAATCAGTACAAACATGATTTTTCTTAATTTTCTGTATTAGTGTAGAAATTAATCCAGATCCACGTTCAGCAGTAATGACATCACAATCTTCTGATTCACTTATTGCTCTTCCAACCTCCAGTTCTGGAGCAATAATGGTAGTTTTTCCATTTTTTTCAAGTAATCCAATAGCCTCACCCCAAAAACCAGTCATGTAAAATAAATTCTCAGGCTCAAATGTAACTAATGTATCACAGTCAATTTTTTGAGCATGTTTTAGAAGATTTTTTCTTCGTTGCTTCATATCAAAATATTGTATATTCTTAATTTATGTATGATGTAAAGTTTGTATAAGGAATTCAAAAAAATCTAGCGTGGTAGAAGAGAAGAAGAAAGTAGTTGCATTGCTTTCTGGTGGTTTAGATAGCCAGCTTGCAGTAAAAATGATGCAAAAGCAAGGATTCGAAGTTTCTGCTGTTGCAATTAAAACTCCATTTTGTGATTTTGATTGTGGTAGAGGATGTGGTTTTGAAATTAGAGAAAGAGCAGATGATC
>Ga0308018_10000644_pt1 | contig 17202 bp, 15 predicted proteins | sample Neamet282_FD_203130 | JGI IMG/M metagenome (GOLD analysis project Ga0308018, IMG submission 203130) | Marine microbial communities from water near the shore, Antarctic Ocean - #282 | ecosystem: Environmental > Aquatic > Marine > Unclassified | place: Southern Ocean | collected 2014-10-01
GCAGGGATCGGCTTCGGGCCGGCGATCGACGAAGGTTTTTATTACGATTTCGAGGTGGATGAACCGTTTACCCCGGAGGATCTGGCCGCCTTCGAGAAGCAGATGGGCGAGGTCATCAAGGCGGATCAGCCGTTTGAGCGACGACAGGTCGACAAGGCCGAGGCGCGCGAACTGTTCAGTGATGATCCGCTGAAGCTGGAGCGACTCGAAGAGTTCGATGACGACGAAGTCATCACGGTGTATGAAAACGGCCCTTTCCTGGACCTGTGTAAAGGGCCGCATGTGCCGAGTACCGGGAAGCTGAAGCACTTCAAGCTGCTCTCAGGCGCGGGCGCGTACTGGAGAGGCGACGAGAAGCGGCAGATGCTGCAGCGCATCTACGGGACTGCCTTCCACAAGAAGGGGGCGCTCGAAGAGCATCTGAATCGTCTTGAGGAAGCCAAGAAACGCGACCATCGCGTGCTGGGAAAGGAGCTTGACCTCTACTCAATCCAGGAAGAGATCGGGCAGGGCTTCATTCTTTGGCACCCGCGGGGCGCCATCATCCGCCACACGGTCGAGGAGTTCCTGAAGGATACGCTCCTGAGCCATGGGTATGATTTGGTGTACTCTCCGCAGATCGCGAGTGAAGAGCTTTACAAGATTTCGGGCCACCTTGAGGTGTTCGAAGACAACATGTTCCCGGTCATGGAGGATGAGGGCACGCGCTTCCGCATGAAGCCCATGAACTGTCCTCATCACTTCATGATCTATAAGACACAGACCCGTTCGTATCGTGATCTCCCGCTCCGTTTCGCGGAACTCGGGACCTGCTATCGCTACGAGCGCTCGGGCGCGCTCCACGGAATGCTTCGTGTCCGGTGCTTCACCCAGGACGACGCGCATATTTTCGTGCGTCCGGATCAGATCGGAGTCGAGTATGACAAGCTTCTGGACTTGGCAGACTACCTGCTGAAGATCTTCGGCTACGAGTACAACGTGTCGTTGGGTACCAGGCCCGAGAAGGCGATCGGAGACCCTGTGGTATACGACGCGGCGACGGAGACACTCCGGGATGTGCTCGAGCGGCGCGGCATGGACTACGTCGAGGAAGAGGGTGGCGGAGCGTTCTATGGACCCAAGATCGACGTAAATGTGGTCGACGCGATCGGGCGGGAGTGGCAGGGTGGCACGTTCCAGCTCGACTTCCTTATGCCCGAGCGTTTCGGGCTCCAGTACGTTGGGTCGGACAACGAGCGTCACAACGCCGTGGTCATACATCGAACGCTGCTCGGGTCCATGGAGCGGTTCGTTGGCGGGCTAATCGAGCACTATGGCGGCGCATTCCCAACATGGCTTGCACCTGAGCAGGTTCGCGTGATGCCAGTAGGTGAGCAGTGGGACGCCAGTGCGCAGGAGCTACGGGCCGCGCTCGTCGCAGCTGGCGCCCGGGTTACAGTCGAATCTCGCGAGACTCTCGGATATCGGATTCGCGAGGCCGAAACACTGAAAATCCCCTACATGGCGGTCGTCGGAGAGCGCGAAGCCGCAGACGGCACCGTCGCGGTGCGGAAACGGGGTGCGGGCAAGAAGCAGGAAGTCATGAGTCGTGAGGACTTCATTGCGCTTATCACGGATGAGATCGGGACGAAGGCGCTCGGTTGAAGAGAATGTTCGAGAGATGGTCTGGGCGTTGACCCGGGCCGCCTCTCGGAGCATCTTTTTAGACCACCCTCGGGTGGGCGAAAATCAGGAAGTGAGTCGCAGTGACCGGCGGCTCCACCTTCAGGGCTCCTCAGGGGCCGACATGAGGGTCGCAGGGGTCGACGCCCGGAGCATGACTCCGTCCGTCTATCCCGGTTGCGGCCCGAGACTTGTCTCGGGCTTTTTTATTGATGAGTGCCGGAAGGTGCTCGCCATACACTCCATCGGAGGTAGCGAAAAATCGACAAGCGTACTCGCGTCAACGACCAGATTCGGATCAGCCCAGTACGGCTCATCCAGGACGATGGTGAACAGATCGGTATCGTCTCGATCGACGAGGCCCGGGAACGGGCTACCGTGCGAGGAATGGATCTGGTAGAAGTAGCGGAAGAGGCTCGACCCCCCGTGGTCAAGATGATGGACTACGGGAAGGTGAGGTATGAAGCGGATCGAGCTCGTCGTGAGGCGCGGAAGAAACAACACACGATCAGAGTCAAGGAAGTGAAGTTCCGCCCTGGAATCGAAGACCACGACTACAAGTTCAAGGTCGGTCATGCGAAGCGATTCCTCGAAGAGGGTAACAAGGTAAAGCTGACGATGATGTTTCGGGGTCGTCAGGTGACACATCCCGAGATCGGTCTCGAGGTTCTGTCCAGAGTGATGGAAGAACTGCAGGACATCGCAAAAGTGGAATCAAACCCGAACATGGAGGGGAGGATCATGTCGATGGTCCTCGCTCCGCTAAAAGCCTGACGAACGCCCCGACTCAGTGGGGAGAACGGAGTATCAGATACAATGCCGAAGATGAAGACGCACCGTGGTGCGGCGAAGCGGATCAAGAAGACCGGAACCGGAAAGTTGAAGCGGATGAGGGCCTATAAGAGCCACATCCTCACGAAGATGACTACGAAGCGTAAGCGTCGTCTTCGGAAGGCCGATCTCGTGTCTAAGGCTGATGCGAAGAAGCTGAACAAACTTCTCCCCTACGCCTAAGGAGGCAGTACCATGCCAAGAACCACCTCTGCCGTCCCGCGGAATAATCGAAAGAAGAAGATCTTCAAGGTTGCCAAGGGTTATTTTGGCGGCCGGAAGAATCTCTACCGGACAGCGAAGGACGCAGTTGAGAAGGGCTGGGAGCACGCGTATCGGGACCGCAAGAACAAGAAGCGGAACTTCCGCAGGCTCTGGATCGCCCGTATCAACGCCGCGACCCGTGAACACGACATGTCATACTCGGTCTTCATCAACGGCCTGAAGCACGCCGGGATTGAGCTGGATCGAAAGGCTCTGGCGGATCTCGCGGTCCGTAACCCCGATGCCTTCGGTGCCGTCGTTGAGCAAGCACGCGCAGGATTGGCGTCCAAGGCTGGCTGAGCCTGATCGGTCGGTCTCGATCGGTGCACCGGACGTTTAAGGGCTCCGTAGCTGATGCTGCGGGGCCCTTTCGCGTAGCTCGCGAAAGGAACTCATGAACCGGGACCACTTCCGGGCCCTCGAGCATATGTACCTTCAGGCTCCCATCAACGAGTTCTACCGACCGACTATCGGAGTCGAACACGAAGCAGCCACGATCCAGATTGAGGTCCATCCGAAATATTTCCATCCCGCGGGAGCCATCCACGGTTCCGTCACCTTCAAAATGCTCGACGATGCGGCTTTTTTCGCGGCTTCATCGATCGTGGAGGACGTATTCGTGCTGACGACATCCTTTACCACGTACCTGACACGCCCGGTGTCCGAGGGCCGTTTGAGGTCCGTGGGGTGTGTGGTAACCCAAAATCGCTCCCAGATCATCGCGGAGGCGATAGCCTATGATGCCGAAGACCGGGAAGTGGGCCGAGGCAGTGGCGTCTTCGTCCGAAGCAAGGTCGCGTTAGCCGGTATTCCCGCGTACCGTCAGTAGTCCACAGCGGTTCGGCGTTGTAGTTTTCGCTCTTCGGCTCCGGTGGCCGGCCCCAACGACTTACGACCATTCACCTGAATGAGTGATTCAAATCCGATCGAGGCTCTTGTGGCCCTCGAACGTGAGGCGCTCGACGCGATCGCGTCGGCGGCGGACACGGAAGCTCTTGAAGCCGCCCGTGTGACCTATCTGGGGCGCAGTGAGGGCCGAATCTCTGGAATCCTGAGGGGAGTCGGCCATATGTCGGCCGAGGATCGCCCACGGGTCGGCCAGAAGGCAAATCAAGTGAAAGGGGCGGTTACCACCGCACTGGACACCCGGGCATCGGATCTCGCCGGCCCAGCGGTCACTGGCAGTCTCGATCTTTCACTGCCTGGGCGTGCGAAGTGGAAAGGTGGGCTACACCCGATTACCCAGGCGGTGGACGAAATTTGGCACATTTTCCGCGATTTGGGCTTCAGTCGAGCTCGGGGGCCGGAGGCAGACACCGAATGGTATAACTTCGAGGCGCTCAATACCCCACTCGACCACCCCGCGGCAGATGAGCAGGATACCCTGTATCTGGTCGACTCGGTGCTGCTACGCAGCCACACGTCTCCGGTCCAGATGCGGACCATGGAGAAATTCGAGCCGCCGATTCGCATTCTTGCGCCAGGTTGGGTCTATCGACGCGATACTTACGACGCGACGCATACGCCCGCCTTCATGCAGATCGAAGGACTCGTAGTGGACGAGGGAGTCACTTTCGTCGACTTCAAGGCTACCCTGGCTGAATTCGCTCGTCGTTACTGGGGTCCGGACACTCAGGTCCGTTTCCGTCCGTCGTTTTTCCCGTTTACCGAGCCGAGCGCTGAGGTGGACGTGAAACGCGTCATTACTCGGCCTGACGGCACCAGGGAAGAGACCGACTGGCTGGAGATCATGGGCGCAGGGATGGTCGATCCCAATGTGCTCGCGAACGCTGGCTATGATCCAGAGCGATACACCGGATGGGCGTTTGGCATGGGGCCGGCACGAATCGCCCTGTTGAAGCATGGAGTGAGTGACCTGAGGACCTTCTTCGAGAACGATGTGCGATTCCTGGAGCAGTTCTCTTGAACGTGTCCACACGATGGCTGAAGGACATGGTTCCCGGGCTCGCCGGAACACCGGAGGAGCTCTCAGTCCATCTGGCACTCCGAGGCGCACCGGTCGAGGAGATCTCGAGCCCCGGAGATGGATTAGGGGACATTGTGATAGGGAAGGTGCTCAAGGCTGAGCAGCACCCCAACGCGGATCGACTCAAGGTTTGTGAGGTCGATGGCGGCGACGGCATCGTTCAGGTCGTCTGTGGAGCCCCCAATGTGACCGCAGACACATACTATCCGTTCGCTCCCATTGGCTCGCTGCTCCCCGGCGACTTCAAGATCAAGAAAGCGAAGATTCGAGGTGAGCTGTCTCAAGGTATGCTATGCTCTGCCAAGGAGTTAGGTCTCGGGGTGGAGCATGATGGGATTCTAGAATTGAGTGGATCGTTCACTCCGGGTGAGGCATTCGTGCCGGCCCTCGGCCTGGATGATGCGACACTCGACGTCGAGATCACATCGAACCGGGGCGATCTCCTTTCACATGCCGGGATCGCCCGTGAGTTGGCCTCTGAGGGGGCGGGCGAGGTTCGACTCGTGGACGTGCCTGGTGCGGACGAATCCGAATTCGCCTACTTGAGTGATCCAGCCGAGGTCACAGGGTCGGGCGTCACGATCCGAATCGAGGACCCGGACCTTTGCTCTCGGTATCTCGGTGCTGTTATTCGCGGGGTTAAGATCGGTTCGTCGCCGGCGTGGTTACAGGAGCGTCTGCGGGGCGCGGGTGCCCGTCCGATCAACAATGTGGTCGACGCCACGAACTACGTCCTGCTCGAACTCGGGCAGCCGATGCACGCATTCGACATGAATCGCCTGGGTGGATCTGCCATCAACGTGCGCCGGGCTTCCGCCTCGGAGGCGGCACTCACCACTCTCGACGGTGAGTCGCGGACGCTCACGTCCGATATGCTGCTGATCTGCGATGCTGAGCAGCCGGTCGCAATCGGAGGCGTGATGGGCGGACAGAACTCCGAAGTGGAGGATGAAACCACCGATTTGCTGCTCGAATGTGCGCTCTTCGACCCCAAATCCATCCGGAAAACGCGAAAGGCGCTCGTCATGTCGACGGATGCTTCGTATCGATACGAGCGTGGCGTCGATCCGGACGGGATGCGGAAGGCGATGGAGCGTTGTATCGCAGTCGTGCTCGCGACGGCTGGTGGGGAAGTGGACGGGCCGATTCTCGATTGTTGTCCGAGCCCCTTTGAGACCCAACTCGTCGACCTGCGGCTCTCTCGGATCCAGCACCTGCTTGGTATTCCGTTCGAGAGTGCGTATGTGCGCGAACTCATCGAGCCGCTGGGATTCGTGGTCGAAGGAGAACTCGATGGCGTTCTGCACGTGCGCGTGCCCGGATTCCGTAGCTACGACGTGACCAGGGAGGTCGACCTCATCGAAGAGGTTGCCCGAACGCACGGATTCGATCGCTTTCCGGAGACACTCGGTCCACAGAGGCCAGGGAACGTCCCCGACCATCCCTTGTTTCTCCTGGAAGACCAGCTTCGCGCTTCGCTCGCGGCGGCCGGCCTCTTCGAGGCGCACACGCCCGCGTTTGCACCGCCGGGAGAGGGTGATGTCGAGGTTGCGAACCCCTTGGCCACCACGGAGCCCTTCATGCGCTCCAGAATGCTTCCCGCGCTGCTGCGACGCCTCGAATACAACCTTGCGCACGGGAATCGGGACGTTCGGCTCTTCGAGATCGGGACGACATTTCGCAGCGCCGGGAAGGGGAACCCACCTGGGGAAGCGACTCACATCGCTGCGGTGCTGACCGGACTCCGGGAACCGTCCCACTGGTCACGAGAAGACGAACCGCTCGCGATCTGGGACCTCAAGGTGCTGGTCGAGGACACGGCAGCGATCGCCTACCAGGAGGGGCCTGAGGTCGCCCCCGCCTCGACCCTTCAAGCACCGGGCCCCACGGCAATGGTGGCTCCACCGCAGCTCGACGGAGCACAGACGTTGGTGGTGCGCACAGGGGGAGGTCAGGTGGTCGGGCATGGCGGAAGGGTTCTGGCAGGTGCCGTGGATCTTCCCGCTTGGGCCGGCGAAGTGTGGGGGCTCGAAATCGTGCTTCCCGCGGAGCCCGCTCCGGCGAACGCTCCCACGGACGTGCCTCTGCCCCAGTTCCCGGCTTCTGAGCGCGATCTCGCGCTGCTGGTGCCGCAGACTCTGGCTGCAGGCGATGTCACCGCACGGATCAAAGAGGTCGGGGGCAAGGATCTCGAGGCAGTAGATCTGTTCGACGTTTACACCGGGGACGGCGTGCAGGCCGGTGTCCGCTCCGTAGCATTCCGCTTGCGCTTCCGCTCTCCAAAACGAACCCTGAAGGACAAGGACGTCGACAAGAGCGTGAAGGCCGTTCTCAAACGCCTCGAGGAGGATTTCGGTGTCAGAGCCCGAGGATAACGGAGTGGCCGCCGACAAGGCCGCGTTCAAGAGACTCGAAGGGGCCGTGGGTCAGCTCTTCGACAAGCTCTCTGAGGCTCGGCAGCGCACCAAGGCGGCCGAAGCCAAGACCGTGGAACTGGCGGAGCTGGTGCGCAGGTTTACCGGTAACGAGGCTGAGGCGGGTGAACTCATGAACCGTCTGAAGGGCCTCGAAACCGAGAACGTCGAGCTGAGGGGTCGCCTCGAGGCGGCCCGGGCCGGCGTCGATCGAATGATCGCGCGTATCAAGTTCCTGGAGAACCAAGGATGAGCCCGAAGACGTCGGTCACCGTGCGTATCGCCGGGGAAGAACACACCATTCGTGCGAGCGCCGAGCCAGAGTACACCCGAAGGTGTGCCACGATGGTCGATGACCGGATTCACGAGATTCGAATGGCGGCGGGCCTGATCGAGGGGCACAAGGCGGCGATCCTGGCGGCGTTGTCTATTGCGGACGAATGCTTCCAGGCGAGGGATGACCTCGAAAAGCTGCGAGCCGACCTCGCACGTCAGGTTGACGCGCTTGCCGAGCAGGTGGAGCGGTCGATTCCGTCCTGACGTCGGCTTGCGTGCGGGTTTACCCGTACCCTATCCTCAAATTGAAATCTACGCTCACCTCGGCCATACCCGGTCGATTTTGGAGTTACATATATGATCACCCCGCCTACTATGGTGGCGGCGGCGGTCGGACTCGTTCTCGGAGCACTGCTCGGTTTTATTGTCTCACGGAATCGTGAAAGAACACGGCAGGAGCTGGAAAAGCAGGCAGGACAGGACGAAGCCTCTCGCATCCTCAAGCGGGCTGAAAGCGAAGCAGAGAATGCCCGGAAAGCTGGTGAAATCGCGGGGCGAGAAGATGGTTTTCGCTTCCGTGAATCGTGGAAAATCGAGGAGAACCGTCGCAGGGAAGAGGTCGAACGGGCCGAACGCCGGGCAGAGGAACGCTCGGACGCCTTTGATCGACAAGCCGATCGCCTGAATTCTCGTGAGCTGGAGCAGGACGCCCGGACGGCGTCGCTGCACACGCGCGAGCAGGGTCTGGAGAGTGAAGCGAAAGAAGTCGCAACCCAAAGTGCCCAAGCCAGGGGTCGGCTCGAAAAACTCGCGGGCATGAGTCAGGAAGAGGCCAAGACGGAGCTCATGGCGGACCTCGAGGACATCGCGCGGGCTGAGGCCGCCAATTCTCTTCGTGAAATCAAGGAGCAGGCACAGCGCGAGGCCGAGAAGGAGGGCAGCAAGATTGTTGCTCTCGCGATTCAGCGAATGGCCGCTGATCTGACGGCTGAGACGACCGTCTCCGTGGTTCAGTTGCCCTCGGATGACATGAAAGGTCGCATCATCGGCCGAGAGGGGCGCAATATCCGCTCTTTCGAGCAGGCCACTGGAGTCGATGTCATCATCGATGATACGCCGGAAGCCGTTGTGCTAAGCGCGTTCGACCCCGTTCGACGCGAGACCGCCCGCATCGCTCTTGAGAAGCTTGTGGAAGACGGCCGGATTCACCCTGGACGAATCGAAGAGATCGTGGAGAAGGCCGGGGAAGAGGTCGAGAAGGGAATGGTCGAGGCCGCGGAGGAGGTCCTCTATGAACTCGGGCTTCACAACATCCATCCGGAGATCGTGCGCACGCTCGGCCGGCTGAAGTATCGTACCTCATACGGTCAGAATCAGCTGCAGCACTCCCGAGAGGTGGCGCTCCTGGCTGGCTCGATGGCAGCCGAAATGGGACTCGACGTTCAGGGGACCAAGCGAGCGGCGATTATGCACGACGTCGGTAAGGGGATGACACACGAACACGAGGGGACCCACGTCGAGCTCGGCTATCGTCTGTGCAAGAAGCACGACGAGACCCCGCTCGTGCTCAACGCCATCAAGGCGCATCACGACGAAGAGCCGCACTTCTTCGCCGAGACCTTCCTGGTCACAGCGGGCGATGCCATCAGCGGATCTCGGCCAGGTGCCCGCCGTGAGATGTTCGATGGGTATGTGAAGCGACTGGAGCGGCTCGAAGAACTGGCCATGGAGCAGGAGGGAGTCGCTCGCTGTTTTGCGATCCAGGCAGGCCGCGAGCTCCGGGTGATGGTGGAGCCAGAAAAGGTCACGGACGGAGAGATGGCTCAGATTTCCGATACTGTCGCGCGGCGCATCGAGGCAGAGCTTCAGTATCCGGGGCAGATCAAGGTTGTCGTCGTGAGGGAGACGAGGACAGTGGACTTCGCTCGATAGTTGGATTTTCCCACATCTAGGCACCTCTTAGTACTCTGTTAGATTCTCCGTTTCGGGGTCGCCTTGGCCGGATTTCCCAGCCTCGGCACGATCCTAGTCGAGCGTAGAAAGCATCCCAATTCCGGGGGACCGATGAGCACACAGATCATCTCTGGCCGCGATATCTCCAACGAGATCCGCGGGGAGCTGAAAGACGAAGTCTCCTCACTGACCGTCGGGTCAGGCATCGTGCCTGGACTCGCGACGGTGCTGGTTGGCGCCGACCCGGCCTCCCAGATGTACGTGGGCATGAAGAACAAGGCCGCCGCTGCGATGGGAATCCATTCCCAGCAGATCACGTTAGACGCGGACACCTCCGAAGACGAGTTGCTGGGCGTTGTCGAAGGGCTGAACGCCGATCCGTCGATCCACGGCATCCTGGTCCAGCTCCCGCTCCCGGACCATATCGATGAAGGAAAGGTCATCGAGGCCATCGATCCTTCAAAAGACGTCGATGGATTTCACCCGGTTAGCGTGGGCAGGCTCGCCACGGGCTCGGGTGACTTCTTTGCTCCGTGCACTCCAGCTGGGGTCGTGGAAATGCTCGTCCGCAGCGGTCACGACCCCAATGGAAAGCACGTGGTGATCGTGGGTCGCTCCAACATCGTCGGAAAGCCGCTCGCCTCGCTCCTGATGCGGAAGGCTCCGGGCGGAAACGCGACGGTGACAGTCGCACATTCGCGAACACCCGACCTCGGCGCGGTGACACGCACGGCGGAGATCCTGGTCGTGGCCATGGGTCGTCCGGAAATGGTCACCGCGGACATGGTAGCCGAAGGCACTGTGGTCATCGATGTGGGCACCAACCGGGTCGATGACGACACCAAAGAGAAGGGCTACCGCGTCTGTGGTGACGTGCTGTACGACGAGGTCAGCGAAAAGGCAGCGGCGATCTCCCCAGTGCCCGGAGGTGTGGGCCCGATGACGATCACCATGCTCCTGGCGAATACGGTCAAGTCGGCTCGGATTGCCGCCGGTCAGTAAGACGGTCCGCATAGGCGGCGCGGCGCGAGGGTCCGACCAATGAGCGACGACACGTTCGACCTGTTTGATGATGATGAGGTTGGTGGAACCGATGCCGGCTGGGATGACACGGATGAGGTAGAGGACCTCGACCCAGAGCCCGAGTCTATCGACCGGGCCCCAAAGGTCTGGTCGGTCTACCAGGTGAACAAAGCGGTGAAGGGCCTTCTCGACAGCAGCGTCGAACCACTCTGGGTAGGTGGAGAGATCGGCAGCTGGACACGGTCTCGCCCAGGTCACTGCTACTTCACCCTGAAGGACGATCGCGCTCAGATCGGTGGAGTGATGTTTGCCGGTGACTCGGCCAAGCTGCCGGCAGACCCGGATGTCGGGACCAAGGTCCGGGTCTATGGCGACCTAACGATCTACGAGCAGCGAGGGCAGTTTCAGGTCATCGCGCAGAAACTCGAGGCCGAGGGCGCGGACGGACTCTGGAGCAAAGCCTTCGAGGCGCTCAAGCAGAAGCTCGAACTGGAGGGTCTCCTCGGGATCGAGAGAAAGCGACCGCTGCCGGCTTACCCGGGATGTATCGGTGTCGTAACATCGCCGACCGGTGCGGCCCTCCACGACATCACGTCGGTTTTACGACGACGCGCTCCGTGGACACGGGTCCTGCTCTCGGGCAGTCGGGTACAGGGCGAAGGTGCCTCCACCGACGTCGCGGCCGCTTTGCGACGTCTTGCAGCTACGGGCCTCGCCGATGTGATCATCGTCGGGCGTGGAGGAGGATCACTGGAGGACCTCTGGGCCTTCAACGAAGAGCCGGTGGCCCGTGCCATCGCCGAGTGTCCTGTCCCTGTCATCTCCGCGGTGGGCCACGAGGTCGACGTCACGATCTCCGATCTGGTCGCGGACGTCCGGGCCCCCACACCGAGCGCCGCTGCGGAGACCGTCGTCCCCGACGGGCCCGCACTGCTTGGACACCTCCGGCGGAGTCCAGAGCGCCTCGGTCGTGCACTCCGACGGACCGCCGCTCGCCCCGGCGTTGAGGTCGCCGAGCGCATGGGACGACTACACCACGCGATAGAGCGAAGACTCGTTCCGGCACGCCAGTCACTCGATCTTGGAGCTGACCGGCTGGAACGGGAGACGAACGATCTGATCCAAGTGCGGACGATCACTCTTCGGGGCCTCGCTGGGCGACTCGAAGCTCTTTCGCCCCTGTCCACTCTGGCACGCGGGTATTCAGTCGCAAGGACTGCCGATGGTCGGGTGCTGCGAACACTGGAAGACTTTTCACCCGGCGCACCCTTTCAATTACGCGTCAGTGGCGGCACGATCGACGCTGAAACGCTGAGCACTCACAACAACGACGACGCACAAGCATGATCGACGAAGCGATAGACCCTACGCTCGAGGAGCGATTGAGCCGCTTGGAAGAAATTCTCGCTCGAATGGAGTCCGACGAGGTCGAGCTCGAGGAGGCTCTCAAGCTGTTTGAAGAGGGCGTGTGTCATGTGCGTGCAGCAGAGAAGGTCCTGTCCGAGACAGAGTTGAAGGTCGAGGAACTGCTCGCGTCGGGCGAAACGCGAGATATCCCCGTCGACGCCGAGTGACTAACTCGACGTTCCCAGGCCTGGACGCTTACCTGGACAGCGAGGGCGGCCCGGTGGAGCGAGCGCTTGAGCGTGCGGTCGTCACTCTTGAGCAATGCGAGGCCCCACTTGAACCCGAGGTCCTCGGTGCAATTCGCCATGGTGTGATGGGTGGCGGGAAGCGACTGCGTCCGATCCTGTTCGCGTCGGCATACGAGGCGTGTGGGGGAGAGGCGAAAGAGGCGTCCTACGACCTCGCGGCATCCTTGGAAATGATCCACGCGTACTCCCTCATGCATGATGACCTGCCGTGCATGGACGACGCCGCCCTGCGTCGTGGGCGGGCGACCACGCATCGGGTGCACGGCGAGGAGGTCACGATCCGAGCCGGCGCTGCACTGATTCCAGCCGCCGCTCTTCAGGCTCTCGACGCCAGCGGGCGGCTCGGATGTGAGCGAGTGCAATGTCTGATCCTCGTGCGCACGCTGATGGCCGCCGCCGGCGCCGGCGGCATGGTGGGTGGGCAGTGGATGGACTTGCTTGGAGAGGGCCTCGCTCTCGGGACGGAAGATCTGGATGCACTGCATCGGATGAAGACCGGTGCTCTCCTCACGGCATCCCTAGAGATGGGCGCTCTGGCAGCGGATGCGGACAAGGACACCCGGGATGCACTTCGCATGTACGGTCAGGCGACCGGGCTTGCGTTTCAGATCGCCGACGATGTGCTCGACGCCACTGCCTCCCCCGAGACGCTTGGAAAGAACCCGAGCGATGCGGACCTGGACAAGTCGACCTACGTCGCGTTGTATGGCCTCGAAGAGGCGCGTCGGCGGGCGCGCGACCAGGTCGACATTGCGGTCTCGGCGCTAAATGTGGCGGGAATCGACTCGCCCGCACTCCTGGCGCTTAGCAGATACGTGGTGGAACGAAGTAAATAGCGGACCAGGCTGGACCGCTTGGAGGTTTCAATCACACATAGCTCCGGGATGTGCGGCACGGTCCATGCCTCTATCTTTCCACAACGGTGACCCGCCCGTCACCCCGCACTGCTGAGTAAAGGAGATCCGGGTGTCTCTACTGGATCAGATCAAATATCCGGCCGACCTTCGTCGGCTCAAGAAATCTGACCTACCCAAGGTCGTGGATGCCGTCCGCGAGCGGCACATCGACGTGGTTTCCCAGAAGGGGGGGCATTTTGGCGCCTCCCTCGGCGTGGCGGAGCTCACCGTGGCTCTGCACTACGCTTTTGAAACCCCGCGTGACCAGCTGATCTGGGACACCGGCCACCAGGCGTACATCCACAAGATTCTGACCGGTCGCAACCAAGATCTCCCAACAATTCGCACCAAGGATGGCCTCGCGCCGTTCTGCCGCCGCGATGAATCCGAGTACGATGCCTTCGGTGCGGGTCACGCAGCGACCTCGATCTCGGCTGCGTGGGGCATTGCCGTCGGGCGCGACCTCACCGATGAAGACTTCGATGTCGTAGCGATCATCGGGGATGGTGCGATGGGCTGCGGACTGGCCTATGAGGCGTTGAACAACGCCGGACACACCGGTCGAGACTTCATCGTCGTGCTGAATGACAACGACATGTCGATCGCGCCCGCTGTCGGTGCGATGAACAAGTACCTGACGGGAATGATCACGAATCCTGCCTACAACAAGGTCCGCGGACTCGTGAAGGAAGCGCTGCACCGGACTCCAACCGCCGTCGGCGATGTGATGGAAGAATTGGCTGGGCGCATGGAGGAGAGTCTCAAGCACCTCTTCACCCCCGGTCTCATCTTCGAAGAACTAGGGTTCAAATACGTCGGTCCGATCGACGGCCATGACGTCGAGGAGCTCGTGGACACCTTCCAGCGGGTCAAGGAAATGAAGGGCCCGGTGTTGGTCCATACCCTGACGCAGAAGGGGAAGGGCTTTACGCACGCAGAAGACGACCCGTGGAAATGGCACGCGCAGGGGCCGTTCGACAAAGTCACGGGGCAGGGTGGTCCCAAGTCCGCAGGGCTGCCTCGGTATCAGGCGGTCTTCGGAAAGGGCCTCATCGAGATGGCCGACGCGGATCCTCGCGTTGTGGCGATCACGGCTGCCATGCCCGACGGAACCTCGACAGACATGTTCCAGAAGGCGCATCCCGATCGCTACTTCGACGTCGGCATCGCCGAGGGGCACGGAGTCACCTTCTCAGCAGGCCTCGCGACCCAGGGCGTGAAGCCGATTGTGGCCATCTACTCGACCTTCCTGCAGAGGGGCTTCGACAATATCGTCCACGACGTGGCGCTTCAGGGGCTATCTGTCGTCTTTGGTATGGACCGGGCCGGTATCGCAGGGGAAGATGGGCCGACGCACCATGGGGTGCTGGATATCGCCTATATGCTCATGATTCCTGGAATGACGGTTACCGCTCCTAAGGATGGTGCCGAAATGCTGGGGCTATTGAGATTGGCGACCGAGGCCGATGATGGCCCGTGGAGTGTGCGCTGGCCGCGAGCGGCTGTTCCGGAGAAGGTCCCCCATCTGAGTCAAGTTCCGGAGATCTCTCCTCACACGTGGGAAGTCCTCCGAAACGGCGGCGATTGCGTGCTACTTGCGACGGGGACGATGGTCCTTAGTTCGATGGCCGCGGCTGAAGAGCTCGACGTAGAGGGGATTCACTGCACCGTAGTGAATTGTCGCTTCCTCAAGCCCTACGATCGTGCCGTTTTCGAGGAGATGGTGCGTAGCCACCCGACCGTCATCACTCTGGAGGAAGGTCAGGTTTCCAACGGGTTCGGTGCCTATATGGCTCGTGAGATTGCAGACCTCGAATTAGAGGTCTCTCCCCGGATTGGAACGCTGGGCGTGCCGGACAGGTTCATCCAGCATGGCGGGCGGGAAGAACTTCTCGTGGAAATCGGCCTCGATGTAGCCGGAATCGCGGCCCAGGTAAAGAATATCGTCGCACGTGGCGCGACACTGGAGCCGGCATGACGAAAGGAGGCAGCCACCCACCAGGCGAGTCTCGGCCCGGCAGATTTTCTGGGTCGGTGCGACGTCTGGGTGTCGTCTACCGTGAGCACACTCCGGACGTCCTGGGAATCGTCGATCGCCTCAAGGTCTGGGCGGCCGCTCGAGACATTTCGGTCGACGTAGAGACGGAGGCTGGGCACGGACTGGGGACGACACTCGATCTGATCGAGAACCCCGTCGACCTGGTCGTAGCATTGGGTGGCGACGGCACGTTCCTGCGGGCCAGCCGACTGGCCGTCGGGACGGATATCCCAGTCGTCGGGGTGAATCTGGGTCGTCTGGGCTTCCTCACCGCGATTCCCGACGTCCATCTCGAAGAGGGACTGGAAAAGGTCGTTTCCGGAGATGCGGTCATCGAGCATCGATTCCGTCTTCATGCTCGGATCGAGATGGAAGGTGTAATCACAGGCGAGAAATTCTACGCACTCAACGACGTCGTCGTGCATACCACGGGCGCAGCCCGTGTGACGCCACTCACTTTGTCCATTGGTGCCACTGCGTCTCGCGTGGACGAGGACGAGTACGACCTCGATGGCATGGAAGATGTTGGGAGTTTCGCTGCAGACGGCGTGATCATATCAACCCCGACAGGCTCTACCGCCTACTCGATGTCCGCTGGGGGACCGATCATCGTCCCTGAGGTCGAGGCAATCGTTGTCACTCCGATCTGTCCGCACTCGCTGGCCGTCCGGCCGCTGGTGGTGCCGGCTCACGCAACGCTCCGCGTGGGGTCGCTCGACCCCGGTGGCGATCATCAGGTCACCGTCGACGGACGGGTCGTGTACAAGCTGGATCCCGGGCAGCAGGTCATCGTGAGTCGCGAATCTCGACCGATGTCGTTGGTGCGTCTGCCCGAACAGACGTTCTTCAATACGATGCGGCGCAAGCTCAATTGGGCTGCACGCCCACCTGAGCGGACCTAGTTCGACGGATTCGTCCCGATCGCCCATTGAGCCACCCTGGCCTCGCGACGTAGGTTCTGCTCCATGCTCGTTGAACTCCGCATCCGTGACTACGCCGTGGTCGAGGACCTCACCCTCCAACTAGGGCCGGGCCTCAATGCTTTGACTGGAGAGACCGGGGCGGGCAAATCGATCATTGTTGGTGCGTTGTCTCTGTTGCTCGGTGAACGCGCCTCCTCCGATGTGGTCCGGGTCGGCGCTGAGCGGGCCACGGTGGAAGCAGTCTTCGAAGTCGGCGAGCTACCCACAGTGAAGCGATTGGTCGATGACCATGGCTTTCGGCTCGAGGATGGCCTCCTCATTCTCCGGCGCGAGGTCGCGTCGGAAGGCAGGAACCGGGCTTGGGTCTGCGGATCCCCGGCCACCGCAGGTGTGGTCGGTGCTTTAGGCACTGCGCTGGTTGACCTCCACGGGCAGCATGAGCATCAGACGCTGCTGCGTTCCCGAGACCAGCGAGCCATCCTTGATGCCTACGGTGGCTCTTATGAACTGGCACGTGCAGTGTCTCAAGGCTACACAGGTCTTCAGGCCCTCCGGACGGCGCTCGAGGCCCGTGAGGAGCGGCGCAGGGAGATTGAAAGTCGAGCTGATTTTCTCCGTTTTCAGCTGGATGAGATCGACGAGGCCGGACTCGGGCCGGGCGAGGACCAACGGTTGGAGAATGAAGCCGGTCGTCACCAGCACAGCGAAGAGCTCGCGAGGGGGGCCCGGTCCGTTCACAGCAAGTTGTACGATGGCGAGAAAGCGATCTCCGATCATCTGGCGGAGGTGCGGCAGCAACTCGAGCGGCTGTCGGAGTTCGACCTTGGGTTGCGGGAGGAGGTCGAGCGCTTGACTGAGGCCGCGGTCATCGTCGATGACGTCGGCCAGAGGATGGGAGATTACTCGACGTCGGTTGACCATGATCCCGAACGCTTGGACGAGATCCGATCCCGGCTGGATTACATCTTCCGATTGAAACGGAAGTACGGTCCGGAACTCGCCGATGTACTTGCGACTGCACAGCGTGTTCGCACGGAGCTGGCGGACCTTGATGACGCGGACCATGACCTCGGTCGTATACGGGCACAGATGGAGTCCGCTGCGTTCGAACTAGGCCGGGTGGCGGCGGAGCTGAGCGCCGCGCGTAGAGCTGGTGCGGAGCGGCTCGGAGAAGCTATGGCTACGGTGTTACCTGAACTCGGTCTCAGTGGCGCCGCCTTTGTTGTAGGACTGTCGTCGCATGAGTCCGTTTCAGCCGGCGGGGCGGAGAGCGTCGAGTT
>Ga0308018_10000646_pt1 | contig 17181 bp, 9 predicted proteins | sample Neamet282_FD_203130 | JGI IMG/M metagenome (GOLD analysis project Ga0308018, IMG submission 203130) | Marine microbial communities from water near the shore, Antarctic Ocean - #282 | ecosystem: Environmental > Aquatic > Marine > Unclassified | place: Southern Ocean | collected 2014-10-01
AACTCAAGGGGCGCATCAAGCAAACCAAAAATGGGTATAAACTTCTCAAGATGAAGCGTGATGGTCTTTTCCATGAATTCCGTAAGTTATTGTCTGAAATGATTGAGGCTAAGCGAGATCTTACCGATACATACCGTCTAGCAAAGCAACGCATCGACTTAGCTAATGCTATCGAAGGTGGTTTGGCTGTTCGTGCTGCTGCAATAGCAAATACAGCAACTCCGCAAGTTGAAGTTGAAAGGCGAAATATTATGGGTGTTGTAGTGCCAAGCGTCAGTGGAAGCAATTTGAAATCAACATTCTCGGAAAGAGGTGTTGGATACATCGGTTCTTCACCATATATTGACGAAGCTAGCGATTCTTTTGGTAATTTGATTGAGAAGATTGTCCGTGCTGCAGAAATGGAAGGTACTCTGAAAAGATTACTTGCAGAGATTGAAGCGACTAAGAGGAGAGTCAATGCACTTGAGTTCAAGGTAATTCCAGAACTAGAAGAAGCGAGAGTTTTCATTCAACTTCGTCTTGAAGAAATGGAAAGAGAAGAAACCTTCCGTTTGAAGAGATTCAAGAATAAGTGAATCAAATTTCACTAATATCTTCACTTCAGTTGAGGCTGTGTGAGGGATTGATTGAAGACGGAGTGGTGCTGAGCGTTTCTTGAGGTGGATGTTACATGGATGACGATAACAATTCCACAGTCGACCTTGAACAGATGGCTGCCCACAAGAAAGCATGGGACCAGCACGCTCTTTTAGCAAATATCCTAAGTCGGGAATTTCACTTACTTGAACAAATTGGAGGCCGATGGCCAAGTTGGATTATAGATGTCAAACAAGACAGAGATGTTCATGACTGTTTGAAAAAGATCAATTCACACATCGCTAAACTTGGATGGATGGCAAGGTTATCGGTCGATGACCCTTGGTTAGTAACAATACTACCTATGCCAGATAGGCAATTTCCACCAATAAAGGTGCATTTATTTTTATGGTCTATGACCGCATTAACCGCGACTTTAGCAGGTTCTTTATGGATAGAAAACACATCACCAGATGGTGGTTGGTTTGGTTATGGGAACTTCATCGATTCCTTTATTGGATTTACCCTGCCGATATTAGCAACTCTCTTTTTGGCATCGGTGATACAGGTAAGGGCTGCTGCGAAACAAGGTCTTAGGATAGGGCATATCGCGCCAATTCCAGATATTTCAATTGCATTTTGGTCGGTAGGATTGTTTTCACCAGCATCACTAATATGGCCTTTCGGCCTATTGCTAATTTCATCATTACCTCGGATGAGTTCTCGCCCATGGGATAATCGCAGTCAGTTAGGTAATATCTCAATCATTGCACCAGGGATAATGATTTGCAGTGGATTTATCTTATGGGCAATCGGCATATTCTTGACTCCCGAATTAATTGCTGTCGTCTCAGCACCGCGTTCTATAGAGCCTCCTTTGTTAGTTAAATTATTGGCGGTTTTCTTTTATGACGACCTCCCAATTAGGCTTGCTTGGGCACATCCATTGGCCAAAGCCGGTTCAGTTTTGACATTCTTTGGCTGGGTTTCACTGCTGCCGATTCCAACATTCCCTGGTGGCAGATTGATGGTTTCTCGTCTAGGTTCAGTGCTGGCCAGAAATTCTGGAACTCAAGTTAGATTATTCTTCGTAATTCTAATATTTGCTTGGCTATTTGAAGCCTTTGAAGGGTTTTCAGTGTGGACCCTTGTACTGGTATTGATCTTACCATTCTTGTATTATATGGGTGGTGAGCCTAGAATACCAATAGTCTTGGATGAGCCTGCGGGGTTGAGCCTTAAAACAGAAAAGAGGCTCGGTATTTTCTTTTTCTTGTTTTTTATGTTGTCATTACCGAGCCAATCTCCAATATTATTACATGATGAGTGGCAATCTCCATTGAGATTTGAGTTTGACGAAATAGAGGCTGCATCTAGAGGCGATGATGGTGTTTGGATGACCAACTTAACAATTAAAATTATCAATCCATCTTTTGTGCAACATTCTTACGCCATCGATGTAGTTAGAGATGGCGGCCAATCTATTGGCGAATGGGATTATGAATGGGATTGCAAAGGGGAAGATTCTCTCAGCATCAATGGTTTAGGATGCGGTGAAGACCTACTGCCTGGGAAATATGCGACCTTTGTCTTGAAGATCAGTTGGAATCAATCCCTTTATTCCCCGATGGGTGAAAATTTCTCTTTGCTAATGTCGACCGAGGAAGGTTACCAATTACAATCTCTACAAGTTAGCCCAGACCTCGAATTTTATCCAACATCTGATTGGAATCTTGTCGAGGATAATGGTGAAGTAAAACGTTGTATTGAATTAAATGGGGATCTCGGTCCTGAAGATTCCTTACTGGTCAGTTTCCCCAATGCTAACACTGCTTTTACCACTGTAACAAGACTATATTGGATTGAAGGGCAAACCGATATGGATGCAAACTTGAGTGAAATACCTGATGAAATTTGCGTAATAGGGCTAGACCCAATAATTTTGAGAGCATGGGACTTGAATCAAATCTCGCTGAATGGTGTCATTTTCGAGGGCACAATGCCTGCAAAACCACTGAAGGCAATAGTTCCTCTAGATGGTTGGAAAATATTCGCTGAAGATGTCCAAGGATATGGAGCCGAATTTGCTACTGGTGGGCTACTTATACAAGGCCAACAATGTCCAATTGACTCTCATATCAGTACTCCTCCAAGTCCATCGGATGGTGATTGGATATGGGACATGAGTGTTAGAAAAGAAGGCCAAATTCCGGCGATTGTAAATGAAACTAATATGACCTTGATAATGGAAGAGGGCGTGAATGTTAGTTTGTGTCAAAATCAATTAAATCCGAATCCACAAACATCCTTTGCAGTAGAACAAGGACCTGAATTAATCTTAGTCCGTTCAAATATTAGTTATCGTCTTTGGAGTAATATTTGGGCTGCAGCAACCAATGGAACCCTCATCTCTTCAGATAGCATGTCCACATTCTCATTCTATAATCCTTCAAACACTTCTATTCCAGTGATGGTGGCGAATGAGGGTAGTGGCTCTCCGTGGCAAATAATAAACAGTTCAACATCACTTGAACAAGGTATGAGCGAATTCAGTTTCATGCCATCAAATAGTACATTTTCTACTATGTGGATTAGTCATCAAGATGGCGGAGTAGTAATCCACCTAGGCAGTTATATCTGAGGTCTGAAAATGAGAATTTCTATTTTGGGTGTAGGTTCCATTGGGACATTATTCGCAGCACTTTTGTCGCGTACTGAGCATGAGATTCATCTTCACGGACGCGGCGAACATATGGCCATGATTACAAATAATGGGATTGCAGTAACCGGTGAGGAATCGTTTTCTGTAGAAAGTCAAAGATTTGAGTTGACTTTTGATGAAGTTGGAATTCCTAGTAATTTTGAGAATAGAGCCGATGTGGTTATAATCGCAGGAAAATCACGTTCCCTTGATAAATTATGCAACTTAACCTCCAAATTACTCAAACCAGATGGCATCGCATTTGCTATTACCAATGGATTGGGTAATGTTGAGAGGCTTTGCCATCAATTGGGTATGCAGAGAGTCGTATATGCTTCAACAACTCACGGAGCAAACATTGCAACCCCTTCGCAAGTTCGCTGGGCAGGTAAGGGTCAATTGCATCTTGCAAATACTGTAATGTCGCAGAATGAAAAATTGAATGATTTCAATGAAAGTCTCGTCGGCAGCGGAATAAATTGTGAAATCGTTGAAGATGGTCGCAGTTTAATTTGGAATAAAGTTTTGATAAACATTGCAATCAATCCCCTCGCAGCTATGGCAGGGGTAGAAAACGGGGAATTATTGGGGGCGGAAATGTTTGCCAATGCAGTATTTACTATGATAGAAGGAGCCAATGTTGCTAGGGCGGAACAAATAGACGTCGGTACAAATCAACAGTTAGAAGATAATTTGCGGCAAGTATTACTTTCAACATCTTCAAATTCATGTAGTATGCTCGAAGATGTGAAGGCAGGTGCGACCACTGAAATTTCAGTTTTAAATCGGGAAATAGTGAATAGAGGAGAAAAACTTGGCATTAGTACTCCATTGAACAATATGCTCGCTTCAATAATTGAACTGATCACTCCTTGACCAGGTCTTGATTGAAATGGAGTCCGCAGTTTTCTTTTCTTGCGATGGCATCTTCAGTAACAAGTTGGCCGACCAATATTAGGTTTCTCAGTTCAACAATTGAGCGTGTTGGTATTGATCCTCTCCATAATCTATCAACTTCTTGCCCTAATAACTCTAGTCGCCTCGCAGCCCGATTTAATCTGCTAAAACGTCTTACGATTCCAACTTCTTGCGTCATGGTTTGCCTCAGTGCATTCCTATCGTGGACTACTGGGGTGTGCTCGGATAGATTCTCGAGTCCATCCGCTCTCCATTCTGGTAGTTCATTTTGATGTTTAGTCGGAGGGTTTGAGATGATATATTCGGCTGCTCTTGCAGCATATACTACCGCTTCTAACAAACTGTTTGAGGCTAAACGATTTGCACCGTGCATTCCAGTACATGCGACTTCACCAATCGCAAATAATCGTGGAAATACTTGGCCATTATCTTTGACAAAAGGGCGCCCTATATCATCTACCAGCAAGCCCCCAACCGCATAATGAGCAGCAGGGGAAATTGGCAGAGGGTCATGTCCAAGTTTCAAACCATGTCTTTTCAATCTAGAACTAATAGTTGGAAAATGCGAGTTAAGAAGATCTTCATCTAAGTGTGAAGTTACTAGGAATACATGTGATTTTCCCGTAATTTTCATTTGCCTATCAATGGCTCTAGCAACAATGTCCCGTGTCGCCATAGAACCCATTTTTGAATATTTTAAAGTAAACGAATATGGCTCGGGTGATACGATTCTATCATCTTCTTTACACTGGATTTGCCATTTGTTTAATCCCTCTTCATCAAGTATTACACCACCTTCTCCTCGCATCGCTTCAGTGATTAAGAATGGTCTATCACTTTTCACTGCTAATGCCGTAGGGTGGAATTGGATATATGCGAGATTTTTGACTTCTGCTCCTGCTCTGAACGCCATTGCCAAACCATCACCTGTGGCAACACTTGGATTGGTTGTTTGAGACCACAATTGGCCAAAGCCCCCAGTTGCTAAGATTAGGGTGTCTGCATGGACGGTCAAAACCGTTTGAGTTGTTTGGTCCAAACACCAAACTCCAGATATACCTGCATTAGGATTTCCATGTTCGCACTGAATAAGGTCAATCGCTAGATGGTTGGGCATTAATTCAATATTGTCGTGCATCTCAGCAGTTTGGCTAAGGGCTCTTTCAATTTCCTTTCCTGTAGCATCCTTAGAGTGTAAAATACGCCTACTTGAGTGCCCGCCTTCTTTGGCCAAATGGAACCTGCCATCAACATCTTTTTCAAAATCAACGCCAATGTCTAGTAAATCCTGTATTCTATCACTCGCTTCATTAATTACGCTATTTACTACTGAAATATCACACTGTCCATCTCCACTTTTTAGAGTATCTTCAATGTGTGAGGTAAGGCCAATACCATCTGTTTTGTCAAGAATTGCAGCAATGCCTCCTTGAGCCCAATTAGTCGATGAATCAATAGGTCTCTGTTTGGTAATTACTTTGACAAAATGTCCAGCATTTGCAAGACGAATTGCACAAAATAATCCAGCGATTCCACTGCCTATGATGACGATTTGAGAAGCGTCACTCGTCCTCATTAGTATTGCCACAACACCGCACTTCTTCACGGCATCGGTTGCGATAGCACTATGAAATAGATGCGGGTAAAGAGGTACATGGCGGGGTTGAAGAAGAAGATTGCAACCCTATTGGGCATCACGCTAATCGCATTTGTGATATCCAATGTCCAACTCGGCATCATTGCACCGGTAGCAATAGATGGCGCTCCTAATTCTACCCTTGATGTGTTGAAACTGACCGAGCCACAATGCTCCTTCGATGAGATCTCAAGCAGTTTGGAAAGTAGTGGCCAGAGTTACTGTTTGGGTTCTACTGGTGATTGGGGCGGTGCAGATTTCATCATGCTCCTAGAAGGATTGGTAATGGTCTTGGCTGGCCGCTTCAAATTACCCAAAGGTGCTGGATGGGTGGCAAGGTCTAGAAAATTAGCCATGGCCACCGGTGGAGTTCTATTCTCACTGGCTATTCTCGATAGGCTGCAATTGCTCCCGACACCTGCTAATTCTACCGGTTTAGCAGAACTAATGCCTATCGATATATCGCCTTGGATGATACAGATCGGAATCGCAATACTCGGTGCGATTTTGTTAAGAGGGCCGAAATACTGGGATTCTGAAGCTCAACAATCAACTCAGGATTCAATTGAACAGAGAAGGGTGGTCGCCGATAAGTTCCGTTCAACTTTCACACCTCAAGCCAGTGCTGTTGGTGCCGATAGTATCGCTATGTCAAGAACTTCCAATTTGTTGAAAAGGGATCAGAATTTGTCAATGCGAAAGTCAAGTCGTGGTGTTAAGGTATTTGCAACGTGCCCATATTGCGCAGGAACTGGATGCAAGAGATGTGCTAACAAAGGCACATTGTGAGTCTTTTTAAGAACTAATAAGTCCAATTATTAGATGTCTAATGAGTGCATCTGGCTTTTTCGCTTTAGTATTCAAAAGCGCTCTACTGGTCCGTTGACAAAGCCATTGTTTAAGACCTGTCGCGAGTGGTGAGGGGATTAAGGTCGGGGCGAAATTCTCGGCAATGAGGGATAGGGATGTATCTTAAAGCACTTGAAGTATGTAATTTTAAATCGTTTAAAGGCGAAGTAACAGTTCCTTTAGACAGGGGTTTCACAGCGATTACTGGGCCTAATGGTTCTGGGAAATCAAATTGTGGTGATGCGATTCAATTCGTACTAGGCCCTCGTTCAAACAAGGTTATCCGTGCTCAGAATTCAAAAGATTTGATTTTCAATGGCGGCAAAAACAACAAACCAGCACGCTCATGTTCAGTCACATTAGTATTTGCCAATCCTACATTAGCCAATGGTCGTAGGCGCCTTCCAATCGATTTAGAAGAAGTCCGCTTATCTCGTACTGTTCGCTTAACCAAAGCAAATAATGCGGTAACCCAATATCTCCTTGATGGTGTTGAGAGTACTCAAAAATCATTCCACAGACTCCTAGGTGCTGCAAATGCTCGCCCAGATGGATATAATATCGTCCTACAAGGCGATGTCACGAATCTAGCGAAAATGACCTCTAAAGAGCGCCGCAAGGTGCTAGATGGTGTTGCTGGCGTCACTTCATATGATGACGAGATAAGAAAGGCGGATAAGCAAAGAGACCAAGTTGAAGGATATATTGAAAGAATCGGTATGCTTGAAGAGGAGCAAAAAGGTCGCCTTAAGGATTTGAAGAAAGAGAAAGATCTTGCGATTAAAGTAAGGGATTTGGTAACGGAACTAACCGAGTCAAGAATCATTTCCTATCAGTCCAAATACGCATCACAAAAATCAGAAATCGCTTACCAAGTCAACGAACAGAGCAGATATCTTACAGAATCAAATGACCTTAAAGAAGAAGTAAGGCAAGGCAGCAAGATACTTCTTGGACTAGAGGACCAAATCGGTGAATTACAAAAAGAAATCGATGCTCTAATGGGTGGGGATACCAATGGATTGCAGCAACAGATTCAGAATCTTCAAGTTACCATTGCCACCAATGGAGATTTGATACGGGATGCTGAAGAAAAAGATGTAGAAGACAAACTCGAGTTACAAGAGTTATTCGACAGCCTCCTAGAAGCAAAACAATCCCTAACAGCGTTTGCCGAAAGCCTTTCTTCAGCAAGAGGCGATTTGGAAAATGCAAAAATTGCATTCCAAGAAGCCGAACAAGAAGAGGCAGATGTAAGTACACTGCTGGAATCATCTGGTGAATCAACAGCCCAATTATCACGCAATTTATCGAAGGCAACCGAGAAGGTTGAACTGTGCCGAAAAGCAATGGCGGATGCTCAAAGTGAGGTTGACCGTACTGCGGCTCAAGCAGAAGTGATCGAGGAACAATTAGTCGCTGCTCAAGATGCCGCCGAGGAAGCACGAATGGCCTTTGAGGAACTTGAACTAAAAGGCGAAGAATTTGGCGGTGAAAACCCAGAAAAAGATAGGGCGAAACTTGCAACTGAATTACATACATCACAAAACGCAGAATCAAAATTATCCGAAGAATCACAACTTGTCGAGAATCGACTTCGTGAAACTGAACGTAAATTGATTAGTGCAAGAAATGAAATGGAATCCAGGACCGGTGCTAAGGGATTAGCAGGCGGTTCAGCAGCAGTAATTGCAGCAAGAGATAGAGGCGAATTACGCGGTATTATCGGGACAATAGCAGAATTATGTGCTCCTAAAGACAATTCTCATGAAGATGCACTATCGGCCGCAATTGGCGGTGGAATGACCTCTGTTGTTGTTGAAAACGATGAAGTTGCAGCAAATGCAATCAAATGGCTTTCAGAGAAAAGGGCTGGAAGAGCAACATTCCTACCTCTAAATCGACTAGCAAATACCAGAGCAGCCGGTAAGGCTGTGATGGTAGCAAGAAAACCAGGTGTTGTTGGATTTGCATACGAATTACTTGATTATGACCCTAGAATCGATATCGCAGTTCGCTTTGCTTTGAGAAATACTCTCATTGTAGATTCAATGTCAACCGCCCGAGCAAATATGGGCGGTGTGAGATTAGTAACACTACGTGGCGATGTTACCGAAACAGGTGGTGCAATGATCGGTGGTTCTAAGCGCAAAATGTCAGTTTCATTCGGAGGCAGAGTGCAAGGTGCAAATGAAGTTGAATCACTAACAGCGGAAGTAGAAAGACTAAGATTGATGTCAGAAACTGTAAATGGGGCTCTCATAGATGCTAGAAAGGTTCAATCCGAAGTAAGGGCTAAAATCAATACACTCACAGATGGAGAGCATGCTTCAAAGCAACAAGAATGGCGTGCTGAACTAAAGCAAGCCAGGACAAATCACAACAAATCGTTGGGAGCAGTTGCTGAGATTGAAAGAAAATTAAGTACTTTACAAAGCCAAGCGAGTCAAACACTCGCTGCATTAGATGTTGCCCAAAAACAATTTGAGCAATCTGAAAGTGATAGAACCATAGCACAAGCAAGTCTGGAAAATGCCAGTCCGGCACATCTTAAGGAAAGATTACACAAGGCTGAAGTCAAGCGATTAGAAGCTCAAGGATTGAGGAATAGAGCCCAAGATGCACTTGCTAGCGGTTCAGATCATAGAGATTTATTGGATAACAGAGTTGTTGAATTGGATGGCAGAATCTCTTCAATCGACAATGCGATTGTATCTCGCAGTGAAAAGATAGACTTAATGCAAGCAGCCATAGCAACTGATTCTATAGAGTTGACTGCTAAGGAAATTGAGCGTTCAGAATTCCTTGAAGAAAATCAAGGATTAGAGAATGAGCGTGTTCAATTAGTTGAGGAAAGGGCTTCACTAAGAGCAGACTTAACTCAGAAAGCAAATGATGCAACCTCTCGTAACCAAATGGCCGAAGAAATCGGCCGTTCACTGACATTAAAGCAAGAAACACTGAGTGATTTATTGTCTGAAATGTCAGATTCTGATATTGAACCAGCACAAATCGATGTTACCCTGCCTAGCGTTGGGGATGCGGAAAAGAAAGTTAGAGGCCTTGAGCGTCGTCTTGAAGGATATGGCCCTGTCAATATGCTAGCGATTGAGCAATACGATCATTGTCAAGAAAGACTTGACGAAATGAGAGACGATTTCAAAACATTACAGAGCCGCCGTAAGCATTTATTGGATGTCACAGAGCAATTAGAATCCCAGCGAAAGGAACGCCTGCTAAATGTTCTAGAGAAGGTAAATGAGAATTTCAAGGTCGCATATAATGCTCTAAGCGATGGAGGGCGTGGCGAATTATTCCTTGAAAATCCAAACGAGCCATTCAAGGGTGGTCTAGAACTTTGGGCACAACCACGTGGGAAATCTGCTAAGGTGACACGCCACCAACTATCTGGTGGAGAACAATCAATGGCAGCACTCGCCCTGATTTTCGCAATACAGGATTATGACCCTAGCCCATTCTACTACTTCGATGAAGTCGACCAAAATCTTGACGGGTATAATGCTGAAAGGATTGCTAAGATGTGCAGTGAACGTTCAAAGAGAGCGCAATTCATCATGGTAACTCTGCGCAAGGTTTCATTGCGCTTAGCCGACCATCACATCGGAATTACACACGGTGGCGATGGATGTAGTCGTCGTATTGTTGATTTCGATAAGGAAAGAGCATTGGAATTGGGTGCTAAGGCTTTGAAAGAAGCAAATGCAGCATCTGAACAAAACCAATCCCGTATCGATGAAGCAGCGGCGGCCTCAATTGAGATGCCATTGGTCCCCGATTCATTGGAAGCCCCTAGTTCACTAGGAGGTATTTTGTCACTTTTGAATGATAAATTCGCAGAAAGCGATGCAGAATCAAGCACTCTGGCTTCTTTGAGCGAACGCACTGCCGATATGACTGAAGATATTGAGGAGAGAGTAGAAATTTCTAAAGCAATATTAGCAGAAGAAGATACAGCAGAAGATGCAGAAGAAGATGCAGAAGAAAATTACGAGTCTGAAGTTGAGCAAACACAAGTTGTTGGCGAAGAGGAAACATTGGAGTGAGAATAATGGCAGAACATCAGGCTGTTTTGGATAAATGGTTCCTCAGGCAGGACATCATAGACCAATTACTAGAGTCTGGTGAAGAAAGTGGTGAAGCTCAGTCCTTTAGTGACCGTATTATTGCTATCGCAAAAACTGAAGAAGCCGAACATCAAAGTCTAGAAGATCCTTTCGATCGTTCTGTAGCATTAGTTCTATCATTGGTTAGAGAGGAAGGCCTAGATGCCTGGAATATTGATTTGTCGGCATTCTTGAAAGTATTTACTACAAGGGTAAAATCACAAGCATCGGGATTAGATTTACCTGCCTGTGGCCGATTAATCCGGCTTTCATGGGAGGTCTTGAATCATCAAGCAGCAATATTGTTTGAAAGGGTTCAACGTGCTGATGAAGAAGATGATTGGGATGATGACATGGAATTCGGCTGGGAAGCAGAATATGATGATGAAGCATATTTCTTTACCAATGCAGTCCTTGAAGGTGGTGCAGACTCTGTTTTACCTTCATTATTTGACGAGAGAGTGCGTAGGGCTGAAGGTCGACCAGTGACTCTCGGTGAATTATTATCTGCATTCAAAGATGCTGCAGATGATGCAGAAGAATTGAAATTGAGAGAGGCAAATAGAATTGCTCACGAAAAAGAATTATCAGAATACTTATCCGATATTGGCGGTAGAATGCACAATGAAGACCTAGAAGGTGATATCGAGCGCTGCTGGCGAGCATTGAGACAATCATGTCTCAAAGCAGGGACCAATAAGGTTCCAGTTGCAGATGTGATGCAAGAATTGAAACTAATCCTAGAGCAAACATTTGGTTCAGTGCCAGAAGGGTATCAAGATGAAGCCAAAGTATCTTCATTTATTGCTGGTTTATTCCTGACACATCGTGGAATTGCTAGCATTTATCAAGATACTGTTCCAGATGGGATAATCTATCTCGAAGATATAAGACCAAACAACAATTTTGCTGAAATAATTGAAATGATAAAGTCGGAGCAGGAACAAGAATCAGTTCGTATCCAAGAACAAGTTACAGGTTCGCAACGTCACACAGACAATTTGTTAGATCGGGCTAAGAAGGCTAAGGTGAAGGAAGAAAAATCGCTGAAAAAAGCTATTGAATTGTCACAAACAGAAGAGGCCGTTGAAATCGTATTGGGTCCTGGGCAAATACAGCATATCACTACTCAAGAGGACGCCTTTGAATCAAATCAAAGCAACCCTGAAACCGTTGAAGAATCATTAGATAACCATGAGTGGTTGGTGGAGTAAGGAGTTATTTACATGAGTGAATTGCCATTGGAATCATTACTTGAAGCAACATTGTTCGGAGCAGGTCGTTCAATGACAATTTCAGAATTATCGGAATCATTAGGCTATGATGCCGAAGAGATGATAGATTCACTTCATTCACTTCGAGCCACTTTGAAACGCCGCAGAGGCGGCGCTCTACAAATAGCAGAAATTGGCGACCGCTGGGCTATTGAAGTCAAACCAAAAATTGCAGATCATCTACCTAAAGAGGCAAGAACCGAAATACCTCAAAAATTGCTCAAAGCCGCTGCTTTGATAGCATATCATCAACCTATGGCCCAATCCAGATTGGTTGAGTTATTGGGGCAAAAAGCATATGATTACGTCCGAGAACTAGCGCAGTTGGGAATGGTTGACCGCAGAAAAGATGGTAATACTCGTAGATTGATCACCACTAGAAGGTTTTCGGAATCATTTGGTTGCCCATTTACTGAAAGAAAGAAGGTAAAGGCATGGTTTAGGGAACAGGTTCAGTCATCTGGTATGCTGGATGGGATGGTCGGTGCTGAAACACTGCAGGAAGAAGAGGACCTCGACTTGACAGTACAATCAACGCTGCCTATTTCAGAGCAAGCAGAAGAATGAAATTATTCATTTCTTAGTTGTTCAAGTAATTCTTGGACTTTAGTTTGAGTCTTTGGACCTTTGAAAGCCTGTAATCGTTGTGCGATGATTCCTACTTCAGCGTCTGAAGCGCCTGCGCTAACCGCCATATTGCGTGAATGCAGTTTCATATGCCCAGCTTGAATTCCGCTGGTTGATAGCGCTCTGAGCGCTCCTAGGTTTTGTGCTAACCCAGATGCAACGATGACACCTGCCAATTCTTGAGCGGAATCGACTCCGAGGATTGCCAAATTAGCCCTGGCAACTGGGTGCACCTTACTCGCTCCCCCAACTATCCCTACGGCCATTGGAGTCTCAATAGAGCCCACTAGGTCACCATTATCGTTTTGCACCCATTGAGTCATCGATGAGTAGATTCCCGACTGATGCGATGCCCAAGCATGACATCCTGCCTCTATTGCTCTCCAATCCTGCCCACAGGCTACTGAAACGCTACTGATGGCATTCATCACTCCTTTGTTATGTGTGACGGCTCTAAAGGGGTCTGCGATAGCGAAATGATATGCTTCTAATATGCCTGTGATTATTTGCAATCCATTTTCACGAGTTCCATCATCCGATAACTCCTCTGCGGTAAACGTGGCCTCGACTCTTGCTAATCGGTGTGCTGCGAGGTTGGATAAAATCTTCAAATGAACCCTTCCACCGGTTAGTCTTTCAACTTCAGGGGCGATTAGTTCGGCCATTGTATTGACTGCATTTGCACCCATGGCGTCTCTTGTGTCAACTAAAATGTGCAATATTAGCATTGGGCCGGATAGACTTTCAATTACTCTCAATTCTATTTCTTTGCAGCCGCCACCTAGTTTGATCATCGTACTTGGCCGGTCATTACATATTTTCATCAGTTCCTCTTTGGAATCTTCAATACTAGAAATCGCAGCTGGAATGTCATCTAAATCTAAAATCTGTAATTGCCCAATCATCATTGGACCGTCATTATTTGTCCGGAAACCGCCCCTGGAAAGGCAACGCTTAGCCATATTGGATGCTGCGGCAACAACGCTAGACTCCTCTAAACAGAATGGTATTAGGTAGTGTTTTCCATCGATAACAAAGTTTGTTGCTACTCCAACGGGTAAGGACATAGTTCCAATTACATTCTCGATCATATTGTTGGCAGCATCTTCAGATAACTCGCCATGGGCGGCCAGTGCATCGATTTGCTCTTGGCTGAGGTCTGCTGCTTCGGCTACGATTTGCCTACGCTCGGCAACAGTTAGTCGGAAAAAACCACTGAGGCGACTATTTTCAACTGACATATTGCTTCCTCTGTGCTAAGCCACTAATCTCAATCACATCAAGACATCGCTTGATTCGCTCTGGATGTATTGTTTTTGTATTTCTTATATTGCTCATTTCTTAACGCGTCTAACGCTTAACCTAACGCGTTAACAATGCGTTAATGCTGCGTTAATTGAGCCCTAAAAGGCTCTATCTTGGTGCTATGGTGATTTGATTAGCGTGTCTTAACACGTCTTAGCGACCTCTTGATTAGGTCAAACAATAAATACCCATTGGGGATTGCTCGGGATATGCGGATAGAAGGTAAAGAGATTGAACTGCCCCTCCTATTGCAGAACCCATTTTCCACAGCACCACTCGAAGGAGGTCAAAAAAGCCTGTTAGTAGGGCGTAATGAGGTATTTGAGGGATTAGCCCAACATATCCATTTCCGCTCAACTAGGCGTATTTTGATGGTGGGAAGTGTCGGTTCTGGGCGAACTTCATTGTTGAGGTGCTTGGGTAATGAGGCGCCACTTTCGCTACACTTAGACCATATTCATGCATCTACTCCTGCTAAAAGTCTGTTGGAATCATTATACCGAGGGTTAGTTGGCCCGAATATTCCTTCACACTACTCGGCGATCGTTTCAGAAATGGTTGAAACCAGTAAATCTTTCACAGATAAACTCCCACTGGTGGTAATCGATGTGCCTACGATTGATTCTGCGGTTCTAAACGTGGCACTAAGAGATACTTTGCCCGTTATAGAAAGGCTGCAAGTATTGATGGTAGTGGTGTTGGACCATAAGCAAAAAGTGCATTTGCCCGAAGAGGTATCGGGGAGGTTTGAGATTGTCAATACGCTGAATTCACTAAGTGTCGAGTCAATTCAAGAGCTGGTTAACCTGAGAATACGTTCTGTTTGCAAGACTCCGTATGCGTTGCTAAAAGAGGATGCTGAGCACCTGCTGGCTACAACTGACGGCCTTCCTGCCTCGATTATCAGGGTGATGAGGGATGCAGTAGATAACAATCGAATGGCGCAAAACCGAGGGGCTCAGAGTAGTGGCAATTATATTTCTCAAGATAGAAAGGGATTCGATACGAGTGCGATATTGCCTACGCAACAACCCGAGGCATCTACAACGGGCATTTTCACCTCCACGCATGACCTATCTGCTAATGCTTTGGCACCTGAGTCGAGTATTGCGGAAAACAGTGATGATGCTAAATTAGACTCCTCTAGGGCTGATAATCACCAAACCGATATTTTTGACGGCTCAATGGGCGGATTAGGGGACGAATACATCATGGCGGACGAAAAACCAATAGAATCTTCAGAAGATGATGATGTAGATCTCATGGATGCTTCTACCGACTGGCAATCTAGGCCTCAAAGTGATGAGCCGAATAGCGAAACAACGCAAGATGATGATTTCCAAGAAATACATGGCCTGGGGGGTTCACTTTCCGGATTTGATTTGAATTTAGATGATTTGGGCAGTTCAAAGGATAACGACGCCCCTCTAAAGGGGACGCCATTTGATGTTCTTGATAGTGAAGCGATCAATAATGAAACAACTAAGCCAATATCTGTGGAAGCGGTAGGGATGTTCGGGTCATTGCTTGGAAGAACCAAAGGTGCACCCGCTAGATCGATTCAAAACCCAGATGATTATGAAAAATCAGATACTGAAGATGGGGCAGAATTGTGGGTGGCCAAAGACTCTAACCTACTCGATGAATCAAGCGATGAGGAATTAGAAGGAGATGGTACTGCGATGCTGCATGACGAAACAGGCTTCATAGTTGATGATTTAGAAGGTACTATCGAAGACGAAACTAGTTATTCGAATGATGAAAGTAATTATCAAGATGCAGAGAACATGGAATTTGATTCTGGATTTGCCTCAAAAGGCGACATGAAAACGTTCTCAAATCTAGTCAATGCACTTCAAACTGCTTTACTGGTACCGCAAAAACAAGATGGTACTATTGACCGAAGGAGGTTGATAGATGCTCTTACAAGTTTGAGGAAACCAAAGTCGGGGGAGCGAATTTCCCATCCACTAAATCCGAGCGTATTATCAAACTTATCACCACATGAAGCAGTTGTTGTCGCAACAGCAAATGAAAGAAAGTATTCTCCATCGGACCAAGAGTTACTACAAGAATTAAACATAAAAAGGGCTCGTCTATCGCAAATAAGTAACCGCTTACATAAGGGTGGGATACTCAATGCCCGTAAAGTTGGAAAAAGCCGACTGTTCACATTAACTCAATCCGCAAGAGCCCAATTGAGTGCATGGAATATGATGGGAGGTGAGTCCTAATGGCTTGGGAAATCACTTGGTCCAAACAAACGCCAAGCATTATTTCGACCATCGCAGCAAGCGAAGGCGGATTAGTTGTTAGTAGCGGTCTAAACTTATCTTTCTATGAGCATGATGGCAGTGAAAGATGGTCTGTTGATATGCCATTCAAAGTTCATGCAATAGATAGCGGTCAAGGCCTTCTTGGAGTATTAGCTGCCCATGGATTCTATGTTATGTCGACGAGGGATGGTTCATTACTCCACGAAGGCAGAAGTAGCCCAGGAGGATTTACTGGAATAAAAGCGAGACCAGGCGGTGGCTGGGTCTTATCTGGTAGAGATGGAAACATGCATCTTTTCTCTCAGGAAGGAAGAGGTATCCGTCGTATGGACAGTGGAATGGTCAGGAGATTACTTGGCTGGCTGGATAGAGAACATTTGATGTGGCAGGCCAGCGATGGAAGAATTTGGTGTGGTAGATTGACCGGTTCGGACAAGAAAAGGTGTCTTGAAGACAGAATTTGGAGTTGGTCAAGCGAATTAGTAAATGGCAGAATCATCTTACAATCGAGCGATGGCAGTTTATGGCAAGGTATTCCTCATCCATTTGGATGGGATGATTTGATCCGACTTGAACAAGATTCAATTGAAGCCATGGAAGGAATAAATAGTGCTGATGGCTGGTGGGTACTGGGTATTGAAGGGCGTCTTTATCACCTTTCGAGGACATTGGAAGAAGATGTTGAAACTCTCGGTGAGTCTATGGATTTAGGGGACATACTCGTAGGTCTTACACCAGATTCAATGGTTACAGCAACACGTTCAGGATTAATTCGTAAATGGTCTGCACCTCATCTAGCACAGTCCGAACGGAAAGGGCGATTTGAGGCTGCAGCAGAGGCTGCAATGGCAAGAAACTGGGAGGAAAGAAAAGATTTATTCATCCGAGCCCA
>Ga0308018_10000666_pt1 | contig 16862 bp, 12 predicted proteins | sample Neamet282_FD_203130 | JGI IMG/M metagenome (GOLD analysis project Ga0308018, IMG submission 203130) | Marine microbial communities from water near the shore, Antarctic Ocean - #282 | ecosystem: Environmental > Aquatic > Marine > Unclassified | place: Southern Ocean | collected 2014-10-01
CCACGGACGAACGACCGATCTCCCAGTAGCCCGTGAAGGCGAATGAGACCTCCACGGTGACGGGCTGATAAGACGGGGTGTCCGGCTCACGCTGGACACCCCGTTGCTCGTTCAGCAAGAATCGCCGCTGACGGCGGCAGCGGTCAGCTGGGTTGATCTGTTGGCCTGACCAGTATCTCGCTGACCGATACATGGTCCGGTGAGGTTACCGCGAACTCGATCGTTCGGGCCACATCCTCCGGCTTCAGTGTGCGCCGGTCCTTCCATGCCTCGTCCCAGGCCTCGCTGGTTGCGGCGTCGTCCGACAGCAGGTCGGTGGCCACGTACCCGGGCTGGATATCGGTGATGCGGATGCCGTGAGCGTTTCCGAGCTCGAGATGCAGACCCCACGAGAGGGCACGAACGGCGAACTTGGTCGCTGCATACACTGACGCCCCCGGGAACGGGCGTCGTCCGGCAACGGAGCCGACGTTGACGATGTGTCCTGACCCCTGGTCGGTCATGATCGGGAGAACGGCGGACAGGAAATAGAGGACGCCCTTCACGTTCACATCTAGCATGGCGGCCCAGTCCTCGACGCGATTCTCCGTAATCGGGGAGATGCGCATGATCCCGGCGTTGTTGACCAAAATGTCCAGGCTGCCAAAGGCTTCGTGCGTCCGCTCGACTACGTTCTGTACGTCCTCGAGCGAAGCCACATCCCCGGCGATCGGCAGAGCGCGACCGCCTGCTGACTCGATTTCCTGGCAGAGGGCTTCGAGTCGATCTGGCCTGCGCGCGGTAACCGCGACGGCGGCCCCGGCACGAGCGAGTGTGCGGGCGGTCTCGAGGCCGATCCCGGCCGATGCTCCGGTCACGAGTGCCGTGCGACCTGCGAGTGGAGATGTGTTGCTCATGGATTCACTGCGAAGGAAGAGGGAGGAGGACCCGGTGACTGTATCGCCATGGGGCAGCGTGTTCAACGGCATGCGAAGACCCAGTGGGATGCTTGGGGGTAGGGTTCCTAGTTGTATATCGTTCACCCGCCCATGTGCCGGTTCCTTGGGTGCTCGACTGATCGCGGGCGCATCTCTCGCACGAGGACGTTGTGCGCCAAGACCGCACGGCACTCCACCCTCGGTATCTCGACCCGATGCGTGCGTGCTCATGCCCTCGAAGGTTGAATTTCAAGATGTTTGGGCCGAAATTTCATTTTTCGTACATGCGGATGCTGCCCTAGATTGATGGGCCAGATCCCACCTCACCTCATAATCGGTGTAGCCTCCGGGTCGTGGCACTTCCTCTGACATCCGTCGTGGCGGGCTGGTTCGCCAAGCTCGGACGCGCCTATCGCATCACCCTCGATCACGCGGGTGCGCTGGGCATGCTTACCTGGGCCTCCATTGTGGCGATTGTGCGTCTCAAGGTGAGCGGCAGAGAGGTGCTCACACAGATGCACGTTATGGGTGTTCAGAGCCTCCCGATCGTGTTCGTTACGGCGTCTCTCGCGGGCATTGTAACTAGCCAGCAGGGGGGCTATCAGCTGGTGTCGTCTTCGCCGCGTTACGTGCTTGGGACACTGGTCGTTCAAAGCATCGTTCTTGAGCTTGGTCCGCTGCTCACGGCGATCGTGCTTGTCGGTCGCATTGGCGCCAGAATCACGGCCGAGCTGGGGACTATGGTGGTTTCCGAGCAGATCGACGCCTTTAAGTCTCTGGGGCGAGATCCGATCGCGGTCCTTGCTGCCCCCCGAATCATCGCGGGCATTATCACCATGCCCCTCCTTGTTGCCTTCGCGGATGTGATCGGTGTCTGGGCCGGAATGCTAATGGCCGGCGTATCAGCAGACCTCGGTCAGGAGACATTCCTCTACGGTGCCCGGCTGTTCTGGCATAGCTGGGACCTGTTCTATGGGCTATCCAAGGCTGTCGTGTTCGGATTCGTTATCCCGCTGATATCGGTGCACATGGGCCTCCGGACGAAGGGTGGCGCCGAGGGCGTTGGGCTGCAGACGACGCAGGCGGTCATGTTCATGATCCTCACGATCCTGATTGTCGACGCGATGTTCCCGCCGCTCTTGCTGCAGTAGGACACGCGCCATGATCAGATACAAAGATATCCACAAGGCCTTCGACATCCCGGTATTACAAGGCGTCGACCTGACGGTTGAGACCGGCGAAATGTTTGCGCTCTTTGGGCCGTCTGGCGTCGGAAAGAGTGTTCTGCTCAAGACGACTTTGTCGCTCATCGTGCCCGACTACGGGGATGTGGAGATCGCTGGCGTCTCGGTTTACGACGGTCCTCCTGGAAGTCTCGAGGCGATCCGAAAGAAAATTGGGTACGTCTTTCAGAATGCAGCGCTCTTCGATTCCCTCACCGTTTTCGGAAACGTGGAGATGGGCCTTCCCGAAGAGGAACTCATCAAAATGTCGCGAGCAGAAGTCGCGCGACGGGTATGGGATGCGCTGGAAATCGTGAACCTCGAGCCCCGGGAAATTCTACGAAAACTCCCGGCAGAGTTGTCGGGCGGAATGAAGAAACGTGTTGGGATCGCAAGGGCGATCGTGGGTCGTCCCGAGATCCTGCTTTGGGACGAACCCACGACCGGACTCGATCCCATCAACACTGCGGCGGTCGAACGCCTGATCAAACGCCTTTCGAGGGAGCTGGAGGTGACCTCGCTCTTGGTCACGCACGAAGTGGAAATGGGTCTGACCATTTGCGATCGGGTTGCGATGCTGCATAGCGGCACGCTTCGGTTCTGCGGAACGCCCCAAGAGTTCAGAGACAGCCCGGATCGTGTGGTTCGGGCATTCGTTGATCGGGCTGCAGCGTTTGCCGCCCTCGACATGGCTGTGACATGATATGAGAGATGCGGAGAGCCGACGCCGAGGCGCGTCAGATCAGGACATCGTTGCGGCAGTGCCGCGAGGGGCGGGAGGCAAGGAAGCGCAGGTAGGCATGTTTGTCCTGCTGGGGCTGATATCATCCATCGTCGTTCTTTTCTACATGACCGATCCGGCAACCTTTCGTGGGCGATATATGCTCGTGACTGAGGTGAGCCATGCCGGCGGTGTCCGGTCGGGCGACCCCATTCAAATGCAGGGCGTGAACATCGGTCGCGTGCACGACTTCGAGATGGTCGCGGACGATCGGGTCGTGATCACCATGGAGATTGACGGCAGGTGGCAGATTCCGGTGGGCTCAGAAACGGTCATGGGTGAATCTGGACTCTTCGGTGGTCGAGCACTCGAGCTCGTGCGGGGCTCTGGCCCTGGAGTTTATGCTGACTTCGACACGCTCCAAGGTGAAGGGGCCGTAGGTGGTGGGATGATGGCAACTGTCGATAAGCTCAGTCTACGTGCTGAGTCGGTCCTCGGATCATTCGACGATATGCTTAATCAGGAAACCGTCGAGTCGGTGCAGGGGACTGCACGTGAACTCGAACAACTACTCAGCGATCTGTCCTCGGTTACCAGGGACCAGCGCGGTGCGCTCGCGGATCTCACGGCCAGCCTGACCAACGCGGCCCAGGGCCTCGAAGCGGCGTCTGTGGCTGGGCCCGACATCGCGTCTGCTGTCGCAAGGGCCGATTCCGCGATGGCCATGCTCAACAGCACGAGTGAGAGCCTTGATGAAGCAGTTGCATCACTCAACACAGTTCTTGGGCGAATGGAGCGGGGGGAAGGCACTCTTGGGCGTCTCTCGACCGACGAGACGCTTTACGTGAGCCTGAACAGCGCGGCCCTTACGCTGAGTGCGCTGCTCGAAGATCTGCAGGCGAACCCGTCGAAGTACATCAATATTTCGATCTTCTAGGCCTAGACACTCCGGGCTTCGGCCTCTCTATATCTCTCGCAGGCGGTCCATGGGAGTGACACGGGGCGGCCCGCGGAACGGCCTCTTCAGGTCTCCGCGAGCCGCCCCGGATTCATTCGTGCCCGGTGGTGCTACCAGCCAGGCGCCATGTTGAAGCCCCAGTGCCATCCGCGCTCGGGTCGCTGCCAGGGATACGCGTAGTACGCTTCCAGAATCATGAATCCCATAATGTTCATGCGGGCTGAGAACCCTGTAGAGACGACCGGTACGCGTTCCGACGACGACCGGCTCCACTCCAGCACCGGCTCAGAGATCGAGCACACGGACTGACGTGTATTCGGATCTCGGAAGCAGGACTGGTTGTCCCAAGCCAAGCCGCCATCGACGAATGCAACCAGTTCGGTCGGCAGGAACGGGAAGTTGATGATTCCATACTGCTCGGCACCGATGAAGGGAATCCTCATCTCGAAGGATCCAAGGGCCAGCCGGTTGCCATACAGGCGGTTGAGCGACGGACAGGTGTTCGCTGTGGTTGCCCCATTCCTACATTCGGATGCCTCGAAGCTTTCCCAGGAGTACCCCCTTACGAAAGTCTCATAGCCGAGGAAGAGCGGATTCAGGATGCCGAAGCCATCTGAAGACTGCTCATCGGGCGCGAGGCCGTAGCGACCGTAGTGCATTGCCCGAACGCCCAATGTTAAGTTCTGATGAGGTGCGTAGTAGCGTCGGTAATCGAGGATGACCGTCGTAAAGTCGACCGTGCCCTGGGTCTGTTCAACCTCCACGCGGTAGCGTCCGCCACGGATCGGCGACACGAAGCCAAAATAGGAATTGTCACCAACGAGCGCTGCGGAAACCTGGAACAGACTGAGTGGAGTCGGAGCATCAAGGCTTTCCCTGTCATATCCGACGGTCGACCCAAACTGGTTGTAATAGTATTTCTCCAACTCGAAGTCGTAGCTGTATCTCTGGAGGCCGAGCCCGAATTCGACCCGTTCCGTAGTCGAGAAGGGGAAGTGCATCTGTCCCGTCGTTGACGTGATGTAGATGCGTTGTCGCACCAGGCCCTGATATGTGCCGAGGTCGTCTGCCGAGTAATAGATTTGGCCAAATTGGTAGGGAACGCGCCCACCACTCACGACCCAGTTCCATCGATCTGACTGGTCTGCGTAGAAGAGCTGCCCACCGAGGTCCTTGAACGTGCCCTGCGCCTGGAGGGATACCCCGAGGACCTTGTCCCCGAGCATGTCGGAGAAGTACGCAGACGTCGCGCCACCGATGTAGTTCCCGTAGCTATCCGTACCAGCGCCGATTGTGGGCTGGCCGACATAGTCGATTCCCAAGCTCGGGCTGTACTCCTCGGCGTCTTCGGGCCGATACGTGCCGGAGGGCATGAGGCCGGTCTCGGCGTCTGTCAGATACGTCGCGATGCGGCTGAATCGGTCCGGGTTCGCGGGTGAGAGCCGCCGGCCGGGCTGCATGGCGGCGTTGTCCACCACGGTAACTCGAGACGCAGGTTCGTCCACCGAGTTCGTATAGATGTGGAACTCGAGCTGATCGAAGATCGTGAAGGCGACAGTCCCGTTCGGGGCAACCGACATCGCAGGCGAGAGGTACGTATGCCCGCTGATGCCCGTCGCGACATTCGTGTGACGGTCAACAGAGCCGGTCTGCATGCTCAGCCCGTAGATGTCACTGACCCCGTCCTGGTCGGAGATGAAGTAGATCGTCTGCCCATCGCCCGAATACTGTGGGTTGATGTGCTTGACATTCCCAAACACGGGAAGGACTTCGATCTCCCCGGTCGCGACTTCCAGAGTCGTCAGCTGGAACTTGCTGTAGACCAGTCTCTCGAAGTCGGTTTCGGGTCCGCGATCAGACGCGAAAGCCAGGGTGGAACCGTCTGGTGACCAGGTTGGCTGAAGGTCCGCGTACTTGTCGTCCGTCAGCTGCGTGATGTCGTCGGTCTCGAGGTCGTACAGGTACAGGTCTGAGATGCCACCGACGGATCCAGAGAAGGCAATGGTTCGACCATCCGGTGACCACGTGGGGTTCGTTGCGGCACCAATCCCTTCGAAGCTGATCCGCTGCTGCACGACACCGTTGTCGGCGCTCACGATGAAGAGTTGATTGTCCCCTCCCGCCACGACCACATAGGCGAAGAGTGCTCCGTCTGGCGACCAAGTCCCTGACGAGTCGATGTACCGAAGTGCGTCGATATGCGGGTCGGAGTTCGCACTCGAAAGCTTGCGGATGATGCGCCCGGTCGCGGTTTCAGCCATGTAGAGGTCGACCGAAAAGAGATCCTTTTCGGAAAGAAACGCGACGTACTTTCCATCCGGGCTGAGCGACGGCGAGATGTTGACCTTCCCGGATCCCGTGCATGGACAGAGGATTGGCTTCCCGGCCATTTGGGGCTCGTCGCGTCCCTCCATGAAGGGGAGGTACTCCTCCTCGACGGCCTCTCGCCAGCGGACTGACAGTGAGTCGGTCGGCATCGCCAGGACCCCCTGAATGGCCCCTTCGAATCCAACGCGCAGCGCGCGGCGGTAGATCTGCATCACCGCGTCGTCGCCATAGGTGCCGCCGATGTAGGCCCAGAGGGCCTGTCCGAAGCGGTAGGGGAAGAAACGGCGGTCGTTGGTCAGCTGATCGATCGTCGGAAGTTCGTCCCGACGAATCGCGTCTCGAATCCACATCGCCGTCAATGGATCGTCCCGTCCTACCGACAGATATTCTGCCATGCCCTCGACGAGCCAGAGGGGCAGGGTCGACATACCCTGGAGACCTCCGCCTCGCCTCGACTGGGCAATGTTGTATTGGAAAGCGTGGACCAGTTCGTGGCCGAGAACGTGGTCGGTGTCCCAGTAGGAACCCGTCATCGGCATGATGACACGGTTCTTCATGGACTCTGTCACGCCACCGGTACCCTCACCGATGAATCCGGAAAGCGTATTGGTTTGCTGAAAATCGGGATGATCAGCGTAGAGGATGACCGGTTTCGAGGCTTCGAACTCGTGCTGGAAGGCCCTGGCCAGTCGCTCGTACCAGCGCTCGCCCATGCGGACGGCGTCCATGACGGCTTCTTCTTCTTCCGGATAGAAGTACCAGTCGAAGTGATCCGTCGACAGAAGTTGAAAATCAAAGTCGTCGAACTGAACCTTGTTTCGCCCAAAATATTGAGCTGTAGCCTCGGAGGGCATCCAGGAGGCACCAAGGCCCACCATGGCTAGGACCATCAGTGCTCGGCGGATATTTGCCGTCGGCAGGGACATCTTCATCGCGACCTCATCTATATAGTTCTTTGCCACCCGGTCTACTCCTCTTGACGATCATTCGCCAGGGACTTGCACACTTTGCCCCCGGAGCCGCCTTCTTTGTCTCAAGCTCTAAAGCTACGGTTTGTTAGCCTGCTACGCCGCGTGTCAATGGAAACCCCACCCTGATACCCATGGGTTCCACTCGACGTTGCCCGGTCGCGCCGTTCTATTGCCGGACGCGCCTTCAGAAAGCCTGACCGGTGCCACTCTTCTCGCCAGATATGCATACGCCATGAGTAGACACTCGCTTTCTTTCATCGCCGCTGCGGCACTCGTATTGGGTTGTAGTCAGGATTCGGCTGAGGACTTCACTGTCACCGCCACGCCGGAGGTCTCTCCCGCTGGCACTTCGAGCGGGGAGCCTTTCCTCTCGTCGACCGATGGCGTTGTCTACATGAGCTGGCTCGAAAAGACCGAGCCTGGACATGATCTGAGGTTCTCTCGCTTCGACGGGGCCAGCTGGGACGAACCGATGACTGTCGCCAGCAGCGATCGATTCTTCGTTAACTGGGCTGACTTCCCTTCGATCCGCCCCGGGCCGGATGGGACCCTGTGGGCCCATTGGCTCCAGCGCGGTGCTGCGGGTGGATACGACTACGGTGTGCGCATCGCGCATTCCACGGACCAGGGACGTACCTGGTCCGAACCGTGGACCCCGCACGATGACACCTCCGCTACCGAACACGGTTTCGTGTCTGCCACCGCAGACGGTGATCACATCGGTTTTGTCTGGCTCGACGGTCGCAAGTACGCTGACCTTCCGGACGGGACACCTGGCAGCAAGGAAATGACGGTCAGATACCGTACGGTATCTTCCGATGGAACGCCCGGGCCGGAAATGCTCATCGACGGCCGAGTGTGCGATTGCTGCCAGACTGCAACCGGCATGACCTCAGTAGGGCCGGTCGTCGCCTATCGCAATCGCACCGAGGCTGAGATCCGCGACATCTACGTGGCGCGCATGGTCGACGGAACGTGGCTGGAGGGTGCTCCAGTTCATGATGACGGGTGGGAGATCGCGGGCTGCCCGGTGAACGGGCCGGCGCTAACCGCGTCGGGTGAAGAGGTCGCCGTAGCCTGGTTCACGGGGGCCGGTGACGTCCCGAGAACCAACCTAGCATTTTCAAAAGACGGCGGCGCCAGCTTCGGCGCACCGATCGTGATCGACGATGGCAGCCCGTTGGGTCGAGTGGATCTTCTACAGGCAGGAGACGGTTCTGTGATCGTCGTCTGGCTTGAGGGCACGGGAGGAGAAGGGGCCGAAGTGCGGCTCCGGCGAGTGACGCCCGACGGCGATGTCACCGAGAGCGTGGCCGTGACTACGACGTCCGCAGAGCGGCCGAGTGGATTCCCGCGATTGGCCCAGACCGGAGACGGCGCCCTGCTGCTCGCTTGGACGGATGTGTCAGGTGGAGAGCCGCAGGTGCGTGTGACGAAACTTCAGTTGGGGAGATGATAAGGATGCAAATGCGGAAGATCGTGATCGGTGCGGTCGTGGCCGTGATGGTGGCGGGCTGTGTCCCGCCGGACAACGCTGGCCCTCCGCAGATTGGACAGCCCGCTCGAGAATATGCGGCGACCACGCTGGCGGGAGAGGAGGTCACGCTCGAATCCCTGCGTGGTGAGGCGGTGCTCCTCAACTTGTGGGCGACGTGGTGCACCCCTTGTCGTATGGAGACGCCCTACCTCCAGGACATCTACGAGGAGCACAAGGCCGAGGGCTTCGAAATTGTCGGAATCTCTATGGATACCGGCGACGCGGCAGGCGACGTCGCGATGTTCGTTGAGGAGTACGGAGTCACGTACACGATTCTGCACGATCCGCAGATGATGGGAATGGAGCTCTATCAGGTACTGGGACTCCCGGCCACGTTCCTGATCGACCGGGAGGGCGTCCTGCGCTGGATGCGCTATGGGCCGATTCCGGAGGGCGATCCAGACTTCCTCGAGGCACTCGGGGACGTGCTGTCTTGATCGATGTTTCTACAGTCGAGACGCCGGCAGGCGTCGTCGACCTCGATCGAGCGAGAGCGAACGCAGAGCAGGTAACGGCCTATGCAACGCAGCATGGGCTTTCGTGGCGCCCACACGTCAAGACGCACAAGTCGCTGACGGTCGCGCAGATTCAGCTCGACGCAGGCGCGCAGGGTCTGACGGTTGCAACACTCCGTGAGGCGGAAGTGATGTCGTCGCTCACAAACGACATCCTGCTCGCCTACCCCCAGGTGGGGCCAGCCAAGCTGGAGCGGATGACGAGGCTCCCGGAATCCGTAGACCTCAAGGTTGCGGTTGACTCGCCTGAGGTGTTGCAGCCGCTTGCTGCTGCAGCCGCTGCTGCGGGACGTACAGTCGGCATCCTTGTTGAGCAGGACGTCGGCATGGGTCGGGTCGGGCTCCGGGCAGCGGACCAGGTTGCCATCCTCGCACGACTCGCGGCCGAAACGGCGGGAGTCGACTTCCGGGGCGTGATGTTCTACCCCGGCCATATCCGCATGCAGGAGGCCGATCAGGACGCCGGCCTGATCGACATATCGGGCAGGATCTCCAGAACACTCGAGGCGCTCGAGTCAGAGGGCTTGTCTCCGCAAATCGTGTCTGGAGGCTCGACACCCACAGTATGGCGCAGTCACGAGATGAAGGGTCTCACTGAGATCCGCTCGGGGTCCTGCATCTACTATGATCGCGAGGGACTGGATCTCGGCGTAGCCGGCATCGAGGACATCGCTTATACCGTGCTGGCAACGGTGGTCTCCACCGCCGTGCCCGGGCATGCCGTTGTCGACGCGGGCTCCAAGGCGTTGGCCAAGGAGTCACGGGGCGGTGGAGGTGGGTACGGAATCCTCCTCGACCGACCTGATGTCACTGTTGTGGGTGTATCCGAAGAGCACGGGGTGTTGGACCTCGGCGGGTCCGACTGGGTCCCGACTATCGGAGAGAGGGTGAGCATCGTTCCCAATCACGTGTGCGTGTCGGTGAACCTGCAGGACCAGCTGATCGCTCGGACCTCGGAAGGCTTCCACCTGATGCAACTCGAGGGTCGGGGGCGAGGGGCGTGGCCGAACTGACGGGAGCGCGCGCGGCGCAGCTTCTCGATGCCGCTTCCCAGATTCGGGCTCTCGTCGTGGGCGACCTCATGGTCGACCGGTATGTCAGCGGCTCTGTGGAGAGAGTGTCGCCAGAAGCACCCGTGCCAGTGGTCAAAGTAGAGTCTGAGCGATCGGCGATCGGTGGAGCGGGGAACGTCGCCGCGAACGTGGCTGCGCTCGGAGCGTTCTGCACCGCGGTCGGATGTCTCGGTGACGACGCTGCGGGGATCACGCTTCGGGCCGGCCTCGAAAAGCTCGGCGTAGGTACCGAAGGGCTCGTTATTACTCCCACGCGCCCAACGACCGTGAAGACCCGTGTCATGGCGCAGCACCAGCAGATTGTCCGTTTCGACTACGAAGATGACTCGGACGTCGACGATACCGTCGAAGCTGAACTCCGGGCGAAGATCGTTTCGCTGGCCGCGTCGGCTGACGTGTTGATCATGGAAGACTACAACAAAGGTGTCCTTGTCCCGGGTGTCATCGAGGCGGCCTTGGCGGCGTCCTCGCGGCACGGCTTGCCGTCGATCGTTGACCCGAAGCGCAGAAACTTCTTCGGCTTTGGGGGCGTTACCGTTTTCAAGCCCAATGCCAAGGAACTAGAGGACGCCTTGGGGGACTTCATCTGCCCCGACGACGCGGACTGGATGGAAGCGACTCGCGTTCGTCTCGGTTGCGAGGTTCTGCTTCTGACACTGGGAGAAAGAGGTGTTGTCGTGCAGGGCGGGGGTGGTGGGCATTTCCGCGTCCCAGCCGTGGCCCGTTCCGTCTACGATGTCTCCGGTGCCGGGGATACCGTGACCGCCGTAGTGGCTTCGGTGCTTGCGGCGGGTGGCAGCGCTGTAGAGGCTGCGATCCTTGCCAATCATGCGGCCGCGATCGGGATCGGTCGGTCGGGTGTGACACCAGTGACCCGAGCCGACATCCTCGACCACGTTACTCAATCTATCTGAATACAACTTCACCCTAGAGAGATGACATGAGCGATCTCACATACGTCCACACCGATAATGCCCCTGCCGCGATTGGCCCGTATTCACAGGCAATAGTGGTAGAGGGCTTCGTGTTTTGCTCCGGGCAGATTCCCCTGGACCCGAACACCGGCGAGCTCTTGACCGGCAGTGTCACGGAGCAGACCGAGCTCGTTCTCAGGAACCTTCGCGCGGTCCTCGAAGCGGCGGGCTCTTCGCTCGACCAAGTCGTGAAGACCACGGTATTTCTCTCGGACATGAACACGTTCGCGGAGATGAATGACGTCTATGCCCGACACTTCGGCGACCATCGTCCAGCGCGGGCCGCAGTCCAGGCGGGCGCACTTCCGAAATTCTGCGACGTCGAGATTGAGTGCATCGCACGGATTCGAGTCGGCTGAGGTCCCGAACAGATAACGAAAGAGGCTTCGAAAACGTTGCTCTGAAATGCATTGCGCCTGTTCAGGGCCCCGGGTACCTTGCTACGACAATCTCGGAAATACGTTGGATGTGGATGACGTAGATTTTTAGAAAAGCCGGGTTTTATTCCCCACCGAGGTGGCTCAGTACGAGCCTTCTTTGAGGGATTGTGGTGCGTTAATGCACCCTCCAGGAGCGCGGTTGGCTCCGAGTGGTTCATAGTAGGGTGGTTCTCAATCAGTCAAACTCCAGCTAGGGAGGACGGACATGACGTCACCAACGTCAGTACGTCTTAAGTCCGGGTTATTGCGCGGAGGCCTCGTTTTGGCCCTCGCGGGTATGCTCGGATGGGCACCCGCACCGGTTACGGCCCAGGAAACGGGTACGTTAGTCGGTACGGTCAGGGATGCTGCTTCGCAGCGTCCCTTGGAGGCGGTCCAGGTGTACATCGGCGGTACCGGTATCGGTGCCCTGACAAATGCCGCAGGTCGCTTCCTTCTCCTCAATGTTCCGGCAGGCGAGCTCGAGCTCATTTCCGAGATCGTTGGGTATCGCTCCGGTTCGCAGACCGTCACGGTCGGCGCCGGTCAGTCCGTTGTTGCTGACTTCGGCATGCAGCAGACGGCTATCAGCCTGAACGAGATCGTCGTGACGGGTGCAGGTGTTGCGACAGAGAAGAGGCGGCTCGGTAACACCGTCGCCTCGATCGATGCCGCTTCTCTCGAAAATGCACCGATCGCTAACTTCAGTCAGATGATCGCAGGTCGTGAGCCCGGTGTTGTCGCACTGCCTTCCTCCGGTTCGACCGGTGAGGGTGCTGCGATCCGCATTCGTGGTTCTTCGAGCCTTTCACAGCTCAACGAGCCGATCATCTACGTCGACGGAATCCGGGTCGACCGTTCCGTGGTCTCCCTGGCTGGTACGGGTAACCCCAGCCGCCTCGATGACATCCCGCCCGAGTCGATCGAGCGCGTCGAGATCCTCAAGGGTGCTGCAGCGGCAACGTTGTACGGTACCGAGGCATCCAACGGCGTGATCCAGATCTTCACGAAGCGGGGTCGCTCTGGTGCGCCTCGGTTCACAGCGCAGGCGGACTGGACTGATCTCCGTACGCCGACCAACCGGATCGAATCGACGTACGACTACATCGGTCGCGACTGCGCGTCCGCTGGCTGCGCGAGTGCTGCAGACGTGACGAAGATGAACGAGTACCGGGCGCGGATGCAGAATCGCTTTGGCGTTAGCCCGGGTGATTTTGAGGATTTCGAAGGAGCGCCAGTTACTGACTGGCTCGGCGCCGGCTTCGGGCAGGTCTACTCGGCCTCCGTCTCCGGTGGTTCGGATCTGTTCCAGTACTTCGTCTCGGGTCGTATCACGGACGAAGATGGCGTTGTCGATGCGGCTAGCGCATTCCCAGAAGTCGAGGGACTCAACTTCGCACAGGATAAGAACCGTCGCGTCGGCTTCACTTCGAACATGACGGTTGTTCCCAGTTCGAAACTCCGTATCAGCGTGAGCACGCTTTACTCTGATATGGAACAGCACACGCCGGAGAATGGAAACAGCGTGGTCGGATTCTTCAGCTCGATGCTGATGAGCCAGCCACGGCGTGCTACGACGATGGACGGCGGCAACTACTACGGCGCCCCGGCATTCGGGACGACCCGTGAGTTTTCGTATCGTTTGAACGAAGCGTCTTCCAATCACTTCGCTGGAAGCACGACGATCGGCTACACGCCGACCGAGAGTTTCCGTCTCGACGGGACGTTCGGCGCTGATTTCACCTCCGACGATCGTCGGTTCTTCGAGCCGTACGGCTATGACGTTGATGACTTCACCAACTACTCCAAGCAGGGAAGTCGCCGGGTCAACGAAGACCGGAGCCGTGAAATCACGGCGGACCTGAAGGGTTCACACAACACCTTCATTACCGATAACATCGAGAACACGCTGCTTTTCGGTACTCAGGGTTTCATGCGCCAGCGGCAGTCCGCCGGTGGTAGCGGAAACACCTTCCCCGGTCCTGGTCTTGAGACGCTCTCCGCGCTCGCGAACCAGAGCGCTTCCGAGTCTTGGACGCGTGTTACACAGCTGGGTGGATACGTACAGGATCAGGTCGGGATCAACGACTGGGTCTTCCTGACCCTCGGTGTTCGCTGGGACGCCAACTCGGCGTTCGGTGAAGACTTTGCGACGGCTCGCTATCCCAAGGCGTCGATTTCCGTGATTCCAAGCCAGGGGCTCGGTTGGGAGAACGACACGTTCTCGACCTTCCGGGTCCGGGCAGCGATCGGTAAGTCCGGTCTCCAGCCGGATGCGTTCGCGAAGTTCACGACGTACCAGCCGCGACCGTCCTCCAACGGTCCGGGCGTTGGGCCGGCTAACCTCGGTAACAACGCACTGAGACCAGAGGTTTCGACGGAGTGGGAGGTCGGCGCAGAGCTCGGCCTGTTCCAGGACCGTTGGTCGCTCGACGCGACGTACTGGGACCGTACCGTGACGGATGCGATGGTTTCGCGTCAGTTCTCGGTCACGGGTGGATTCACGCAGGAGCAGCTCGTCAACATCGGTGAGCTCGTCGGGTCCGGCGTGGAACTCAGCCTTCAGGGTGCCCTCATCCAGCGGGAAGGCCTAACCGTAAACGTTTTCGCTAATACGGCTTACCTCAAGGAGAACATCACCAGTTTGGGTGGCGCTCCGCCGCTCAAGACGGGTGGCTCCTACCCGCGCTACCGGAACTACCTCCTTGAGGGGTATGCTCCGGGTTCGTTCTTCGGCGCAAAGATTGCCGATATCGACATTCCGTTGAACCTCGACGGAAGTTGCACGCCGCTGGACCGGGCGACTGCAGAGACTTACTTCGCCAACCCGGTGAAGCCGAGCACGTACAAGCCTCTCGCGGTCGGCAACTCCGATTTCGACACGCCGAACGGCGGGTATTCTTCGAACAACTGCGGTAGCGGTCTCCTCGAGACGCTGCTGGGCAAGCCGACCCCGGATTTCGCTGGTTCCGCCGGCTTCAACATGTCGTTCGCTAGCAACTTCGAGCTGCGGGCACAATTCGACTACAAGTGGGGCGGTCAGAACCAGGACCTGTCCGGCATGTTCCGGAAAGCCAACGCGGTTATCGGTCGTAACACGCCGCGTGCGGCGGAGCTGGGCGCCATCATGCAAAGCCCAACCTCGTCGGCTGGTCAGCGTCTAGACGCTGCCATCGCGTGGGCACGTGAGATTGAGGGACTGTCTCCGATGTCTGGCCTCAACGGCATCTTCGACACCAATATGATCCGGTTCCGGGAGCTCTCGCTCTCGTACCGGATTCCTTCCGACATCGTAGATGGTTGGGGTCTGTCGACCGCAACGATCAACATCGGTGCGCGGAACCTGGCGATGTGGTTGCCGGGCAGTGATTACACTGGGATGGACCCTGAGACCAACGTCAACGGCCGCTGCAATGGCGGACTGAACTGCAACTTCCTGCAGTCAACCGAAGGTTGGGCTCTCCCCATTCCACGTTCCTTTACGCTTTCCACGCGTTTCACCTTCTAAGGGAGATTTGACAATGACTAACAGAATCAAAGCTCCTATCCTTGCTGTTGCCGCGGTGTTCGCATTCTCGGGCTGTGATCTGCTCGACGTGGACAACCCCAACAGCCTGGTTGAGGCCTCGATCCAGTTGGAGGCAGCCTCGAATGGTGTCGCCAATGGTTCGCTTCGGCTTGTTGCCGATGCGGTTGCGGACGTTTGGGAAGGTCCGGCCATGGTGGCCGATGAGCTTTACTGGACGGGTTCTCGTGATGCCTGGGGGTCCCTTGATAGGGGCAACATCGGCGATCCACTGAACGAGTTCATGGACAGCGCCTTCCCGAAGCTGGGACAGGCTACGTGGATGGCGAGAAATGCCGTCACAATCATCAGTGAACATGTGGCGAACAATGCGGGTGACGCGGGTTTCGGCCTCGATCTGGCGAACGCTCACCTGTACAACGGCATCATCCTGATGGTCACGGGTGAGGTCCAGGACGACATGACGTTCTCCGATAAGCAGACTGATGGTCCGCCGGTTGGGCCAGCAGCGATGGGGGGCGTGATCGATAGCGCGATCTCCGAACTCGGATTGGCTATCACCCAGTTCACGGCGCTTGGAAAGACAGACCTGGCGACGGTTGCAACGGGTCTTCGTGCTCGTGCGCACATGTCACGTGCGATCTGGGGTGTCATCAATCCCAGTGCGACAGCTGGGGGCGCCATGGCGTTCCCGGCAGCGCTAGCGGATGCTAACGCTGTATTGACTGCGGCGGCCGGTGCGGATTGGAAGTACACCCTGGATTACGCTTCGGGTAAGAATTCCTGCGCAATGTGTTCGAACGTCAACCAGCGCGGCGAGAACCAGCTCGACCAGTCTCTCGTCGAAAACACTGGCCCCGGAGCATCGGGCCGGACAGGTGTGGTCATTCTTAAGGATGTGGTGACAGGTGCTGATGACGCCGCGCTCGTCACAGCGGTCGCTCAGTGGGGTGGCAATCAGTACGGCAACCTCACGCTCGCATCGGCACGCTTGATGCGGCTCATCATTGCCGAGGACGCACTCGCTGGTGGTGATGCAGCAGCCTTCGCGACGCAGATCAACGCGATCCGCGCGTACGACAGCTACGCATCGCCCTTCGTTTCGGGTGGTGCGGTCACCGATGTCGCCATGCTTCAGCACACGCGGCGTGTGAACACACTCTGGCAGGGGCTCCGGCTCCAGGACATGTACCGGTGGGGTTTGACGGATCCGCTGTGGGCTGCGGGTTCGACTACGTTGACCCAACCGGGACACATGCTTCCGATCACGATCGTCGAGATCCGCGCTAACTGCAATCTGGGTACATCGACTTGCAGCGGTTGATCGATAAGAAGTAGCGAAGGAAACAGCATAAGCAGTACGCTGTAATAAGAAGGCGGGCGCATCCGTACTCAGTGCGGGTGCGCCTCGCCTTCTTTTTGTTGCCGGAACCACTACTTGCTCCGCGGACTATGAAGACCCTAAAGAGATTTTTCGGCCTCGTCCTGCTGATGTCTTTGATCGCCGCCTGTGAAGTGTTCCAAGACCTCACCCCGAAATTCATTACGGTCCGGATGAGCGGACCCGTCGGGCAGACGGTTTCGATAGTCTACTCGAAGGAGTTCATTGCCGGGGTCGATGAAATGGATGTGACACGGGTCGCGATCTATAGGGCTGATACGGTCCTGCACACCCTGCCATTCGATACGATCATCGACGT
>Ga0308018_10000667_pt1 | contig 16855 bp, 11 predicted proteins | sample Neamet282_FD_203130 | JGI IMG/M metagenome (GOLD analysis project Ga0308018, IMG submission 203130) | Marine microbial communities from water near the shore, Antarctic Ocean - #282 | ecosystem: Environmental > Aquatic > Marine > Unclassified | place: Southern Ocean | collected 2014-10-01
AAATAATCCTGACAAAGATGTAACGAAGAAATCACAAAAGAAGTCTGATAATAGTGAAGACTATTCTAAATTAAAAGTGTCAGAATTGAAATTGCGTTTAAAATCACTAAACCTCAAACTAAGCGGGAAAAAGACGGAATTAGTTGAAAGATTACGTACTTATCAAGCGCAGCCAAAAGAAGATAAATCAATTAAGCAAGTTTTTATCGGAACTTCTCCTGACTTTATACGCAAAGAAAACAACGACAATCAGCCAATGAAAAAAGGAGATAATAGTCCCAAACTTCACAAGATGTTTGAACGAATTAAGAAGATTGAGGATACTAATCCGGAAGTCCTTCTACCACTAGAACCTGTACAGAAAAAAGCCAGTATCTATCCAATGATGCTTTCTACTCTTTTATTTTACATGGCAGGACTCTCTCTGATGGCATATTCAATTCTCTTACTCATACCTTCGATAAATGAAACTATCCAAGTAAGTTTCATTACAGAAAATCTACAGTATATTGAATATTTAGTTCCAACGTGGTTTTCACCTGATAGTATGGAGCCTTTGCCGCTTAACATGCACATACCGTTCGTATTAATTGGAAGTTTGGTTGTATTTTGTTCAGGATTACTGATCGTATTGAAGAACAAGAAAGGTGTTGATTTCATTATATCATATTTCTTTGGAATCTTAATAATTGGGAGAGTTCTATACTTCTTCTTTTCAGATTTAGCATTTACATCAAGCATATATTTGTCATTATTTAATGATCTATTGATTGCAATGATTGTTTCTGGATTGGCGATTACCCCATTATTCTACAATCCAAAAAATGTTGCTCAAAAAGTACAAAGTAGATTCGAATATACTGAGATATTTGCAGAAACAGCAAAGGAACAATATACAGGGGATGAAGTAGAACGTATGATAGACGAGGGATTAAATATGGATTTCAGAGAACAAATCGCTAGGCCAGATACTCCAAGAGCACGTGCTAATTTTGAACCATATGAAAAGTTATTACTGTTTGTTGCAATTCCAGTGTGGTCAATTACTTTACTCGTAACTGGTACATATGAAAATGGATCGGTCCCTTTTACCAACGGATACTCTCCAAATACTGCGATTCTAGGAGCGACTTGGGCGATAAGTTTGTTCATTTTGCTTTCTCTAGTTCGATTTGATAGATCCGCTAGAAGTAATGGTATGTACGCTAAAGAAAAGGAATCATATGGTCGTTCAATGGAATTACACGATAAGGCACAACAAGCCCATTACAAATATGTAGAACTCAGGGCAGCAGCAGAAGCTCAACAAATCATCGAGAAATACCCTCAACTAGGACCTTCTAAAGTAAATGCGAAAGTCGCTGAAGCTTGAATCATCTCAGCGCTCTTTAGGGGTGGTGTTTTGAATAATGTTAAACTGGGTTAATCTATGCAGAAGAAACTAATCGATATTCTTGGTTTAAAAAATATTATTCGTGCAGGTTGGCTACATGCCGGTATAGAGCGCCCAGAATCGGTTGCAAGCCATTCTTGGGGAATGTCTGCACTAGCCCTGGAACTGTGCCCACAAGGCCTTGATTTGAGCAAAGTATTGTCTCTTTGTATCGTACATGACGTTCCAGAGATTATAGTTGGAGATTTAACTCCACTAGATGATTGCACTAATAAGGCAAAAGATGAGCACAGTGCAATGCAGAAATTAGCACCGCAGTGGTTGCATTTGTTTGAGGAATATACCGCTGGTGAAACAGCTGAAGCAAAGTTTGTAAAACAGATTGATAAGTTAGATATGGCTTTACAGGCAATGATATATAGAACTGAGCAAGGGATAGATACAAGTGAATTCATCGAAAGTGCGCGCAAGAAAATACACGATTCTCAGTTAAAAGAATTAATACAATAAGCAAGTTGTATAGCCGACAAGAACAAAAGGTAAAGATGACCCCGCCGAACTATAGCCCGATAGTGTAGGGGTCCATCATGTCGGGTTTTGATCCCGGCGACCTCGGTTCAAATCCGAGTCGGGCTACCTCTAATAACAAACGATATCAGCGGTAGCCCTTGAGAAATTGACCTATATTGCTTGAAATCGTTTAGGTCAATCACTCCGAGTCGGCCTACCTCTAATAACAAACGAAAGCGTAGCCCTTGAGACCTTATTCTTCATTTGCTTCTTATTGATTGTAACTTCCAGAATAAGGTCTTCGAGTCGGCCTATTCTAACAGCAGTTGATTCCAGTGGGTGCTTTGCAGCAATAGTATGAATCGACTCTCTAGGGTCTTGTCATTCATTTAGGATAAATAGCACTATGACTAAGACCTTACAAACAGTAAATAATAAATTATTTACTACTTTACTGTGAACTTACCATCACTTTACCATAAGTAAAATTGATGAAAAGGCACCCATGTAGAAACCGATTCCGACGAAATCTAAGATTGAGATTCCTAATGCTGAGGGCGCTAGAAGAGCACTGATCATAAAAACAATCACGAATGTAAGATGAATACCACCCATTATTCTTGGAGATTTTTTCATCACCAATACAATAGATGAAATTATTGCACTAATAGCAAAGAAAAACGGACTTAATAGATACAATATAGCAGCTATAACGAGCGCCATCTCACCTGGTTCCAGACTACTGCTACTACCGGTGTCACCTCCCCCGCCACTACCGGAACTATCATCACCGGCTAATTCGCCAAACAAATTGCCAAGTTCCGCCATCATTTCAAAACCGCTCAATTCGAAAAGACCCATCACTGAAAGATAGGGCAAAAGAAGAGAGACTCCAATCAATATGATTCCAATCCAAGGAACAAAACTCGTTTGAAACCCTACTTTAGGTGAAGAAACTCTATAATTCGACCTTGATGGATTATGAGATGATTTAATTGGCTCATAGTAAGACGATTGTGTGATCTCGTTCACAGATTGGTGGTTTTCGAATTGCTGCGGTATACTCGTTGCAGGAGGTGCTGGAACCCATTCGGCTCCATCCCACATCCACTTTCCATCTTCGCTCAAAGTTTGTTCGGACATATTCAAGCCTCAAATTAACTAATATATTTGCTTATTCACTTCTTTTTGAAAATTTATCGGTTGGAGAATTACGCCTTATGCTTTGCGAGCATTGAAGAATCAGCGGCCATTGGCTGAAGACATGAGCATCCAAAAAATAGCAGTTCTCGGCGCAGGACAAATGGGTAATGGAATCACGCAAGTTGCGGCTTGTGCTGGTTTTGATGTCATTATGCTGGATATCAAACAGGAATATGTTGACCGTGGAATCTCCAGTATTGAAAAATCACTAGCAAAACTTGTCTCAAAAGAAAGAATGACTCAGCAAGATGCAGATGCAGCAAGAGCCAGAATCTCTAGCGGAATTGATAGATCTGTATGCTCGGACTGTGATTTAGTAATCGAGGCAGTACCAGAAATATTAGCCTTAAAAATTGAAATATTCCAAGAATTAGATCAACTGTGCAAGCCAGATTGTATCCTTGCATCTAATACATCTTCGATATCAATAACTAAAATCGCAGCATCGACAAAGCGTCCAGACAAGGTAATTGGGATGCACTTTATGAATCCGGTTCCTCTGATGAAACTGGTTGAAGTAATCAATGGTGAGTTAACCAGTGAAGCGACAAATGCAGCAGTGGTTGAGGCTTCACAAACAATGGGTAAGACTCCACTTACTAGCGAGGACTATCCTGGTTTTATCTCAAACAGAATCCTTTGTCCCATGTTAAATGAGGCAATTTATTGTCTTCAAGAAGGTGTAGCAACTAAGGAAGCTATCGATGGAATTATCAAATTGGGAATGAATCATCCAATGGGTCCGCTAGCACTTGCAGACTACATCGGCCTAGACACAGTTCTACACATCATGGACGTCTTACAAGATGGATTAGGTGACTCAAAGTATAGAGCAGCACCGCTTTTGCGCAGAATGGTTGATGCTGGATTATTGGGTAGGAAATCTGGTAAAGGCTTCTACGAATACTGAAGGTGTTGAGTTTGGGGCTCAAAGATACCTTACAATTTTGGGCTATAGGACGTTTTCTTTCAACCGTTGGCACTTCATCTGAACACCCGATTGCAGATAGAAAAAAAGCAGATTCACGTCTAGACCTTTTGGGAAGGCTTGCCGTAGTTAGGGCAGGATTTTCAGGTTTGATTTCAGGTCTCACAGTTGTTGCAACAGCCCTTTTCCTCAGAGATTGGGAAGGAGCAGAAGGTTTGGATGGCTGGGGATTCATCCTTATCATTACACTCGTAAGCAGTATGACAACAGCTCTTGAATTAGTGTATATTTATCGAGATTCCTTGAGTACAGCAGCACGAATGGCAATAATACTCAATATTCCGCAAGAGGAACTACAACAGGTTGATTTAGAAAATTCCATTCCACATTGGCTTGTACATGCTGCGTTGGGTGCACCAGGATTCCGTGGTACAATGTTTGGAATTGATCCGTTGGCTAAAATTGGTAAAGTTGGACTTATGATCAGTAAAATGTTGAAAAAATTACGAATCGTAGCCAGTGCTACCGTGTTCAAGATGATTTTGCGACGAATTGCTGTGCGACTGCTTGGACGGGTAGCATTACGTGCTTATGTTGAGTTAATCGCTCTACCAGTTTTTGTTATGCTCAATATGTTTGGAATGAATTCAATGATGAAGGATATGCGTTCGCGTTTGGTCGGTCACGAACTTACGCCGAAAATCATAGATCATGCATTTCCTGAGGGTTTTGAAGCAATGGAAGACGGATTACGAACTGCTCTGCATCAGGGTATGTTTGAACAGATAACAACTGCCAGATTTATCCATCCCAATCAAATCCGTGTCATGGAATTACTTGGAGAACGGACAGAAGAGGATTCACAACCGAATGCTGAGCAACAGCGAAGGGCAAATCGATTTCTATTGGCGGTCTCTTCAATGTCGGGTAAAAATTCTTCACGTTGCAGGAAACTTATCAAGCAGTTAGAACTTCAACTCGGTCACGATGAAGTGGAACTTATCAATCATGAAATATACGATGCAATCTATGACCTTAAGCCATTGTCAAGACCTTGGCCATGAGATAATTCTGCCCTAACTAAACCCAATTTTGGGTAAATGGAAAAAAATCTTTGACACTCTCCACGGTATGTCCAAGCCAATTCTAATCAATAATACAAAAGAGTGTCTCAGTTAATTTGAACTTATGCTGAAGGCGCCGTATGTAGTCACTGGAGCAAGTAAAGGCCTTGGCAGAGCGATTGCAAAACATTTGGCCCAACTGGGTCATCCAATTATTGCATTATCAAGTGATGCAGTTTCACTTGGAGTTGCAGGTGCTGAGTTTGCCGACATCCAACCTGATTCAATCACCATCACCTGCGATTTAGCAGATAGAGCAGATATTGCTACAGCTGCCGAACAGATCAAAGCAAAAACAACTTGGATTGCTGGAATAGTTCACAATGCAGGAATTATCTCCCCAATCAAGCCAATGGCGGAAGTCGATAGGGCAGATTGGGCTAGAAATATTCAAATCAATTTGGTCGGTGTTCAAGACTTAACAAATCGCTTGATTACAGTAATGGGTGGTAAACAACAGTCAAGAGTAACTACGATTTCTTCAGGTGCTTCTCTAAATCCTGTTTCAGGATGGTCTGCATACTGTGTTGCTAAGGCAGGTCTTGATATGTGGTCAAAGTGTCTAGCGCTAGAAGGTGCTGACAATAATATTAGTTCGATTAGTGTTGCGCCAGGGATTGTGGATACCGATATGCAGAAGACAATCCGTAGTTCAAACGAGAATGATTTTCCCAGCCACAAGACATTTGTCGAACTACATAATGATGGGCAATTAGTGCAACCAAAATTGGTCGCTGAAAAACTTAGTCCACTGATTACAAGCCATTCTATGGAGCAATCAGGAATGCGATTTGATGTACGTGAACTATAATTTTCGTTGGTTTGAGAGTGAAGGGTAATAAGCGAGTAGCAAAACAGGAGATTTGAGGGACCATTATGCCAGGCACCGACAGAGTAGAAATTAGAACACTAAAAGTTGGACGATTTTGCGTTGTCGAAGACGAGGCATACAAGATTTTGGCTATCTCAACATCAAAGCCAGGAAAGCACGGTTCAGCCAAAGCACGCCTAGACTTAGTATCACTTTTCTCTACAAAGAAAATCAACTATTCTGCTACTGTTACAGATAAAATTCATGTTCCTATGATTGAAAAGGGTACTGCAGTTGTTACTCACATCGAAGGTGAGGAAGTTCACGCAATGAATATGCGTGACCACAGCATGATGATTTTACCAATGGAATCTGAAATGTCAATAGAACCTGGCAAGGAAATTATGTGGATGGAAGCACTTGATAGATTCAAGATCATCCGTGACCATTGATAGTTCAGAGAAATACTTGCTTTCTGTGCATTGTAACTTTAGGCCCAAGTCGCTTATTTCTTAATTGCTGTAAGAATATTTTACCACTATCACTTCTAGCATAGGTTATTTCACTTATTCCAATATAGTAATCCCAATGCTTCTGAAATACCTCTGCTCTTTGTTTAGTATTGGCAAATATCGAAGGCACGGTATGATACATCTGAATTGTTCTTTCTTGGCGTCGTAAAAATTTAGCAATCACTTCAGGCATTAATTTTGATAACCATGTATCTCTCATATGCATTGCAGGTCTACTGATTACATAGCGAGGTCTATTGAGAGGACCCAATACTTGTTCTAGCGCTTTGGTGAATTTTTCAGTTTCTTCCTCATTGGCATGTTCTAAATGATAACGCAACCAACCACCACCTCTGCTACCACCCAATGGTTCTGAACTGCGGTTTATTTCTCCAAGGTCTTGTAGGGTATCGACTATTGCCTTTGACATTTCTAGCATCAAAGATTCATCAGTCCACTGTTTTCTATTTATGCCAAATTTGAAACCACCGCCCAAACTTCCACTCATCTTCACTTCTACAGCAGAACTGGATTTGGCATTGAAAGGCTGTCCTATTCCCCATAATTGTCGACATTTTGAACGGTTTATTGCCCTACTCAGCATATCTTCATTGAATAATTCCATTCCTTCATTGATTCCTTCTGGGCGAACATCATTGAAAGCTGCGTGCACATGACCAACGCCTTTCTCTATTGCTCCATCATCACAGACTCCATACAATTGCTTGTGCTTTTCTTTGAACCTCTCATAATCATCAAATCCTTTAGTGAATTCTTCTGCTAAGCATATAACATCCCAATTATTAGCCACCTTTTCTTTCCATAGAGAATCTAATCTTATTGAACGGCCTCGTAATTGGTTAATACTCATACTTGTTTTTACAGTGGTTAAATCTACGAGAACATTGATTCTTGAAGCATCCCACCCCTCACCTAATAATCCTCTAGTTCCAACTAAACATTTGGTGATGCCCTGTTGGAAAAATTCAGTTATCATCAGCGTATAGTATCTCGGAATCCAATCTTTCCCTTTGCCCCGAATCTCATGGAATTGACCATGATAGTCATCTTCAAATCTAATATCTAAATCTCTTTGCTCTACCCATTTACGGGCATTTGAAATGAATACCTCAAACAGATCATCATCAACTAATACGGTACTTCCAGTCATCAAAATAGGGTCTAGTGAATCGGTCACCGGATTGTTAACAAGACTACGGAAAACTGCAATCGCTCCACCAGCCTCTTCATCCAGTACACCCTCAACAAGGGCAGTTGCGGATGATTTTTCAAAATCAGTAATTATTACAGCCCTTATTTTCTCTCCCAAAGCCTCAAGTTCACAGCCAATAATATTGTTCAATGCCTCTATTTTAGATGCAGAATATGCCATTACTCTGCCGACTGGAGATGCGCAAGGTCGAGAACCTGTTTCAGTAATTTGCACACCTAATAGTCGTAAGCGAGAAACTATCGATTCGGATAATTGATGGTCTTCAGTACTGGTTGAGCGCCTCAAACCATGTCTGACATACAAGTCTAGTACTGTTCTTAACATGCTAATTCGTGACCAAGACTGATCATTTAAATCGATTATAATTTCTGGGACACCTACAGGTAATTGAATCTCAAGCAATTGTAAATATCTCCTTGCATTATCGGCGAAATTCTCACGTTCGGAATGATATTTATTCCAATCACGTTTCTTTCCACCAGGTGAAACTCTCTCATCTAAGGCTTGCCAAATCCATTGGTCAAGAGGCTTGATTCTATCCGCTTGACCATTATCAATTTTTAATTCATGCAAGAGTTGATTGAACTCATCATCAACACCAGAAATATAGGTTAACTCTTTGACAGTTGGCCGAACAAAATAGCATAGGTCTTGGTATGGAGCGAGGTTTGAATCTCTAACCAAAGCCGGGACTGGAACTTCATAATCAACAGGTCCGAAAAACTCTTGATAGCGGGTAGCATCAACTTCTTTGAATGAGTCACCATCAGGTGGTGTTGCGGTTAATCCGAGAACTATCGGGTCGTCAAATAACTCCTTTAATTCACTTAGAATACGGCCCCAGTGATGCATTAAATGATGACATTCATCGAGAATAATTAATCCGATTCCAACTTCCTTCAAGCGCTCAATATTTTCCATTGAACTCTTATTCAAAGTCGATACAGCATTGCCTTCATTTGCAATTCTATCTCTTGCAGTCTTTCTATAGGTGGAAAGCCTTGAAGAATAAAAATCCGGATTACGCTGTGCTAAATCTTTCTGCCATGCTTCAGCACTTTCAAAGTCGCTTGCCTCACCTTGTGAAATCAATTTTTGAGACCAGATGTCAAGAGCCTCAAGATCTAATTCTACTCCACCTTTACTGGGCATAGTAATCGATTGGTAAGTTAATGATGTTAGCAAACCCGGATTCTTAGGGTCAGTGCTAATATAATCGTCTTTACCATTCAAATCAAATAATGATGTTCTTGCCGCCCATTGAGCTTGTATTGCAGAATTTGGTGACAATACTAAGGTTGGCTTTTTGACCAAATCAGACCAGACATATAACCCTAGAACTGTTTTTCCAGAACCGGGAGGTGCTACGATGTGGAGTCTTTTGCTACCTTCCTCTAATTGTGGTATGATAATGGAAGTAGCGGCAACTTGTGATGGTCGCAATTTACCTGCGAATTTTATTCCATCAAAGTTAGGTAATGGATTCATAATAATCATACCGTGGTACTTCTTTGCTTAGCCCATTATTGGCTACAATCATTTCACATTTCATTGTTGAGGCGTATTGCCTAGGCAATCAAGTGATAAAACCCATTATTATTTATTGGTGACCGGCAATTAATTGATAAGCATTGTCAATAATTTGTCTTCATGGCGGATATGGCAACAAGCGAATCAAAAGTCACTGGCTCTACTAAAATTAGCGCAAAAGAATTGATTGGCGCTATGAGCGACGATGACAAAAAGGCTCTGAAGGGCTGGTATTGGTATGATTGGGCCAACCAAGCATATGCTCTGACCGTAATGACCGTAGTAGTCCCTGCATTGATGGCTAATCTGTTCAATCAAGCAACTGGTGGTGGAAGTTCATGGTTTGGATTAAACGTCACTGGTGACTCTTTTTATGCAATAATTCTTGCTATTTCGATGGCTCTTGTAGCGCTATCAGCACCAGCATTAGGGGTAATAGCCGATAGAGTTCCAATCAAGAAGAAGTTACTATACTGGTATACTGCAGTTGGTTGTATTTTCACGGTCTTGATGGGTATTTCTCCTTTCCTCGGTGATAATGGCTACATGTTCCTAGCATTGACCTATGTTATTGGTACAGTTGGTTTCGCTGGTGGTAATACAATTTACTATGCATTCATGCCTTATCTTGCAGATAAGAGAGCTATGGACCACGTTTCTTCATGGGGATATGCCTATGGATTCATGGGTGGTTCTCTCCTTCTACTAGTTCACCTTGGACTACTACTAGCAAGTCCTTTGGATGGAAAAATCAATCTTTCATTGGTCTTCATCACTTCATCTATGTGGTGGTGGGGCTTTGGATTGAAGATGTTCAGGGACACACCTGAACCTGAAATCGTTGGAGAAGAAATGTCCTTTGATAGTGTCAAGGATGCAGTAAAATTCTCTTTTGGTGAAATAAGAAAAACCATGGGTGAGATCAAGAAGTTCCGTGTACTAGCAACCTATTTATTTGCATACTTAATGTTCTATGATGGCGTTAATACAATCAATGGAATGGCAAGCGCATTTGGAGAATCTGTTCTTAGAATCAATCCAAGCATGAACATTGCTTTATTGTTAATCGTCAATGTTGTTGCAATACCTATGTCGATAGCTTTCGGCCGCTTAGCTGATAGAACATCAACAAAGTTCGCATTATTACTGGCGCTGGCAATATACTGTGCAGTTGCGATTACAGCAGTAGGATTCGCACCTCTCGAATTAGATTCAGCCGATGACCATGAGAGATATGATTTCCAATATACATGGGATGAGACTAATTCTGAATATGATTTAGCGACATTATATGATAGAGGCGTAGATGGATGGGTTAGTACATCTGGAGATGGTGATGCTGCATTTAGAGATTCATATTTGGATTATCTCGATATGGGTTCTTTGACCGCTACCCAAGCAGCCGAATTTAATGCAAGCGCTTTTAGCGAAACCTCACATCGCTTTTCTGTCCACTTTGAAGGTGGGGATATGAATGGCGTTGATGTTGTAGGTGAGCAACATCCTACAATGTTAGACCAAGGCGGTCCAATGGATTGGTGGCCTGAGACAATGCGAGACAATGTTTGGCAACCAATGGGCATTACCGTAAGTCTACAATGGATTATTCTCGGAGTATTCGTCGGTGTGGTAATGGGTGCTGCGGGCGCTCAAGCACGTTCTATGTTCACAATGCTAATTCCAGAAAGCCGTACAACTGAATTCTTTGGATTCTTTGGATTTATTGGTAAGGCAGCGGCAATGATCGGACCAATATTATATGCAATTTCGGTCGCATTCTTCGACAGTAGGGTTGCGATTATGTCTATTGTTGTTCTAATCGTTGCAGGTTCATGGCTTTGTTCAAGAGTAGACCTCGAAGAGGGTATTAGAGTTGCAGAAGAAGAAGATGCAAAGGCCAGAGCATTGGCTGGAAAGTCACAATGAGAGATACAGCAGAATAATTGAGATAATATTTCTCAGTGCTTTTGTTGGCGCCAATCTAGCATCTATTGTGATGTATAGATAGCAACCTATTCAAGTGGCCTTGATGTGACAAGGTTGTGTGCAGTGCACACGCTGGATGTGTTTTCATTGAGTGTACAAAAGTCAGCCTACCGACAACCCGTTACTCCGGAGGGTCTCAAAGCCATTGAAAATGGTACTTTGACTTGGCTTGATGACGAGATGTATAACAATCTTAACACAGGTGTTCTAGAACAATATCTAGAGGAAAAGAACATCAAAGAATCATTTGAAGTATCGCATTGGAGTACTAGTAAAGTTCTGATAGGAATTGCAATAGGAGCGATTTTTTCAGGGGTTACCGCCTATATCGGCCTGAAGTTAGGTCTAGCGATTTCTGCTGCTTGGTACATCGCTTACCTGCTTGGAATGGCAATGCAATGGAGCCCTTCTGAGGTTAACATTGCGACATCTGCTACAACTGGTGCCACCCATGCCTCTACCGGTTTTATTTTCACCTTCCCTGCTATTTTCTTATTGGCAACAAAGCCCGAGTACTTCTTGGCATCTGGTCCACTTATCACTCTCGATGATGGTCAAACATTCACTCTCGCCTTTATTGGAATCGTAGCGAGTATGTTTGCAGGTTTCCTCGGAATTATGTATTTCATTATTTTTAGAAGGGTTTGGTTGGTCGAAGATCCTCTACCTTTACCTGGATTTGAAGCGACATTGAAAATGTTAGATATTGCCAGTGACGTCAGTACAGGTGCAGTTGAACATGCAAGAGCTTCTCTAAAGACGATAGGGGTATGGACAGTTTTGACAATGGTTGGATTATTCATTGTTGAATATCCATTGATTTGGCTAACCGATAAAAAACTATCATTACTAGATTGGTTGGCTGAATCAATCCACATCAAGGGCTATGGCCTTGCTACATTTTATTCACACGGAAAATTACATCAACCATCAGGAATAAATGCTGATGGTTCTTCTATGAATTATACACATTGGACCGATGGTACTTACAATCCATTCGCTTACACATATATTGGACTTGCATTAACTCCATCGATGTTCGCAATCGGTTGGTTCATGAAAACAAGAGTTGCATTCTTGGTTAACTTAGGTACAATAGTTGGATGGCTGTTCCTAGTACCTTTGGCGGTTGCAATGAATGTACCAATCTATGATGCACTTACTCAAACCAACAAACCAATTCAAGAATATGCTGCTGACCCACAAGGTGCTGCTTTACAGATGTTAGCATTCTCAAAATATATTCGAACGATAGCAATAGGTTCTATCGTCGGTGGTGGAATGTTTGGATTGGCCAAGATGTACAAAACATTCCTTACAATTTTCAAGGATATTGGAGCTGCTTTCAAGGGTGAAGGAAGTCAAGAATACATGCCGGATAAGGGATGGTATGAATGGCCACTCAAACATATTCCAATCTTTATGGCAATAACTTTCTTTGCAATGATCCTTATTTTCGCAATCGGTGGCTTCTCAATCGCTGCTGCTTTAGTATTCGCAATAGTACTTATTTCTACGACCTTCTTACTCGGAGCAATCGCTGTTAGAGTCATGGGTGAAACCGGAATAGAACCAGTATCTGGAACTTCATTCATCGTTCTGTTAATGCTGTTAGGAGTCTTTTTGAATGCTAAGGATTTCCTTAACCTAACCACAGAAACTGCAGTATTGCTGGGTCTAGTCGGTACAACTGTTTTCGGCTCTGCAATCTCAATGTCTGGAACTGTTATCGGAGATTACAAGAATTCATTGTATATTGGAAACCGCCCATATCATATTTCTAAGGGAAATATCATGGGTGTTGTACCTGGAGCAATAATCGGTGCTGGTGTTGCTATCTTCTTGTCCATCCAACTAGCGGAAGGAAGAATAGATTTGATCGCTCCTCAAGCCAATGCATTTGCTACATTCTCTGTAATCTTTGCTGAGGGTCAAGGTGACTTAGGATTACTCGCTATCGGATTCTTGCTTGGAATGTTCGTAGAATGGGCTACTGGCATGGGTACTTCTTTCGGACTTGGAATGTACCTAGATATTCCACACACGCTACCTATGCTAATCGGTGGTGTTGCTCGTGACCAATGGGAAGACAAGAAACTAACTCCTCGTATTAACAAAATAAAGGAGGAGTCCGGTACCACTGCTGCTGAAAACCAACGTGCATTGATTTTGCTTGGTACTTTCATGGTCGCAGCAGGTCTGTTAACCGGTGAAGCATTCTTTGGCACCGAATCGAGTATACTCTCCTTTATCGATTCGCTATGGACGCCAACGGATGGAAATGAAAGTGGAACTTTCTTTGGAATTTCGGACTTTGGTAACTCGATGGTTTGGTATTTCACTCGTATGATTGGATTCATTGGACTCAATGTTGGTATTGGATTTACCATCTATTCACTATTCAAGCGTGCTGGAGTCATCGGTGGCAAATCTAGCGATGCAATATTAGAAGCTTGAATCTGAGTGTGATCTGATGGCAAAGCAAGCAACCCCTGTTTGGGTATGGGGCTTGTTAGTTGCCGCGATAATTGGTGTTTCGAGTGCAGGAGCAATATTACAGCATTTGCAAATTCCTCCCTTGCTCAAGGCCAGTTGGAGATTACAATCTACAGCGCTTATCTTAGCGCCACTGGCTTTTTGGCAATGGCGCTCCATGGACCTTGAATTACGCAAACGAGTCTTTGCTCCACAAACTCAGAAGGTAGTTTGGTTGAGTGGATTGGCCCTTGCATTACATTTTGGAACTTGGGTTCCAAGTCTAGATAAAACTTCACTGACTCATTCATTGCTATTTGTGACAGCACATCCTTTGGTAATAGTAGTGGGAATGATATTTTTAGCAAGAATAATGGCCAAGCACAGAAATCCCACTACATTCGAAATAATTGGTGCGATAATGGGTGTCATGGGGGCAGGGATTACATTGCTTGACCAAGGCGATGTACAAGGTTCTCATGTCGTAACTGTGTTTGGAGATTTCCTTGCATTCTTAGGAGCGATATTTGTAGTCGGATACATCGTTTGTGGTAAGATTCTAAGAACTTGGATGCCGATATTCATCTATGCTTTCCCAGTAACTCTAATCTCTTCCATATTGCTAATTCCTGCCTCATTAATTCTCGAGCCAAGCGTCAACATATCTGATATATTTGGCTGGATTAGTGTAGAACACTTACCTTGGTTCATGCTTCTGGCATTTATTGGTGGCCTCCTCGGCCATACCGGTTTGAACACTTGTCTAAGGTATATGTCACCTCTAACAGTTTCAACTTCAGTTACTCTTGAGCCATTGCTAGGTTCTCTAATCGGTTGGTTCTTTTTCGATACAGGAGTTCCTGGATTTTGGACTTGGATAGGCGGGCCAATACTAATTATTGGCTTGTTATTGGTGATATATGGCACTCCTGATGAGACTGAAACGCTGGCGAAGGATGAAGGGCAAGATTCTAGCACACTAACATGAGGGACTACTATGACTTCACTTCCAAACAATCAACATCCAGAGGCAGGTTGGTTATTACTGACTAATGATGATGGCATTGAGGCCATTGGTTTTCGTTTGCTCGTACAAGCATTACATGAGGCTGGACATGCTATCATCGTATTCGCTCCATCCGAAAATCAAAGCGCTACTGGCATGAGTATCAATCTCAATACCTCTATGAAATTGCGACAACGTTCCGATCTAATTAGTGAATGGGGATTGTGCAAAGATGATGCCGCTGCTCCTATTCATCTGTATGAATTACATGGCAGGCCATGTGATACGGTAATTGTTGCATTGGATGGAGGACTTCAAAGATTAATTCCAGACATTGAACCACGTTTGGTAGTTTCAGGAGTAAACCTCGGACCTAATCTTTCTCAAGACAGTTTACACAGTGGCACTATGGGTGCTGCTAGGGAAGCAGGATTGTATGGTATGCCAGCAATTGCAACCTCATTCGCTTCGTTTGAGCCAGAAGGTATTGAGCATGCAATTATTGCTACGGTTGAATTAGTGGAATTAGCGTTGAAAATACTACCAGTAATTCCTGAAAACCGATGCCGACCTCATGTTGATATTACTGCGCCACACATCTCTCGCTGGCCAGAAACTCCACTACACCCTGCTTGGGAAAGTGACCCAATTAACGCTCTAAGAACTGCATTTAGGCATGGTGAATTAATGCTAAACCTCAATGTTCCTCCCCAATGGGATGGAACTTGGGCAACAACTCGTCTTGGATTACGCTGGTATCGTAATGCTGTTATGTTTGATGATGGTAGTGCGGCAGACGGGCAAGCAGACGGGCAACCAAGTGGCGAAACTGCAACATTTAAAATCGCAGGAGCACAGATTTACCACGATCCAATCGTGCTAGGAGATTGTGATGCTGTAGCAGCAAATAAAGCCAGCATTTCTTGTATGCCTACTTGGCCACAAACTCACCCTTTGGCATTGGATGACAAACTTCTAACCTGGGCCTTAGATTTCTCTGATGGTGGAACGCCAAATTGGCTTGTTGAATAATATAAATGGCAATTAATTAATCTGAGGTGTTAGGATGAAAGTTAGTCTGAATACACTTAATTCAACCCGAATACTGTTTTTGTTGGGTTTTTTAGTTGGTTTTGGCCCTGTTATAGTGTCAATGCTTTCCGGGTTAAACCTCGAATATGCACTGTTTGAGTTTGCATATTATAGAATTTCAGATGCTTTGACACTAAGAATGTTTGAAGGCTATCTGATACCATTTGGTATTATCGCCTTTGTCATCAAATACAAACTATTTCAAAATGAAAATCTAAAACAAAAATTTAGCAGAGATATATCTGTAGCGGTTACTCAATTCCTAATCGGATATTTAATGGCCTTTTCAGCACTATACATAATGCTTGATTTTTCCTTCTTCTTTGGTTCAGTAAGAGCAATGCCATTCGTATTAGGATTTTTTATTACTCTTCTTGTAATCAACATGCTGCTAACCGATACCGTACTTATTGATGCGCTTAAAAAATCAATAAAGGACAAAAAAAGCAACCTCAATAAAAATCAAATCTTTGCAGTTATCGAAGTTGGATTATTACTGGCAGCAGGATTGACATTGGCTCTACCAAATACATGGGACATGAGTGGTTTTGCTCCTGACCAACCTCAATTGAACTCAGGTGACTGGGGCAATATGGAGGCACAATATAGTGTCATAGAAACATCAATCCCAGTATTTACTTCAGCACCTGATTTCCAGTATTGGCCTAGCCAAGATGATGGTTCCGATTGGAATGTACATATATTCATGCCGAGTATTACCGATTCGGATGTAGATTCAAAGCAACTGGGCGTCGCTATTTACCTTCATGGCTACGGAGGTGCAGATGTAGAGGTTTACCGAGATACGTTGGAATTACTGGCCTCTAGAGGACTTGTAGTCATATTCCCGCAATACATTAGCGATTTAGATTTGAGTAGTATCGATGAGGATTTCGAATTGATCTATGAGGAGGGTGGTTCAAATCATCCACAGCATCAAACCCGTTATGATATGGCTTGGCTGGGAATAACTAGAGCTATATCTGCTCTCAATGCAACTGGAGGTGGTCAATTAGCAGCAACTTTACAACAGCACACTGGAACAAATACC
>Ga0308018_10000675_pt1 | contig 16678 bp, 20 predicted proteins | sample Neamet282_FD_203130 | JGI IMG/M metagenome (GOLD analysis project Ga0308018, IMG submission 203130) | Marine microbial communities from water near the shore, Antarctic Ocean - #282 | ecosystem: Environmental > Aquatic > Marine > Unclassified | place: Southern Ocean | collected 2014-10-01
AATAGCACCGGCTAGAGAGACAATAACGTTCGCTCCCCAATAGGACAGCTGACCCCAAGGCAGTACGTAACCCATGAAGCCTTCCATCATCAGTACGAGATAGATAGCCATGCCAAAAACCCAGATCAATTCTCTCGGCTTCTTATAGGAACCGTACATTAGGCCACGAAACATGTGTATGTAGACGACTACGAAGAATGCCGATGCTCCGGTCGAATGCAGGTAGCGCAATAGCCACCCCCATTCCACGTCGCGCATGATGTACTCGACTGAGGCAAATGCCGCTTCGGCGCTAGGCGTGTAATTCATGGTCAACCAAACGCCAGTCACTAGCTGTATGACTAGCACCACCATGGAAAGTATGCCGAAGTAATACCAGAAGTTAAAATTCTTAGGCGCGTAGTACTCACTCATATGAGTTTTCCACGTACGCACTATAGGCAGTCTTGCATCTGTCCAGCCAACAAGACCGATCATGGCACCCATAAATCGTCCCGGCTTTGCCGAATCACTTGCATTATTGTTTGTATCGTTCATTACGCGTTGTCCTCATCTATACCAATTACGAGGACATCGTTTCCCTCGAAGGAGTAAGGTGGCACTTCCATGTTTCGAGAAGAAGGCGATCCACTGTACACACGTCCAGCAAGATCAAAACGCGACCCATGGCACGGACAGAAGAAGCCACCACGCCACTCAGTATCGAAAGGTTCGGGCTTCAACTCGATATGAGGAGTCGGCGAACAGAAAAGATGCGGACATAAGCCGACTAAAACCATGACATCGGGAGTGCGCGATCGGTACTCATTCTGAGCATAGCCAGGCTGTTCAAGCTCTTCAGAATTGGGATCCGTTAAACGATCCGGGTCTTCATTCAATGCGCTCAGTATTTCGTCCGAACGCTTGACGATGAATATGGGTCTACCACGCCAGGCTGGTATAGGACCTAGCATCTCACCATCCTGCAGGCGACTGATATCTATTCTAACTGGTGCGCCAGCAGCTCTTGCTTTGGCACTCGGATTCCAAGATCCGACAAAAGGGACCGCTGCCCCAACAACTCCGACGGCACCTACAACCGAAGTTGATCCCACTAAAAACCGTCTACGGCCAGCATTTTTACTGTCGTCAGTCACCGTAAAACTCTCCTTGAGAACAAGCTTATAAATTGAAATGTCCCTGCATTTGAGGGATACGCGACTAATCGACCGCGAGTTTGAGCGATGCCGCCATGGCGGGTCGGCAAAGCGCGTGAATGTTAGTCAATTTTGCATTTTTTAGCAAGCGGGGATAGGGTCTAAACCTATCCTATGCTGTTGAAAATAGGGAGGAAAAATATATTTTTGCAGGCAAAAAAAACGCCGAATTCGAACACGAAATCGGCGCTTTTTGGGTCGATCATCTTAACGCTTTGAAAACTGCGGCTTCTTTCTCGCCTTGCGTAGACCGACCTTCTTTCGTTCAACTTCACGCGCATCACGTGTTACGAACCCTGCCTTACGCAGCGTCGGCCTCAGTTCTTCGTCATACTGCATCAGGGCGCGAGTGATTCCATGTCTGATAGCGCCGGCCTGACCGAAGCTACCACCGCCACGTACAGTGATCTTAATATCGAATTTCTCAACCATCTCAACCAATTCTAGCGGCTGCTTGACGATCATACGAGCCACTTCACGACCGAAGTAACCGTCTAGAGTGCGACTATTTATCGTAATCGCACCGCTGCCGCTAGTAAGAAAGACTCTCGCTGTTGAGGTCTTGCGTCGGCCAGTACCGTAATATTGAGTGCTAGACATGAATTAGGCGAACCTCTTTAAAGTTGAAGTGTCTGTGGTTGCTGCGCCCCGTGCGGGTGCTCAGTACCAGCGTAGACTTTGAGTTTCTTAAACATCGCTCGACCCAGAGGACTTCTAGGGAGCATACCCTTAACGGCCAATTGAACGACACGTTCTGGCGCTTTATCGAGCAACTTCTCGAAAGGCATCGATTTCAAGGCACCTGGGAAACCAGAGTGAGAGTAATAGATCTTACCTTTGGCCTTGTTGCCGGTTACTCTCACCTTGTCAGCATTAATAACAACGACAAAATCGCCTGTATCCACGTGAGCCGTGTATTCGGGCTTATGTTTTCCGCGAAGGCGAGTCGCTATTTCAGTAGCCATACGGCCTAGAGTCTGGCCTTCGGCATCTACGAGTAGCCATTTCTGGTCTACTTCGTTAGGTTTTGCGCTGTAAGTCTTCATTATTCTGTCGTTAGGCTTTGCTTTAAGGAGCGCGAATACTACCGGAGCGATGCCCAATACTCAAGCGAATTTAGGCCCAGAATGTAGATTTTTCGTGGACTGCACAATAGTTGCCTAGCTACCGAATACCGGCACTCTTCAAGACAGAGGCACGATTACGATTTTACTAGTTAGCGATGTCCTCCCTTGGTCCCGATGGTACATGCTAGTTTAGTGCCTATGCCAGCTAGCCCTATGCCAAGTGCTGATCTCCAAGGTACGCCTCAGATTGCATCTCAATCAGCCTAGATTCAGTGCGCTCGAACTCGAACCGAAGATTTTCACCGGTATACAGCTCAAAAATGGGCACTTCGGCTGCGATAACGAGCTTTACCCTTCTGTCGTAGAGCTCATCGACTAGGCTGATAAAGCGCCGCGCGCTATCACTCGCGTTTTCTTCCATCTGAGGGACGCTAGATAGAATTACCGCGTGGTAGATCTTCGCGAGTTCCACATAGTCGAAGGCGCTACGCGCACCCTCACAGATCTGCTCAAAAGCGAACCACACAACATCTTCGCAACAATATCGTGTGCCAATACGGCGCTCCAGAATCTCAATTTCCGCATCTTTATGAACATGTGAGGTCTCTGGCGCGAGTTCGTAGAAACACGCCATCAACCTGGTTTCAGTATCTGTCGTAATAGGGCAGTGATAGAGCGTAGCCTGAGTGAGACTTCGCAATCGATAGTCCACCCCACTCTGAATCGCAATGGTTTGTGTGTGTTCCTGGATGAGCGCAATAGCTGGCAGGAATCGCTGCCTCTGTAGGCCATCCTCATATAAGCGATCGGGCTCAATATTTGAGGTCGTAATTAAGATCACCTGCCGCTTGAAGAGCGCCTCCAGCAAGCCGGCTAGAATCATGGCATCGCCGATATCGCGCACGAAAAACTCGTCGAAGCACAAAACACGAGACTCTGTCGCTATCTGGTCGGCGACATGCTCCAGCGGGTTTTTTTGCCCCTGTAGTGACGCTAGGTCGCGGTGGACCCTCTGCATGAAACGATGAAAATGCGTGCGCATTTTAAACTCACCAGGCAGGCTCTCGAAGAACACATCCATTAGATAGGTCTTACCGCGACCCACCCCGCCCCAGATATAGAGTCCTTGAATCAAGTCGACGGCCTGCTCGCTCGCGAACAACCGTTGCCTCAACCATCCTAGCGGCCCTGAACTGTTCAACTGCGTCTCTACAATACGCTCATACAAATGCTGCAGGTGACCTACTAAAACACGCTGTGCATCATCTGCAGTTATGGCGTTACTCTCTAGATCGAGTTGATATCGCTGTAATGGGCCCATGGTTTCAATCTGACGAAGTTCCGCCACCTATTCATTGCCTGTAAAAAAGCGCTCAGTTTCCAGACTCTGCTTGAGAATGGCAACCTCTATTCCTATACCTTCAGCTATCGGCCCATGACCATCGGGCTCGACAACGCCTCTTTTTGGCCCTGCGCCAGCAACAAGTTTGTTAAAAAAAACCCATCAACTGATGTATACTCAACGAATAAGTCTTAGGCCACAACTGGGCGACAGGCAAGATGTCTGATCAAAAAGCAATCATCGAAATATTCATGAGGCGATTAGTTAAATGATTTGGTTAACTGCAATAGCGTGTCTGGTCGTAGGAGTTGTAATTGGAGTGGTATTCTCCAGTCGCTTGAACAGCAGCGCATCGCGCGTACAAGAGTTAGAAGATCAAATTCGAGACATCAAGGACAGCCACGTGACCTACCGAGACAACGTGAGCGATCATTTCAGTCTAACCGCAGATCTCGTCCAACACATGACCGAAAGCTATCGCGAAGTTTATCAACACCTCGCTAGCGGTGCCCAGGATCTGTGCAGCAACGAAGTTGCTAGCAAATTACTTCCAGCAGGTTCCGACGCCGTGTTCGATAGCAATGAAGGCTCCGAGACTACTGGCGGACTGAATCCTCCGAAAGATTATGCAGCAAAGCAGGACCCCAGCCAGAAAGGTGCTCTTTCCGAAGAGTTTGGCATAAACAAGTCAATCTCTCATAACGAATTAGAACCCCCGAACACGCCTAAGCACTAGTCCAGAAGCCCTACCCAAACCACTTTGACCATCGAGACTATCGATACGAAGCACTAGTCTCTATCCACTATGAATTAGCAAATTATGTCTGAATACAATTCAGACTCACCTCAAAAAACTCGAAGCCGAAAGCATTCACATCATGCGTGAGGTTGCTGCCGAATTCGATAAGCCGGTGATGCTGTACTCCGTAGGAAAAGATTACGCGGTCATGTTGCACCTGGCACTAAAGGCGTTCTATTGAGGCAAGATCCCCTTCCCGCTAATGCATGTCGATACGACATGGAAGTTTAAGGAAATGATTGCCTTTCGCGATCAGCAGGTTGAGAAACTTGGTTTAGACATTATCGTGCATACCAATCTCGAAGGTGTGGATGCAGGCATAGGTCCGTTCACCCATGGCAGCGATAGCAAATTCGATGCGACCATCGTATGGATGGCAGAGACTCCCCTGCTGCCTGGCAATGCCTTCGATTTCAAACTGGGCAGCAAGACCGTAAGCGGCAGACTGAGTACGATGCGCAATCGCATCGATGTAAATACGCTTGAAAAAGTTCCTGCATCGGGCCTTGAACTAAACGAGATCGGTCTTGCCGAAATCAATCTCGACGAGACGGTTTGTTTCGATAGCTATAAAGATAATCGCGCGACTGGCAGCTTTATTATTATCGATCGGCTCAGCAATGTGACGGTTGGGCCCGGCATGATCGATTGCGAACGCAGTGAATCCACAAACATTATTGTTACCAAGGGAGAACGTGCGGCACGCTATGGGCAGAAACCCGCCACGATCATGTTCGTTGGTGTCTCCGGCTCCGGTAAATCCAAGCTCGCACACGGATTGGAAAGAAAACTTTTTGATCGCGGACGTGTTAGCACAATGTTGGATGGAAAGACGATACGACTCGGCATCAGCAAGGACTTGCCACACGATGCAGAAGGCCGCGCTGAAAACTTAAGGCCTAGCGCTCATATAGCAAGGTTTTTAAACGATTCGGGCGTAATTTGCTGCGCCTCTTTCGTCGCACCGAATGCCGATTCCGGAGAGCAAGCGATCAGCGTGATTGGCAAAGACAATTGCTACATTATCTAACTAAACCCGCCTATGGAAACTTGTATTCAGAGAGATCCTAGCGGGTTGTATACGGCTGCAAAAGGAACGGAGTCTACTGACATTCCCGGATTATCTTTCTCTTATAGCGCGCCGGAAGTTAAACTACTTGAGCTAGACACTAGAGCGCTTTCAGTGGATGGGTGCCTAGAGAGGGTTTTGAAAATTATGCGTGATGAAGGGATTATTTAGGCCTCTTCATCGAAGTTATACACCCCCTCAAAATCACACTGGGTTATCGATATCGATAAATTGATGATCTATGCCAAACTTCGAAGCTAGATAGCCTCCTATAGCCTGAACCCCGTAGCGTTCGGTTGCGTGATGCCCAGCCGAGAAGAAATGGATTCCCGACTCTCTCGCAATATGTACCGTAGGCTCAGAAACCTCTCCTGTTATGTACGCATCTACACCCGCGGCTACGGCTAGCTCGATATAATTTTGTGCCGCACCTGTGCACCACGCTATGGATCTGATAGGTCTAGAATTTCCTTTTATAGCGAGTGGTAGCCGGTCAAGCTTGTCTGCGATCAGAGATTTCAGTGATTCAAAATTCGTGTCTTCGCTAATAGTCCCTAAAAGGCCTATAGGGTGGTTATTCTGCTTACCTAATTCTCCATCAATTTCTATTCCTAACACCTTCGCCAGCTGCACATTGTTACCAAATTCTCGATGTACATCCAAGGGTAAGTGATAGGCAAATAGACTCAGGTCATGTTTTAGCAGCGCCTCAATTCGCGTTTTCTTAATACCCGATATCGATTGATCTTCGCCACGCCAAAAATAGCCATGATGTACCAACAAGGCGTCGGCACCTGCTTCTACAGCCGCAGTGATTAGTTCCTGACAGGCAGTTACTCCAGTTACCAGTTTTGATATTTCTTTTTTCCCTTCTACTTGCAGCCCATTCGGGCAGTAGTCTTTGAACTGCTCCGGCCGCAACACTTGTTTTAGTTCAAGTTCAAGCTCTTTCAGGCTAACTGGCATTGGAATCCACCTTTGCAACGCTGTATATTGGTTTTGCTCAGTAATAATAACACAGTGTTATGCCGATCAAATTCGGCTTTGGTCCGAGCAAGGCAGCAATTTTCAAGGCGGTATCGTGATGAGCAGCACAGGCAACCTAATCAAATATATAAGCTGGCCCGCAGTCTGTGGCATCCTGTTAGGCTTGGTAATTCTGCAATATCGGCAGATCGAAAAAATTAGCAATCAGCCCCTGCCTGTCCCAATTAGCGAATCGACAAGCACCACCCCTCTATCTTTCTCCGAAGCAATCGCCCTAGCCGCACCTGCTGTCGTTGCTATAAACGCAACTAACGTCAATATCGAATCTATTGAGCGAACTTCAGAAGACCGCGTGAATTTGTACCTCGGAGAGAGAGCAAGTCTCGGGTCTGGCGTTGTTGTCAGCGAGAGTGGATTTATTTTGACCAACCTTCACGTTGTCGACACCCTTTTCGATGCGTTCGATGCACAGGTCACGCTCAACGATGGCAGAAAAATTTCGGCAATGGTCGTGGCATGGGATGAGGCTAGCGACTTGGCCGTCCTGCATATTAATATGAACAACCTGACCCCTATCAAGATAGGCGACGAAACGTCACTGGACGTAGGCGATATCGTGTTCGCTATCGGTTACCCACGCAACATCGGCCAGTCCGTCTCGCAGGGAATTATTAGCGCGCTAACTGAAAACTCAGAGAATACTCCCGGCATCATTCAAACCGATGCGGCTATCAATCCAGGCAATTCCGGAGGCGCTCTCATTAATTCCCGGGGAGAACTCGTAGGTATAAATTCTTCAATATTCTCGGAGTCGGGCAACTTCGAAGGTATCGGTTTCGCCACTCCAGCTAGCCACGCAATCGCTGCATTTCAGGAAATGGCGGATCAAGCCGTCGAGGCTAACGCAGGTTATCTGGGCGTGATTACTGGTGAAGCACTGAACGCTCAATCGAGTCAGCTATTCTTCGGTATAGACAATATTCGCGGCATGTTAGTGGAGAGCGTCGATGAGGGTGGCGCAGCCGAACGAGCAGGCATACTACCCGGCGACGTCATCACCATGGTCGAGGAGACATCGGTAATAGATGCTCAGAACATCATGATGGAGGTTCGCAACAAAAAACCTGGCGATTCGATAGACATTCAAATCTACCGCGACGGGCAGAAATTCGTTCTACCTACTACATTGGGATTTGGCCAAGCCATAATCATCGAGCCCTAACGATTTACGGTAAGTCTCTTGCGCTTTCTAACTGTCGGAGCGTTTCCGGCGATACTCGGCAGAAAGGGCATGTGCCTCAAGGTGTTCGTCTCGCGCAATGATGGATGCGGTACCTGCCAACACATGCGCGCCCGCCTCGGAGCAATTAATAATTGAGCTTCGCTTCTGAAAGTCATACACACCCAATGCCGAAAAAAACTTCGCAGAGCCAGAGGTCGGCAAGACGTGACTCGGGCCAGCACAGTAATCACCCAAGGCCTCCGCACTGTAACGACCCATAAAAATTGCTCCAGCATTGTCGATTGAGTCTAATAATGCATCAGGATCTTCCACAGAAATCTCCAAATGCTCCGGCGCGATGAGATTGCTAACCTGCGCCGCCTCCTGTAAATCCTTTACCTGAATGAAGATACCTCGGTTACTCATCGATTCGGAGATAATCCCACGCCTGCTCATCGCAGGCAGCAATCTATCGATACTTTTCTTTACCTCTTCCAGGAAGCTCGCATCACTAGCAATCAATATAGACTGTGCTTGCTCGTCATGTTCCGCTTGAGAGAACAGGTCCATCGCAATCCAATCTGGATTCGTCTTACCGTCGCAGATGATCGTAAGCTCGGAGGGGCCAGCTATCATATCGATACCCACTTCGCCGAAGACTAACTTCTTCGCTACGGTAACGAAAATATTTCCTGGGCCAGCTATCTTATCCACCTTCTCGATCGTCTGTGTACCATAGGCGAGAGCCCCTATAGCCTGTGCCCCCCCGATGGTATACAGCTGTGTGACGCCAGCAAGAGCCGCGGCAGCAAACACGAGCCTTCCTTCCTCACCATAGATAGTGGGAACTGTGGCAGTTATTTCTTTCACACCAGCAACCTGAGCCGGGATTGCTAACATAAGCATAGACGATGGGTAATTCGCCTTTCCGCCAGGAACATACACACCCACCCGCTTCAGTGGACTTATCTTCTGACCGTAGACTGAACCGTCGACTTCTTTATAGGTCCATGAATTCTGCTTTTGCTTCTCGTGATAGGTCCTTATTCGCTCGGCAGCATGGGTTAGCGCATCGCGCTGCTCCTTGGAGATGCTACCCAGAGCTTCCTGCATCAGCTCAGGAGACACCGATAGATCATCCATTGATTCTGCGGCAAAGTCGAATTGATTCGTATATTCCAACACAGCAGCATCACCTCGAGTCTTTACCTGCTGCAGAATGTCACTAGCGATGGTAGTGACTTCGCCGGATACAATCATATCGCGCTGCAATAACTTCGCAAGACGACCCTCAAAGTCAGGCTCGGATGTATTCAGACGATTAAGAGTAATGTTGTTATTGGACATGATAGTTAGTAATAGTCAGAAGGTGAAAGTCAGGAGGTAGTTGTCTTCGAAAAAGCGTTCTTTAATTCTTGCCCACTGCGTCACCCAGTTGACCCAAAATTTCTCGTATCAGGGCATTCTTAATTTTCATCGATGCCTTGTTCACTATGATTCGCGAACTAATTTGCGCGATCAACTCGCGCGGCTCCAGACCATTAGCCTTTAGAGTTTTCCCTGTATCAACGATGTCTACAATGGCATCGGCCAGACCCATCAATGGGGCCAATTCGAGCGCACCGTTTAGTTTGATAAGATCAATCTGCCTACCCTGCTCTGCAAAATATTTCTTGGCAATATTGGTAAACTTCGTCGCTACTTTCAACCTACCTTGTACTGGCTTAGCATTGACCGGCCCTGCAGTCATCATCTGGCAGGCTGCTATCTTAAGATCCAATGGCTCGTAGAACCCCTCATCACCGTACTCAAGCAATAGGTCCTTGCCTACAACTCCCATGTCTGCGCTGCCAAACTCTACATAAGTTGGAACATCACTGCCTCTAATCACCATGAGCTTTACGTTCTCTCGATTGGTGTCGAAGATCAATTTTCGACTCTTGCTAATGTTTTCAGTTGGCACAATGCCTGCCTGCTCAAATAAGGGCAGTACTTCATCCAAGATACGGCCCTTGGTAAGGGCTATGACTAATTGATCAGAGTTCATATTGAATAGCATTTGTTTTGAATAGGTTTTTTAGAAACGAGCTCATCAGAAGATCTTCTCACAGTATAAACAGATTGCTCACACCCGTTAAGAAGGTACCCGTCGGATCGTTGCACCGAGAAGTTGAAGTTTCTCTTCGATACACTCGTAGCCGCGATCTATATGATAAATGCGGTCAACAACCGTTTCGTTTTCGGAAACTAGTCCGGCGATGATTAGACTCGCCGAAGCTCTCAGGTCTGTCGCCATAACCGGCGCGCCTTTTAATGCATCCACACCTTTTACTATAACGGTATTTCCTTCTACCGCTATATTGGCGCCCATGCGGTTCATTTCGTGAACGTGCATGAAGCGATTCTCGAAAACAGTTTCCGTGATCGAGCCCGTGCCATCTGCTATCGCATTAAGTGCGGTAAATTGTGCCTGCATATCCGTGGGGAAAGCAGGGTAAGGAGCTGTGCGCAGGGATACAGACTTAGGACGCTTGCCATGCATGTTCAATTCGATCCAGTTATCGCCTACCTTAATGTCGGCACCGGCCTGCTCCAACTTGCTAAGCACCGCTTCCAGAATATCAGGCCGCGTATCTTTAACCTTAATATGCCCGCGCGTTGCTGCTGCTGCAATTAAATAGGTGCCTGTCTCGATTCGATCCGGCATCACTGAGTAGCTACAACCGAAGAGTTCCTTCACGCCTGTAATAGTGATGGTATCGCTTCCCTGCCCCGATATAATCGCGCCCATCCTCACTAAACAGTCGGCCAGGTCTACAACCTCAGGCTCGCGCGCTGCGTTCTCGATAATGGTCACACCATCAGCCAGAGTGGCTGCCATCATGACATTCTCTGTTCCCGTTACGGTTACGATGTCCATAAAGACATGAGCGCCCTTCAGCCTTCCATCGACAGAGGCTTTGATGTAACCATCCTCCACCACAATATCCGCACCCATCGCCTGCAAAGCAGAAATATGTAGATTCACAGGCCGACTACCGATCGCACAACCGCCAGGCAATGCAACTTCTGCCTCGCCATAGCGCGCTAATAATGGACCCAATACTAAGATGGATGCCCGCATCGTCTTAACCAACTCATAGGGCGCACTAAAGTGTTTGATCGTGCTGCTATTCACTTCCACATTCAATTTCTCGTCAATTACAGGCTCCACGCCCATACACCCGAGCAGCTCTATCATCGTAGTGATATCGAACAAATGCGGTAAATTACAAATCTGCACCGTTTCGTGAGTAAGTAAAGTAGAAGCCAGAATAGGCAGAGCGGAATTCTTTGCGCCTGCAATTCGAATCTCCCCCTGAAGGCTCACGCCTCCCTTGATTAGTAATTTATCCATTAATTTTCTCGGCGGGAAGAATATGTATTCAGGAGGCCTGACTTTCAGTCACAGTCATCAAACTCATAGTGACTGCGTGAATGGCTCCACTGGTTATGTGCTCGTTCAAAATCTTGTAGATGGCTTGTTGCCGTTTTACGGCATTCAATCCTTCGAACACATCACCTATAACTGTTACAAGGTATTTGCCATCGCCGCCGTCAACGGTCACCTGACAATCGGAAAGCTCTGCATTAAGCTCAGTGGTAATCTGACTAGCGTCCAATCTAATACTCCGACTTACTTCCAGTTGTCTAACACGGCATCGATATCATCGCCATTCTGATCCATCAACGCTGAAAATTGAGTAAAATACTGCCTGCCCAAATTGATGCCAACCAAGCTTAAATTCTTAAGTTTCCACTCATCGTTTTCGTTAAGAAACATTTGATACTGCAGCTCCAGATTGGTATCACCGCCACGCAACTCCATGCGTACTATAGTATCGGCGCGCGGATCGTCATCTGCATTATTTGATGGAAGGAAGGCTAATTCTTGCCCTTCGTAGGAAACCAATGAGGCACCGTAAAAACGCGTCAACGTTGCCCTTAATATGTCTGCAAAGCGATCCTTCTGAGCGTCGCTTGCAGATGCGGCATAGCGGTTCATAACTACCACCGCGACAGCATTAAAATCTACTATTGAGTTGAGCACTTCCTCAATTGCCCCAAAGTAGCTATCTCGATCAGTAAGAAATAGCCCGCGAGATTCCTGAACCGTACTCAATAGGTTCATTACGCCAATCTCAGCAGTTTCCACAGCCGTGTATTGTTGGCCATAGCTGAGCGCTGGCAACATTCCAACAAAGGCAAGGGCAACTATGAATTTATTCAATGATTTCATTTGCTTATCCTTAATCGTTACCCTAAGCCAAGTCCTAGAACCCGCTACAGGGATACCTACAGCACCAAAGTACAGAAAATGAGCTGAATTCAGACTGAACCTCTATAGAGCAGATGGGCAGTTTACATGAAATGGGCAGTTCAATAAATTATTACTTGCAAAGCTCTCCAAAGAATCTTCTAATTGGCCGCTTCTTCTCGGCATTAAGAATACTTCGTATATGTTCCTCGACACGGTCATCATCGTTCTCGGATTTATTGGTCTAATCTGGGGAGCAGACAAATTTGTGTTTGGCGCGTCAGTCCTCGCGCGACACTTTGGGGTTTCCCCGTTGATGATAGGCCTTACTATCGTTGCCTTTGGCACGTCGGCCCCTGAGATTTTTTCTTCCGCTGTTTCAGCACTCAATGACAAACCCGAGTTGGCAGTCGGTAATGCGCTGGGCTCCAACCTTTTCAATATCGGAGTGGCTCTAGGCGTTGCCGCAATGATTAGCCCCCTTAAGCCACCTAAGTCGCTAGTCAGTAAAGAAATTCCAGCGCTGCTTCTCGTCACCTTCGTTACCGGCATTTTGTTTTTAGACCTGTTCCTTGGCGTATTCGACGCCGTGGTCTTCATAGCCATTACCATCTATTTTGGCTATAGATTATTCCGCAAGAAAGTTAAGACAGGATCGCCACCGGATCTCAACGACGAAAATATCGGCGAAGTAAATAGCCTGCAAGCTGCTGCCTATATGGTATTAGGGCTGGCACTCTTGGTATTGAGTGCAGAGGCACTCGTGGCAGCCGCCATATCTATCGCCGAATCGCTTGGCGTCTCAACGGCAATCATCGGCCTTACCGCCGTCGCTCTCGGCACGAGTCTTCCCGAATTGGCCGCATCGGTGACCTGCGTTCTAAAAGGGCATCATGACCTTGCGATTGGCAATATTGTTGGATCGAACATTCTAAATTTGCTCGCAGTACTTCCTTTTCCTGGTTTATTTGCCGCAGGCGCGATCGAACCCGCTCTCCTCTATCGAGACTTTACTGGCGTACTAATACTTACTCTCATGTTGGCCTACTTCTGCTATACAGGTGTCAAGAAGGGTAAGATGATCAGCCGATTCAATGGCGCCGTTTTTATGTCGCTCTATCTTGGCTGGTTTAGCGTCATGCTTTACCAGATTTAAACAGACTCTCTCGAAAGTAGTCTGACGCACTCGCCTAAGGTATGATCTGATCACTATGAACTCCGATTCCCCCCTCATTTTCAGTGCTCTTAGAACTATAGAGATAGAGAGCCGAGCCGTCAGTGAACTGCTCAATCGTATCGATGCTGACTTCGTAAAGGCCTGCGAGATTATATTGGCCTGCGAAGGGCGTGCAGTGGTGATCGGCATGGGCAAATCTGGTCATATTGGCAAGAAAATAGCCGCCACGCTTGCCAGTACCGGCACGGCAGCCATGTACGTGCACCCAGCCGAGGCGAGCCACGGCGATATAGGCATGATAACGGCCCATGATGTTGTACTCGCGATATCCAATTCAGGCACCACCGGGGAAATATTATCTCTGCTGCCGGTACTGAAGCGAAAAGGCATTCCTCTAGTCAGCCTCACAGGCGATAAGCAATCTGAACTGGCCAAGGCCGCATCGGCAAACCTGAATGCTGCAGTGGAAGAGGAAGCCTGCCCGCTCGGGCTAGCTCCAACATCAAGCACAACTGCTGCACTAGTACTTGGCGATGCATTAGCAATGGCCTTGCTGGAAGCTCGCGGCTTTACCCGTGATGACTTTGCCATCTCTCACCCAGGTGGAAATCTTGGCAGACGCCTCTTAGTAAAGGTACGAGATGTTATGCACTCTGGCGATGCTATTCCGAAAGTCATGACCGGCACATCTCTGCCTGAAGCATTGCTTGAAATGAGCAGCAAAGGCTTTGGCCTAACAACCATAATAGGTAAAAGCGGAAATCTTCTAGGCGTTTTCTCGGATGGAGATTTACGACGCACGATAGACTCTGGCAAGGATATACAAAAAATCACCATCGACGAGGTTATGTCGCCAAGTTTTAAATACATTGACGCCAATGCCCTTGCGGCGGAAGCCGCCAAGATAATGCAAGAGTCGAATGTATATGTGCTCATCGTTAAGAGCGAGTCTCAACCGGTAGAGGGCATGCTCAAAATGCATGACCTACTCCAGTCGAATGTAGTTTAGCCTGGATGAATTCCATGATTTTTAGTAAAAGTGAAGAACAGGCAATCGAATCTGCCAGCAAGATTAGACTATTGCTACTCGATGTTGATGGCATCCTCACCGATGGCAGGCTCTATTTCTCCAACTCCGGAGAGGAAAGTAAAGCCTTCCACAGCCTAGATGGCCACGGCATTAAAATGCTGATGCACGCCGGCATACCTGTCGGAATTATCACTGGAAGAGAATCAAATATCGTTGCTAAGCGCGCCGCCGATTTGGGCATAGATATCCTTTATCAGGGCCGCGAAGATAAAATCGATGTCCTCAAAGAAATAATTGCTAATAAAGAAATTGAAGCACACGCTATTGCTTATGCAGGAGACGACCTGCCTGACCTGCCAGTGCTACAAGCCGTTGGATTAAGCTTTTCAGTTCCTGGCGCGCACCCCGATGTAAAAAGGGCTGTAAACGCTATCACCACTCGTTCTGGCGGCGAGGGTGCTGTCAGGGAAATCACCGATTTCATCATAAACGCACAAGCCAATCACTAGCCTTTTCTCCGCGCTAGAGCCCAATGGCTCGCCCGACAATTTGGGCCACCAAAGCAGCAAATTCGTGTTAGGCTTCAACTACTTGCAAAAAATTCCAAGCGCTAAAAATTTATGCAAAGGATAGGCCTTATCATTGTTCCAGGAATAATCGCGATAGCCCTGTTCGTCGGTATAAATTCGTTTGATACCTTGAGCAATGAAGCAGACGCTCCCATTACCAACTCAAGCCTAGATTTCAATGCTTATTCCGAAGGCATCAATACAATACTTTACGATACCCAAGGCAATATAAACTACACACTACAGGCAGAGCGCCAAGTTCACTACAATGATGACAGCACTGAATTTGAAAAGCCGTTTATTCGTCTGTACCAAGATGGCGATTCGCACTGGAGCATCGCAGCAAACTCCGGCAGGATTCCAGCCGTCGAAACGACCGCCGACGGGGCGCTCGAAAAGATAGAATTACTCGGTGATGTTCAAGTCTACAGTCTCGATGATTTCGGCAATAGAACGTTGATGTCCACTGAATTCCTAACGCTGAACACCCAGGCAGAAATCCTAGAGACCGACCAGCCAGTGTCAGTTGTAACCTCTGCGTTTCAACTATCGTCTATAGGCATGATAGCCAAGCTCAGAACTGACGAAATCACCTTCCTGCGTGAAATTAGAGGCCGGTATGAACAAGCGACAAATTAGAGGCACCTCCCCATCGATGCTGGCATTGATCATCACCCTTGGCTGCCTGTCTATTACAAGCTCTTTCTCTCTAGAGGCCGACAAGGACCAGGAATTACTGGTAAGTGCAGACGGCGGTTCGCGCATGAGCATAATAGGCGATATCCGTTTAATGGAGATGTCTGAGAACGTTATAATTACGCGAGGCACTATGGAAATCCGCGGGGACACGGCCACAATCGAAACCATTATGAGTAGCGGAGAAGTTAGCAAGGTTACTGTAGTTGGAACCCCGGTGTACTATCAGCAGCAGCTCGATTCTAGCGATGAACCGGTGAAGGGCTCCAGCAACAGCATCACGTTCTACTCTGACGAAGACAATGGCGCTACTATTGTCGAACTCGTTGGGGAAGCCGTCATTGAATCGCCTAGCTCTAATTTCAAATGCAGCGCGATCACTTACATCGCCGAGCTAGACCTCATGCGCGATTCGCAAGGCCCTTGCAGCGGCGAATTTAACACCTCGAATTGATAATAATATGTTAGAAGCCCAAAACCTTGCCAAAAGCTATAAGAAAAGAGAAGTCGTGCGCGATGTCTCCATTTCTATACGGCAGGGTGAAATAGTAGGACTGTTAGGTCCCAACGGAGCTGGCAAGACCACCTGCTTCTATATGATTGTAGGACTGCTCCCTGCCGATAACGGTAAGGTACTGCTTGGAAATGACGACATCACCGATGCCCCTATGCATCAACGAGCCAGCCATGGCCTCGCCTATCTTCCGCAGGACTCTTCCATCTTTCGTACGCTGAGCGTTGAAGATAATATTTTTGCTATTTTAGAAACGCGCAAAGACCTTAGTAGCGCCGAGAAGCGAAGCAAACTGGAATCACTACTTGAAGAATTCAACATACAACATATTCGGCACAACAAGGGCATGAGCCTTTCTGGTGGTGAGCGCAGAAGAACAGAGATTGCGCGAACGTTAGCTACCGATCCAAAATTTATTTTATTGGACGAACCATTCGCTGGAGTGGATCCGATTTCCGTGAGCGATATCAAGCAGATTATTCAACAGCTTAAGGCTCGCAACATCGGCATACTCCTCACTGATCATAATGTTCGCGAAACCTTAGACATTTGCGAAAAGGCTTACATCGTGAGCGAAGGGAAAATCATCGCCGAAGGAAATGCCGCGGCCATCCTTTCTAATAAAAAAGTGAGAGAAGTTTACCTAGGCGATCACTTTCAAATATAGCTATTTTTGTTAAAACAAGCTTCCTCAGATAATCTTAAATCCATTT